>Ga0247824_10000343_pt1 | contig 21981 bp, 14 predicted proteins | sample 13C_PalmiticAcid_FD_194412 | JGI IMG/M metagenome (GOLD analysis project Ga0247824, IMG submission 194412) | Soil microbial communities from agricultural site in Penn Yan, New York, United States - 13C_PalmiticAcid_Day48 | ecosystem: Environmental > Terrestrial > Soil > Agricultural land...
CAGGGGAGCCGGCAAACCCCGTGACTATGAGCCTCAGACACCGCTGTGGTGCGCGATGAGAGGTTGAAGAGCTCAAGAGCACTCTGCGCAAGGCGGTCTGTCAAGGCGCGACGGGGGGGGGAGGGGTGTGTGAGAGAGAGTCTCAGAAACACCTCTGGCTTTTGCTGAAGATGCCCCTCACTCAGCTTGGCCTCGCGCCTTACTGATCGGAGCTCGCGTCTCAACAGCAGCTCAGCCAAGCAGGGAACCACCAGCGCCAGCCAGTTGGGCAGCAACGGGATGTGGTCTGTGTTGCGCGTTCGCGACTTGGGGTGGGCGGAGTGGGAGGACGAAAAAGAGAGCTCGGCTCGAATGGATACGGTGCGGGTTTCGGCAGCCCGGTAGCGTCAGGGTCGGGCAGCTCCTTTTCGTTTGCCCCAGGGGCGATGGCGTATCGGAACACACACAGAAGCCGGTGTGCGCGGGATCTGCCAGGCGGCGCAGTGCGACAGACCGGTCGCAGGAGACGGTCAATGGCAAGAGCAAGAGCTGGTCAGGCGGTGTTTTGGGGCCGGCGAGAAAACAAATTGAGGTCCCGGTCATCAACCCTGTCGAGCACGTCTCAAGGACCCTGGGCGGAACCAGGATGGTGGAGAGGCAGGGGTGTTGCTGAACAATGAGAAGCGCGCAAACGAGTGGGCCGCCCAACTGCCCACTCGGACCAGGGGCTTCCCCTCTGCTACGCCCCTTGGGGTCAAGCGGCTTCTGCTAGCACGCCGGCTGCTTGGGTCGCCGGCGAATAGGCGGGCTTGGAGAAGCGGCTTCAAGACAATTAGCGTTGGTTGTTTGGGGCCGTTTTTCTTCTTCTTCATCTTCCTCGCTGCGTCGTCCCGTTTTGGCGGTCCCGTGCGTTTGCTCGGAGGGGAGAAAAAGAGCCGGATGGGGCGGTGACCGATGCCGAAACCAAGCGGGCAGAACAAGATGTCAGCAAAGCACTGACACTGGACACAGAGGATGGGATGACGGTAAGCTGAGAGACTCAACCTCAACAGCCGCGACAACCGTGACACAAAAGCGACCTGCAGGTGGTGGTAAGGCCGTCTCCGTTTTGCTTCCCATGGCCTTCTCCAAGCGTCTCCAATCTCCATGCCGCTCTCTTTGGCCCCGGCCGCCCACTCCGAGCAACTGTCTGTGGACCGTTCCAAGCGACCCAGATGAGGGGTGCGGAGATTTGCTTTTTTCGCCCAGCTCGATTGCTGCGATTGGATCCGCAGGCGTGGCGGCCAGGGTGATCAAGCTGGCCCGATAATCGATGGATGCCAAGCCAGCAGGCTTGCTCACCAGAGATACGCAAAGCGAGGGCAACCAGGTGCGAGCCAGGCCGTCACCAGACGTAACGTTATCTCCGCCAGGCAAACAACAACGCACAGCCCGGCGTCCCTGAATCCCAAGACGAGTGGTGAAGGGCACAAAGAGCGATCCGACACGTAAGACTGGCCTGGTGGGCCATGTGGGTGAGCCCTGGTGGAGAGGTGCGAGCGTCCAAGCAAGCTAGCAAGCTGGCGGAAGGGCGAGAATCCCACCGACGGAGCTCTGGGCGCGGTGCCATCTCCATCCATGCATGCGGCGCGTGGTCGGCAGGGAGCAGGGAGCAGGCGGGGCGGCAAGCAGCGAGTGACCATGCGACCCCCAACTTTTGGTGTGCCGCATCAGCACTGGTGGACCAGGGTTAAATTCCGCACCGTGCCCTGATTGCCCACACCACACAGTCGCTGGACGAGTACCATGCAGTACCGAACGACCCGACGACGGGACCTGGCGGCCGACTTGGGACGGGGCTGTGCCAGAACGATACCACTGTGGGATGGGCGGCTTGCCTTGGTTTTCCTAGGTTCCCCAACCGTGTCCGTGGGACTGGCTGGCGCAACCTGCATGGCGGGAGCACATCATCGAATTCTTCTCCACAGCTGGTGCAGCCTCCTGCGGGAGGTTGCTGTCGCTTTTAGGTAGTTGGCAAGATCTGTGGGATAATTACCCCGTACAACCGAAAAGAGAAAGGGGGATTATCACGGGCCATTCAGCGCGCAAGTTGGGCGCGACAATGCGATGAATTGACAAAGGGCGACGAGCTGGGGATGGCTGCAGACACGACTGCTGGATCCAGATGAGGAATCAAGGGGAGACGGGAACGGCTGTGTCGGGACTCGGGACGGTGTGGAAGTTCCCTCCCAGGATCAGTGCATGGTTCCAGGATCGTGGGAAGGTGCACGGTTGCCGAGTTTCCCAAATGGAAGGCGCGCGCCGTGTTCAAGGGCCTTCCAGAATCCGGAGTTCCAGGGCCCTCCCGCCTCTTTTCCCGGTCCCTCGTGCCTGGAATGCGAAAGCGATTGGGTCGACTCCCCCGCGCTGAGCGGTGAGGGGGCCGCATCGCTTGCGCTACACTACACACTCTTTCCGCTCCTGTATTCCATATTTACCTCCAGACCTAAGGAGGTAGGTGGCGGCCCCCCAGGACCGAGGGACAGGGCCAAGCGAGGCAGCCACTGACGGGACGACTTGGAGGATGCGATTTAATTGCACAACCTGCCCGCTGTCGAGTCCCTGTCTTGTCATACCCAGCAGCCCGGTCTTGTGATACAGCTCCGATGCATACACAGTACGGACTCGAGTGTCCAACGACGACTCACTTCGGCAACTTCACCGTCGAGATCATGATATCAGAATTTCGGCTGAGGTGCTGGAGCCGAGTCACCGCCCTTTTCATCGCTGCGCGCTGCTCATCCTCTCGCCAAGAGCTGAAGCCCACTCTTTCTGCTCCCGAGCAGCGCTGTCCTGACAAGGCTTTGAAGACCGGCGACCTCTTGTGTTCCAGATGTTTCCAGGCGCTCGCTCGATTCGATCCGCGGACCAGTCAACCACGCGAAAACCCCGCCTGACGCCTGACGGCGTGGAAGCTAAAACAGGATCCATGCTCACGTTAGTGTCGGCCCGCAGACACGGTCTTGGAACGGGCTCTGGCACAGCCTACCCAATCAGTTGCGAGAACGAGGTCCCAGGAACGCGGGCAAGGTCCGAGGGCTTGGGGAAGCTGTCCCTTGGCCGTTCTGTGGTCGAAGTTTCGACTTCAGCCACGGGCTCTCAACCGTCGTCTCGGTGCTCAGTCCACGCGCGCGCCTCAAGCGTGTTTGCTCTTGAGTTGTTTTGCGGTTGGCCGAACATCCTTGCCTGCGAACATTGAAGCCATCAAGCGGGGGTGTGCGATCTGCGGTCCCCCGCCGTTCCTCGCCGTGTCGCATCTGGACTCACCAGGGACAGGCAAAGTTCCCTGAAGAGCGGGGGTGAGCTGATCCTTGGTTGCCAATCAAGCGGAAAGCGATGCGAGCAGGGCGCCATCAGACGCGTTGTGCTTTGTGGGGTTGGCCTCACCGTTCCAAGTGCTCTGGAGCAAGCCAAGTTCCACAGCAACAGTGCCAGCATGTCGCCTGAGCTATCGTTGCCGGCGCTTGGTGTCCCAAGAGCCAGGGTCGTGGCTCTTATCTTTCAAGAGGGCGGGGGGAGGTGTGTGCACAGTCTGCCAACCAAGGCTGAGAACCGCCAAACCCGCGGCCTCGCAGTCCGTGTCCTACCAACGGACAGACCCTCGAAGCCGAGTGGCAGTTGCCGACCGCCCTCCGGGCCGACCAGACATGCTGTGGTAATGCCCAGTGGGATTCGTGCTTGAGTCCTCGCAAACGTGGTGGGACCTCTTCTCCTGTTCGGACGTAAGGAAAGACGAACGGCTGAGCGATCATTTGGGAGTCCCCGATCCCGTGCGGTAATTGCCATCACATCAGGTTACTGCAAATAGCAGTGACACAGTATGTATGGACGCGGGGGTGGCCAAGGGTGGTCAGAGGCGGGTGTCATGGTTGGGTTGCTCTGCTGTCGGTTTCCAGACTTCCCCATTCCCGGGTCAATGGATAACAGGACGGTATGTCAGACATTATGATCCTGGGCTATGTCGGAAAGTTCATGCGTAGCCATCCCACGTTCGGGGCTGATGACGATGACCGACAAGTCGTGGAATATCGTGCAGGAGTCAGGATGGGCAACGACAAGCTCGATCTTGTGCGCACCCCCTGTTCAGCACTGTGCTAACCACGAATGCATCTCCAACGGGACATGGGATGTATCTGCATAGACGCAAGGCACTCAAGGTCGGATGCATCTCATGACCTCGGAAAGGAGTTCTGGAAAAATCGGCAACAGGATCTCAACTCGGTTGTGGCACGGCAGAAACTATTCCAGACCAGAAAACGTATCCTGCCTCGCCTGCCAGCCTGCCAACTCGCCACATTGAGACCGGGGTGGAAAAAGTGAAGCGGCCGTTGAATGCTGTGATGTGATTCGCGAGCTGGTTGCGAATGCCTGCATCCAAGCCCGAGGAGCTGACGGGTCAGCACCTCATGAACAGGATGACGAGTCTTCTTGGGAAGTAGAAACAAAAACCCGCCGATACAATGATTGACAGCGGACAACCTTTCTTGGAAAGGGCAAAGTCTCCCGGGGCCTGTCATCAAACTCGTTGCTTTTCCCAGGGTGAACCACTGGTGTGGGATTAACGAACAAACCTGGGTCTCCCGCAGCGCCATGGTCAGAAGGGATAGGGGTTGGTGGATCTGTGGCCATGCCATGTCTCGAGCATGTCCTTTGCAGCTCGTCCTTTTCTTTTGTCGGCGTCTTGTACGCCTCTGGTGGCGATTCCTCCCGTCCAGTCACGAGCAAACGAGTGGTTGTCTCGAAGTGTTTTTGGCTCCGGGAACACTGGCTTTGCTTCTTCCTGGCAGCGGAACCTCGATCGAGAAAAACCTCCGAATGAATGGTTACGGTGCTTGGTTCCCTGGAGATACGTCCTTCGCCAACTTTCTGCGCTTCGCCTTCCGGACAGGTTTCGAGGTGACATCTTCGCCGACTTCCTCGGGACCTTTGGGAACCGAGCTAGGCACATTCGCAGCCAGCAGGGCCTTCGCCACTGCCTTCGGCTCTGCTGCCGGCTCGGTAAAGACGAGATCGCCCCTCTTGCCCAGGGCATCGCGACTGGCCTCTTCGAGCAAAATGGCGAATGCCAACAGGGCGGTTTCGTCCATGCTCCTCTCGTCGATGGTCCTCGTCCCGACCACGCAGCGAGGCCCCAGGCGGGCTGCGGCTGCGTCGTAGAACCTGCTGGCATAGCCGTGGATCGACCTCAGCAGGCTTGGGTCGGGGAGATGGTGACGGCCACCGTCGGGCAGGTCCTCGTTGGCCCAGTAGATATCGTGCTCGGCATACCGAACCGGGGCGTTCCTGCGCTTGAACAGGACCTCTTCGGGGGCGAGCTTTGGATTGCGTGACGAGTAACGGCCTGCTGTGGAGCTCAGGCGGCGCTTGCTTCTGCTGCTGGCAGTTTCCGAGTCACTGAGGGCCCCATTAAGAGTGACGCGACCTGGAGCTGGTAAGTCTCTGTGCGCAATGCTCCACGGCGACGGGAACACCAACCTGCAACGGCATCGTAGAGATTGGCGGCACGTCCTCTCAGTTTCTTGTCGCCGTCGGCGGGAAGCAAGATCAACTGGGGCGCGGGGGATGGCGGTGCGCTCTCATCCGAGCTCGGAAACTTGGAGTCGGGAGAAGAATCCATCCAGCCTGTTTATCGTGCACTCTGCGATGTGATGTGACGAGGTGCTCAGGCAATGGCGCAGTGTTCTGGGGGAACTTCAGCCTGTAACAGACAACCAAGGAGAATCGCTTTCGGGCAGGGTATCAGGCCCCATGGCAAACACAGGTGCGCATGTGTATGTGCAAGAAAAGAATGCTTCAAGACTCGTGTAAAGACAACCAACCGAGGTTCGTTTGTTGAGAAAGTTTCGAGGTATGCAACGAAGCCCACAGCGGCCCCACTCTGCAGAGGCGGGAGCCAAGCACCTGCATGACCCAGGATCACCCTTCAAACCCACCATCACCAACAGTTACAATACAATGCAAATCATCAAGACGCTGCCGACCAAGATTCAACTTCAACTCGCCCTCCGATACTTGAGCCCATGGCATGAATTCGCTCTTGTTTGAGCGGTCCTCGGGCAGCCTCGGACCAAATGCGTTTGCGCGGATCCAGACGACGGCGCTGCTGACACGCTTCGCGGCAGCCCCCCGACTGCGCTTCGACGGCGGCGAGCGGGCGGCGAGCGACACTGCTACCCCATCTCAGTCCTCTCGGGATGCAGGACGTGTCGATGTTGAATCAAGGACTTCGCTCTGGGCGCACCAGGCTGGCGTGGGCTCACTCGCCCTAGAGCGGTTCGATGGACGCATGTGGGCCTCCCCCAAACCCAACATCCAGACGCAGTTCTGACCATTCCATCCAGACTGGTCTCCGGCGGCTCAGATGCCACGATCAAGCTCTGGGACCTCGAGCAGGGCTCGAACCCATCACAGTCCCACACCCACCGCCCTGCTGCCATCATCCCCCGTGCCGGCGCTGGCTCGTCTGCGGCTGGGCACAGGTTCGGCATCACCCACCTGTCATTCTACCCCTTTGACAGTGCCGCCTTCTTGTCCTGCTCCCATGACCAGACCCTCAAGCTGTGGTCCACCGAGCGGGCATCCGTGTCCGGGTCCTTCAACCTCGGCGCGCGGGTCTACACACACGCCACCTCCCCGATCGCGTCCCATCTCCTGGTCGCCTGCGGGACACAGCACCCCGCGGTACGCCTCGTCGACCTGCGCTCCTCCGCCGCGGTGCAGTCGCTGGTATCCCCAGGCCAGATTGGCGGGTCGGCCGGCGCGACCCTGGCAGTCGCCTGGTCCCCCGCCCACGAGCACGTCCTCGCCGCAGGCTCCGTCGACGGCGCGGTGCGGATCTGGGACGTGAGGAAGTCCAACGGCCTCGTCGCGCTCCTCGACCAGGAAGACACCACGGGCCTCGCCGCCGACGGGGGCCCGCCCCGTGCCCCGCGCCTCTCGGCCAAAGCCCACGCCGGCCCCGTCAACGGCCTCACCTGGACCGACGACGGCGCCTATATCGTCTCCGCGGGCCACGACCGCCGCATCCGCGTGTGGGACGCCGCCACGGGTGCCAACACCCTGGCAAGCTTTGGTCCGAGCATCCGCAACAGCCAGATGGGCACCACAACCATGTTTGTGTCGCCCGTCGGCCTCACGCCGCCGGGGCGGGAGCTGCTCTTCTTTCCGAACGAGACCGAGATCTTGGTGATGGACCTCCACGAAGGGTCCATTGTGACGAAGCTGCGCGGGATGGGCCCGGCCGTGGCGTCTGTTGGGACGCAGCGAGGGGGCGAGAGGGCTATTAGGAACAGGGTGACGAGCAGTACGTACAGTTACAGTGTTCTATTGACTTTTGACCGGCCCACTAATCTTCATGTCGTTCTCAGTTGTGTGGAGAGGCGCCGGCGGAGGCGGCAGTTCAAGCGGCGTGGTCATGGGCGGAAGCAACGCTCCAGGCGGCATCTACAGCGGGCATTTGGACGGACAGATCCGGGCCTGGCTGCCCAAACTCGAAGGCGTAGATGACGAAGCAAACGACAAGTACGCACAGGAAGTTTCCGGAGCCAAAGCAAAGAAGAGAAAGGCGCTCGACGATGCCTTCCGGAGCTTGATGGGTCAGCAGATCACCTTCTCTTGAGCAACAAATAATGGCAAGGCAACAGGTACAACATACACAAAACTACATTCACAGTCAGGAAGAAGAATGGTGGTTTTTTTTGGATGGCAACGGCCTTCATATTCAGATCATTCTCAGCAGCTCGGGGTAACCGAGCGTCGGTGCGTGGTATCTGCTAATAGTACAGTCGAGAGCGCAAAACAAAGGAAAAATCATAACCCGTCATGATACATTCTGCCCGTTACCCAACCATCCGAGAAGAGAGACCACCAAACGGTCAAATCAGATACCGCGGAAGGTCTCCTGGTGCGACTTTACGCTGTTGCGCCTCTCGCGGTGGTGGCCGCGATCCTCATGCTCGAGGACAGGGCCGCCGACGTGCTTCTGCAGGACCGAAGGGGGAACCTGGGCAGCGTCGGTGGGATCGCGGTACGTCGATGTGTTGCCAGATCTAGTGGGGTGTCGGGTTAGTCTTGTGTTCTTTCCTGAGAATCCAAGGTACGAGCCGAGAGGGGACACCTGTCTACATTGTAATGGACAGTATACTTACTTACTGGTAGGTCTTGTTGCCTCCCATGGTCTTGCTGCCGTCAAGGTCAGAGTCGACGCGGGGGTCCAGCTTGTTGGCCATGTCGCTCTTGTGGGGGCCGGCCGTGTTGTGGGCCGGGCCGGGGCCGGAGCCGATGCCGCCGACACCGCCGGCGCCGCGGGCGCCACGGCCGTCACGGTCAGAGTCAACGCGGGGGTCGGCGGCGTTGGCCATGCGGCTGCTGTGCGGGCCATAGGTGCCCTCAGGGGCGCCGTGGGTGCCAGTCATGCCGGTGGTGTGGGTGCCAGTCATGCCGGTGGTGTGGTGGGTCGAAGAGCCGAGACCAGAGCCGATGCCAGTGGCAGTTCCGGTGTGGTGGGTGGCGCCGCCGTAGCCAGCGCCGGTGCCGGTGCCGACGGTGCGCGAGTTGTCGCGGTCAGAGTCGACACGGGGGTCCATGGCGTTGGCGACGCGGCTGCTGTGGGGACCGTGGGTGCCCTCGGCGGTGCCGGTGCCGTAGCCAGTGCTACCAGCGCCGTAGCCGGTGCTGCCAAACTCTCCGTGGCCAGCGGTGCGGCCAGTGCCTACCGTCCGCGAGTTGTCGCGGTCAGAGTCGACGCGAGGGTCCATGGCGTTGGCGACGCGGCTGCCGTGGGGACCGTGTGTGCCCTCAGCGGTACCAGTGCTGTAGCCGGTGCTGCCGGTGCTGCCGGTACCGTAGCCAGTGCTGCTGTACTCGCCGTGGCCGGCGGTGCGGCCAGTGCCAACCGTGCGCGAGTTGTCACGGTCAGAGTCGACGCGGGGGTCCATAGCGTTGGCGACGCGGCTGCCGTGGGGACCGTGTGTGCCCTCGGCGGTGCCGGTGCTGTAGCCAGTGCTCCCGACGCCGGTGGTGTGTGTGCCGTGCGTGCGGCCGGCGCCGACGGTGCTGGAGTGGTCCCGGTCAGAGTCGACGCGGGGATCCATGGCGTTGGCGGTCCGGGTGCTGTGGGGGCCGTGGGTGCCCTCCGGCTCGTTGTGGTGGGTCTTGTCGCCGTGAACGGCTTCCTTGATCTTGTTGACGATGCCAGACATGTTGATGGTTTATGTTGTTATGTGCAAGTGCTTGAGTGTTTGTTGGTTGAGTGGTTGCTGGAGAGCTTTGAAGTTGAGTGTTTGGATTGTGTTGTTGTTTGTGTGATGATGGAGTTGAGATTGGTTCTGGTCGGGGAGAGAGGAGAGGTCCTTATATCCCTCGGCGAGCAGCCCAGGCCTCCTTCCGCTCTCTGGGCAGCTTGGCCGGCATGTTGGGCAAGCCTGGCCGTTGAGTCGTTGTCGTGTCGTCAATGGCATCATCTTGGCCGGTTTCATCAACAACAGTACGTACTCGTCCAAGGCTCCAAGGTCGCTTCTCTGCAGAGCCAGGGCGTGTAGGGACCTTGACAGGGCTTCCGACGCGGCCCATTACCTCATCGACGTCATTGTTGCATGCAAGCACCCTCTGCAAGCAGCTGCGGACTGGAGAATGCCGCAAGCTGCCAGGCACAAGAGCGGGTACGACTTCTCCACATTCTAAAATCGGGACGAGTTCAAGCCACCCATTGTGGACACGAAAGCCGTGATGCTCAAGGACTGGCGTCATCCGAAGGCAAGCGAGCGAGGGGCCTTGTGGCTGGTGACGTCCCGTTGCCAAGCTTCCACCTGCTTCCCGCTCCTCGATGAGCGCATCTTCCCCACGTGTGCCGTCTCGCAACGCCCTTGGTGGCCCACCGAACGAATCCTGCGCCACACGTCCAGACTCTCGCCTTCTTCCCCCTTCTTTCCGCTCGTCACACTTGAAGCGTGGAATCTGGCCGCGCCCAGTGCCTGTTTGATCATCCAGTGGAGTCCTAAGGAAGTGGCTCTCCTGAGCTCTCCTCGTTCCGTCATTTACCCCACATGTTGGCCCCGTATTTTGTACGGAGTCAATGACGTCACTTGGCAAGCCATCGCGGGAGCTCCCAGCCCGCGGTCCTTGCAGCTCCTTGCAGCAAGGGCTCTGGTACCTCACAGTCCATACGGAGCTGGCATGGTCAGGGACAGGGGACGGCTTCATGCCATTCAGATTGCTCTCTTCCTTCACAGCCCGCCAGCCAGTTAAACAGACAACACAGGCCTCGTGATCGCCATCGTAACTGGCATCGTGTCTCTGCCCAGGACCAGCATCGCGGCATGACTCGGCAGTAGGACGAAGAGGGGGTCTGCTTGGCCTCTGTCACTCGAATTCACTCATATCACTCGGTTTCTCTGTGAGTCTATGTCGTGGTTGTTTGACACTGCAAGTGAATGCTAGGAAAGCTGGCCAGAGTTCAAACTCGGCAAGGTACAGCAACACGATAGAGAACATCGTGAGAACTAACTAACAGCGAGAAGAGAGATTACAGAATTAGGAAAATTGGCTCGTTGAACAATAAATTGAAACCGAGACATCCAACATAAAGAAACGCGGTACATGGCAATAGGGTATCATAAAAGTGGGAGTAAGCTCATCCAAGCGTATCGCAGTCGTGTCAATGTACACGAGCGACGCCCCTGTGCTGCGAGGGCCTCGGGTACTTGGAACATCGGCCCTTAGACACGCGAGCGGTACCAGCGGCGGCGGCGATAGTGGCCGTCGACCGGGGGGGTGTGACGGCGGACCCAGTAAAGGCTATTTTCATCGGTCAGCATGGATTGTTCACTCTCCCCCCCTTCAGGGTCAAATGCCAAAAGGGTCACTCACCCGAGAATGGCGCTAGCAAGCCAGCAGATGGCGCTCAGGAACGAAAAGGCAATGGTAGCCTTCCACTGGGCGCACGACGCGGTGCCATTGAATGAGATTCCGTCCCAGTCAAAGACGTAGCTGGCAGCCAATAAAGTCAGCACCTTTAAAGGTCGTTGCTTCCCATAGATGGATATGTGTCAATATTTACTCACCCGCAGTTGCCGCCAAGCCAGTCCACAAGCAGGCCAAAGGCAACGAACCAGGCCGCGCTGATGACCAGGTCGGCCGGCCAGTGGATGAAGGAGCCGCTGAAGGGGACGAGCCAGATGATGGCGAACAGGATCGACACGCCGGCCACCACCTCGGTGTAGATGAAGCGCCCGAGCTGCCACGAGTCGGCGCCGCGGACGGCGTGCAGGTAGTCGCCGTTGAGGCCCGCCACGATGGCGGCAAAGGCCAGCTCCGCGAGGCGGAGGATGATGGAGAAGAGGTCTGCGAGGATCATGGTGTCGTGGTGACCGTTTCTTTTGAGGCGAGTGGTGGGCCTGGGCGGGCGTATCACTTGGGGCCGTTGGGGCAGTGGATTGTGATGGGAGCTTTAACTTTGTGGAGTGTGTAAGACATGCATCAGCCTTGAGAAGTGGAGGAGGCAGTTGGCAGGGCTATATACTGGGCATCACAACCAGCACGACGTTGGTGTATGACAAGTTGCGAGTCACACCCTTCGTCGTCATCAACCTGCTCCCGCTGGGCTTGCAGCAAATGAACAGTGCTCGCCAACCGCAGCCTCTTGAGATTGGTTCACCACCAAACGTCATCTTGGCCAGCCGTTACAAGACCCTGTTTTCCCTCCCGGACCTCGCACGTGTCAGACGGCCCATGCAACAAGAATGAGGCCATCCAAAACACCTGAGTGGCTGCAGCCGGTGCCCCTGATGGCGGGAGGTGTTGGGGCTGGCGGGATGATGTCATGTGGCGTCAACACCATCCTGTAACATCGCCGGCCCTGGTGCTCGATCTTGGTATAATGCCAACGGTCGCGAAGAACGACGATCAGAAAGAAGGTATTGGCTCAAACCGGATAAACAGAGCGGCTCACAGCAGCAAAGCAACAACCCAAAGAAACTCCAGTAGCCTTACCAATGAGATTTGTTCGCTGAACTACAAACGCCATAGCAATACTCAAATCGCTCTGGAATAATACAGCAACAGGTGAGAGACAAACTCAAGTGAGCATCGTCGCCTGGACATCAAAGATGCTGTTCCGCCACCCATCCGTCTCATTCTCGCGGATCCTCTGCGGAGCCTGCGTCGCCTCATCCTTCCACAGCTTGACGATACTGCCGGGAGCATAGACACCCTCAAACACGCCATACCCGGGCTGCCCGACACCCACGCGAGCGTAGAGATCCGGATCGTCAGGCGGCGTCAGTCTTGCCAGGACGGCCTTGAAAAAGGTCTTCAGGTCATCTGGGTCGGCAATGCGCGTGGCCCGGAGCCTCTCCCGCGCGTAGAGCAGCTCGCGGTTGGCGAAATGCAAGGCCTCCCCGATGGCCGCCGCCACCTTCATTTCCATGGTCTTCCGGATGATGGGTTTGAGGAGGGGTTTGAAGAGCCAGGCGAAAAAGCTGAACTTGCTCCTGCGGAGCGTCCAGTTGAGCTTGTGGATGCGTACTTTGACGCGCCTGAGTGTGAGGATCTTCTCCATCCTGTCCCTGCCAACTTCGAGATCGAGCTGAACGTCGAGGCCCCTTTCGTCGAGGGCGAATGAGGCGATGCCCTCATCTGCAAGCCGCAGGAGGCCCGAGTGTGCCCGAAGCCAGAATCCAATCTCTTCTCCCCGGATGGACAGCCCGTCTATGCTGACCCTGACCAGTGTCTTGACGACCGACGTTGTCCGGAATCTGGCTTTGCGAATCTCGACGTCATTGAGTGTCTCGACGCGGAGTTTGTAGGGGAAGAAGGATGTGTGGTTGATTGTGATTCCGGGCTCGAGAATGAGGTTCTCGAGTAAGAGATCAACCTGGGGTGTGGCCACCTCCAATCTGGGTATCGGGATATAGTTGACCGACTGAATCAGTAGCGGGACAAACACGTTGATCGAGTCTGCCAAAAGGTCGGTATTAGCGTAGTGATGCTTTGGCGAAAGGATCTTGCCGATGGTGCTGGAAGTCTTGACGAGCCCGGCCACATCCTTGTCCCTCAGCACTGAGTGGACGGTTGACTGCAGCTGAGACAACAGCCCGTCGACATCGTCCCGCAGGGAAGAGCGCGAGGAGAGCTGCTTTGACTGGGCCCGCAGCTCCTGAAACCGCTGTTCGGCGTGGTCAAAGAATGATGGGTCCGTAAACATTTCTTGGAGGGCGTTGCCTAGCTGGTTGATCAAGTCCTCAAAGTGCGGATCCTCGCGGCCATGGTCCATGACGGCCTGGAAACGCTTCTCCAGCTCCTCCCACTCCCTAGCCTCGCCAAATGATCTGAGGAAGATCCAGAAATTTCGCAGGGCCCGATCCGTCTCTGGGTTGCGGTCAACGTCCTCATCGGCCGCCTGGAGTGTGTCGCGGGCAATGCGGGAGTAGACCATGGCGTAGCGTTTGAGGAGGAGCGACAGGGTCGAGACCGAGTCCGAGTAGTCGCGGCGGCGACGGAGGTTCACCACGGTGTCCTTCAGGCGGCGGATCATGGTGTCCTTCTCTGGGCCCTCGAGTTTCTGCACGATGCTGTTTTCTGCCTCGTCGACTACGGTGGACGCGGTGCCGCTCAAGACCTTGGAGAACTCGGCGGTCTGGTCAACCAGATCCTGCTGCGAGGGCGGGCTCTGCGAAGCATTGCTCGGACGCTTTACCGAACTCTGCTCTTCGGGAGAGGGCTCGATTCGCTTGCCGGCCTCCTTGGACGCTTCGGACAGAGTAAAGGCGGTATCCTTGAAGACCTCGCGGGCCACAACATCAAGATCACCAAGAAACAAGCGGAAATCAGAGTTGGTCAGGAGCAAGGAGCCAACAGTCTGGAGGCTACTGTACACTAAATCACTGTCAGCACCCGCACATACTGCACGCAAACTGCGATGCACGTCTGCACGAACCTGCCGCCCTGTCGGCCTTCACCTTGGCCTTTGTGGCGCGCTCGGCGATGTGCTCCATGTCGACCGAGACCCTCGCCTTGGACAAGTACCAGATGAAATCCTGGATCTGGTCGTTGGCGTTCTTGTGCTGCAACAGCTCGATCAGCTGCTTGATCCACTGTTTTGTGTAGTGCACCAGGGCCTGGCCCGAGTCGCTGAGCTGGGTGTTGTCCGGGTTGAGCATGTCGGCGGCAAGCAGAGTGCGGAGGCTGATGATGGCCTGCTCGTTGGACGGCATGAACCCTTTGGACAGGGCGCGGAGCATCTGGTAGGTGTGCAGCTTCTGATGCAGGCGGCGCTGGAGGGAGGTGTCATCGTTGTATTGCGGGAGCAGCGGCTCCTGCTCCTCTGACCTCCGGCGATGGCCCGACCCAAAGCATGAGGAGAACATGCTGACTTGACGATTCCTGCGTTGCCAGAGAATGGATGAGTTGATGACGCCGCTGCCTCAGTTACTCAGTTCCTGGGCGTTGCTCGGGGAAGCAATGTGACCAGCGAGGTTCTGGATGCTGTTCTGTGCGCGGGAACTCGAGAGAGCCACGGGCTGAACAGATGGACTGGATCGTGGGCTTGCCATGCTGCCCTGCGATCGTGGTTGTCATTTTTGGTGTGGTTGGCTGGTGTGTCTGGGGAGCTCAGGTAACGATGACGTCGTGACATCCATGCTTCTTTCCAAGGGTGGCATGCCAAGCCACATCCTGCCACCTGTAGCCACACAGTCGCTGCCGTCCCAAGCAGAGTACCCGGCCGTTGAGTATCTCAGTTTTGAACAGACCGCAGAAAAGAACAAAAACCAACATCCCCACCTGAGCCTGACATTTCATCCCAGAAAAAAAGAAAATGTTTGCTATTCTCATGCCCCATATACGTGTAGGCGCCTAGCTCAGCTCCCTAGGTCAGCACAGCCACAGTTGTCTCCAATCTGTGGACCCCTGTCTCGTCCCGCCTGGGTCGGCTGGAAGGGTGGGGTGCTCGCGTGGCATCGAATCACACCGCTGGCAGCGGCTGGTGACGTCTCCCGGTGACTGGAGGCCTGTTCACCCCAGGCACCGCAACCGAATTTGGGGGCATTCGTACGGTCGTACCTGACATCGAATCGTATCGCGCACATGGAAGTGGGTAAGTTTTGGCATCAGAACCCGCCCAAACCTTCGCGAAACGCATCGGATGGGGGTGTTCCCTCGAGTCCATGTGAATCAGCAGTGGACACCAGGGCTGCCTTGTGGGGCAGGCCGTGCAAAACATCCACGGCGCGCAATCCATCAATCCACAAATGCCCTTGACCACGGGGTTGTAATGTATCGTCAGCAATCCGTAGATTCCGCACTCGCCGACTCGGCATTCGGGCACTGCCACGCTTGCCCTTTCTTGGCTCTTATACTCGCCTGGAACACCACTGGCTTGCCTCAGCTTGCATCTCTTTGCGCTCCAACAGGTCGCGCTGGTGGCGTACTGGCATTTTGTTTGGCTGATCGCTGCCACTTCGGCCCAAGCTTCTGCGTCACCTCTCCCCAGACCCAAACACTCACTGTTTTCCCCCCTGCCGCCTTGCCAAGCCTCCCCCGCGGCAAACCCTCGACATCATCGCCAGCGGATATCCTGGTCCGCGAGCCCACACAGGCTTTCCGTATCCACCAATTCTCAGGCACGCCGTGAAGAAGCTGCTGCCGTTCGCGACAGCACAGATTTCTGTCATGGATATGGATTCGAACGGGCTGAAACGCAAGGACACGACCAAGGGCCCGCCTCTGCGCATCCTGTCGCTCGGTAGGTCCCCCAACATATGCCCGCCGCGGCGCATCGCAAGTTGCTGACTCGTCGCCAGATGGCGGAGGCGTGCGCGGCTACTCCATGTTTCTGATCCTCCAGGAGCTCATGCACCGGACCTTTGTCGAAATCGAGGGGCGCGCACCGCGACGATCCGAGATCCCCAAGCCATGCGACCATTTCGACCTCATCGTCGGCACCGGCACCGGCGGCCTCATCGCCCTGATGCTGGGCCGGTTGCGCCTCGATATCGAGACGTGCAAAGAGCTGTATGTCCGCCTGACCCGCATGGTGTTCGAGACCGACAAGACCATCGCCGGCATCCCGTACCGCTCGACCCTGTTCAAGGCGACGAAGCTGGAGGAGGCCATCAAGGAATGCGTCATGGAACACACGGTCTACGAGAAGGAGGGCAACGACGGTTCCGAGGCGGGAAGCATCAACCTCCTGAGTCCCATTTCGCGCTCGAGCGCCGCACATCCGAGGAGGAATCCTAGCAACGCGAGCGTCGTGAGCTTCAGCGCAAGGAGTCCCAGTGCCCAAGCCGCGAGGCCCGCATTCTCCCGCTGGGGTAATCCCAACGCTCGCCTGTATGACGAGAGAGAAAACCGAACCAAGACGTGAGTCCCCGCCTGCGCCAATATCTTTCTTGTTCTTCTTTCTAGGCGTTTTGGATAGCTGACTTGTGCCGTAAGTGCCGTTACTGCCGTCTACAAAGGCACTTCGAGAGGCGGAGCGCCCGCCATGCTGCGCTCCTATGACTCGAGGCGGGAGCCCGCCCCCGAGTTTGACTGCAAAATCTGGGAGGCCGGCCGGGCGACTTGCGCCATTGGCCTCGCCTTCAAAGCCATCCAGATCGGACAGTCTGTATTCCACGACGATGGCGCGGGGAACTTCAACCCGTCTCTGACGGCGCTCGACGAGGCCGTGGTGAATGAGTGGCCGGGACGTGAGGTCGGCGTCTTTATCAGTGTCGGCACTGGAAAGAGGCCGAAGGGTAGCGACGCGAACTCGTCCCTGTGGTATGAGGGCTTCCTCGGCGAGTTCGCCGATGCGAGGAGGAAGTTGATTGCCAAGATCGAGGGCTGCGAAAAGATCCACGAGCAGATGAAGAAGGAGCACCTGACGCGGCGCGGCGTCAACATCGAGAACTACTACCGGTTGAATGTCGAGGTGGGCGTGGGCGAGTTTGGCATGAACGAGTGGAACCGGCTGTCCGATATCAGCACGAACACCAGGAGATACCTCGCCAGGGAGGAGGAGCAGAAGATCGTGCAGGGCTCGTCCGCGAAGCTGGCCAAGATCCACTTTGCGAAGCAGAGGTGGGAACGCCTCAGCCTGGCGGCCCCCGACGTGGCACAAATGGTGCCCGATATAGCACTGCCCCTGGCGGTGGAGCTGCCGGGGGACATGCCCGCGTTCCCGCTGCCTCGCACCCCGCCGAGCAGGCAGTCCTACGAGTCGGGCCACGACATGTTGCCCGTGCGCGGGACCACGCCGTCGCCAAGGAGCTCTGGCGAGCCTCCACGACAGTCCCCAAACCTGAAACAGCTGCCGTATCCCACTGCGCCTCCCCCGCCAGCACCGCCCGGCCGCCATGCTAAGCCCTCCGGAGTTACCAGCCCTATCCGAAACGAGATTGCGGCTGACGACTCGGACCGCCTGGTAGTCAATGCCCCGACGCCGTCACAGTACCGGATTGCCGCGGGGGCCGACATGATCGCGATCGTGGGGCCAGACGACCATCCCAGGCGGTTCGAGGACCCTGCGATGCAGCCGCCGCCACTGCGGACAGGGCCGCCGCCGTTGCCGCCCAAGACCCCGCTCCCAGAGCACCAGGCGAGCTATGGTCGGTCATCTGCCCCGGTGCTGCCTTATCCTCATGATGATGAAGCGCCGCCAGTGGTCAACATGGCGAGGAAGCCGAATTACAGCGCCAGGTAGAAACCGCGCCGTCCAAGCGAGGGCTGAGATGGTCTGCCGGGAGGCGGTGGCAGTGTGCGCGCGGCGTTGGCCGCATTTCCTTTCATGATTCTCACGAGAAACGATATCCAGACAACGTTTGCCATGTATATCCAGTCTCTGTTTGCGAACTCGGGTGTTGATACATGGGTCTTGGAGTATGGAGTTGGGTCGGGCTTGCGATCTCGTTGCTGATGGGTTCAAAGGATACCAATTATAGCAGGGCAAAGGGGGCTGGGTGCCTTATCTGTGGAGGCTTGTGGTCCGAAGCTAGAACTGCGATTTCATGTTTGATGTTGACAGTTTGTGTTCCCATTTGCGTTGTTGTGTCTTGAGCATGTTCAGCTGAGGCAGACCTGGGGTGGTGCACGATCGCCCATGCCCATCAGGGGCAAGCTGCCGGGCCTAGCCAACCCTAGCGCAGATCACACCCTGTCCTCCGACCGGTCTGGGCCCGGAGCTCTGCGAGCGCCTCCTGGCGAGCCAGCCAATCGCCAGGAATCCGGCCCCTGTCAGTGGGGAAAGCAAGCCGGTCAAGCTTCCCGCTAAATCACAGCGCGGTCCAGTCTGTCGGTGCCGTTTCAACGCGGTCAGTCGGATCCAACACGCAACTTTATTTCGACAGACGCAGAGCAGAGCGGGGGCGGCGAGATCGCCCTTCTCCAAATCGCGCACGGGTATCGGCACCCAAACTAAGCTATGGGGCCTCAGATGGCCCCAGTTGAGTCGGCGATGTCAATACGCGACGGTAGGAAGAAAGAGGATAAGGCAAGACCCGTCGAGCCAGTGCTCTGGTGTTGTCCATGAATCGGGCACAGCTGCAGGGCTGCGAGATGAGAGGCTGCAGCCCTGGGTGTGATGTTTTACTGCGGCCCACCGTGCTCTTCAGCCCTCCGCGCCAGCCCCCAGGCTCTGGCGGGGTGCGAGTGGGATGCCCCCATCCATTGGCTCTTTGTTGGCCACAGCTGTCTGGCTCGTCGTTGGCTGTTGCTGATTTCCCCGCGCCTCCAACTCGCCCTGGTCATGCCACGGCGACGGACGCTGTTCCGGAGACGGGCGGCTGCCACCCCTCGTGCTTTGTTTCGATCTCGACGCCACCACTTCCCGCTTGGGCTGTCTGGGTTCCCAAGCACAAGCCAGTCTCCCGTGGGAGTTCCCAGCTGGTCGGGTCAAAGCCACTTGCCGTGCCGCAAGAAGTCGAGAATCTGGTGCTGCGACACCCGCACTGCTCGCTCGATCTGGTGGCAATATTCAGTCGTGAGACCGTCACGCCGGTTGTCCATGGTGGTGGAAGAAGACTTGGGCGGCGAGCTCATTTGCGCATCACTCTGGGCATGACCTTGCCGATATTAGGGCGTTTCCAGGTGCCTCTCTCTCTCTGAGCTTATCATGTATGGGCCCTATGTCAGAGCCTTGTGGGCCAACCTCCAGTGCAGACAGCATGAGCTATACTCCGTACTGAGTAGAGGGAACCCCCTCTCGTCTCCGTTTTCGTTCTCGCTTCGGGGTCATGCTGATTGACGACACCCGATCGGGTCTGCAATCCTCCACTCGTCTTGGCAGAAGCCATGGCCGGAACTCAGCTTCTCCGGCACTGGTGTCGCTGAGCAGGCAAGCCACTCACCGCTTGCGGACAGGGTCAAGATGGAAAGCAACTAGCGGCACCGCCTCCGACACATGTGCCGTGGCCTGCCCGCCATCCACGACCAGGAGCGGGACGACTGAGTCTTCGGGTCAGGCATGATGCCAGCTCGTCACCTTCAGCTGTCTGGTCATCACCTCGACCCCTTGTTCCAAAAATACCCCAGTTCCTTGGGTATGTCTGGAGGAATAGGCAATTTAAAAACTCGACGGAACCCCCGATCTGCTACCGCCGTCATGTGCGTGACCACCCCCCGTCCTCCGGCTACAAAACAAGCTTTTGTTTCCTCATACCCCAGCTCAAGCGGCGGCACCGATCCTCTTGCCCCTCTGAAATACCACCGGCCAGAACCTGCCGACTATTCGCGCGCTAGTCCAAACGAGTGTCAACTCCGAAGACTTGCATGCTCAGGCCTGATCTTCCCACTTTGAGCCCCAAACAGAGGTCTCCCTTATAAGTCAGCCCTACGGTCGCTATCCAATGCAGCTATCGTCTGGGGACAACCAAGCTCGTCGTCCCCAACAGAGCCATGTCCGAACCAATGCAGGGCCCCGTACTACGGCCACCACGTGCTGAGAGAACGACAACATCGTGTGGAGAGTGCAGGCGGAGGAAGCAAAAGGTAAAGTCGGCTTTCTTGGTCACCTGTCTCAAATCCCACCAAACTTGTCCCCAGAAGCGGGTTCGAGAACAATCCCTCTCCCCCTTTTAAGACATCGGCATGGTTGCGGTGTACCGGCCCCTGTTGTGTCAGAGCAGAGAGCATCATGTTGATTTCCGCTGCGTGTCCCACAGTGCAACCAAGCGCAGCCATGCAACAATTGTGCCAGGAGGTTTCCGCAGCCGGTCTGCGAGTACAAGCCAAGCAGCAGGTGTGTCAGATCCCCATTACACCTACGCAAGCGAAGATCTTGCTCACCCGGGAGGACACAGGCGTCCAAGTGCTGTCGTGGTACCACAACGCCCGGCCTTTTCCGTCTCTCTCTCCCCGCCAGCCCTCACGAGAAGTGCAGGCTTTGATGTCGAAGGGCTCCGCCAACCTCCCCTCCCCCAACCATCGCCACTCCTAAACCCTTGGGGCCAACAAGCCAGCAGCGGAGACGCGGGCGACATCCTGTCGAGCTGGCCGGGGTTCGACTTCTTTGGGCAATCCCCAACGCCGACTTCGACGACCGGGCAACACGCCTGGAGCACTGACCAGCACAGTCTGTTCATGTCCATCATCGGCTGCGAGGAGGGCTGCACCTCGCATTCGGACGAGGTCCACGACGCCATCCGGACTCTTCACGCGTACCGACCGGGCCAGAACCACTGGACCAGTCCCGGCTGGGCCCCCCAAAGCGCCTGGACCTTGGTGCCGGCCATGTCTCCCGGCGCCAGCAACTTCTCGTGGCCCGTCCCTGGTCCTGCGCAACCGCTCATCCCGGTGCCGGCAGCGCAAGCAATGCAGAATTCCGAGCTCCTGTCAATATGTGAGCCCGACCAGGCACTCTCTGCACACTCTCGCCAATTCGAGGACTCGCGTGGCTGACCCCGACTCTCTGCCGCAGACGTCAAGTTCCTGTCCCAGTTCACGGCCTCGCTAGACGGAAACCCGGAAGCGTCGAACCCGTACGTCAAGTACTACGTCCCATACTGCGTCAACTCGCAGCTGCTAGTCCACGTCGCCATCTACTCGGCCGCGTGTTTCCTTACCGACACAGGACACGTCGAGAGGACCGTGGCCATGGCCCACAAGGGACATGTGATCAAGCTCCTGAACGAACACATCCGCTCACAGCCCTCCACAAGCGACGAGGTCATAGCCGGGGTGGGCCAGGTCATCTTGGACGAGTGGTATGTATCCGCATTCTGCACATTCGATCGCTGGGCAACACGTGGGAGAAAGGCGGAGGAGAGATGCTGATGGCAGCACAGGCTCTGGGGCAACACCAATGACTTGCGGGCTCACCTGCGCGGTCTCCGCGAGATGATCAGATCTCGCGGCGGGTTCCGCATGCTGGGTCTGCATGGGCTAATAAGCAAGCTTACCATTTCGTGAGCCCCCCTTTCCCGCCCGGCTAGCCCACCTTGAAAGGGCACTGACTTGATTAGACTTGATGTCGCGATCGCCCTCTCCTACGAAGTCTCGCCTTTCCTACGAGGGGCCCCCGAATTCGAATTCCGCGACAACTCGCAAATACCCCTTCGCGTCGCGCTCAACACCCCTTTAATATCCTCGCTCGTCCCTTTCTCCTCGTGTGACACCGCTCTCCGCTTCCACCCCGCTGTGGCGTCGATTCTCGACGACATGCGCTTCCTTCTCGCCGCGGTTCTCGCGCTGCCAGAGAAACCCTCTGCGAAGGAGCTCCAAAAGGTCCACACGACCTCGGCCTGGATCCACGAACGCATCTCCAGCCTCCCCGAGGACTCACCCGCTGTGCGCCGGCCCTCGGCGGCAAGTTCAACCTTTAGCAGGGGCTCTTCGGCCATGCCAGACCCATCCGAGGACCAGCAACAGCCCCTCCCAAGCCGCGGAACCTCCCGTCCCCAACGCCAGCAGCAGCAGCAACAACAACAACAACAGCCCATGCGCCGGGCATCAACACAACCCCCCAACCCCCAACCCCAAGACCGGACC
>Ga0247824_10000344_pt1 | contig 21963 bp, 27 predicted proteins | sample 13C_PalmiticAcid_FD_194412 | JGI IMG/M metagenome (GOLD analysis project Ga0247824, IMG submission 194412) | Soil microbial communities from agricultural site in Penn Yan, New York, United States - 13C_PalmiticAcid_Day48 | ecosystem: Environmental > Terrestrial > Soil > Agricultural land...
GGGAGGAGAGAATGATGGGAGCGGGGGAGCGGATGCGGATGGGGATGCGGAGAACTGAAGGAAAGGAATGCAAACGACCGTCAGGGGAGAGGGGATTAGTAAGTGCTGAAGAAGAGGGTGAGGTGAGCAAAGTGATAAACGAGAGATCTCGAAATAGGTATCGTGTGATGCGCAGTGTTCCAAGTTTGGCTGCTGCATTTCATCATTTTGGACCCCATGTGTGCGTTCAACGCGAAGATTTATTAGTTTAGAGTATGATACAAAAGATGCTTAGTACTGAGTGAGAGAGTACTCGAGTTCCTTGGCACGACGGGCCGCCTCGTTGATCGAAGGACGATTCTTGCGAGGGGTATAGAATTTGGAGGTGAGTAAGAAGAGGAAGAATCCAAAAAGACCAATGCCCGAGTAAGCCCAGCCCTTGGTAGCAGAGGACATGCCAGCGTTGGCGAAAGCAGGCTCGAAGATGAGAATGAGAATCGAGCCGAACGATGTGGACAGGAGCCAGAAGGCAGTTGAGACGGCACGGAATTGGCGACCGGCCTCAATGTACATGAACTGAACACCGGTGGGGGAGCAGAGCGACTCTCCGAGGGTCAAGACGAACCATTGGATGGTCTGCCACCAGGCCGAGTAGCATTCCTTGCAGTAGAAGCCATCGCGCTCGGGAGCCTCCTTGAAAGTATAGCCAGCATTCAAGTACGCCTCCTCAATCTTGGGTGCCAGAGCAGCGGAGATGGCAAACGACAAGACAATCAAGAAGAATCCGGCCGCCATACGACGCTGAGGTCCAAAGTTCCATCCACGTCTCGCGCACATTGGATAGACGACATGGGCAAGGATTGGGACCAAGATGAGAATGAAGATGGTGTTGATAATGCTGAACTGTGCTGACTGAACATACGACCTCTTGGGGTCAGTGCCTCCAAAGATGGCACCGTTCATGAGGTAGTATTGGTTGGACCATTCGTTCGAGTTTTGGTTGTAAAGCATCCAGCAGAATGAGAAGGGGATGACAACGGGGATCAGGACCAATCCAAAGTCGCGGCACTCCTCAACAAAGACACCTCCATACTTTTCCTCTGCAAAGTTGAGCCAGTGGCCCTTGGCGGCACGCTCGGCAGGGGAAGCGTTGCGGTGAGCACTGGCGGCATAGAGTGTTGCCTTGATGGCCTTGAGAGGCAAGAACTCGCCCAGTGGAGGGACGATACGGTAGAACCGGTGACCAGCAGCAAAGATGGCAAAGGCAAACATGAAGACAACTGTGGGAAGCAAGAAAGCTCCAGAGAAGCACGAATCCTGGCCGTAGCAGTGGATCTTGCTCAGCTCGGGAACGATGAGCTGGGTCAACAGACCTCCAAAGTTGATGGCAATATAAAAGTTGTTGAAGAACGCGTCCTTTCCTCGCTCCTGAGAGGGAAGGTATTGGTCACCACCATGGGAAGAGACGCAGGGCTTGATACCACCGGTTCCGATGGCAATAACCAACATGGGCAGGAAGGTCAGGAAGTGGGAGACTTGGCCGAGAGGTCCGATCAAGTTGGGGATAGCAAAGACAGTAACCATGATCATACCGATCAAGTAAATGGCCGAGAAGGAGATGATGGTCCACCTGTTAAGATAGGCAACGAAAAGTTAGAGCCTTGTCCTCGAGGATCTTCTCTTTTGTTTTGCTTGCACAAGCAGCCTTTTTTTTTTGCTTACCATTTGCCAAAGAACGAGTCAGAGAGAGCAGCACCGATCAAGGGGAAAAAGTAGGCCAACATGGTGAATGAGGTCGAGTAGACCTTGGCATCGAGCTCTTCCATTCCTGTGACCAGACGGAAGTACTTGTTCAAGTTGGGCTGGACACCATAATAGCAGAAACGCTCACCAAACTCGTTGGGCAAGATGAACCAGACGGCCTTTGGCATCTTGTCGGGGTTGGCCAGCAGCTTGGCATCGAGCTCGGAGTTGAGGCGAGCCTCGAGCTCGAGAAGCTCCTTCTCGTGGTCGGTCAGGAGGTCCATGGCGTTGGTCTCGATCTTTTGACCGAGGGCGACCTCGGAGACTTCGTGCTTCTCATCCATGACAGCAAAGTGTGTTGGGTGAGTTCAGTGCAGAGGGGAGGAGGAGGGAAAGGAGGAGCACCACAGGAGAGGAGCGAAGGAAAGAAGGGAAAAAAAGGGGGGGAGAAGGAGGAGGAAGGATAGTCGAGGAAAAGAGTCTTCACTGTGGAGCAGAGCAAGGGGGGGAAAAGGCGGTTTTATACGACAGACAACAACGACGACGACGACGGGTCGGCACTCGACCCAGGGGTGTGCCTGGGTACAAACAGATGCAAACAATGCGAGGGGAATAAGGTTGTGTGAACGTGTGAATGTGTTTGTGTGCAGCTTTGCCGTTTCGATTACTCTTTCTAGTGGGCTCATTCTATCCAGACACAAGGGTGCGTGCGACGAGTGTCGGATGGATCCGAGTCATTTCACTTTAGCGAGGGTCATACTCTGTCCATCCCCCCTCCTCACTGAATAGGCCTTCCTCGACATGCTTCCAGGACTTCCTAAGCGGATTAGGGTTGGAGGCCCTCCCATTCTTCAGTCCGGCTTGCCCACTCTTCGCTGTAGCCTCTCAGGCGCTTTGTTCCACAGACCAGGGCTGCACAAGTAAAGTGGGCAAGGATGCAAGGAAAGGGAAGGGGCGGGGAACGTTTGGTCCCTGTTCCCTTGCCCTTGGCAGTATCCATGAACATAGCCCTGCTTGCGTGCGTCGACGATCCAAATACCTCGCGCTGGACAAGTGTGCTGTCTGTAAATCAACGATCATGATGTCCCACGGTTCCTCAATTTGTTCCCAGGCTTGTTTTCCAGGACAGAATGAGGGTTTGAGTGGATGTGTGAACTGCAGAGTACACAAACGCTGTCGGGGTGGTGTTTGTTGTCGTACATGTACGAACACCTGTCTAGGAATTTCCAACTCTTCGATTAGGACGCGTACAGACATCCAATCATCCTTGCTCTCTCCTCACTAGGAATTGACGCCAACAATTGGCGCTCATCTGGGGCTTTGCCCAACGGGCAGTAGCCGATAAAAGGATAAAAGTTTGTGGGCGGCAAGAGAGGTGGACTTTAGCCAAAGCGCACGCTCTCTCAAAAGGGAAACCAAAAGGAACAGCGGGCTGAAGCAAACGACGACGACGACGACGACGACGGCGACTACAGAGTACAAACTAAAGCCTGTCCCAGTCTGTCTTTGCGATTCTGCAGTGGAGTAGCATCATCAATCAAGGTCCTGAAGAATAATACTACCACGTCTGTTAAACCACCCAGAGTGGATACTGCATAGTATACAGTTCGGTCAAAGGAGTCAAGGAAGAAGGAAGGACGATCCTATAGAGGGCAACAAACGATCCGCTGCATTGCTGCCCCGTGGACACAAACAGGAACAAGCACCGAGCCATCTTTGACAAACAGAGCCGAATGGCGAAAAAGCCAGGCCATGTTTGTGTGTATAGTTTGTGGAGAGTTGACATGTCGTGTAATCTCTCCACGCGGCAGATTATCAACAGACGGTAGTGGGCGAGTTGAAGGCTGTGTCCTCCATCGTATCGGACTATATCTGGCGATCCTTGAGAATCTTCACTCTCGGGCAAGAGGTTTATTCAATCGTTCAGTCAAATACTGACAACTTGACAACAGGTGTGAAAAGAATCTTGGACGCACCTTGACCTTCTCGAGGAAACATCGAGTACAAGGTAGAGAACTAATTGACCCAGCGCGGATTTTGACAGAATCCTTCCTGCAGGTTGCTTGCTTGCTTGCAAGAACCTGGAGCTGACACGATCCTATCCTTGGTTTCTCGTCTATCCGGCCTAGGTTGATTACAACAGTACCCGATCATTTTGAGCACCCCGTCACTCAACTGAAGTGGAGGTGAGAAAGCTGCCCCTAGTGTCCAATGATGATGATGCTCCAAGTTACCACAAAGCGGACCAGCTACTCGACGCGTTCCTGGAATGCCTATTAGGCTATCAGAGGGCAACGGCAGGGCTATGAGATCGATGTTGCAGACAATGGCTCCTTTGTTGGATTGTCGCCTCGGGATGTGGAGACGTCGCTCAAGTTCTTCGAAAGGATGGCCGACTTTTTGAAAGCAGATGTTTCAATTCTACGCAAGGTTTCTGTAGAGTCCGCACAGCGCCGTGACACGTCCGAGGATGATCTACTGCATCAGAATCCATTCTTCAACAGCCGATCCACAACGGCACCCCGCGAACAAAACCAGAGTATTTGGTTGTGGAGGCCATGGTCATCTCGCGATTAGCAGATGAGCACCAGTTCTTAGAGATCCGAGTCGCGCCGGTGTTGGGCCTGATGCTGGAAGCGACCAATGCGTTGCCGGGCTATCTTCCTTTCCACAGGATTGAATTTGCTCCGTCATCACCATGAGATCAATACAGGAAGAACGTCCTCTATATCGCACGAGATCATGGGCCTTTCAGCCACGGGCGAAACAGTCAATTGAAGTACCACCAACATCTCAAGCGCATCTGGTGTTGATAGCGACGAGCCCTTGCAAACGTTTGTCTCTGTCATTGTAAGCAATGACAAGGGACTGGATGTGACAGTGAAGCGGTTCTCGGATACCTCTATCATTCAAGAGACTAACACAATGGAGATCCCGATCCTATTGTTCTTGGCAGGTGAGAATGTCAATGTTCAAGAGAGATTTCTGTTCTTGCTATTAGGTTCACCCTTTACGAATAGATATTGGCACAGTAATGGAGGCTTCCTACACGCCGAAAGGATTGAGGTCCACACCCCCGGGACAGCTTTCGTCGTTACTGATGGATCAGATGAGGCGAGTCTTGCGCACAACATGGGACTCTATTTTGAACCGGTTGACAGGAATGGAGGTTTCATACGAGTCGTCAAGTCCATGTGCTCGATCAACCCCGGCCAAACAGCCACTTTGGCCATTGAGGGACCCAACCTTGTCCCGATCAAGGTTCGGCGAGGCATGGTTATTTCTCGAGATCCCAGGGGTGCCTGCTGCCAAACGTTTGAAGCAGTAATCCAAGTATTAGGACACGATGATTGTTTTACCAAGTGCGTAGGAGAGGTCTTGCGTGCTGTGAGACTCTTCAATTGTCCAAGTGCGTAGGAGAGGTCTTGCGTGCTGTGAGACTCTTCAATTGTATAATATTCCCTTAGCCCACATTTTGACGGTGTTGTGCTTTTTTGTTCTCGGTTCTGCTTCCGGATGAGGCACATGCGATGGTAGCACAGAGTTCTCTCGCCCACAGATGCCCATTCCACAGTCAAACAGTTTTTTTTTTTACGAAGCATATCGCTCGGGGAATACAATCAATCTCCTGAACAAACTACTACGTCAACTCGCGATGATCGCTTCACAGGATTATGGGCAAGTATACTCTATACACTGAGGAGTGATTTAAAGACTAGCTGGCAGAACCCGATGTCATGTTAGTCGAGTTCCTACGTAGTACTGTTGTACCCTACCCAAGACAAATATTGCTCAGACATGCAGAAAAGCTCGTCAAAGCCTTCTCAGACCTCCGTAGCTTCGGGATTCGACAGAAGGCAGAATCCAATCACAAGGAAAATTCGGAACTTGAACTTTCCCACAATTCTTGCGAGTGCCTGGACGCGACACAATTTTCTCAGGCACCATCTATGGATCATACAGCACTTGCTGTCTATTGCACGTAGCTCTTTAGATCTATAGCACACCATCAGTCAAGTCCCTCTCTCCACGACAATATAGCCATGGTCCATGGTCGGGTTGATGTAAAAACTCTGTTGCCTGAATAGACCAAGTTTAAGCCTCGCACGACCAGCTTGGGACATTTGCACTTGGTCAGATCATATCCGCCCTCAAGGAATACGTCAAGAAAGTCGTGTAATGGAACGTTTGCCTCATCTGGGACATATCCGCCCGTGGCTTTGGGTAAGGAGTACAAGATCGTCCACAGGTTCTTCAAGGGCAGGAACAGAAACGATGTGCAAACTTGGCCCAGTGGATTGCTGGCGGGAAGAATTGTGAAGGTGATTGCGTCTAGACCGCAAGGTCCAAACTGATCGGATGTTCTAAATGAACTGCATGGGCATGTGCAGTGAAATCCAATTTGCAGTCTTTTGGCCGTTTTGCCAAGGTAAGCCAGGATCCGACCTTCACAAAGGAAAGATATTTCGCCCAATCGATAGGCCAAGAATGTTAGAGTTTGAGTACAAAAGACGGTGTTCTCACGCCATTCGTCTGCGACGTCCGAGTTTCAAGCGTCCTGGTGAGAAAGTTAGGAAGCACGAGAGTGGGGCTGCTCTTTGGTTTCTGTACTGTACTAGTACGTATATACTCAGGTGAGCTTGAGCACACCTTCTTGTCTCCTTTGTCTGGTACAGGTACCTCCAGTAGCTTCTTTCTTTCAAACTTCGCGTAATCTGTACACAACATGATCGAGAAGCACCATCCTCCTTCACCTCCAGGGATTATATAAACATGTACTGGGATTTGTCAACTCCAGTCTTTTTGCTTCAAGCACCAAAAATACCCACAAAACCACACTTCGGATATCAACAATAGGAGGCTCAGGCATAGGCAATATCTTGGAGACAGCGCTTGTCGAGAGTTGTAAGAGAGGAGGCGGCAATTGTGCACACACAAATAACAACAAACTAGCCTACATTTTGATATGTCATCTCGAACGGGACATCGAAGGGTCGCTTGAGCGTGTTTGGACAGTGGTTTTGAACGGCGCTTCAGGGCAGACCCAGGACATCATGTTGTTTGGCGTCCTTTCCCACAGTGAACAATAATTTTTCACATCAAGCACAAGGAAAGAGTCCATGTTCGGCTTAGATGCTTAGATGCATGTTTGTTGCCAATGATACCCAATGATCATGTTGCACAACGACTCGAACACCAAAGTGAGAACTTGACCATCCAAGTGGTACCCGCCTTACGCCCATCAAGTACAGGAACAAAGTTGATATATGAAAACCTGGCAGATCTTACAGCAAAGACGAAGAGCTCAATCGTTCTCATCGGGATCAAGTTACGGCATTGAGCATAGCCTTTACAACAACCCTTCAGGCGCAGAGTAGTGCAAAGGAACCTCCATTTCCCAGCATCCCTGATTCCCCCTCCGCCGTATCTCCTCATCTTGCCAAACATGTTGGAGAGGGATTCTGCACCAGTTTATGTTGACAACGTCGTTCAATGTCGATACCAAGGTCTCTCCGACCTACATTTCCTTCGAACCCCGTGGCAAAGGGTAAGCAAGGTTCTTGAATTTGTCAAATCCCTCTGGATCTCTGGATAGCGCGCTATTTTTTTTTTGGACCTCTCCGCCATGTGCCAGAATTTCTGGACCTTTCCCCTCGTTTATTCGTTCAGGTCAACTAGAAAAGTCAAGTACACTTTGGTGAAGCGCAGGGAAACCAATATATTCCCTTGACTTTGGTATTGTTTGACGCGATGATGTCTGGGGTCCAGTTCTTGAGCTAGAAGAACAAGGACAGGTGATGGTCGCTTGAGATTGTGTGGTATTGATTGAGAAGGGCGTGAACGATCCATGGTCACTGCTCCGGTTGCACAAATGGTGTTGACTGTTCTCACCCATGTCCTTTGGTCCCCCATTATGTTTTGATAATAAAAGATTTTCGTATCTTCCACCTTGCTCCTCCTCTTCCTGCCTCACCACACTCGTCGTCCTTGTACTGATACTGGTCGCCCTCGTCCCTCGTCCTTCGTCCCTCGCACCCAATCAATCCGTCAGATACTGTGCGTTCTTGAGCAGCACTTGCTTTCGAAGATCCTTGGCCTTTTTCCTCCTCTTCCTGCGTGGGGTACTAATTCGGGTAAGGAACAATAAGGACAGAACGGGTGAGTGTCGTGCTAACACTCTCTTTCTTCTAGAACATAGACTGAGAGGAGAGAAAGGTGAGAAGGTGATGAAAATACTTACGGTGGAGGTTGGCCTCCGTTGAGCGATTGTCGCCGCTTATCGATATGACGCTCCCAACGACGCTGTCTGGCTTCTTGTTCGAGTACATCCCTGTCCACCATAGGTACAATGGCAGGTGTAGGGGCTGGAGGCAACAGTCCAGCATGCTCCCCAGTCTTCGGTGGTCGGCCACCACTGTAATAATCAACGTGCTGTTGCATCTGTTTACTGCCGTAGCGGCTGCAGTAGCCGAAACTCGACGAATCACCACATGCGTCACTACCGGGGTCTCGGCAGTTCTGCATGTTTTCTTCTTCGGCAGAACTATAATCGCTGTCGCTCCCTTCGTCATCACCGTCATTGTCTTCATCGCCCTCGCCATTATCGTCGTCCGAGTGATAAAGTGCCAGCGCACCCGAAGTGGAGGACGATATGGACCCACCAGATGAGGAGGAAGAAGAGGACATGTAGCCGTCACTAGAGCCATCATCATCGTACTCGTATCCACGATCGTATTGTCGGCCCAAGTATCGACCCCCAACTCGGCTGTAGTGAGGGTGAGCGGTATGGGTTTGAGCATTCAGGGTAGCGCCACGTGGAGAAGTCGTATCAACGATCGACGAGGTCGAAGACGAGGGCGACAAAGAGGGCGAGGACGAGACGGCCTCAAGGGGAGACACACCAAATTCATTCCATTGCTCTAAATGGTCTGGTCGAGTTTTGGTCGAAGGGATCCCGGCTGAGAAGAGGACTGAAGGAGAGGTCGGTGAAGCTGCTTGATGGTGTGCATCGTGGTCATGGAAAAACGACACTGAAGTCTATCAGGCATCCCAAAGGCTTGCGTGAGAAAAAAAAAAAAGATGTGATAGCCCTGGACTCAACACGCGAGCGAGGGTGAACTCACCTCGGACTTGGGGGACCGGTTCGTTCGGACACCTTGGGCAAGGCCGCGTCGGTAGCGGTCCTTTACTCCGATGTCAACCTTGAATAACTTCATTTGAAGATAGTAATGGAAGTTTGATCTTTCTGGCGGTGTTTTTGAGGTGGCTCTGCGAGAGTACTTTTGTGAAAGATAGCACTTCAAGAGTGAGTGACGCGAGTGTTGTATAGGGGAGTGTGTGGCTATGGGGGCATTGGATAGTAAGATGGGTTGCAGTCGAAAAAAAAAAAGTTCGAGTGGTGTGAAGGACGATGAAGAAAGAAAAAAGAGTAAAAAAAAAAGCTGCAGGACTGGATCCCAGGGTTGGGTCAAAAGACTCTCCGAAAAAAATGCTCACAATGCATCACACTTGATTTGCCCCGAGTCGAGGCAGATCCAGAGATGGCTGTGCACTCTTGGCATAGCCACTCGGAGAACCCGCGGCCGGCAGCCTCAGAGACCATGATCCATGACGGTAGCGACTCAATCATGCCCAGTACACAGTTGACTTCTAACATGTATTCTTCACCTCGCCTTGAGCGGAAACTTTACTGGTGAAGCTCTCTCGCCCACTCCAAAGGGGGAGTGAACCCTAAAAGTGGTCATGCCCCTCACGTTGTCCGAGTTGAATCATTTTACCATAAAGAAGCAAACGCCATTCTTGGCCTTGTCGACGGCCTTGTGCAACAGCTGTTGCTCCTCGTCTAGAAACTGGTCCTCTCTCGGGATAGAGCTCAGCTCAAGAGAGCTATACAACTTCTGGAACCTCTTCTGCTGTGCCTGCAGCTGTTGAACATCCCGAGTATCGCCCTCTCCGCTGGTTACGATCAAAGCTGTATTGGTGGGGAGTGAGTCGACAATAGCAGCAATGCTATTATCAATGCTCCTGACCGCCTCTCGGATCTCTTCATCTGTCACGCTGACTTTGTGTGACATGGCCGGTGCAGAGTCGGGTTCTTGTGAGGCGCTTCCAGCGTCCTCAATCTTCTCTGTTTCTGATGAAAGTGGTGATATCTTCCCGTGGTTGATCTCAATTGCCCGAAGTCGTGCCCATACAAAATTATGGTTTTTGATTGCCCCTTGAACCTCTTTGACGACCTCGGTATCCGTTCTAACTTTGATGACAGTGGCTGCCGACGTCTCCCCTGGCACCATCTCGCAATCAATAACCGCTGACAATCGTCGTGCCGAATGCCGAAAGAGCCTTACAAAGATAGATTGACTATCCTGGTTGTATTGGCCAAACTCGGGTCCCTCTTGGATCTTCAACTTGACAAGGTCCATGCAAGCAGATGCATCCTCGACAGAGTCATGACCAGCAGCTCCTCCACTCTGGATCTTTCGAGAAAGCCACCTTTGAGCGAGCCATCTCAAGGAGGGTCGGAAGGGTGGCCCACGAGGGTGGTGATAGATCACTGCGGTATCAATGACAAACGGATGTGCAAACTAGTAATTGAAATGAGATAGACACATTCAGTACGCAATTCCAAATCCAAGATTCATAATGATTTCACCTGTGGATACACACCTTCAAAACCTTCATATCATTTTCGAGTGCGTGCCCAACGAGGATCGTATCGTACGTTATCAGCTCCTGTAGTTTCTTTTGTATGTCAGTCAGTTTCGTCGTGACGCCCTCGATGCGCTTTGCAGTTATACCAGAATACTGTGTCAAGTAATCAACGATCTCATTGTCCGGCACGATGAACTCATCTAATACGGTCGCGTTATTCTCGTCAACAAGCGAGATCCTAGCGACTTCTGATCCAGCAGTTGTCATGACCTATCGTAGGGGTCGAAGTTCGCACGTCAATAGGGCTCTAGACCACAAAGGATCGGGCGAGGCGATTAATAATGACATTATTAGAGGCTACTCGCTGACCATTTCACAATCCATGGCAATCATCTTCTTCAGAGTGCTTGGATCTGACGCCTGTTGCTTGGTTTCGATCCAGTCGTTTTGGGGTGCCGTTTTTGGAGCAAGATAATTCGGCAACGGGAAATCGCGTTCACGTAAATCGTCGAGCGTCAGCATGTAACTTTCTGGCTTCAGTCTTGATGCTGATCCCTTCCCTATAATGTAGAGCACAAAAGAGCACCTGAACTATCAGCTTGGTTGCGACGCAGGCAGGGATGGGATGGGTATTTGGCACTAAAATGACGCGAAACGTACTTGACCTCCTTTCCGCTTCCTTCTTGGCCTTTTCTGAATTGCTCAATGGAACGTAAAGCATCGATTCGACGGGGGAGAAGATCCTGGACTTGTCGCCTCCAACTCTCATCACATTCATCACGTCGAAGAACGCCTTCAGATGCTGAAACTCTGTTACGGCTCCCTTGATCGCTTTCTCTGTCCATACAATCGGTTTATCGGAGTCTGGATGCAGCAGATTGATGTTAAAAAGCTTTGGGTCCAATCCGGGGATATGAAGGAGAACGACTTTGTGAATGTTGAACTTGTTCTTGACCATGATCCATGGTAATGTCTGGGTTTCTGTCAAAAGGTAGAGAATCAGGTCCCGCACATCCTGATAGAAGATCCAAGAAGTGAAGCGTAGAGAAAGGCGTCAGGATGGTTCAAGCAACCACGCTTGCTCTCCATGGACTCTTACAGAAATGATCTGTATCCATACCTTGATATTGAGCCTGTTGTAATTACGGTTGAGTAAGAAGCATGGCCTTCCTCCATCGCCTTCCGACTTTCGTGAGAGTGCTTTGTTCTGTTTCTTCAGTTGCTTGCGCTCTTTTTTGGACATGTTTGACCCCTCCTCTAGTAGTTTACGTGAATGGAACCAGCACTCCAAATACGTGAGCACATGCGTTGATAACATAGTCGTTTTTCCTGGCCAAACAGTACTGATAGCAAAATACCAATGTCATCTTCATGCTTCCTCTTCTTTGTCGCTCTGCTGCCTTCCGCCGTTGAATCCATAGCTCCCTCGGTACTTTCCACATCACTGTTTATCGCCGATATGGTCATATCGACTACCATGGTTTTGTCAAATGTGGCTTTGGGGCTCTTGACTACGCCATGATTTTCGAGAGTAGTATCGGCCATGAGGTCAGGAACAGTAGACAGCGCCTCCGTTGATTCCGTGTCCTGTCCGTCGGGTTTTCTCTTCAGACCAACAACCATGGGTGAGTGATGCAATACCATGAAACAAAGTTGCCACATTTTATTTATTGACTGTTGCCTGCTAGCAAGTCACATGCTGGATGTGCCACCATGCCAATCGGCTTAGCTGACATCCACAATGCCCCCTGCTGCGATCGCATAGGCTGGACAGGTAGGCCATGAGAGTCAGAATAATACATGTTAGATAATGTGGGACGGGGGACCAGTCAGCCAGTTCATCCTAGTAATTGAAGGAGAAAACTGACTTACGTGCTTCTGCCTCAGGGACATCAGGGCTGTCATAGACCTTGGCAATTCGCTCCTCACCCCTGCCTTTTCGGAGGTACAGACGCGTCGTGGATGCATGAGCCTGGATTCAAGAGACAATTGAGACGACAAGGCATTAAAGACACGCAATCCATAAATGAAAAGGCAAAGGGGTTGTCAATTCCAAAGTGCGAGTTGGATACCATGATGTGCCCACCGACAGGCTTCTTTGGATCAGCAACAAAGGTCATGCCAGCGCCAGGGTCCGATTGAACTTGGTTCGTAAGGTAGATCGCGACGTTGAACTCCTCCGCGATCTTGATCAAGCGACTCAGCATCTGGTTCAACTTTTGTTGCCGCTCTGATAGCTCACCGCGGCCGGAAAAATCTGTGCGGAACAATGCTATGATGCTGTCAATAACCTAGATGTCCAAAGCAAAATCAAGGATATCATCATTAACACAATGGCAATCGGACGGTCGCCATCTCCACTGTCCATAACGCAGTGCGTACCAAAATACGGAAAATCCCCTTTTCATCAGCGAATCGGGCGGCCACCTCAGTGATGAGGTCCATCTGGTGTTCAGAGTTGTAGGCTCGAGCAACCAATATGTTCTCGAGTGCTGCCTCAGGATCGATGCCAAATCGTTCTGCGATCGCCTTAACTCGTTCGTGGCGGAACGTGCCTTCAGTATCAATGTACGCGGCCTAGATCACGCTGGGTGAGTGGATAGGAGCAGCCAGTATTCTAGTCCCACCGTTCAACTGGGAAGAAAGCATCATTTACCTTTCCATTGCCTCCACCCATCGCAATGGGGAGCTGAGCTACCACGCAGAGCGTATGGCCAAGTTGAGTTTTTCCTGTGCGAAACTCCCCAAACGCTTCGGTGATTGCCATGCTTTGGATACCGCCTAAGTGAAGATTCATGCTCAAGTCAGAGAAGCCGTATGTCAGAATGGCGCCATAAAACCATGAAAAGTAGCTTGCCTCCTAGTAGCTCATCCAGCTGCTTTGAACCCGTGGAGAGGATCATAATCTTCTTTCGCTGGATGCTGTACTCCAACCCAGTGATGAAAGACGCATTGCTAAGCTTCGCGGCAGCCTCCTTAAGTTTGTCCACCTTGGTCTATTTCATATAATTGAGAGTCATTCCTTGTGCTGTCTAGGTACAATACGCTGTGTATCATTACTTTGCGGCACCAACAAACCTCAGAGAACCCTTTGATACGACAAAGGTTCTTCTTGGTCATCATCTGAACGCACTACAATACATGTAAACGAATGATTCCAAGCAACACGAGTGAGTATGAAGAGACAATGCATTTCAATCCATGCATGCTAAAAGCAAAGTTGAGAGACGTTACGCGGACAGTGCAGATGCCGGCCTGCTTCAGCTTTGTAATGTCAGAAGCGTTGATGCCATGGTTCTGTAGCTCATCAATCTCTTTCAAACGCGTCAAACCAAGAGTTAGAATCGCCAGTTTGTTAGCTTTTGCCACCAATACGATAGACAGAACAGCCTTGTTTGGTGAGGAAAACAATGACAAAACGAAGGGTACCAGTGAAAAAAAGCTCCTAGGTGCATTTCATCGTGATGTTTGGTTTGGTAAGTAATGGCCTATCGAGGGATTCAAACGCAGCAATCTCGAGTAGCTCTGACAATACCTCATCCTCCTCGTCTTCCAGAAAGTCTTCTTGATCACGGACAACTTGATCCATGGCTGTAGCGATAAGGTGGGTGCAGCCTGTATACCTGTCAGAGCCGGAGCGGAAGTTGTTGTAAAAAAAAAAGTTTAAGAAAGAAGCGAAGCTCAAGGGCCAGTCTTCATTTTTGCATTTTTGTGCACGTGCCGGCCGAGCATTCCCGAATTCCTTCGCTGCCCAAATGCCAGCTCTCTTGACCCTACCAAAGCGCTATTTGGCATCAAATCAACGAACCACTCATGGCCACTCATTGGCTCTCACGCTCAACAAGGACGAGATTCGGGAGTCGTCTTCGCCCTGCAGTGATTCCCTGTCTTCCCGCCACCACCCGTGCGCAACTAGGACGGCCTGCTTTCATTCGTCCTCTGTCCTCTGATTCTGGAGTGCCGGAGCAATATGATGTAGTCATCGTTGGTGGCGGCATCGCTGGCAGTGCTTTAGCTTGCGCTCTTGGTAAAGCATTCTCCCTATAAACAAACAAGCAAACGAAAAAAAAGTTTATCAAGAATCAATTGCATCTAACCTGAGCATTTACTCACGATACCTCACGAAATAGCCTCAGGGAAGGCTTCAAGCACCCAGAAAATCGCTATTATCGAGGCTTTTGGCCTCAGTGACCACATCCGATGGTCTCCACGCCCAGATCAGTACTCAAATCGTGTTTCTTCTCTGACGCCGAAATCGGTCGCGTTCTTGAAAAGGATTGGTGTCTGGGCGGAATTGGATTCGTCCCGAGTGGCTCCGCTGGAGGGGATGCAAGTATGGGACGGTGTCAGTGGCGCAAGGATCACTTTCGATGCCGCCAACGTTCACGGGACGCAGGCAAGCTTTTTGCACCAGGTGTTTTCAGGACCAAGGGCTACAATCGATAACGCAAGTACTGAGTCTCAGGATACAATCACAGGAGAAAAAGAGGTATTGCCGTTAGCATGGATGGCAGAGAATCTGCACGTTCAATACGGCTTGCAGAAGCAGATGGTAGCGCATCAGGAAAATGGAATCCAACTCGATGTTTTCGAACGGACGAAGGTCCAAGGAATAACCACGAATCTAACAACAGCAACAGCCGATATTGTGACAGGATCAGCACAAAAGAGTTCAGGGCATGCGGATATCTCAGATTGGCCAGTAATAGAACTGGATAATGGGAAGAAACTTCAAACGAGGTTGTTGGTCGGCGCAGATGGCGTCAACTCTCCAGTGAGGTCGTTTGCAAAGATCGAGTCTCTTGGATGGGATTATTCTCAGTTCGGACTAGTCGCTACCCTTCAGATTGATCCACTCACCTCAACAGCTCCAGGATATGGAAAAGGGATTGCTTGGCAAAGGTTCTTACCTACAGGACCCATTGCCATGTTGCCCGTAAGTCCAATGCCATAGCGTGTTCTTGGTTCCCAAACCGTGGAGACAGTGACGGACTAGTCTGATACTCATGCATGCCATGCTGTGGACCCGTTTCACAGCTGAACAATGGCTTGGCAAGCTTAGTTTGGTCCACTACACCCAAGATCGCGCAGGACCTCAAGAAGTTGCCCCCGCGCGACTTTTGTGCGTTGGTGAACGCAGGTTTCAACGCCAGCCCAGCCGAACTCGAGTATTTGTATAACAACATTGGTCCTGATGGTAAACCTCTTGTCGATTTCCAGCAAGAAATTGAATGGCGTGCAAGCGTCCAGGAGATGGAAGCATCAAAGACAGTGATTCGTGATAATTCAAATATGGATGCCAAACCTCCCAAAGTCGTGGATGTCCAGGAGAACACAAGAGCGCCGTTTCCGCTAAGGATGCGCAACTCCAACAGCTACGTTGAGGATCGTGTCGTCCTTGTAGGGTGAGTGCCTTCTTGATGAATATCGATCAGACGTTTTCAAAAAGAGATTATTCAAACCTCGTGAGCTGATTGTTGGTGTTCTCGGTACTGAAAACAGAGATGCGGCACATACCGTTCACCCACTGGCAGGTCAGGGTCTTAATCAAGGTCTAGCAGACGTAGAATGCCTTGCACGTACCATTGAACAAAGCCTTCTAAGTGGATCCGATATCGGTAAGCCATTATTCAACTCTTCCCTGCTGACAACCTGGTGGGCATCTTATCATCTTACTAAAAGGATGTATCGTTCGACATCATAGGTAACATTCACTCTCTGACTCCGTATTCAAGCGAGCGCTTCCTACCTAACCTGGCCATGCTGGGCACTGTTGACAAGTTGTCAAAACTGTACAACACTGACTTTGGGCCAGTGGTGTGGGCACGCTCCTTGGGTTTGACAGCTGTCGATAACATGGGACCAATTAAGAGAGAGATCATGAAGTTTGCTATGGGTCTCGAAGACTCTTCCCCGTCCATGCGGTCCTGAACACCCAAAGAAGGTACCAAGTCACGCAGCCCAATTTTTCTCTAGGACTGTTCATTGAAAAAAGTGAATGCATGAAAACGAAACGTTGATCCATATCAACAGACCATCTTTCAAGTGTCTTATTTTCGCTGTACAAGTTGTGGTTTTTATTGTGTTGAAGCGGTTATTATTACAAGAGTGGTAGGGGTTGAAAAAAGATTATTTTTGAGACTTGGTCGCTTCTGGGATCCTCCGTTGATATCCAGGACCATTTTATGCGGAAGCAGTGTTAGGATTGGCCGACCGTGGACACGCTGCCCATCTTGACCTCGTTCACACTGTTGACGCTTTGGGATCCCGATCCTGGGCGTCCAATTTCCATCGAGTGATCAACGCCGCTGACGTTCACAGCCCTCTCGTCCAAATGACCATAGGCCATCTCTCCGAGCTCAGCAAGGTCCAAGCCTCGGTGTTCATGGTCAGCTCCAACACGAAGAGCCAAGCCAGGGATCTTGTTCATGACGACGAGAATTAAATAGGTGACGCCAAAAGACCAGGCAAGTCCTGCAGCAGAGTCGGCAAGCTGATAAGGAACCTGGATCCAGTTACCATCCAACCATCCTCCGGCAATGACAGTGACTCCATCCAAAGCGGCAACCCATTTCTGAGCAAAGATACCTGTCATGATGTTGCCGACAATTCCACCGACACCATGGACAGCAAAGACATCAAAGGCATCATCGTACTTGAGGCGGTGCTTGAGAAGGACAGCCAAGTTGCAGGCGCAAGAGCCCAAGAATCCGATGGCAACGCTTGAAGCAGGGGAGACATATCCAGAACCAGGAGTAATAGCAACCAATCCAGCAACGGCACCAGAGCAGAAACCGAGGACAGAGAGTTTGCGCTCATGACGGTAGTCGAGGAGGACCCAAGTGAGACCTCCAACCGAAGCAGCAAGGTTGGTAACAACACAGGCCATAGCGCCGCGCAAGTTGGCGGAGAGAGCAGAACCACCATTGAATCCGAACCATCCAAACCAAAGGAAGCAAGTACCGATAACAACGTTGCTCATAGAGTGGGGTCGGAAGTCTTTGTGGTCACCAGCACGTCTGCCCAGAACAAGTGCGTAAGCCAAAGCAGCGCCACCAGAGGAGATATGAACAGGCGTGCCACCAGCAAAGTCCAATCCACCCATCACGAAACTCCAGCCATTGGCCGACCAGGTCCAGCAGGCGATAAAGTCGTATACAAAAGTTGTCCAGAGGAAGATGAAGACGAGTGTAGGGACAATGCGACCACGTTCAGCAGCAGCACCAATGGCCAGAGCAGGGGTGAGAGCAGCAAACATGCACTGGTAGATCATGAAGACGATATCTGGGATCTTTGCTGAGCCAACTGAGGTCTCATCCAAGACCCCACGGAAGAATGCGTTGTCGAAGTTGCCGATCATCTTGCTGCCGGTTTTACTGAAGGCTAACGAATAGCCAAATAAGAACCACTAAGGAACGTTTGGAAGATTACAGTTGAGAGGCGTTAGATATCAGGTAGGTGAGCAATTTGCTCCTACTTGTACTGATTTTGTGGATGTTACCTGAACGCTGACGACTGCGACAGAACAGCAGGAGAGCATGATCAAAGAGAGGGCATTCTTGCTGCGGGCCATTCCAGAGTAGAAGTAACCAATGCCAGGAATCATGAGCCAGACCAAGGCTGTGCAAGTCAAGGTCCAGGCGATATCGCCGGCTTGGTACTGTGAACCGATAATCGGTGCAGGGGTGGGTTCTGTGTCCATGGCTTGGTCCAACCTTGACGAGAGTGTAGGGTTCGAGGCAGGGAGTAGGGTGGAAAGAGTGTACGAGTGAAAGAGAAAAAAAGGGAGCGAACGTTGATGTGGAAGAGAATGAGCACACAAGGCAAGGAGAGAAGAGGGAAGTGTGGATTCGTTCAATGAGTATTTATATTGATCTGGGTCAGGTCCGGATCAGGACCAAGACCAGGACCAGGATCAAACAGTGTGACATGGATAGAGCGATGAAGGCCACAAGGGAGTAAGCGGAAGAGCATGTCTCATCTCCACAGCACGATTGCCGCCACAACCATGCAAGTGTGCGATACAGTTTGCCACACGATGGCTACACAAGCATGAAAAGCAGTACAAAGTGCACTCGGCAGCATGCAGACTGTCTACCCCGGGTATCATCAAGGCCAAGATCGTTATAATGTGATGTTTACACAGTGTGCAGAAGGACCAGAAGGTTTGAGTTTGTCCGTGGCGTGTTTATGCCTTGAGGCGCGTTTTGAATGGGACTGAGCAATGGCCACTGTGTCACCCCTTTTCCCCTCTTTCGTGCTACTGATAGGGACTTATTTGGCATGTCCAGACTCCAAACCTTGCATGGTCCTTGAGCTCATTTTGTTTTTTTCTTCCTTCGTAGACACATGGCACCATCTGACCCTATCGGTATCAAGGACATTACGCTCCTTATCCTTCAAGTGGTCGATAAGGTGTCTGCCTCCCGGTGATATACGCTTTCGGCGCGTCTGGCCTAGGTGAGAACTTGAAAGCACATTGTCTCTAGGTCAACTTTTCTTCTCTACTCTCACTGCCTTTTCCGTTCCCTCTCTCTCCCTCTCCCTCTCCCTCTCTCCTTCTCTCTGTCCCCCATGCTCCTTCGATTTGCTTCACCTTCGTGCAAGTATGAAGCCCACACACTCACGTTCCACAACTCTGGATGAAACGACCAAAATACATTACAACGGCGATTGAGAAGTGAAAGTCAGGTCGCCGACAGAGTCCCAGAGTTGCCCAGCACCAAACCCTGGTTTACGGCCATATCCAACACTGCAACAGCCCCAGAACCCTTTCTTCTGCAATAGGACATGCGAGCGATCCGTCTAGAAACAAGCAATTGAGTCTCAGCACTAACGAGGGCAAGTTCATATATACATGGGTCTTCCTGAGCCCTTGTTTCCTTTTGCGCCTCCATAACGACGATCAAGTGTATGTAGACCATCATTGTGCCGAGCGACCCTTATCTCCTACTTTTTGTCCTGTGTATCCTGAAACACGCGCTTAATGAAGATAGTCTCCTCCTATCTTTGCACATGGTTGAACCTTAAACCTAAAAAACTCGTAGACGCGTGGTTGGCTTCCGTAGCGTGCAAGTTTTTTGAGTCCGTGCTAATATATATCATGATTCTTGGTGCTTATCAACTGCGCCCAAGGCCAGGTTTTGAGTTCCACCGAAGCTTCCATCTTGAATATCCACATTGTTCCCGAAGAGCGCTTTGGGTGCTCATAAATTCTTCTCTCCCCTTTTCACCCTACAATTGTCAACTCCTCAAAAGTTGCAAGGGGAGAAGCAAGGGGAGAAGCAAGGGTGTAGCTCTAATGCTTGTGTAGTCTTGCTAAACGCTTGGATGCAACGGTGCAAAACGCGTGTTTGGCCCGAGCAACAATTCTGATCCGTTCTTTCGCGGATCTTTTCACCAACGCATCTCAACCTTGTTTTTTCCTCCGATGACCGATCTTTCATCATTTGTTTTGTTGCGACTGGGTCAACGCCGTGTATCCATGTGGCCCGTTCGGCGTGTTCAGCGATTCCTCGCCTGATGTAATCATGTTTATTTTGCATGTTCACTCATGTCGTACTACCACATCCAGCTTTCGGAAAACTTGTTTGAAGTTTCCTTTGGATATCTACTGGATACAAGCTAATCAGTGCTATCGGGTTGTCATCAAGTTGACCAATTGCACTGGATCTAAGAATCCATACCGTCCGGAATATCTTTTCCTTCCAGTACCGAAGCATGCTCCGGGTACTACTCGGTAAAGGAATGGGTGCTCAGAGATGCAAGTCTGCATCTACAAGTTATACATGGCTTCGGGTTCCTGATTGGGGTTCTTACGTTGCCTTCTGGGCGATCTGGAATAACGTGCAGCTGCTACTTTATTGAACATACACGGGAGAACGAAAGGGTTGACCAGAGTTGTCCCTCAGAGATTATGCCTCCCAGGTAAGAGTGGCCAATGCGGATCAAATTGGTTGTACACCAGAAGCCCAGGGGTGCTCTTGTAGGAGACATGATACACCAATTACAAGCGAAGAGTTTTATTGTTGGTGCCCTTGAATCATGATAATCCGTGGGTTTCGCACCTGCGGACTTTTGGGCTTGGCCTGCAGGCTGCGGCCGACCACGAGCAGGTTGTCACACCCTGAGTATATCACGTTTATCATGGGCTCCACTACCTCAGATGGTGACCAGAAAGCTTTCATTATTGCCCTTCCTCCCCGCCTTACCCTGTAGCCACAGGTTGCAACAATTGGTATGGCTCATCCCTGTCGCCCATTCCTTGTTCACAACGAAAGTCTATCTTGTGGATGGTCTGCCCGCATTGGCAGTGAGTATCCGGTATCCATGTGGCATAAGCCCTTGGGCAGGAGAAATAACAAGCATGCTTCAACATGTGTGTACCCATACTTGGATAGTACATCCTACCGTTTGTACATGTAGATTGCACAACCACCTAGGCCAGGGTTTCGCGCAAGGGTGATAGTGTTAATTGGGTCCGAATGTATGGTCAGGTCAGTGTTGAAACACGGCCCAGAGTTATCGACAAGACAGATATACTATTCCTTGTTCACTCTTTTAACCCGAGTTTTGTCTGACGGTACGGGAAGAGGTGAAGGGGGAGGGAGGCTCAAGGTGGTAGTGGCCAGTCAGCCTTGTTGCCCCAGTCCATGTGCATGGTAAATGAACAAAAGGATGATGCGTTTCCAGATATGTATACTCAAACTTGGAGTGACTATGCCTCAGCCTTGCAAAGAGTGGTAAACTTGACTGGCTGTGCGGGGGATTGAAGCATGATGGTTGACTTCGCCCAGCAATTGTGCTTACCAGGGCTGAATGCGGGTATCATGTGCTGTGAAGAGCGGCTCTCTGGGCAAAAAATTGTGAGCATTGAATCCTCTCAGCAGTTGGATTGTGTACGTGAAAATAGAGTCTCGACAAAATTTTGACTTGTGCCTTGCTCATTCGATTGCTGACAACCATCGTTTCCTCTTGTACCCGGATCACCATGTTGGTAACAACGCGTGTCGTCCCTGCCACACAGCCAGCGTCCGACCCCAAATCACCCCAGACCAGCCCGCTTTCCTTTGACAAGCTTGTAGCTTCCAAGTGCAAGGACTGGGCCGGGCAACCGAACGAGCAGCATTTTATCCGGCGCCTTGACCTGGCTATCGAAGACTCACGCTTGAAAGACAACAGAGAGCACACGGAGGCTGCCCTCGGCGTTTTACTGGAGTGTGGACTGGTGGTAAAGGACGATCCGACGGCAAACGACATCGGCAGTTTTATCCTCAGGCATCTTCTTGGAGAAGGACGTCAGTATGATCTCCAGGTCTCGTTCGACACTGTGGATCCAACCACCAACCAGACAACCAACCACGCACTCAACTGCCCTACCAAGAGCCGAATGACTCTATCGCATTTGGCAGAGGAGCTACAGGCGCGGATCGTCCTTTTCTCCAATCGAGCCCAACCACGAATCTACTCGTCCATCGATCCCCAATACACCTGCGCTTTCTTCCACCACATTGACTCGTTTTTCGGATCAAGCGAATACTTGGTGTTGACATTTGCCAACCACAAAACCAGAAGGTTTTTTTCCAAGGC
>Ga0247824_10000345_pt1 | contig 21948 bp, 27 predicted proteins | sample 13C_PalmiticAcid_FD_194412 | JGI IMG/M metagenome (GOLD analysis project Ga0247824, IMG submission 194412) | Soil microbial communities from agricultural site in Penn Yan, New York, United States - 13C_PalmiticAcid_Day48 | ecosystem: Environmental > Terrestrial > Soil > Agricultural land...
CCCCCCCCCCAACCCACCTTTGTTACCTTGCGACGTCCAGCTTTGCGTTTCCTGCTATCAGCCTTTTTGGCAGTACGTCTGGAAGACTGAGTACTAGGAACATGGGCCGGTTCCTTGTTCTTGCTGATACGCTCTCCAATATAACCTCGACAATTAGGCGCACCGCATCGGCACTTTTGCTTCTGAGCGCCACTGAACGACGAAAAGTTGTAGTCATAGCTGATCTCCGCTCCTGCTGGGATGTCCTGGGATGCAAAAATTCCAATCATCATCTCTCCATTCAGGTACCATTTCTCGATCTGGCTGTTAGGCGAACAGCTGTGACGGAATAAACAAGTGGATGATCAGTGGTAAAGTTCCCTAAACGGTTACGTTGACGTTACACAGTGCAATTCTGAGAAAGGGGGAAGGAGGGAGGGGGTGCAGTAATGTTACCTGTGATTCACGAATCGGGCGTTGGTTCCTTTCTGGCAAGCATCCACAACCTCTCCTTTCTCGTACTCCAAAAAGTAAAAGTTTTTGTTGTTCTTGTAGATGGTCTCCATTCGCCTATGACATTCAATCTGTGAAATGACCTCTCCACGATATTCAATCACAAGACTGCCCTTCTTGATGGGTTTAATCGTCTGAATACCAAACCCTCTCTCTTGTGTCTATGAAAGAAACGAGAAACAAAGACATGTCAGTCTCATAATTCACCCTTCTCTGCTTGGATAAACAGAGGAGTCTGTAGGCAGGCAGCAATATGGTTTACCCATATGACTTGAAGATGATCCTCATTGTGTTTCATCTGGAATCGTTGGTTCGAACACTGATCGCCACAAGGACAAAACGTCGAAATACACTCATAAAACATGACACGGTTATAGCAATCCTCGCCACATCCGACTCTTCCTGCGCCTGGGAGCGGTCGTTTGCAATGACACACCATAGGACTAGTTTCTGTCCTGCGCTTGCGTTCAACGAAAACATCTAAGTAGAAGAGATCAACATGGATCAGCTAAGAGGCAAGACGGAGCATGGTGTACCATGGACCATGTATGAAGGGGGGGGATCAACCTACTGCTTCGGATTTTTATAAATGGCTCCGGCTGTGGCTTTTTTCGCAACGCTCCTGCTTGCCATGCTTGCATGATGTCAAAGGGTAGGCGGAAGTCCTTCTGCTTATCCATTAGCACGGCACCATAGTTGATAGGTAGCTGGAAGAATGGGGCCGACTGTGCACCACGGCCTCCTCGTTTTCCCTGTATCACCAATGCCCTTGAGTGATGTCCCTGCTTCGAGCCCGATCCTGTTGTCGCAGATAGCCTCGAGGTGCTCACTGGATTGACTTTTAGGTCCACGGAATATAATCCTGACTTGAGATAAGACTTTTTGACAAGACGCTCCGTCTGCTTGTCCTCCTGAGTGGATTTCGAATCCTCCTATTAATACAAAAAGCACTGTCCAGTTAGTACTGGCAATAATCGAGGCGTCCACGATGTGTGAGCCTGACCAAAGATGCTGACCTCTTGTATGTCCGATGCAACTTGCTTGCCCTTGGAGAGTTTCGCGACAGCACTCGTTTTCACTGCAGCCGTGCTGCGTGTACGCTTCAATGGCACCATTGCTTTAGAAGTTGTGGTTGTAGTGGTACTTGTGGTGGTGGCGTATGAGTCTTTCCGGGGTCTACCAGGTCCTCGTTTGACTATGGGCAACTGTTGCTGAGGCTGCGGCTGCGGCTGAGGCTGCGGCTGCGGCTGTGGCTGCTGCTGTTGTTGCTGCCGCTGTTGTTGTTGCAGTAATGCTTGGCTCATAGCGAGCCTCAAAGCATTACTAGGTCTTCCTGGTCCTCGCTTCATCGTTAGTATTAACTCAGGTGGCATCGTAGCATATTTTGACAGCTCCTGTCCAGGCTTACGCCCATGCCCATTGACGAGGGTAGTCTGCTGGCTTGATTGTGCCACCACTTTTCCACTCATTAACCGTTTAGATCCTCGTACTGCAGGTGTGCGCTCCACTTTCGCCTCCTTGGATTTGCTTCTTGATGGTGAGCCCGCATGTGTTGAGGTTGTATCTTTAGTACTGTCGGTGGCGCAGCTTTCGTCTCTAGTCCTCGAACGTCCGCGTTGAAGAATAATTGGTTGTGATGGTGATGACGATGGTGATGACGATAGTGAAAATGAAAATGATAATGATGGTGATGTCGACGCCTTTCCTATATCTTGGACATACATTATATGTGGTTCGTCCATACTTTGAGCGGTGGCCCCTGGTTTGCGTTTGGGCTTCAAGTAGATGCTAGGATCGTACTTCTCCACTGATTTTAGTGACGCCAACCTCTTGGTCCGCCGATCAATGATGTTGCCTTTGGTCACATCACTGGGGCTAGGGGTGCGTTTCCGTTTGACGGCCGCTACTGATGGAGATGGTACTGGGGTAGGCATTCTCGATGTTATAACCGCTGCCTCTAACTTCAGCGAGTGAAGCTGCGTATGGCGTTGTGGTGGACGAGGCTTCTCTGGTGGCACAGTTATTCCCGCAGCTACAGCAGCCGCCAACGCTGCGGCCGCTTCAGCCTTGGCTTGCTGTCTGGCTTCCCGGACAATGACAGAAGGTCGCTCAACGGTGCCACTGCGATCGCACGGAATCTTGGCTTTCACACAGCGCATGCACACTGTATTGTAGTCACACCGGCGGTGCTGTGTACGGCAATAAGCACATGAGGTGGGCCCTAGAAAGTATCCAGGAGGTCGTCCAGGTCGGCGCTTGGGTTGGTCCATATGAGCCAGGCTCATCGGGGCATATGTACTCCTTGCCTTTTGTTGTATGAGCGATTTGGTAAGCCGGGGCATCGCTAATGCACTGATGGGGATATCGAAACCATGAATATTTGGTGAGCTGGATTTTTCGTTTCCGGCTCTGAAAGTGACCGAGATAGATGACCCTTCCTGGGAACATGATTTGGATGAATCTGAAGATATAGATGCCACGTACGATGTTGAACTGTCATTTCCATCGGAAGATGAGTGTGAATCTGTCCCCATTCCATCACTTCTATCCGATACGGCGATATAGGTCGTTGTCTCTGGCAAAGGAACCACCCTTCGACGTCCAGACCTTAACACTGACACAAAAGCGCGTTTAGGTTTGAGCCGGTTCAACACTGACCCATTGGTCATTCCGATCCCGTGACGACCATTCCCGTCCTCACTTTCGTGACGACCATTCCCGTCCTCACTTTCGTGACTATAACCATCATGATGTTCAGTAGCATCACTTAGGTATGGGGATGGAGACGCCACTTCGCGTTTTACCAATGGTTCGTATGTTGGGGTGGTTGACGCTGTGCCGTTGTATGACGAGCTTGCCTCTGAATCGGGCCATGCGTCAGTTAACTCTGATTGCCCTTCTATCTCACACACAGGGGATGCAGATCGTTAGTAGACATGCTGCTTTGTTTTGCTGCAGTATGAAATAGAGGTAAATTGGACGAACCTGCAGCATCGCCTGTGCCTATGCTGTTTCTCCAACCAGGAATACCCTCCCGCGGCTGTGCGTGATGTTGACGACTCCTGGTGTGCCATGTTTGACGCTGACGCGAACGATCCGATACTCCAGGCGGTGTCGGAGACGAGTCGTTGGATAGAGACGAGGCATCGATATCAGACTCGGAATCATGGGCCGTGTCCTCAACGCTGGCGACAATGGTAGTGTTGTTTAGGATATGCTTTGCGACTACCAAGACGTCCTTTTCATCCACTTGCTTCAGCAGCCGGGTCATCGCCAGCATTTCATCCTCCTGACGCTGTAACTCTGCTTCGGCTGTCGCCTCTGGAGCCCTGCCCTCCTGATCCCTTGCGGTGGTCGACAGCTTTCTATAATGAGCCACAGAGCGCAACGGAATGAAAGTTGCCCGTCTCGTCAGAAAACAAAATCAGATCCAGCCAGGCTCAACCCAAGCTCCCTTACGAGATCAGGATCGTGGACGTGTAGATCATTGAGTGCGGATTAAATTGATCGAAGGCGTAGACGCACTGAGGGTCCTGCACTGTGCACACTTTTTTTTGGGCAGGGGGGACAAACGGAGAGAGACAAAGGGGCGAGAACGAGCTGTGGCCCTCAAGGCCCTCAAGGCCCTCAAGGATGTCACGGGAGAGAGAACGTACCTTTTCTTTGCTTTGCCTGCCATGAGGCCTCTCAGCACACCAGCGACTCCAGGCAATCAAGGATGAGTGCAGTAGCGGAAGGGTGGGTGCAGACGCACAAGGTAGGTTTGTTAGCTTGCACAAAGCAAAAAACAACCAACGGGTAATAAAAGGGCGGTGATCAGACTCCGCCGACAGCGCGTGTGTTGATGATGCTGTTGAGGGATGAGCAACAAAGACTGACTGGCGACCCAACAGACAACGGGACAGGTCGCAGTGGACGTCGATTGCTAGAGAGGAAGGCGAGGACGCGCCAGAGTCAGGGTGATCCGGATATGGGGATGGCGGAGAGAGCGAGCGAGGGGATAGGCAGCAAACAGCACACAACAAAGGATGCAAGGGGCACAGAGTTAGAGAAAGAAAGATTGAAAAGATGGGAGAGAAAGAGGAGGGCAAAGGCAATGATGATATCGGGGGGGAGAAGGGGCGTGGTGTGAAATGTGTGCGAGGGTGCGAGGGTGCGAGAGTGAGGGTAATGGTATAAGGTTGTGGGATTGCACCCTTCAGTTGCATGGGCTGCACTTGGGTTCTGCCTGCAAGAGAGCGGAGAACGGGATGGCAGAACAAACACAGCGGCATGGGACCAACGACGGGAGTGAAAAAAAACGAGTGTAATGCAACTATCCACAAGCGCGGAAAAAAAGGAAAGGGAGGTCCATTCTTAATGGCACTCGCTTTCTTTGAATTCTCCTCTTACATCATGGTCGTTCCCAGTTGACGACCTGTTCCTGGTTCCTGTCTGCCGCACAGCGACCCTTCGCGAGGTGCCTTGCAGTGCAAACACATCGCTATCTTCCTTCCTGGAAACCTTGATTCTCTCTCCAGGATGCTTAGTAGAAAGATCGTATAACATGACACAAACAGAAGCGAGGGGGGATCACAGTCAACGGGTCCTGGTCCAGGCCGAGCCATCATGCGCGCCATGTCCCGCTGCAGTAATATCGTCCATCAACCAATGTTTCCGATCGACCAACCTGTCCTCTTAGTTTAGTCCGCAGGACCAGGACCCTCCCCAAGACGTAGAGAGAGACCTCCCGAGGAGAACCGTCGTTCTTATTGAATCTTTGTGCCATTACACCATCGTCTTAAGCCAAGCTCTCGTCCTTGCTTGTGGATACTTTTTGTGTTTCCTCCGGCTATTTATACTTGTGCGAATCCATGTACGATCCGCGATAGTTGAAGAACCGGACAACTCACAAGGTTCTTCGATGAGCCTTGGGAAAAGTCGTCCTGGCAACCGATGGTGTTCCGGTTTTCTATGCATGTCAAAACTAAAGCTCACACACCATGATCAGCCCATGGCTTACACTATCTTGGATCGGAGCATGTTATTTCAACAGAGATTGTTGTGCCTTGTCACTCCACCTCATGGGTCCTTTGTATTCCTTCAAGATCTGGGGCTACAACCTTGGCTCATATTCGTCTCAGAATGAGTGTTTACTCCATCATAAAAGTGCAAAGACAGCGACCAACAACCAGACGTCCATCTCTGGACTGCGGAGTAGGTTTGTCCGAGCGCAATTGCACTGAAAAACGATGCGCTAGTGCCATGGCATGAGCCGCCGTGCCGGGACCCGTCTTATTGGTCGACTTGGCTTCAATCCTGCTTATCAAGGCTCTTCACCGAGGACATCCAGGGCACCAATGTAGGCTGTTAGGTCCTCGTTCGTTCGGATACTCCGCAAGTCCGAAATCAAAGCGTTTACCGGTGCGATCTTCGCATCGAAAGGATATTCTCCGGCTCGAATGTCGTGATGTACAATGCGCTTTTTTTTTTTTTTTCATGCAATGTCGTGACTCGATTGAAGACTCTTTCCAGCATATTCCCTGTCGGCGTGCGCGATTGATCCGGGAATTCTTGCAGTGACGAAGAATAGCCTCTTAGGCCCAAGTACCTGGGTTAAAGTCCCGCATCTCCAAAGCTTGTTACGAAGCTTGATACAGATAAACGTATCCATGAGAGGCTTTTACACCGCCGAAAGACGGCAGAGTGTCCACAATCGTTGTTTGCAGAGCCTGTCCTTGCCTAAAAAATCTTGATCAGTTCGCCACATTCTCTTCTTTCCCCACATTCGGTCGATTTCGTACGACAGAAACAATTACATTCACTGACCTTGCCAACTGTATCTTCCAACTTGGGATCCTCCTTTGTCAATTGATTTTACTAACGCAGTTGCATTGACGAGAATAAATAGGGATGCAAATTGCAGGGCTGTAAGAATGTAAACCAAAGTTCCAGGGGGTGTCTGGTTGTTCGAATGGAAAGGTGCGATGGGACGAATTGGAAGGCGACGATGATGGTGATTTGAAGCACCGGGAGTGTCCGTAGTGATGCTAGGATTGTTACAGCAATTTTCAGGGTCTCTGTGTTGTGAGCAGGTCTGCAGCGGATATTTTTATGGCCGCTAGGAGGATCGCGTAGGATTGGCAGGTGGGTGTATAGCTGAAACAGCCTAAAAGCTCCTGTAGTTGATGGTCAAGGCTCTAATAGACGAAGCAAGACGTTTGCGGAAGGAGAAATGGTGGCGATCAACGTTAGTGGAGTCGGATTTGCGCCGTTGTTCGTTTTCAATTACGATGCTGGAGAGTAGGAGATGAGCTTGCTTCAATACATATGATGAAACTTTTGGTGCGCACCTTTCCTTTCTTTCTGTTGCCATCAAGCTTTTGAACTTCCCCAGAATCAAGTAGTGAGTCCTGTTATTGGCAAAGAAACATGGTACCATGGACGTCCTTTCGATCTGGCTGTCTTGTAGCGTAGGACTTGGTGCAGTATTCCATAGCGTTAAGGTAGTGCGGACGGCGAACGAAATTCCCTCGTCGATCGTGTGCTTCACTGTGTGGTAACTTGTTCAGCTCATACACTGAAAGTGTGGCGAACACTCTGGTATCGATCGCTCCTGGCTATGAGAGCCATAATACCCAGTCGAGAACGACAGGAGGCGGCGTGTCTGACATGGTTGCTCTTGAACGAACCACCGTTTGAGGAAAGCTCCGTTGAGGCTGCACCTTCGTGGCCCACCTCTGGAGGGTATTCCGACGGTCAAGATCCTGATTCCAGAAAACCGCAACTCCATTCCTGTTTTCTTCTGTATCCATGTCAAGTATGGTTGTTGGCGGGAAAGGAGGTTGTTTTAGCCAAGAGGGTTCTGAATAACACTGGATGCGGCACAAAAAACGTACGGAGCAGAAAAGAACCACTACAAATTCTGTACGAGAAACCGCGGTTGATGGTAGTGACGCACTCTCTCGCCGTGTGATTCACAAAAGTGAGAGCTATTCAGCACTGGACATCGAGTTAGAACTATCTATCACATGTATTGTTTGATCGCATCGGTGAATGTGAGCGTTGAGAAGGCCTCATGGTCGTCTATCTAACGAGGCTTTCTTTGTCCTTCGCAGCTTCATCCAGGCACCCTGCGTTTACGAAAAGTATTTCTTTATGCACCAGAGTTCATACTGTTCTCCCCAAGCTGTTTAACCTGTCGGTCGTGTGAAAGAAAGGACGACCCCAAAGGTGACCAGTTCCCTTACAGACATCTCAGACATCTTCCTCAGTAAGACAATTACGAACCAGTCAGCACTCTCTATCCGTTGCAAGTCTAGACCATGTTTCATTGGAGCACCCTATCACCAGGCCTGTTTGACAGGACAAATTGCAAGGCAGCTAATCACGTTGCTTTTTATTCTACATGATATGATACAGGAGCAGTAGGAGTAGGGATGGTAATGCGAGAATGCACTGAACTTCTATGATGATGGGGTGGTGTTCTGACTGAGAGCTATTAGCACCACGAGATGACGAGCAAGTTTAGGCTGTGCTTGAGGCGCTCTCGCTTGCTGCTCGAACAATCTCACGCTCAAAGCCGCCGCGAACGGTGATACTGGTGTTACTGGAGGCGTCCTCCTCCGTCGACACCATGTCATCCTCGGCAGATGGAACCGAGTCGCCTGACTCTGCACGTCTTTGACTGCGGAGAGAATGTGTGTGGTTTGCTTCGTCACCGTTGACTGTGTACTTGACGGCTTCAACTAGTTCCTTGGGCAACATTGTCTCCAAATCATCCATGGTCACGGTGCTGAACCCAAGATCTCCGAGAATCTCTGTATCGGACATGAAGCCCAGTTCATCTTGTTGGGGAACCTGAATCTCGACCATGGTTGTCTCTTGGCTTGTTGAGTCGCTAGAGTTGCTGGACTTGCTAGACTTTTTGCCTTTTCCACTGCAGTACAGGTTGGGTTATAAAAATGTAGAGTTAGAAGGCTAGTCGTATTAAATTTCATGCAGCAGATCACATGTGGGCAAGTATTCAGTACCTCTTGACACGTCGCACAACGGAAATACTTGACTCCGAGTCTGAGCTCTGACCAGTATATCCTGGCATGCGCACAATTACAAACGGCAGCTGAATCCTTTCATTCCTTTGTCTTTCCTTGCGCTCGCGCCTCTCTTTTCGTTCCTGCTTACGCCTGCGGCGAGTCTCTTCATCTTCCTCCACGTCGACCATGCCATTCTCTCCAGGCTGACGACGAGACTGGCGGCGTCGGCGCCGATCCGATTTTCGACGGGCTTCGTCGTTATGATCGCTCGCCCCTTGAGGGCCGACATCCGTCATAGATGCGTCCTGATCTGTCGCTGTCGCTCGACGCCTCTCTTCCTTTAACTGTTTCCTGCGTGCTTCTCGCTCTTCTCGTTGCTTATTGCGCTTCACTAGATTCATGACTTGTACTTGCTGTAATGGAGAACAGAATTGGGGAGATGGTCAGCGAAACTCGTCTTGCTTAGCGACAGTGTGCACCTGCACATAGCAAGTCATTACCCGTGTGATCTGATCCTGCAATTTCGCTTGCTCGAGCTCATTCCGCACTTTCATAGCATCCACTTCGCGCTATTGTTGATTGAAATCGACAGGATTAGACATAGTGTCCTAGTTCCCCGAAAAAACACCGCGCATAGATTCGAAAACGTTACCTGCAACTCCTCAATATCCATGTCATCGTACTCAGGCTCTTCACTCTCCTCGTCTTCTCCATCTTCAGGAGGATCCTGTGCACGTGCCATAGCAGTTTGACTCTCGGTGACTCTTCGAACTTCGGCAGATCTCTCGGCACCAACCCAGCAAATGTCCTTATTTTCAAACTTGATGATGTCGATGGCATGCAAGACATTCAAGGCATCATATACGCGCCGGCGAATGTTCTCCTGTTTTGCAGCCTCTGGAACATTGTCCTCGTCATCGCCCGCATTGCCACCAAATAAATCATGGACAAGCTGGAAGTAAAGGATTGCAGAAAGACAAAATGAGTAAGCAAACATCCCGCTATGCATCATCGCGTTCTTGACCGTTATTTATCTATTGACTCGACCCACCTCATTGTACGACGTAGAACCCTTGGCTTTCACCCGGTCGCATACGCGCTGAGCATAAATGCGTAAACCTTTTCCAGACAAGGATTGAGGCCCAGTAGCGTCACCTTCGGTTCTATTTTCAATGAGGGTCAGTGAAGCAACTGTTAGCTCATGGTATTCCAAACTGATGAAATGGATGTCAGGTAGCGTGTGTAACCCTATATCCTGGAACTTACTGGTCATTGGGATCGGAAGGAGACATTGGAAGAGAGGTACGACGTGAACCGCGTTTCTGTGCATTCTTGGGCTTCCTGCCTCTGCGTTGAGGTCTCTCATCACTAGGAGAGTTTCCTGACATACCAATTGTTGTTTCAAGGTGGCAACCACCCTCTTCACCATACTCCTCTCCAATTGCATTGATGTTGATATTCTGTCTCTCAATTGGGATATCAGCTTCAATTCTGAAAGGTACGGTGGTGTTATAAGGTAGTCGTGAACCACCGTTTCCAAGCTTCTGTCTCTTCGCGTGGGTATCCTCGTCATGTTCATCTTCACTTTCACTTGGATGAAAACCCTCTAGCTCCGAGTACTGTTCCATGTCGTAATTGCCGTGGTCATACTTGCTACGCGCGGCACCAGGGATCGTATGGCGATGACCGTTAAAATCTCGCTCGTCAACTGGCGATTCTGTGTAGCACAAATCGGTGAACGACTGGCGGATAGATGCTGACATTGCTGACATTGGCAGGGATCTTGGTGTAGCAGACGACAACTGGCTGTCGGTAGGGCGGGTGTTGATGGACAAGCCGGGTCCACTCCGGAGGGGCGGCACATCACTCGCGCTCCGTGATGTATGAATTGAAAGTGGCGGCCTCTGGGATTGTGTTTGCTCAGACGGCTGCAGTATGTACTGGCGCTCTTGAGGATTCCCAGTATCAGAACCGTCTTGCCGGTGTCGATGGAATCCCCGTGGAGGACACTCGTGCTGCGGACGGTGCGGGGGGGGCAAATGAACCGATCGCTTTAGCCTTGGTGGGGGGCCCATCGGATACGAGTATTCGGGCAGACCGCTGCTGATACCGCCACTGCTCCTCCCGCTACCATTTCCACTGTTGCAAGGTGGTAAATCTTCGTAGCTGTGAGTGCGACTGTGATGTCTGCTGGAGGATGTAGGTGGGTAGCTTGACTGATGAAGTTGATAGTGTGGCCGGGAATAAGACGAGGGAATGGATGGGCTGGGCAGTTGGTGCAAGAGCCTGTCCTGGTCAAAGGCACCCTTGGAGATGGTACGAGGGAAAGAATCTGGGGGTAACGGATAGAGTGAATGCTCTTTCTGAGGCATGTGAGAATACGAATAGGTGCGAGAAGGCTGTTGATAGTAGGTGTGCTGGTGTGGTGGGTGATGATAGCTGGTAGGAGATTCATTGACAGACGAGGGTGAGTGAGCGACGGAAGAAGGTGGCGAGTGTAGGTGAGCAGGGGTCGAGTGAGAACCCGCGAGGTTGTAGTACGAATGCGCGCCGCCCCCGCCTGGAGAGGGGATCGCGTTTGGGTCCATCTGGGATGTGGCAGCCGAGGCACGAAGAGGCGGAGTTGTGGTGGAGGAGGTGGTGAAGGACGAAGGCGTGGAAGCCATGCCGATTTAGAGTTCGTGGGTAGGGTCTTGTGTTCTCCTAGCTGTGAGGTATGTGGAACTACGGCTGTCAACTCTGTAGAGTGGGGGAGGGGGATTGCCAGAGAATAGGTTAGGGGCAAAGGCTACGGCAGGGATGTTCTGCAGTCCACACGTTTTCGAGTCAGGAGGGAGAAATGTGATACAGGCAGGGCGATGTAGAGGGGGATGGCTCAGAAGGATGCAGCAGGGCACTGACTTTGCCTGCTTGTTGAAACGCCGCGAGGAAGACACAAAGGAGAGGAAGCACAGCGGGAGGGGTGCACCATGCTTCAACAGGAATGAGAAGGATTCATAATCGGGCGTCGAGCGATGCGGTGTCTGTTACAAGGGCGTGGTCAGAAACGAGGATAGACAGAGTTGGCAACGGAAAGGGAGAGGGCGGAGAGAAACAACACAAGAGAGTTTGGGAGGTAGGGGAAGGGGAGAGGGGGAAGGAGAGAAGAGGAGGGTACACAACGTGCAAGTGCCAAGTAAGTGGGAGGAGGTGGAAGGGAGGAATGCGATAGTGTGGGAGTGCGAGAGTGTGAGTGTGGGAGTGCGAGAGTGAGAGAGTGTGTGGGAGCAAGACAAACAGTGTGAGAAATGTGAGGTGGAATGGTGGAGAGAGGAGAAAGAGAGAAAGAGGAAGAGGGGAAACACCTGCTGCTTATCCAACACCCCCGACATGGAAAGGCACAAACTTTGGCTGCATCTCTGCACCAGCGGCGGAAAGAAAGAAAAAAAAGTCAAGGGGGTGGGGTGGAAAGGGGGATGAGATGCATTGGACAGTGGAGAGAGAACAGTGGAGAGAGAGAGAGGACGGGCAGCACAGGACATCAATGCAGGCCAAGAGGACACACAGCTGTGTGTCCTTGGAGAATCGGGTTGCGATTTCATTAGACGTCTCTCCCCTTTCGCACACAACTGCAGCTTGTTCCCATGCAAAAAAGCAAGGTGGAGCGGGACGGGATGGACTACATGTGCTTCTGCGGGAGGACGTCTCTCGCCCTCTCTCCACCCCTCTCGTCTCTCTCTCTCACGTCCCTCTCTCGCTCTCCATACACACAGACACAAAAAAACACCTTTTCTCTCCGAGACTCTTATACCAATCTGCTCGGTCTCTGTCTCCTATTCGCTCGTCCTCGTCCACCACTTGTCCACTCACTGTTGCTCCTCCACTCCTCTGCTCCTTCTCGACTTTTTCACTCCCACCTCTCTCTCTCTCCTCCCACTCTTCCCATTCTTGCTACTCTCCACATGACATGCCCATCACACCCGTTACAGGCGAGTGATGGACGAGGAGATGCAGTGTTTATGAGGATATGTGTAAATCGTTGTGGTGATGATGCCGGTGTGCTCGCGGGTGTCCGTATGTTGATGAATGGTGCGGTGCGTGGTGTCTAGGTTTGTGAGGTTAGCAGGGTCGGTAGGATGGCGAGATAGTCATTCCCTCAGTTCGTGCTTCTCTCTCTCATTCTCTCTCTCTTTCTCTTCGTCGTTTGCTGAAGGAACGTGATGGGAAACACATCATTCTCGGAGTGATTTCAGATATGCAAGACAGGGGAGGGATTGCAGGAATAGGAAGCATGCTGTGGAAGGATGTTGAGGGTATTTGTAGGATGGGTCAGCATAGCACTTTTTGTTGCCGTACCTGTATTGTACTTTGTCCTTTCCGTCTATCACAGTCTCACTCTCTTGTCGTGCCAATCCCGGACGGGTCTGTGAGGAAGTATAGCTGAAAGTAGTGGACAACGTCAGCACACGATATATACTGGGAGAGTGGGGTGGGATGGATAATTGGGAGGAGAGGGGAGGAAAGATGGGAGAGGAGAGGAGAAAAGTATCAAAGTATAAAAATACGACAGACATGTATATGTGTTCAGGCAGGCATGCACCATATACCATGCTTGAGCTTCCGAACAAACAAACGTGTGGGTGGAAAGAGGGGGGGGACACTATCTCCTTCCCAGAGACCCCCAAAAGATGGCAGGTATTCCCTAGGAGCATGAGAGGAGGCGAGGGGGCACTGTCCCCTCAAGCGACTGCAATGACAAGTACTAGTGTGCTGCAAGCGTTCTGCTATATGGTTGCAGGCAGCACATGGCAGCACGAGCGAAGCAGCAGCAGCACCAGCAGCAGCGAGGGGCCCGGAGCGTTTCAGTGCTTTTTGGAGCCAGCTCTCTCGCTGCGCTGAACCTGATACGGTTTATTGCGTTAGGGTGGCGGGACAAGGCCATTGTTTGTTACTCAGTGAGCTCGATACCGCACGGATGTCGGTGATTGTGGCCCTGAGCTCTCACGTTGCCAGGCAATGCGATCCCTTTCCCCCCCCTCGATATGCAAGTGGTCAGCAGCTCTCGGCGTGGGTGCCTCAGCGCGAAATGACGTTTGGCGAGGAATGGCACGCGCGAGATGTGATGATTCCAGACGCGCAACGGTCCCCAGTACGACCTACACCTTGACAACGCGCGTCTAGTACACAACCTCTTCTCTTCATCTCTGCACAGAACTTTGAACCCACTGTCTATGACATGAGTGCAAGCGCCAACGTACAAAGATGGGTGGTTGAGCCCCTTGAGAGCATGGGCTACTGTCGGCAGTTGGATCGTTTGTACGTTGAAAATGAAACAGACCAAGAGTTCAGCCTGCAATTGCTTGAGCCCCCAATTGTCAATCGCCATCTGCGGTGATTGAGCTTCGACAACCAACAATTGCCGGCGGCAGGCAGGTGGAAGTGGATGTGTGCATGTCCCCTTTCTTCCTGCGCAAACATTGCTCGGACATCCTGCAATTGAGATGTGTCAGGAACACAACGTGTGCACTAGATAAAGTAAGCTTCGCAAGTGCTGTGTTGTGGTAGGAACAGGTGTCCTTTGGTTTACGTACAACGCTTTCTCGCCAGAGTTTGCATAGCCCATATTTGCTCTCAGGAATGACTAGAGGCGATGCCCGGTGCAAAGGGTGAGTGCCTTTTGGGCTGCATTGCTGCATCGCCGTCTTCCTCTCTCTCTCTCTCTCTCTCTCTCTCTCCCTCTCTCTCTCTCCCTTGCCCACTCTCTTTATCCTCCTCTCCCTTCTCATCTACCCCCTCTGACTAATCGCCCACCCTCGATTACCACATAACGCCAAGGTGAACCCCCCCTCCCTCCGACTGAATACAACCAAACACAGCGCACGCGCCTAAACATTGAACGACCTTGGTACAACGTTTGTATTTCAGTAGATTCAATGAACGGCGTACACACCTCTCCAACGACCTCGCTCCGTTTCCTCCTCCTGGGCGACGTGGGGGTCGGAAAGAGTGCGTTCATCGACACCTTCATCTCAACTCTCGACAATATTCAGTCTAATGAGGCACTGGAGGAGTTCATTCCTCAGCCGATGACCTCCTTCACTTCAGCGATGCTCAACGCCCCAGCAATTCGTCTGCCTTCTGTGCGAGTTCAAACAAAGCCTGTGCTTCAACAAGGTCAGGAGGTGCGAGGATTGAACGATCTTCTTGGACTCTTGCCACCCAAGATCGAGACTCCGGCCAGGGAGGTGTCCTTCGTGACAATGCCTGGCTACTCGTCCACCATCAATCCATCGGCGGTCATGTCCATGACAGATGACTATCTGAACCACCACCTTCACGCCACCACCTCCATTTTCTCGCCTTCAATCCCGCCCTCGCAGCTGGCGTGGTTCCTTATTGCTGGTTCAGGAGCGCACTCTTTGCCAACATGCGCCTTTTACTTTGTTCTCTATGAACTGAAGCCAGTGGACATCCTCTACATGAAGCTGATTCACGAGCGTGTCAACCTTATTCCTATCATCACCAAGGCTGACACGTTATCGAAGAACGAGCTTTGGGTACTGAAAAAGCGGATGATACGACAGCTCAAACTGAATGGCATCAACTTCCACACCTTCGGCCTTGACTTGGCGACGATCGAAAAGATGACAGAGCAACGCCAATGGGGTGCCGCTCCTTTTACAATCAGCACACGCCGTGATGGGAATGGCAACCTTTTTGAAAGCGAACTGCAACCGTTGATTCAGATGTGTCTCTATGAACGCTTCAGGCACTCTCAGGAGCATGCAGTCCACAAGGTCGTTGCTTGGAGGTAACTCAATTGGGACATATTAGTCAGTCGTTACTGGATTTCGTCTTGAAGCCTGTGCTAACGCCTTGGATTCAATAGGAAGGTCTTCGGTCCATCTGACATCCCACCAACAACCCCAGCACAGAAGATCTGGGGTGAGAGGAGCGTAGACCAACAGCCTACCCCACCCCCGGCGGTTGAAGCAAGTCCCACCGAGCCTGAACCCGTGCCCGTGCCCGAGGAGGGGTCGCCACGACAGGTTGAAACTCAATTGATGAACCAATACCTCGCCCAGGGCGATGCAGAGTTCATACCGCCCCCTCCTCAAACCGAAGTGATGGACCCAGTGGATGTCGCCCCAACTGCACCTGCACCTATACCTGAACCTGAACCAACTGCGGCGACTCCAGAGGCAGCGACTCCTACTGCTCCAACTTTGGCTGCAACGAACTCTGCTGCAACCCCTTCAACCGCATCGACTCTAGCTGCATCAACCTCTCAAGCTGGATACACTAGTGGATTCGTAGTTGTGCCTACAGTGGTATACACAGGTTCCTCTTCGCCGTTCGCGATATCAGGAACTGACACATCGGGGGTCATGTCACCACCACCACCAACACTTCCAAACGCCCCAACGGCCTATGTCCCCACGACATCCTACTCACCTCGTCCGAAAGCTGCCACAACCAACGCTGCCGCTGCTCAGGCACGTATGAACCTGATCCAACAATCAGCAAGTACGACCGTGGACAATTCCTCGCGTCCCAACGAGATCATCGAAGACAACGGCGGTCATATCAGAACTTCGTTCATGGGAGCATACTTTAGTTCACCTGAGATCGGGGACATTACTCTAGGATCTCCGGACTTTAGTGTAGCATCCACGGACCAGGGGTAGGTTCCCATAACCTGCACCTTCCATATCGACTTAGCTTCACCACTATGCACTACGTCTAAGCTAACAGTTTGATTCCTTTCCCATCACTGCATCCTTTAGATCCGAATTCAAGGTTGAGGTCCCCAACTCAGGAACATCATATCAACTTACTTCAGACTCACCACTGGATTCAGCTCTTCAACAGCAACTGCAGTACCAGCAACTGCTTCAACAGAAACACGATTCTTTCATACTACCCAATGGTTACCCGAATCAAGGCCCCTACTTCATTCCTAGTACTTCGGATTTGTACCAAACTGCTCTCATGACCGCGTCTGCGGGGGCTGCAACCGAGGGTTCAGGTGAGATCCTCCCAGATATCTGGGAGGCCGTCGAGTTGGGTGATCTGGCGGCAGTGCAGCGACACTTGATCAACGGCGCCTCACCAGATCAGCGTAACAGTTCCCGATCGACCCTACTTCACAGAGCAGCATGGCAGGGTAGCAAGCCTTACGCGGTTATGCACCTTTTGATTTCTTACGGAGCAAACGTGAATCTGACAAATGAGAACGGAAACACGGTGCTACAGAATGTGCTCATGAAGCACGATGATCCTGCACTCATCAAGTTACTACTTGATAACGGAGCAGAGACGACGATCCCCAACAAGGAAGGAATGAACACCTTGGAGGTTGCAGCCTTGTTCAACAAACTGGAATCGGCAAAGTACCTGCTTGAAAATGACGTGTCATCATCCGAGCCCGACAGCATCATGAATGCACTTCAACGAGCTCGCAGCCCTGACAAGAAGGCCATGAAGCTTCAACTCAAAGGTTGGCAGGGCAAAGAGGGCGAGAGGAAGAGGGCTGAATTGTTGGAACGTGCGCGGGCTTCGGGTCTGCACACCCAGCATTCGAGCCAGAGTCAGGCCCAACTTCATGAAAGAGGTATGAGCCAGCATCAAAATACCAGCAGTAGCCAGATCCAAGACACCACGAGCGTTCACAGCGCCCATAGTTTCGACACAACCAAAGATGGACAGTAAGTGATCTGAATGTATTTCAGTGGTACGCCACTGGTCCTGTGCTCACTTGCTGATCGACAGCTGACATTGTTTGTATTCATGCAACATCTAGCACCGGATCGAGTAAAGCAAGCTCAGTCAATGGTAAGGCGTATTGTGGACAGTGACAGTGGTGACGCCGTTGTGGTCCTATCTACCTATAACTGACATTCCTTCTTTGATGAGTAGGCATCGAACAACAATCCCAGGGGCCAATGTCACCACCGCCTGTTGTCAATCAAGGAAAGCATCTTAGTAGATTCAACCTGAAGACCATGCGCGTCGCAGCCCCGTCTGTGGCCAATCTCTTTAGCCGCAAGCAGTGATGACTTTGGATCTTTCTCGCACCCACCATCTTCTACCACGTTGAAACGCTGGTTCCGACTTATGACTCCATAGAAATGACCTTTAATGCCTTCATGACAAATGACACAGTTGAACTAAACCTATTGCACCAACATTTTTGAGTGCGCACTCATGACGCAGACTACGGGATGCTGATATAGCGAAGTCGCCGTCTCTCCCGCTTTTCAAAGAGGCTAGAGATTAGGGGAGGGGAGGGGGAGTGCACGTTAGGAAGACAAGGTCAAGAGCAATGGTACATGTCACCGTGGGAATGGCCAACTTACAAAAAGATGATGAGTCCAACTATTGGACACAGGAGGATCAGCAGAGACCAGAGGACCTTTGAGGATGTGGGGCGGTTTGACTTGAGAACCTGGCTTATGGCTACGATATCCAGAACAAGGACTAGGATACTGACGAGCGAGCTCGAATATGCTCCTCCAGGGAGGTCCAGCGGAGACATGATCATTGGAAACGAGTATCGAGGTGTCTTTGCGTTCCCAACTAACAAGTAAGGAGTGGAATGAAGAGAAGAGCTGATGCAAGCGAGTGTGAGAGATTCACAAAGGAAAGAGGCAGACGAGTCAGGGGTTCGTTGGCGTCCTTGCAAAAAGCCGTGAGACAGAGTTGGCGCACTTATGGCTTATGCTTTGGGAGTTGAATTCAAAGCTGGCACGAACCAATCACCATGACTTCTTTCGTCTCATACCTTTCACTCTTTCTTCTCCTGTCATCGCCGATCGTCAGAGAAGTTCCTATCCACCGAATCATCCGTCTTACGATTCCTAAAGGGTTTTTGAGATCATGAGCATCAACGCAGGTCAGTCAGACTCGTCTGTTCTGGCAGCCTTATTCACGGAACGCAACGACCCAACTTTCTTCTGCTGACAGTCTCCGTGTTGTATATGTCAATTCTCGGAACCTGCAGGCTCCCGTATCGCATGTGTGGTATGTTAGCGCTTACTGTCTGTTATTCAAGAACTAACAACTTTTGCTGATCAGAATCCGATTGTATGCAATGTAAGCAAGTACTGTGACTAACATGCCTCTGCTCTGAATAACTTTATCGATCATTGTAGATGGTGGGTCTTCCTGCGACAGGAAAGACTTTGATCTCACAGAAAGGTAACCTTTTAGCCTGATCAAAGAAGCGAAATGCAGGCCGCCACCTCAGGATGTGTCCCATTTGAGAGGGGTATATGCCAAGAGTCTTGTTTCACTCATAATGATCTCTTGCGACAGACGGTAACACTTTTTCTTCCTATTCTAGTTGCCCGATACCTCACATGGCTCGGTATAAACACCAAGATATTCAATGTTGGCAACTATAGACGAAAACTGCATGGAGCCCATCAGTTGCACGGATTCTTTGATCCACATAACCCTCAGGGCGAGCGATCTCGTCGTGAAGCTGCTGTGGAGGCATTGAACGACATGATTTACTGGTTCGAAAAGCATCAAGGTGTCGTCGCACTGTACGACGCCACGAATTCGACACGATCGAGAAGAACCATGCTCTTGGCCGAATGCAAAAAGCACAACATCCAGGTCATGTTCATAGAATCTATCTGTAAGGATGAGTCTCTAGTGCTCCACAATATCATGTCCGTCAAGTTGTCGTCGCCAGATTACAAGGATATGGATCCAGAACAGGCTGTCGAGGACTTCAAGGCGAGGATTGTTCATTACAAGGAAGCGTACGAGCCTATCACGGAGGAGGAACTGACATACATCAAACTGATCAACGTGGGCAGCCAGGTCATCATCAACCACATCCAGGGGTATCTCCAGTCGAGAATTGTTTATTATCTCATGAATCTGCATATCGCACCCAGAAATATTTTCTTCAGTCGTGTAAGTTGTCCTCAATTGTGACCCGTTGGTACGGTATCGCTTATCAATATCGGCTATCGATGGGAATGACTCTAGTGAGCGGGCGCTCACATGTTTTATTACTATTTCTGGATGCCTAGCATGGCGAGTCGCTGTACAACGTGATGGGCAAACTGGGTGGCGATTCGGATCTAAGTGCTCGTGGCAAACAGTACGCAAAGTCCTTGCCACGGCTAATTGCTGCCTCTCTTGGGGACTCTGACCAATTGACAGTAAGTTGGTGGTTGACCATTCATTTCTTGGGAATCTATGGTATTCCAACAGTGACTTACACATATAACTCTGGTCAATGTTAACTGTAGGTCTGGACATCGACCATGAAGAGGACCATTGCGACAGCTGAGCATCTGAAGTATCCCAAGCTTGCTTGGAAAGCATTGGATGAGTTGGATGCTGGTGTGTGCGATGGCATGACATATGAGGAGATCGAGGTAAGATATCGTCCGTTTCCGCTGAAGATTCTTGCGTACCTGTACCACCACAGACATGTCCTGAAGTCTTGCTTCGTTGCGTCTAGGAAAAATATCCAGAGGACTTTGCCAACAGAGATGAGGACAAGTTTAACTACAGATACAGAGGAGGAGAGTCATACCGCGATGTGGTCTTGCGGCTGGAACCTGTCATCATGGAACTGGAGCGTCAACAAAACATTCTCATCATTGGGCATCAAGCCATATTGCGGTGTATCTATGCGTACTTTATGAACCAATCTCACGAAAAACTCCCCTATATCAAGATTCCGCTCCATACCGTTATTCAACTCACACCACGAGCCTATGCCTGTGATGAGAAGCGATTCAAAGTGGACATTGGAGCTGTAGATACACACCGTCCCAAACCGAAAAGCAGCGCAGTTAAGACGGCTGCAGAGCCTGTCGCAGAGACCTTAACTGAAAAGACCACCCCGCCTGCTGCTCCAGAAGGAGCTCAACGACCTACAGGCGACAGCGAGAAAGACGTTGCCACCATCACTACTACGAGCATGAGCACGACCACATTCAAAGACAGTGCATTCCAGAGAAACAAGGGTTCCAACAGGCTGTCAACTGAGGCAAAGGACAAGGCAAATCCTGTGCTAGAGAACGTAAAGGCACTTCAGTCCGCTCTAGCTGAAATTGCTGCTGGTGATTCGCATTTACATCCTGCTTCACCACCGAATCAGATCAAAACTACAGGACCGGAGTCAAGCGACTCTCCAACCAAAGAACCCGAGGGCACTACACCCCCGATGAGTCCGCTGCAGATCCCATCGGCAGTGGTCAGTGAACCTGCTCAGACGCCTACATTGGAGCCCAGTCTTTCTATAAAAACAAAGGATTTGATGGCAACCCCGCCAATGGCAAGGTTAAAGGCCGATCTTAATCTGGCAGCCGAGTGGCAGGAAGGACACGAGTACGAGAAAACTGCCGGGGCTAGTCCTCGTGATCCTATAATGAGTCCAGGAGGTCGCCTATTACCGAAGAAGAAAGACAACTGGCATTTTCCTGTAAGTTCCCTTTTGCTTGCATTTTGCTGCGAGTATGTGGTCATCAATACTGATCTGATGCCATCTCTTTCTTGCCCTTACCATAGTGAGTCATTTGGAAAGATAGAGCGAGTCGATGGGTACCATTTTGTGTTTGCTGTAGTTTCACCATTGAACCCTTCCCGGCGGACATTGGTTAGCTGCCAATAAATGCATACCTTTCTTCTCTCATAATGCATGGGTCTGGCTCCAAATATGCGTGTGTACCCACATACGAACCAGTTTATTAGCTATGGAGAGCTTGAGGCTCAAGGTCGAGTACGCGAAACGAAAGAACTTGGGCGGTGTGATGCTCTGGGCTCTTAACCAGGATACACCAACTTTGAGCGGTTGAACGAAAAAAAAAAAAAAAAAAAAGACGGACACGTGCAAGGTCACTTCAGACGACTGTCACTCTCTCTTCTCTCCTCATCAACCCCACTCACCAGGACTTTGCTCATGGTGCTTGCATCCTCATTCCGAAGTGTACTCAGGGCCCCTGTCCGACCACTGGTCCTACCGAGACGGACGCTGAGCCCAAGCGTGGTACTCAGGACCTATGCCAGGGCGACTGAAGATCGACAAGATTCAATCTATTCGCCATTGCCACTGTATTGCTTCAAGGATCTATCGGAGCGAGATATGCTGCTTTCAGAGATGAGACACCACCGCGTCTCTTGGACGATTGTTAGTCAGCACTTTGGTATTTCTTTAGTGGACGCATTCTTCGAGTACATCAGAGTGGCCTCCAAGGCGATCCACCATGGTTGGACACCTAGAATGACGGCGCAAGACATTGAGCATTATCTGGGGCGCTCCGACTGGGAGCCCTGAGTACCTATATAGTAGGACGCAGCAAATGGAGGCAAGATAGATGCAGCAAATGAATAGGATCCAAGGGTCCGTCACCGCACATGCTTGTGTCCCCTTTTTGACCGTGGCCAGTGAAAAAAACAAGAGACCTGGGCACACCTTCTTGCTCACACAGCC
>Ga0247824_10000346_pt1 | contig 21934 bp, 13 predicted proteins | sample 13C_PalmiticAcid_FD_194412 | JGI IMG/M metagenome (GOLD analysis project Ga0247824, IMG submission 194412) | Soil microbial communities from agricultural site in Penn Yan, New York, United States - 13C_PalmiticAcid_Day48 | ecosystem: Environmental > Terrestrial > Soil > Agricultural land...
GGGCGAGGGCGAGGTTGCCGCCGGCGCTGTGAGGGTGGGAGGCGGGTTAGTGGACTGCGGTGTAATGAATGGGGTTGTAGTGTGGGGGGAAGGGGGAGGTTACCTGTCGCCGGCAAAGACAATGTGTTCCGGCCGGACGGGCTCGTGGAAGGCGCCCTCGGGCGGGTAGAGCAGGGCGAGGTAGGACATCAGGGCGTCCATCAGGGCCGCGGGGAAGGGGTGCTGCGGCGCGAGGCGGTACCGGACCGAGTACACCCGCCCGCCCGTGAGCTTGGCCAGCTTCTTGGTGGTGGGGCGGTGCGTGGCCGGGTCCAGCATGTAGTAGGCGCCGCCGTGGAAGTAGAGGATGGTGACGGGGCTCTTGACCTCCTTCATCATCTCGGCGTAGAGCTCCTTCTGCGACACCTTGGGCAGCCGCGAGTCGGACGTGGCGTCGGCGCGGTACCCCGTCCACTCGCCCTCGATGGGCGCCGGGTCGGGCATCTCGTAGGTGGGCTGGGGCACCTTGGGGTTCCGCAGCCCGTCGATGGCCTTGGCGATGGCATCCTGCAGGCCCGTCTCGCCGGTCGGGGGAGGCGGGCAGGTGTAAGTGCTGACCCAGATCTTGCCCTTGAGTTTCGGAGCCTTGGCCGCCATCTTCTGGGTTGCCGTGATGGTCTGGGGGGTCGACGGGTCGGTGAAAGACCGTATCACGGCGATAATGAGCTCGGTTTGCAGATCGAGGTACTTTGACTGCTGCGAGAGGCGGAGCATGTGCAAGAGAGCGACCCGCAGCATGAGGGGAACTTTGGGGAGCAGGGCGAGAATCATGTTCTGGTTCATAAGGCTACCCCCGGCCTTCTCTGTGGCGGGAGGCGGCGCCGGCACAGGTTCTTCAACCGTCATGTTTAAGGGAAGGACAGAGGCTGTCGATAATCTAGGAGTAGAGGTATCACAGGTTCAAGGCGGGAAGACGGGAAGGAGAAAAGACGGAGTGGTGGGAGTGGGGAGGGGGGCCCATCAAGTTGTATTTATTGAAGTCGGATCCTTGTGATCTGGATGGAACAACAGCAACGGCAGGTCCAAGTGGTGATCGCCAACCAGGGCGTCGCGGGTGGGGGGCAAAGATCCCTGAATTCGTCATGAACATGGCCCACTTACCGTCCGAACCCCGACCGTCGGTGCCGCTACCAGATTCGGCTGCTCAAAGGCCAGATCCGAGCTCACACGGAAACGTGGAGAGATCGGACTGTCAGAGGCACGTTCATGTTGGAACTTGGATGAAAGGGGGAAAAGGAACCTCGGCAGCGGGGTTCGTCAGTGCGAATTCCACAAATCTCCCCACCGAGCGAATCAATGGCTCTCGCAAGCCTTCCCTTTAAAGCACTGATGCCAAAATCGCCACAAGGTGTCTGCGACGGCCCCAGGCCCGGGCTGTTGCATTTCTGGGGTCGGGAATGGTCCGAGACGGGAATAAGAAACGGAGTTCGGATTTATATCTCAATATGTAGACATGCCCGGCCTGGAGAATCTACCCCGGCCTTTGGTTCAGTTCACCATGTGTTCCATGTGGCGAAGCTTGCGCCGAAGCATCTGATTTGGGACAACATTAACATAACCGGATCCTTCCAAAGTGCCTGACCAACATATACCAATACCATCCAGCCCGGTCTCCCAGTAGCCGTTACAGTGTATTTTACACGTGCCGCACGCTCCAAACCTGAAATGCATGCTATGCGCCAACCGGCTCCCCGCCCTTGAAGCGCTTACCCGCTCATGCGCTTCCCGAAGCCTCCTGCGTCTCGCTGCTGCTCTCAGCCTCGGTGCCGTTCACGGCGGTCGAGCTGGACGATCCCGCGCTCTTGGCGGCGGCCATCTGCCACGCCGGGATCGACGCCTTGGACTGCATGCCGCTGCTGAACGGCGACGGCGTGCTGCGGTTGGCGTTGGAGAGGTAGTCCTGCGCCGGCTTCGCCTCTTCCTTGGTCTCGGTGCTCGCGCTCTCGACCGGCGCTGGGGTGGCGGCCGGGCTGCTCGGGGTCGCGTTGCCGCTGGCCGCCGGGCGCAGGTAGTTGCTGACGCTGGTCGACGTCGCCGTCGGGTTCATGCGCTGCGTGATGAGGGTCTTGAGGCTCTTGAGCTCGGCGTTGACCTCGCGCAGCCTGGTGTCGGTCAGGTCCTTTTGGTTGTTCATCGCCCGCGGGATCGCATCCTTGAGGTTCTGCACGTCGTCCCGCACCCGCTGAGACTCGTCGTCGCGTCGCCGATTCGCCGACTTGAGCTCGTTGATGACCGTCTCGAGTTCGTTGAGCGCCGTGTCAAGCTTTTCTGTGCGTTCCTTCTCGGCCGCCTTGAGTGTCTCGGTGTCCTTAGCCAGCTGGTCGACGAGCGCAAACGTCTTCTCGAATTGTTCGTCGATCGACTTCTTGTCCTGCTCGAGCCGCTCCGGTGTGGGCGGCGAAATGAGGGGGTAGACGTAGCGCTAGCAGCACGTTAGCCTCTGCAGACCCGATGCGGCCGGAATCTAAGATTGCCTCACCTTCCCAAGGCTGTAGAGCCCGTACGACACTCCGCTCACCACGGTCGCCATGATGAACCAGTCCCTCCAGTCACGCCTCGGAACCGGCTGAGGCGGCGGTTGTTGCCAGCCATAGGGGGGGTACTGTGGCGGGTATTGTTGTCCATAGTATTGCGGCGGCTGCGCAACGGGACCGGCCGTCTGGGGGTTGTATGCCTGCACCGGAGCGCCCTCTGCGCCCACCCGGGCGAGCGCAGCACTGACCTCTTCTTGCGTGAGGTTCTTTGCTTGGAGGAAAGCGACCTTCTTCTCGACGGGCGACGAGGCGACGCTGGGGTCCAGCAGGACTGAGGGACGAGTGTCAGCGGCGGTTTGCCTGGATTTCCAGATCTATAAAGAAAGGACGGGAGCACTCACACTTGGCCGCCGAGGCGACCAGATCCTCGCGGATAGCCATTCCTGATCGTATCGCCCAAGCAAACTGTGCTGGCTGTGCTTCGGAAAGACAGTTGGCTTGGGATGTCTCCTGTGTTCCTGTGAAGATGGATTGCGCACCGCGCCGGATGGATGATGATGAAGGGCCGGAAAAGGGAGTGGCAGATCACAAGCCGAGGTTCAGCGGCATCCCGTGCGCTCCACTCCAGCAGCCGGATGCCAAGCGCGGCGACTGGTGATCCCCGGATTTAGGAGGCCGGCGTCACGTGTCGCGAGCTGTGCGCTTGTCGAAGACCCGCTCGATCTCGCATGGGTCCCTGACAGGCCCACCGACGCCCAAGCCAAGCCCCGCAGTTTGTTTACCTGGCAACGGGCTGTATGCATGCTGTAATTTCACCATCTTTTCGCTATCGTTTTGTTACGCGGGACATCCCACCACCAAGCCTTTGCTCGAGCTGTCGCGTTGCAGGTACAGTATTCCTTGCGACTATTACAATATCCACCAGGAATTCTCCCAGACAACTTGGCTCTCTGAAGACGCCCTATCCTAGGGGTTTTTGTCGGCGGGCGCAACCGAGCTTCTAGACTGCCGCCATGTCGCAAGACAAAAACAGTCAGTGGAGCGTACGAAGACCTAGAGAGGTACGGGTTCCCGTCCCCGCCCCGAGTCGCGTGCTGGATGATGGGGTCGCAATCGTCGCGATACTGTATACTGCGTACTAATTTGCGCGCAGACCCTAGGAGGGCTCAACCTCAACTCGGGCATCCCGCAGCCTCCCTCCGCCATGAAACGATCTAGCACAATCGGCAGCGCCAGCCATGCGCGCTCCATATCCGGGCCGCGGCACTCGCTCGCCATGTCGCGCCCGAACCAACCCATGTTTGGGCGCTCCTCGTCCGGGACCAACCTACCTGATATTGGCCTCTCCTCGGTCAAACGCGCCTCTGTCGCGGGCTACAACCCCAACACCACCACATCGCTAAAACCATACCACACCCCCGGCCCATCCACCGACAATGATCGCCGCAGCAGCGTCTACCGCGGCCGCCCCTCGGCCGCCGCCGGCCCCATGGGCGGACACCAGAGCTTCTTCCAACAGGCGCCCCAGGCCGCCGGCGTACCACGAGACCCCCGCCCGCTCAAGGACAGGTCGTACCAGGGCCGCCTCGGACAAGAACTGATCGAATACCTCGCCAAGCACAATTTCGAGATGGAGATGAACCACAAGCTGTCGGACAACTTTATCAAGTCGCCCACGCAAAAGGACTTCAACTTCATGTTCCAATGGCTCTACCACCGCATCGACCCGAGTTATCGCTTCCAAAAAAACATCGACCAGGAGGTACCGCCACTTCTGAAACAGCTACGATACCCATACGAGAGGAGCATCACCAAGAGTCAGATCGCAGCAGTGGGAGGCCAGAACTGGAGCACGTTCTTGGGGTTGTTACACTGGATGATGCAGCTGGCCCAGATGCTGGAGCGCTATTCGGTCCAGCAGTACGACGACGCGTGCCTGGAGGCGGGAGTCGATGTCGCGGGCGATAACATCATCTTTGACTTCCTCACAAACGCGTACCAGGACTGGCTCAACATGGACGACGAGGCCGGCGACGAGGATGTAGAGAGGGCCCTGGCACCACACGTTCAGGGGATGGCTCGGGCATTCGAGCGCTCCAACGCCAAGTACATTCAGGAGATGGAGATGCTCGAGGGCGAGCACGCGCGCCTGCTCAAGGAAGTCGAGGACCTCGAGAAATCCACGCCCGACCCGGCCGTGCTGGACAGCCATTTTAAGATCATGGAGGAGGACAAGGCCAAGTTTGAGGAGTACAACACGCTGGCCATGCAGCGGTCAGAGAAGTACGAGAGCCGGATCCAGGTCCTGCAGGAGGAGCTCGACAAGCTGCAGGGCGAGCTGAAGGAGGCCGAGGACGAGAAGCGCCGGTTGAAGGACGCCGTGGACGAGCAGGGGATCAGCATGCAGGATATCGACCGCATGACTTCCGAGCGGGACCGTCTGCAGACGAGCATCGAGTCGGCGGGGCAGCGGTTGGAGGACGTCAAACAAAAAGTTGCGGAGCGCGAGCGGGAGGCCAGCCAGCGGCTCGACGAGCTCGAGCGGATGGTCGACCGGTACAACACGGTCGCGTACCAGATCGGCCTGATCCCCTCTACCGCGGTCAACGCCAAAGGCCGGGACTTTGAGCTGCAGGTCACGGTCAACGAAGGCCCCAACTTCACCTCGTCCCAGCTGCAGGGCTCGTACGGCGCCGGCGACAGCGACCGGCTCCTCGCGGACCCCGTGACGGGCTACCAGCCGGCGCACGTCCTCAACCTCGACCTCCGGGGGCAGGTTAAGAACAGCTTCCTGGGGCTCCGCAAGGACGTGTCGGAGCGGCGCAAGGCGGCGCTCGACGCCATGATGGAGGACCACGACCTGCTGGACCGCGCCAAGGAGGCCATCGAGGACAAGCGCAACGAGGTCGAGGCCCTCGAGCACCGCGTGCGCGCCGCCGAGGAGGAGTACGAGCGCACCAAGGAGGTGACCACGGCGCAGAAACTCGGGTCCGACGCCCAGATCGAGAAGATGGAGAAGGAGCTCGCCCGCATGCGCGCCCAGCTGTCCGAGTCGGTGCAGCTCATGGAGCAGAGGGAGATGAATACCAATATCGAGTACGCAACCTTCGCCCTCTTCTCATTCTTAGCCTTTTGTACTGGGTACTGACTTTCCTCCCCTCGTTCTAGGTACGAACAGCTCACGCTGCGGGCCAACGCGCTGCGCGAGGAGCTGCACACCGAGACGATGCGCATGCTCAACGACGTCATCAAGTTCAAAATGCACGTCCAGAAGAGCCTCGAGGAGTACGAGAGCTTTGTCGCGGACGAGCTCGAGAAGGAGCTCGGCAGCGACGAGATGAGAGATGATACCCAAGCAATGGATATGTAACGCCCCTGTTTCTTTCTCTGTTTTCATCATGTCTGGATGCCGCGGCGTGGGTGGGTGGGCGAGGAGGATGGGAGGCGCTTTTGTTATCTTCGGGCTGGGTTGTCTGGACTGGTTGGGCTTAAGGGTTGATATCAGGAGGCGTCGATGGGTTGTGTTGGCATGGCAGTATATCGGATCTAAGAGCTTGGGTGTTGAAACAAGTTGAATTTGAGCAGTATGGTTCTGTTGCCATGGCACTGCTGGCTGGGTTTATTCAAGTTACTACACGCGTTCTCGCCTCTCTCTCCTTTCCAAGTCTATCTGTCCTCTACCGTTATCCCTGACCCCGTCCCGGGGAGAGCCCCCACTGACAATCACGCCTCCACCTGCAACCCCCTCTCACCAAACCAACCCAGACCCGGACCAAACGCCTCGACGAGCTTCACAACCGCCACTGCCCCCGACATGCAGCCTGTTATCGTATAGTGGTGTTCCACAATGAACCGTGCCAGCCGCAACTGGAAAGATTCCATTGATTTTTGGTAGCGGACGGAGAGCCGGCAGTTTTGAGCCAGGCAGTCGCGTGCGACGAAACTGAAGGTGTTTACGATCCGGCACTCGTGGATCTGGCACGCATGGATGTCTATACCGAGAGCAGTTTGGCACCTGGAGGGGTTGTCTCCGTCAGTCAGTCTGGCCGGGGAGAGATGGTAGGGTGGGGTGTAGAGATGGGTCGGTTGCCCAACAGGTGCGTGATCAGTGTCAAGGGGTGGAGGGGGCAGGGTACGTACATTGCTGCGCGTTGTAAAAAGGGCGTGAGAACTTTGCCTTCAGCTTTTGTAGGTTGAGGTGGCTGAGTCTTCGCTGGGTGTTAGCAGTGACTTAGGGTTGATAATCGAAGACATCTTAAGATCACTTAGCTAGAGGTATGATGCGGTTGATAAATAAAAAGGAGTAAAGTTGAAAGATTTACAGGAGCTATTTCGTGCGTCTTTCGCCTTTGCTATGGCCTTGACCGTCAGGGAAATAGAGGAAGCACGAGTGTGGTTGATAGACAGATTCATCTCGCAACTCAAAATTCTGCAAAACACAGGCTGTGACACTCTGGCTGAAGCTGAACTCTTCTTCAAAGCCAACTGAGACTGTTCGGCAGAACCCGGGTTGGAAGCTGAGGCTTGGATGCCGCACTATGGTTCAGAAAAGTGACATCCCCTTTCTCGTCTTTGTTTGGGTTCCTGGTATGTCTGAAGTTGACTCTGGGCTGAGACAGACATCTAGGCCATGAAAAGTTCATGCCTCTCGAATCTGATCAACTCCCAGTGGGTCTACCCAGGTTGGCCTGGGTGTTTGAAATGCCAATACCGTGAGAAAAAGAAAGCGCGATGCCTCAAAGACAAAGAACCAGTTGGCACGGCTTGGCTCCAACCCCTGTTTATTGACTTTGGTGGTCCCCTTGGCGGCATTGAAAGATCGACAATTGACGAGCCCAGAGGCTTGTATGCAAGGAACACACATCCGGATGAAGTTCCTAGTTCCGGACTCCAATCGAGATGCATATCTGGGAGGTTTGATTTTGGCGAGAACGGAGTATGTCGAAACAGTGACCAGATCCGGGATGGAACAGGGGGCGCTCATGGATTACCCTGTTTGTTTGTATATTTATCAACCAGGTGATCGTGATGGCTGTCACTTGTCATATCATTTCAGCAACTGTGGTATCATTGCCCCTACCCATCCCTGCTCTCACCACGCTGGATCCTCCAGCCTCCTAAACAGCGCAACATGCTTCTCGCCCTTGTGCCTCTCCACCTTCTTCCCCTCCTCCGTCTCGGTCCTCATAATTGCCACACAGGGATCCGCCTCCTGCTCCTCCTCGGACACGCGCTCAAAGGACGGGTGCGCCTCAAAGTGCTGCACCATCCACTCGTGCAGGTCGGGCACGTCCGTGATCGTATACACAATCCCACCAGGCCGCACAACGTAGGCGTACTCGGAGTTCAGCGTGGTCGAGACGATGCGCTGCTTGTGCTTGCGGGCCTTGAAGTGCGGATCGGGAAAGCAGATAAAGATCTTGGATAGCTGGCCTTTGCGGAAGAAGTTGGGCAGAAACTTCATCGTATTGGCGCGGAGCACGCCAACATTGCGGTAGAGTTTGGCCTCCTCGTTCTGTGCCCTCAGGGCCTTGATGCGGTCCTCGACGAAATGGGTGACCGAGACGCGGATCTCGAGGCCGAGGATGAGCGTGTCGGGCATGGTGGGTGCGAGGGCGATGAGCAGGCCGCCGAAGCCGCAGCCAATGTCTGCCACTTCAACGTCTTTTGATATCCGCTTGATCTTGAGTGGTGCGAGGTCCTGAGTTGGTGATGTGTCGGGGACTGGTGTCTGCTGGTCTTGCGGCTCGTCGACGACATAGTGTGGGTAGAGTGATGACCAGTCCATCTGGTCAGGGCTTGGGGGACTGGATGCTGGTCAATCTTACAGAAATGACACTGGCGAATTCAAATTCCCAACTTACTATATTAACTGGTGGTCGGAGAAGGGGTTGGCATGAGCCCTCTGGCGATAAAACTTCTTCCTGGGCAGCTCTGAGACGCCCTCCTGCCTTATGGCCGCGCGATACTCCTCGCGCTTTTGCCTCTTGTCTTTCTTGATTTTGTCCCCGCCCATTTTGTTGGATGTTCTAAAGATTTCCCGGATGAGATGTCAATACCAAGTCGTCGAGAATCTGAGTGTGTTGCTGCTCGTCGTGTGCTCAAGATGCAAGGTTCAATGAGACATGAAAGATGCAAAAGATGAGAAGCGGAAGATTCCACGGTCGTATCCACTAATTTTTAGGTCGGCGTGGGGCTGCTCGACCCCTGCGTCACAGGGATGGCTGCCCCGCTATCGGCACCCATGGCGACATTTTAGAGTAAGGTACCCCGCGATTGTTTCCGTGTTGCTCATAGAATTTCAAAGTTACACTTGGACCGCTCCTTAGGATCTCCGTGACACAAACATAAAATGGCTGCAGCTTCTGCCCGGCAGGTCAACATTGCCATCATTGGTAAGCTACCCACACCAATTCACCCCAATCATCCCCGGCGAAGCTAACAGCTCTAGGCGCTGGCGGGGTAGGAAAGTGCTTCCTGTCCCAGCTCGAGCAGCTCGCCGCCCGCCGTCCCGACCCCAAGCTCGTCCTGACCTACATCTGCACGAGCAAGAAGGCCCTCTACAGCACCGACCACGTGGCCATCGGCATCGACGGCGTCTCGTCGGCCCTGGCCTCGTCGCAGCAGCCGCCCCTCGCCCTGCCCAAGCTCGCCGACTTCCTCGGCACGTCGGGCTCCAAGACTGTCCTCGTCGACAACACCAGCTCGCAGGATGTCGCCGACGCGTACCCGCTCTTCCTCAGCCGCGGCATCAGCATCGTGACGCCCAACAAGAAGGCCTTCTCGGGCTCGTACAAGCTGTGGCAGGACATCTTCGCCGCGGCCGCCCAGTCCGGCGCCAAGGTGTACCACGAGTCGTCGGTCGGCGCGGGCCTGCCCGTCATCTCGACGCTCAAGGACCTGGTCGAGACGGGCGACGAGGTCACCAAGATCGAGGGCGTCTTCAGCGGCACCATGTCCTTCCTCTTCAACTCGTTCGCCCCGACTTCGGGCTCCGGCGGCCAGTGGTCGGCTGAGGTGAAGAAGGCCAAGGAGCTGGGCTACACCGAGCCCGACCCGCGGGACGATCTGAACGGCCTGGACGTCGCGCGGAAACTGACCATCCTCGCGCGGCTGGCGGGCCTGCCGGTTGAGTCGCCGACGGCGTTCCCCGTGCAGAGCCTGATTCCCAAGGAGCTCGAGTCAGTGGCCAGCGGGGACGAGTTCTTGGAGAAGCTGCCGGCGTTCGATGCGCAGATGGAGGAGACCAAGGCGGCGGCGGAGAAGGAAGGTAAGGTGGTGCGGTTTGTGGGCAGCATTGACGTGGCCACGAAGCAGGTCAAGGTCGGACTGGAGAAGTTCGATCTGTCACACCCAATTGCCGCGCTGAAGGGCAGCGATAACATTATCAGCTTCTACACGAAGCGGTATGGAAGCAACCCGCTGATCATCCAGGGCGCTGGTGCCGGCGGCGACGTGACGGCAATGGGCGTGACGAGCGACCTCCTGAAGGTGCTCGGCCAGATTGCTTAGTTGGTTCGTCACCCCGCCAGGCAGATAACCCAATATAATTGACTCCAAAAACAAATGAACCCCCCTGCCCCCATCTATTCCCTTTCCCAGTGTCGTACATGGCCCTTGGTCCTTATTACATTAAGCGGCGCCTCCTTCTCCCCTCGTGGGTTTATCCGCAGGTTTCGATGAGCCGAAGCGAGGTGTTCGGACCGACAACCTTCATCGGCGCCTAGCCGGCCGGGGCTGTGACATTTATCGGTGGGTGCTTCGGAATCTGAGCAGCCACGTCGCTGCGTATCGTGGATCTAGCACTGAAGCTGGCAACGGCGAGTCTCCATAGCCAGAGGATCAAATCGTAGATGACCAAGGCAAGGATGGGGACAAGTGGTGTGAGAGCAAGAGTGATCTGTCAATTCCTCGTCAGCGGGCAGTACGAGGGTGGCTTCGGGGAGAACAGTTAACCTACAAAGAAGCTGGATATCACTCGCGTGATATACTGGTATTCCTGTGGGAGGATGCTCAGCTCGCTAAGCCAGACATACCAGCCCACAGTCTCCGAAGCGTAGTCGACCATGGTTGGGAGCTGTCCAAGGATGGCCCTCCGAGTGCTCGTAGCGGAAGTGTGCAAAGACGGGTGCGTATTGCCGAGTAGCTTATACAGCGATGGCAAATGGGCTGCTCGATATTTCACGACAACCGGGCAGCAGCGGTGGATTTAGCGAGCGTCTTGAGGGTGGGCGGATGGAGGATTCAAGAGTCGTGCCGGGCCGCTCAGCTTTAAGTCTCTGGGAGAAGACGGTGCATATTCTCCGAGCGAGTGAGGTCAACTTCCATCAGGGCGAGCTTGAGAGGGCCAGAATCCTGCACGATAAGGGAGACTGTTGGGCTGGCGCAATTTAGACGCAGCAAATGCAGCGGGGGAAGTGAGTGATGGGTGTCTGCGATAAGACGGGCGGAGGGGAACTAGGGATGGGAGGCATGACCTTGCGAGAGCCGACCTGCCCGACTGCTCGGGAGCAGTTGCGGCACAGCTCTCTGGGTGCTTGGGTGCATGGATGACGCACTGGCATCTGACACTTGGCGCCAAGAATACGGCCGGGACACGGCACAGGGGGTCTTGGGAAGTCTAGAGTTTGAACCCCACAAATATTGCGTTGCTCTGGGTCACCTTGACCACAAGGGTACATTCACTTTCACTTTCAAACGCAACCACTCCCTCAAGACGCCCAAGCAGACCCGACACGATGCCGCAAGACCCGCACTTGTACGGGCAACCGGCCCCGAAAAGGCAAAAGAAGGAGATCAATCTCTCAGGGTCTCTGGCCTTCACCTCGCAGCTCAACTCACTTCTTGCTGAGCCCTCCAGCACATCTCCGGGAACTTCCTCGACCGCTCCCGCCACCGGCCGAACACGCCCGTCAAAGTTGAAAACCGACGAACTCTCCAAAACCAAAATCAAGCGCAAAGCCACATCCAAACTCGAAGCCCAAGACACCAAGAAACTCTCCCTCAAATCCCCCCTCGGCACCGGAGAAACCAAAGCCGAGCGCGAGTTCGCCCGCCGCAAAATGGAGTCCAAAGCCCGCCTCTACGCCGCCATGCAGCGGGGCGACTATATCGGGCGCGAAGTCGGCCTCGTCGACTTCGACCGCAAATGGGCCGAGTCCAAAGCCCAGAACCCCAACCCTACCGCCTCCTCCTCCTCCTCCGACTCGGAACCCGACGAAGCCGACCCCAACATCGACACCACCCTGCACGAATACACCGACGAGTTCGGCCGCGTCCGCCACCTCACCCGCTCGCAGATCCTCCGCCTGCAGCGCAGCACCGCCTCGGCCACGGAGCTCGAGCACATGTCGGCGCGCCCCAAGGCGCCCGACGCGCTCATCTACGGCGACGCCGTCCAGACCGACGCCTTCGCGGCGCGCGACGGGCTGGACACGATGGAGGCGCTCGCGCGCAAGCGCGACCGGAGCGCCACGCCGCCCGAGGCGACGCACTACCAGGCCGACTGGGAGATCCGGACGAAAGGGGTGGGCTTCTACAAGTTCAGCAGGGAGGAGGGGAGGCGGGAGGAGGAGATGAAGGCGCTCGGGGAGGAGAGGGAGAGGACCGAGGCGGTGCGGCGGGAGCGGGAGGAGAAGGTGGAGAGGAGGAAGAGGGAGATTGAGGAGCGCCGGAGGGAGATTCAGGAGAGGAAGAGTCGGAAGATGGCGGATAGCTTTTTGGAGGGGTTGGAGAAGGATTTGGTGGGGGGGTGAGGGGCCGTGGGCAAAAGTTGCATTCCTACGGTAACCAGGGACACTTGTGGGAGCTCACGCTTCGAGTTGTTTCAAGAGCTGCTCTTCGGCGGGGTGGTGTTTTGAGCAACTCAAAGTCTCAAGAGCTGGGGCATCGTGGGCGTAGTCATAGGGGCTGTGCATGACGCGAACCTCATTCTAACCCGACAGGACGGTGCGCTTCTCAAGAAACTGCGGTCACAGTGCTCCCGGCTTTGGGCCGAGACTCCATCTGGGCCGTTGTGATGCAAGAAGCACTCGCATGCCTGCAGGCTTGAATAGGTATGATATGATGCCCAACATGGCCTGTGGACATGATCAATGGGCTTCAGCACTCCCCACTCAGAGCTGCAAACCATCATTCGATGATTTGCTGCAACGATGTACAGAGGTAGCATGAGAGGTGTGGTGACATACCATCGCAAAAGCGAGTCACTAGACGTATTCTTGACACATACACACGCAACGCTATTACAGACTTGGAGGCAAGAAAATAGATTTGTGCCTACATAAAGCAATAAATGAAGACCACATGATATCAATGTCCATGATCTCAATCTCATGCACGCAACACTTCAATATGACAACCTCGGAGACAAAACTTGAAGGGTATTCCAACCAAACTCTGCACTGACCAGACTATATCCAACCTCCCCCTCCCCGACTCTCACTACCACTTCACATTAAGGGGTGTATAGGGTATGAAATGACATCACATAACAGCAACACCTCGCCAGAACGACTCGATCCGCCTCCCAACTGACACGCGCTCAACAACCAACCAACCAGACAATCTCCCTCTAAACCTTGGTATCAGCCGCCTTCGCAGGCACAGGCTCAGCAGCCGCCGCCGCCGGAGCCGGAGCCGTCGCATCCAGACCCTTCTTCTCCCCCAACCCGGCACCCACCGTCGACGTGGCCGTGACAGGCGTCGCCGCAGTCGGGCTCACCGCGCTCGTCACCCCGGCCTCCTGCTGCTGGTGCAGCGGCTGCTGCGCGGGCACGGCGACAACCGGCTTCGGCTTCTCCCCCGCCGCCGCCGTCGCCTCGACCGGGTTGCCCACCTCGCTGCCCGGGCTGGGCACCGCGGGCCCCGTGGCGCCGGCCACCCCGCGGATGACGGCGAACCACTTCTCCGCCTCGGCGGGCGAGTGCGCCTTGAACGCGAGCTCCGAGCTGCCCGCGAGCTTGCCGCCCATGTGGCCCGAGCGGTCCTTGCCCTTGACGTTGAACTTTTCGCCGTGCGGCGCGCCGATGACGGCGTCGGGGAGGTAGATGCTGAGCTCCGGGGTGGGGTCCTTGCGGACGTTGTCGTCGTCCTTGAACTCGTGGAGGAACTTGCAGGGGGTCACGACGTAGTACGACGTGGTGTAGCCCCACGAGAGCTTGTTGCGCGACTTGCGCTCGAGGGAGCCCTCGATCAGGGCCTTGGTGGAGGGGTGGGCCATGTTGGGGAACTGGATCGCCTCGACGGTGCGCGCGGCCTCGGACGGGTTGACGAGGGCGTCGGCGCTGCGCTTGACGAAGGCCTTCCACTCGAAGTCGAGGGGCACGCGCTGGGCGGCGCCGAGCATGTCGGCGTGCAGGGCTTGCACCTTGAGGGCCTGGCCGCCGGTGAGGTTGGTGAAGGTCTCCATGGCCTGGTGCAGGACCTGGACGATGTGGCGCTCGAAGGTCTCGAAGTTGGCTTGGACGGCGACGAGGTCGTTGTGCTGGTTGTTTTCCTCGGCAACCTGCTTGCTGAGGCGGTGGAGGACGCCACGCTGGATGACGTAGGGGTCTTCGTTGGGGTGGGCTTTGTGGCCGGTGGCCTCGAACGAGGCGGTGTGCTGGCCGAGCAGCTCAATGTGCTTCTGGGTGGTGTTGCGAGCCTTCTCTACCTCCTTGGCCGTCTTCTCGGCGCCGTGGGCCAGCTCCTTGGCCTTGTGCTTGATCTCCTTATGCAAGCGCTCAACGACCGGGAGGGCCGTGCCCTTGATGTTCTTCTCGGTTTCGAGGTTGGTGTTGACGAGCGCCTGGGTGTTGACGCGCATGTTCTCAAAGAAGCCGGCGACGCCGCCGAGGCTCTGGTCGAAGTGCTGCCCCTCCCTAAGGGGCTTCGAGATGGTCTGCCATTGTGGTGTGAATATCGCATTCGGGGCGTAAGAGCGACGGGTCCTCTCTCACCTTCAACACCTTCTCATACTCCTTCGCCTGCGCCTTGTGAATCTTCTCAACGGCGCCCATGTACTCCTCGAGGTAGACGACGGCATGCTTCCAAGCTTGCAGTCTCTGCGTGAGGAGGCCGGCAGTCTGTTGCGCGTCAGACAGGGGACTCTCCCAGTGGCATTCCCGCCAATTGACAAAAACGTACGGTGTTCGGGTCCGTGTCGGGGACGGCCTCGTCGCTGGCGATGCTGGACATTGTCTCCTGCCGGGGCGGAACCGCGGCTTGCTGAGGCGGGGCGGCCATCTCTGTGGATTTCCGTTTGTCCTTGCGGATGCTAGCAAACCGTTTCATCGTGTAAGAAAGGATACTCCTCCAAGATCAAATTCGAATGTTTGCAGCGTCTTGTGTTTGCGTGATGTGTGGTGTCTGTACAATACCTAGAATGAAGCTCGATCCCAACACAGCGGATCAGTCGAGTTGAAGAGAGAACCCGCGTTCGTCCCAAGTCGCTCCCAGAATCAAGATCACAGCGTTTCGAAGAAAAAAAAAAAGCCACTTGACCTATGAGGTCATGACAATCGCAAGCCTCTCAAAAAGCGATCTCCAAAAACCAAGGTTGGGCAGCAGCGCAATTGGTCCTGGTCCAATAACCTCACCCTTTTAAGTGCGTGATGTTCGGCGACCAAACGACGACGCGGGATCAACTGCAGCGCCGTCTGTCGGGCAGCACAGCAACCCCGTCTCAGCGCTGCTTGCCCCTCTCTGCCCACATCTTGGGAGCGTGGTTCCACTGAAAAGTTGCCCGCCAAGCAGACGCAGTGGACCCCTGCCCGATCCCTGCGGCGATCAACATTGGACGGTCATGAGCGCATGACGTAACCGAGATGGGCCCTCGGCGGGGCAGCAGCACTGATACGGACCCTGTCCAGCTGGTCGTCTCGGTGGTGTGCGCTATCGTGACCGTCGCAGCTGTGGTTTTACGAGATGCGGAGGTCTCGCTCTGGCGGTTCTAGCGTCAGAAGCAGATGAAATTCGTGCCTCTGTTGTCTGAGACAGGAGGGAGAGGCCACCGATGTGCAATTTGGGTTTTCTGGACCCAAATCCCCCAGCTTCACAGGGGTCCTGCTTGCAATGACGTCGATGGCTATTTCGGTAGCAAGGGTGCAATTGAACCCCGAAACCACACAATGTCGGCCTCTGTACACTAGCGGTCCTATGGTTCAAGTCTGGCCCGGTAGATACTGGGCTGCCTCCGACCGCGTTTCATCAAAATCAGTCTCACCACGCAACCCAAGTCTGTCATACCCATACCGCTTGCGCCGTCTCACTCCAATCCTATGGGGCGTGGACTTGCATACATGTCCAGATTCAAGGGGCACATCACCATCGACTCAGCCTGCATCTGTGCAACCACCATACCAGCCCCCAAACATCATCACTGCAAAACGAGCAAGAAACCTTGTCTAAAACCTCTATTAGGACTGGCACCGACCGGATGTATGTGTGTATGTGTGTAACGGGGTATCAAGGAAAACGCGACAAAAAAAAAAGCCACCAAAAGTCGTCCATACCCCGCCGCGCCATGCCGTTGCCAATTCCCGTCCCGACAGCTCGCGCCGCCTCCCAGCCGAACCCCGACCCGATCCGAAAGCCAAAAACCCCATCGCCGTCTTCCGAGGAACGCCATGCCATGCAGAGAGAGAGCCGTACGAACAAAAAGAAAAAGACTAATACACCGATGCAAGAATCATACACGGCCGCTAACCGACTGGCCGACTATGGCCGGCGGCCGTCGCCTGGGGTTGGAGACTACCCGCTGCGCGCCTGGAGCAGGTGCAGCCGGCGCCCTTCGTCGCCCTCGCCTGTGATGTGGAGGACGTTTTGAAAAAATCCCGATGAGAACTGCCGCCTGTGAGCCATGGTCGGCCTGCGGCTCTGCGCAGTCGGGCTGGGGTCTCTGGAAGCGGGCACTGAATATGAGGTGGGCACTGAGGTTGGCGCCGGGGCCGAAGTCGGCGCAGGAATCGAGAAGGAAGAGGGGACCGACGACGCGACCGGGGACGGTTCTTGTGCAGCCTCGGTGATGGCCTCCAAGCTGTACTCGATCGATGGCGTCGCTGGGCCGAGGTAGGGCGATCCCGGCGGCGAACTTGGCGCGCTCAAGGCCGTCGCGTAGTCTGGGAGGGCGCACCCGTCCGCGACCCGCGGCCTCGAGACGGGAGTCTTGACGGCCGTCTGGTAGCTGGGCACTTTGGAGAGCTCCGAGATCTCGGGAAAGTCGAGGTGCTCTGCCGGCGTGTTGGACCCCGAGGGCTCCTCGCCGCTGTTGTGTCGGGTAAGTGGCGCTGATGCAGTAGGTGACGAGTGGCTGTCGTCGCCTGGGCTGTCTGTTCTTGACCCGGTGCTGGCCGCTGAGAGGTTCGAGTTCCACGACGTGTTCCTGTGCCGCTCTTCCAGAGACATGTTGTGGAGCCTAGACGCAAGCAGGTCCGGTTGAATAGCGCCCTGAAGCAGGGCTGGGAGGTTCTCGGTCGAGCCTGCCCTGGAGTGGCCGCGGAAGGGGCTGCTCACCCCGGACCGGCCTCCAATCGGCGAATGCAGGCTGACAGGGTCGATGTCCGCATAGAGCTGGTCCAAGCGATGGTGTTCGTAGGCTGGCGGTGCAATGGTGGCCGCTTCTCTGGACGCCCCGTTGGGCAGCTGGCGCACCAGGTTCCCTTCTTCGTCGAGCGGCATGTTGGGCGAGATGAATATCGACACGGGCAGCGTCGCGCGTAGTTCTGAAACGTGGCTGTCGGGGTTATTGAGCGCCACCACGAGCTTCAGCTTGTGCCGGACCTTGATCCCCTTGGCGTTCACGTCCTGGAGACACTTGGTCAACTTCTTAGGCAACGTCAGCGACGTGTTGACGACCCAGCCCTCTTGGCCCTCCCAGCCTTCCGGCCCGCTGTCGGTAATGACGTCCTGCCAATGCTCCTCCCTGCTCACTGGGACGGTCCAAGAGTCGATTTCCCGCTCCTTTTTGTGTTCCCTAATATTGTGGCCGGCTGGTGATTGCAGAACGATGTCGTGGACTTCCATCAGCTTGATCTTGATGTCGCCGAGCTCGAGGCCCTTGAGCAGAGGCGTGAATCTCATTTCTACCGGGATACAGCTGCCAAAAACGACGGCCTTTTGCGGGACGACAATCGAATAGTCGATCTTGTTCGGCCAGATGTTCTCGATGCTCATGGCGTGGAGAAACTCGAGCGCGGATGCCTCGAGGGTCCGGATGACACGCAGTTGCTTGTAGGCGTGAATGTCGTGGACCAGCTTGCCCCTGGCCACCGTCGCCTTGAGCTTATACCGAATACTCGCCTCTCGCATGCCTTCGACGCTCTCCGTCGTGTCGCCGTCCAGCAACACCTCGAACGGCCACTCGTAGTTCCCTGGCGGCAGCGTAATGCCCTTTGTTTGCTGACGAGATGGGTCTGTGGGATTTGGCGCCCCGATCCCTGCGAACGGCGGCCATCGGTGGTCGAAGAACTGCAGCGTCTTGTCGACTTTGTGGGTGGAGATGCCCGTTGCTGTTACCTTTGCGTCGGTCCATCTGGTAGACAAAGTCAGATTGGTGCCCTTTCCCGAGTCTAGCTTTCCTCAACTGTGCGGTGCGGGAGGCATACGTGTAGTGGGCCGTTCCCATCAGCTTTAGGTGGATGTCCTCGATCCTGAGCGGCGACGACAGACAGAGCACGAGTGTGCCCTTGAGGAGCTGGCCTGAAGCTTCATGGTCGTTACCCCGGAAGACAATAAAATCATTCTCGAGGCTGTTGTCGGGGGGTTGGTCAGTAAGCAGTTTGGCAGGGCACGCCGGCACCGGAACAGAACTCACCGGATCTCGAAGAGGGTACATCGCCCACTCGCCGATGTGAAGGGGTTAAAGGACCGCATCATCTAGGAAGCAGGTCGTGTAGGTTCTGGGTGTTTTGTGGACAGGCAGGAGGAAGGAGAAGGGGTGCCCGCGGGGGCACTAAGAGATACTCAGTCATAAAGTAGGAGGCTGTGTGAGGAACGCGGGATGGGGGCGCCCAGAAGAGGGAAAATCGTCAACCCAAGATACGGGAACCCATGCACGGGAGCCGTCAAGGTGGCGTGGCATGTGCAGGGCTTCCCACGGCAAGCGAAGAGCGAGACCCAGCTCATGCCTGCCTTGCCATTGTCGCCCGAATCGGATAAGCAGGGATTACGAGGTGCGCCCCATTTATAGGCAGCTGTTCACCGCCCGGCCCTCCCGTCCCTCAGTACGAAGCCGGGAGCCCATAATACCGTGTAAGTCCGTAATGAACAGCCCCAGAACATTGTTTCCGAGGCAGCTGAGGGGCAGGCTGTCCTGGGCGATTTCCCAGGCACTCGCCGCAGCCAGCAGTCCGAGTGATGGTGTACACCTTCTTCAATCGAGTGACACACCGCAACCAACTCAAACTTCAAGTTGGCAGGAAAGTGGGGGCATAGGGAACTCCAAAAAAGAAAAAAAAGCTCAGAGAAAAAAACGCTGGCTCCACCGACAAGGAGTTTCTGAGTCTGGTGGTGGGGCAGCGGATTGCGACAGCGTGGGGTGTCAGTCAACTCGCGTCTCGTCTCAAAGCGCAGGGCTGTGGTGCACTGAACAGCTCCGATTCGCCAATCCGCCTTGGGTCCGTTCACCGAACACCGCTGGCCAACGGATTCCGCAGCACGGGAAGGGACACATGTTCTCGCCTGGCACAGCAGCACAGGGCAGCATTGCCTAATACCTGCATGATGCGTTTCAGCTTCGAAATAGTGCCTCCCAGCCCCGAAGGAGATGAGGAGAGCACGGGGGCCAGAACCCTTGTTGGGCGCAGCCCTGAACTGACACGACTGCTTGTCACTGATTCAGGCCGGAATCCAGGAACGAGATGCCGCCCCACCTGATGGAAGGTCCAGAAGGCTTCCTTGTTGGGCCTTTGTTCTTCCACCCGCCACCGTTTCAGCGAGCTGTCGGAGTTTCCCGAATGGTCGACTTCCCGACTCGTGGAACGCGCACCACACTCTGTTCGTTTCCATCTCTTGGCGACGGAAGACTTGGGATCGAGCTCAGTGACCTCACATATTCCACAACGCTATTTCGAGACCATTCGTCATTTGCGATCGCCACGCTGTTGGACCCACGAAAGTGTGTATATATTTGGCACAGCAACGTCTGCATTGCTCAAGTTTGCAGTTGACCCCGTTTTTTTAACACCGCAGCGGTCCACACAATCCGAAGTCAAAGAGCTTGTTCTTTCCCGGTGGAGCTCGTCCGACTTGATCCATCGCATGCCAGGGGGCGATCACCGGCAGATGCCGAGTACCCGTCGTCAGCGATCTGCCCTATGAGTTGATCTCCCCCGAAGCTTGCCACTGGTTTCCGTCATCTGCACATGGCAATCAGGCGCGAATGTCGTCAACGAGAGTTTCGTTGCCGTGCTGCCCACGAGTCGTCACCGCGGGTATCCAGAATCCAATATCACCATATCGGTATCACCATGGCGATCCTGTTCTCCGAGGATCGGATACCCTTCCAGGCCATGCCATTGGTGGATCACCAAGACATTCGGCCGGGCTGGAACCGCTTCCGATATCAACAGAAAAACCCCTCCTTGACTCACCGCAAGGCGGAAGCGGGCTTCGGGCCCGGATTGGACCCAGCAGCAAGCGTTGGGAAACGGTGATGGCATTGCGCCATCTTCGCTTGAGACATCACGGTTTTTGGCGAATCCTTGTGGAACAGCCCTCGGCGCTTGCTCCCCTGCTTGGCATGTGACGCCACCCGTGTCGTGCGCGGATGTAGATCACTCAGCCGCAACACCATTATCACAACGTCAGTATCAACCGGGATGCCGGTTGCGGACACCAGACTGCGATACCATGCTTCCCGTTCCCGCAAGCCTTCCGGAACCGTTCCGGCACCCGCTGCATGGCATGATCCTCCCAGCAGGGGATCATGTAACGGTACTTGGTTCACGTACCGACAGACTCGGCTCACAATGCGACCAAGTCATACCATAATGATACCCTCATTATCCACATCAACGGCATCGTACGCAACTAACCCCGCCCTCCCGGAAGCGGGCCGAGCAAGTCGGGACTGCCCCGACCTCGCCGAGCCGAGGAAGATACTGTGCAATAAACCAGCAACAGCTGGCTCAAGCTCATCCCAAGCTCAGCTTACACGAACGGGCATGTGTCAACCAAATAAACGTCGCCCGCCGGCCCTCGGGTTCAGATGACCCGGTTTCTCGGTGTCGATCCCGAGACGCCATGCCGAACCCCTGCAGGCACCGTACCACAATACGTCTGTCGTGCATGATGCTGTATGAAGTGCATATGCAAGGAAGTCAACGCTCCGGAATGTCGACGGGGATGTCTCACCAACAACAACTACCCATCAGCATTTGATGTGCCTGTTGTTGATTGCCAACTGATCCGTTGCCGCCTCCAACCGACCGTCACCCGCCCACAGTGAGATTGACAAAACGACTGGTGGACTGTTGTCCGGCGATATTCACAATCACATCGCGGTGTCACCAACCCTCATGTGGGACATGGCGGTGCAGGGGGGTATCATTTGCCCAACCGTTCGTTTATGCCGACGATTTCCACCCTCGGTCTGAAGAAAGGGTTCGGTAACGAGATGGGGACGAAGGCCCAGCCGGTGACAACCATGTCTCGCCAATTTGGGTTGGCCGAAAATGATACCCTGATCTGGGAATATCACCAACTTCGCGCAATGTTTCAGGTTGGGAGAAACAAAGCACCCGACGGTTGATGGGCCCACCTCGTCTTTTTCACCGCTTGCAGTCTTGGCCTGGATACGGTCTGGTCAGGACAGGGACAGGGACAACCATGACCCGGAGCCATATCCTCTTTCGGGAGCGCTCTGTTACATCAACAGGCGGGAAGCAACACCATAAACAATTCTCGCTCATTGTGACTATGTGCAGGAAGTACACAACGGTGGTTAAATGTGCAGACCAGGTCAACCAACCAAGATGGTAAACCAACATGCCGCCCACGCAAACAATCCAACAACAGACCATCCAACTTCGATAGCCCCCATCCCCAAACTAATCACGCATCCCTCTTCTCCTCCAGCTGCTGCGCCAGCTCCGACGGTCTGGTCCACGTCCGAATATGTCCTGCACACACCCTTTAGTTTAGCATAGCCTCCAGCACCACACCCCCTTTTTGGAGAGAAGTCCTTACCCGTCTTGCAACTCGTCAAGATCGCATCCGGCGTAAACCCCACCCAGCACAACGGATCATCATCCACAGTTTTGCTCTGCCAATCCCACATCAGTCAGCAAACTCTTATCCCACCCCCAACCCAACCCAACGAGATCACACATCAACCCAACAAAAGGCGTGAGGTGGAAAACGTACCAAAACAGGCGGCAACGTCGCCGTATTCGCCCGGGGCTCCACAGGATGCGGCAGCACCCTGCCCCCCTTCTCCCCGG
>Ga0247824_10000347_pt1 | contig 21921 bp, 23 predicted proteins | sample 13C_PalmiticAcid_FD_194412 | JGI IMG/M metagenome (GOLD analysis project Ga0247824, IMG submission 194412) | Soil microbial communities from agricultural site in Penn Yan, New York, United States - 13C_PalmiticAcid_Day48 | ecosystem: Environmental > Terrestrial > Soil > Agricultural land...
CGACACAATATCAGTAACAACAGCCATGGAGACGGCCGGCGGCAGCGAGACCACACGGCTCGTGGTGGCGCCCCTGCCGCTTTCCCAGCGCATCAAATACGCCATCCTGGCCTTTATCTGGTCAAAACTGCTTCTGAAGCCAATGCTGTACTTTAGCGAGGCCAAGAAGTTGTTCGTCGCGCCAGGCGAGAACGAGCCTGACCTGGTCAAGACCTACCCGGTCCGGAAGTCGTTGACAATCCGGTCAGTCCACGAGTCCCCTCTCACCAATTTCCCGGAACAACCAGCAACTAACCACCCCCCAGCGTCTTCTTCCCGCCCAGCCACCGCCCCTCGACCTCATCACCGCAAGGCACCAAACTCCCCACCCTCCTGACCATCCACGGCGGCGGCTTCACCGTCGGCTCGCCCCACGACAACGACAGCTGGAACCGCGCCTTCTCCACGCGCCACAACTTCCTCGTCATCGCGCTCGACTACACCAAAGCCCCGCGCGCGCCCTTCCCGACCGCCATCTACGACATCGAGGCCCTCATCGCCTGCATCCTCGCCGATGACGACAGCACCACCCTCCCCGTCGACCCCGCCCGCGTCGTCCTCGCCGGCTGGTCCGCAGGCGGCAACCTAGCCCTCTCCGCCTCACAACTCCCCTCTTTGCAAGGAAAAATCCGCGCCGCGGTCCCGCTGTACCCGCTCGTCGACTACGGCCCCCCAGAGGCGACCAAGGCGCGCGGGCGGCGGTACAAGCCCTCCCTGGGCGGGTTCCGCGGGCGGGACACGGACTTCTTGCTCGCCATGACGGGGCTCTTCGACTGGGCTTATCTGACGCCCGGCCAGCGGTGCGACGACCCGCTGCTGAGTCCGTACTACGCGGACCGCGGGGCCCTGCCCAAGAATATTTTCATGGTTGCATGCGAGCTAGATCTGCTCGCGCCCGAGGCGTGGCGCATGGCGTGCAAGCTCGCGGGTAAGAGGGTGCCGGCGCTGGACGAGGTGGTGGGGTGCGAGGAGACGGTGGGGAAGGGGGTGTTGATTACGGGGGGCGATGAGCGGTTCGCGTGGGAGGAGACGAGGGAGGATGGGTCGCGGTACCGGTGGTTGTTGGTTCCTGACACGATTCATGGGTTCGACCAGGATAACATTGAGGGGCTGGCGAGGGATCCGGTGTTGATGGAGGATGCGAGGATCAAGCGGGACAAGGTGATAGACCTGATAGGGAGGTGGTTGTTGGACGGGCCGTTGAGAGTAGGCTCTTGAGGGCTGAAACGACTTGGATATGAGTGTAGATTTAGCCACATAATCGAATCTCGGGTTGAGTTCATCGACTGCCCAACAGTCCGGCCTTCGTGACCACCCAAATAAAGTTGGGGATGAATTTGTACGTTCATGGTGTCTTGGCCTGCTCGTGTCACTCTCTTCTGCCTGGCATGCGTTGATGGTCATAAGTCCGCCAGGTACAGACAAACAGTAATCACAGGGTAAAAGGAGGGAGAAAAAGATGAAAGTAAGAAAAGACAATGCATTGCATAATGTACCTACATACAGCAAAAGCACATCCCACCAAGCCACGCAACCGGCTAAGCTTCACCAAACAACTGCAAAACAACCGGAACCAACACAACCCCCATGCACGCTCAGACAATAACATACTCCTGCAACACCTCCCCGATCTCCTCCACCTTCGCCCCCTTCGCATCCGCCCACACCTCGTGCCCCTTGGCGCCCCCCTCGGACCGCCCATCCGCCGCCCAAATCTCCATGACGGCATTCTTGACCGCGGCATCCACCCCAAGACCCAACAACCTCTCGACCCGCGTCTGCACGGCATCCCCCGACCGCGCCACAGCATCCCACACGGGATCCTTCTGGTCATACCACATCTCGCAGCGATGCAGCATGTCAAACACCCTCGCCTTCACGTCCACCACGTCCAGCTGCAGATCCGTCCCCAGCGCGATCTCGAACCCCTCCGGGTTCCAGCGGTGCACGTTGCCCAGCGCGACCGTCGTGCACCCCTCGGCCTCGTCGCGCGTGACGCGGAACCCGGGCACGCGCGCCTGCACGTCCGACGACGTGTGCCCGACCAGCTTGACGTTCCACTGGCGCCACTTGCCAGCGCCGTTCCACTCCGGCCCGATAGTGAGGATGCCCTGCGCCTGGTCCCAGGTGATGGGCGTGCGGACAAAGGCGCTGAGCGCGGGCTGGAGGTCGTCCTCGTCATCGTCGCAGTGGCCGTCCCGTTCGGGCTCCTCGACGAGCTCAAAGTGCGCGTCCTTGCCGACGACGAGGAGGATGGTGATTTCGGTGGGCCGCGGGGAGCCGTTGGCCAGCTTGGCCGTGGTGTCGAGCGGAAGGATGGTGCCCTCGCGCGCGAGGACAGGGATCTGCGTCAGGTCGCGGTGCAGGTGCATGTACCGCCCGCCGTCGTACACGAGGTGCGGGTGGAACAGGTCGACGAAGCGGCCCTGCGGGAGCCAGGCGCGGACGCCGCCCAGGAGGGAGGCGGGGCTGTCCGGGGAGGTGATGGGGGCCACGATCAGGTCCGGGCCAAAGTAGTACTGCGTGGGCACCGTGTAGGCCTCGCTGTCCTTGTGATTCCAGTACATGGGCTGAATGAGGGGCTCGTGTTCGTACGAGGCACGGACGTTCATGGTGTAGAGGAAGGGGATGAGGCGGTGGCGGAGGACGAGGAAGTCCTTGATCGTCTTATGGGCTTCCTTCTCAAAGTTCCAGGGCTCCTTGGAGTTCCACAGGTTCTTGGTCGAGTGCAGGCGCAAGATCGGGGAGAAGCAGCCGAGCTGGACCCAGCGGACGGTCAGTTGGTTGGACCGGACGCCTCCCCAGTGCCCACCAATGTCGTGGCTCCACCACCCGTAGCCGATGTTGGAGGCCGTTGCGGTGAACTCGGGCTGGAATTCGAGGCCTGCCCAGGTGATTTGCGTGTCGCCCGAAAAACCGATCGGGTACCGGTGGGACCCGGCGCCGGCGTACCGCGAGAAGGTCAGGGGCCGCTGCAGAACTTTGAGGCTGCGCCGGCTCGTCAGGTAGTGGTAGTGGTTGAGCACCCAGAGCGGGTCGACGCCGGGGATCTTGGTCCTGTTGCCCTGCTGCCAGTCGATCCACCAGAAGTCGACGCCCTGCTTCTCGAGGGTGAGCTTGAGCACGTCAAAATAAGCGTCCAGGAAGTTCCGGTCCGTGCAGTCGAACTCGATTGGCGCCTCCCGGGAGGTGTCGTGGTGCATGGCTTTGGCGACCGCCTGGTACTGGTCCTCGAAGGCCCGGACGCCCTCGGCCGGGTGGTCGTTGAGGGTCACTTTCAGGCCTCGCTTGTGCAGTTCCTTCATAAAACCGTCCGGATCCGGAAAGAAGTCGCGGTTCCAACTGTAGCCCGTCCAACCGGAGCCGTACTTGGGCGGGATGTTGACCTTGTGCCAGTCCATGTCGATCACGCCAACATTGAGGGGGATGCCTTCCTCTTTGAAGCGGTCCATGAGGTCTAGGTATTCGCTGGCCGTGTACTCGTGGTACCGGGACCACCAGTTGCCCAGCGTCCAGCGCGGAAGGACCGGCTGGCGGCCGGAGATGCGGTAAAACGCCTTGATGGCGGCTTTGTGGTCCCCGTCGTAGGCAAACAGGTAGCCGTCGGAGCGGCCGGGGCGGCGTGTGGCAATCCACCCGTGGTCGAACAACATGGACTTGCTGTCATCGAGCACCGCGTACGCCTTGCGAGAGAGCACCCCCGGTTCCAGGTCGACCCGACCCCAGGCGCCATCAAGGGTCCTGGCCGTGCCGCCCAGGTCTCCGTAGCTTTTGCCGTCGTAGTGCCAGACATCCTTGCCAATTTTGGCCGTGAGCCCGGACGAGGAGAACTGCTTCTTGTCGTAGGTGAGGTGCACGTGCTCAGTGATGATGTCGAGGCAGTCCTTGCTCTCGACGACGCGGTAGTGCGGCGCCTCGAACCAGCGAAACAGGGCAAAGGTGGACACGCGGTCCTCGAAGCCGCCGTCTTCGGACCATTCGAAGCGGATCAAGCGCGAGGTCAAGACGCTGAAGCGGAAGTGCGAACCGCTGACAATGGCCTTGGGGTTGGTCGCCGGTTTGCACGGGAACGAGTACCGGCTGCTGTTGGCCATTGTCAGGTCTGGGGTCGTCTTTTTTGCTGGTGGATTTCAGAGGTCAATGTCAGAGAATGGGAAACTGGGCAATCCCGACTCTGGCTCAAAGGTGGGATGGGATGGAAGGAGGTCAAATGTGTTCCTGCCCTGTTGTTCACCTCAGTTTCCCCAATTCCCCAAGAGCGCCCCTCTGTTTCAGACCACTCCTTCCCTCGGTCAGCTGAGCCTGTCCTTGTCCTCCCCCGCAACAGGGCTGGCGCAACCCCACTGTGGGGGACCAGCGCCTCCACCTGACCCAGGAGCAGCCAATCATGGCTGAGGACTGGCCACAGATGACCCCCTGTTGCCGGCTCCCCACCACTTTGCCAAGCGCCGTCAAGGACGAGCTTCCCGTTGTGCTCAGTGTCGAGTCCCATGGCCTGGCGCAGCAAGGTGAGTGCAAGAGCGGGGTGCCATCGACTGAACTTCAAGACCAGCGTGACTTGCACTCATACTTGACTTTTGATGTTGGACCCCTTTATGTTGATCCAGGCGTATATTTCGTGTCTGACTCGGCAGTTCTCCACGTCCCCGTCGATGGTCCAACAGATCGAAACACGAGACCCCGATTGCGACCCAACGACCCTTGAGTCCTTGACTACCACACCCCCGTATTCACGTCTGTGTCGAGCGGTCCATCCCACACCCCGTTCAGATCTGCCGCCGTTTGCCTGACCCCCCGTTGCGCCTTGGACAGTATCTCGGCCTGCACCTCCGCAAACTTCTGCCGCCAGTGCTTGACGTCGTCGGGGTTCTGCAAGAGCCCGGGAAAGTCGACCATCGCGAGCAGGATATCGGCCACCGCCGAGCTGTTGGGTCCTCGCGCCTTCTCGAGTGCGTAGTAGGTCTGCAAGAAGTAGTTGACGGCCTCGTCCATCCGCCCGGTGACGTAGCGCAGGAAGCCCATGATGAACAGGTAGGTCGGGAGGATGCGTTGCGAGTGGACGCTTTCGGTTGATGACGTCGGCAGATGGGCGCCGACCTGGTCCAACACCTTCTCTGCCTCGTCGAAGCGGCGGCAGGTGATGTAGGAACTGGCCGTCCCGAGGAGAAGCCTGCAATGCGAGGTTGAGAGCCCGTCGCTGCTTTGAGACACTACCTGCTCCCTGGCCCGGCATGTGACGCGATCGAGCTCATCTGCTGCAGCGGAGCCTCGAAGTCTGAGCACCAGCAGGTACTCGCGCAGCGCGTTGATGGTGTTTTCGTCCTGCACGTTTTCTGTTTGCCGTGACTCGAGGTGATCCAGTCGTATCTTGGCCGTCCCCTGCAAGACAAGTAGGTACTCAGACAGCGGGAGAGACCTGATGCGCGACCAGGCCAGGCTCATCGGATGCTTCTCGCCCAGTATGACGCCACATAACCTCGCCACGAACTGCACCACGGCCCGGCCCAGCTCCGGCCTGCGCGCCGACAAGTAAAAGCAACACCGCATGAGCGCGGGGAAGACGGTAAAGTCTTGGTCCTTGATGAACTGCGGGAGATCATCCAGGAGGTAGTTCACGAACCGGACGGCGTCGGCGTCGCGGCCGGGCCAGTCCGACACGTTGCGCACCTTGTCGTACCAGGCGTTGAGCCGGGCACTGGAATCAGCGCCACCCCGGCCAAAGTAGCGCTTGTGAGTGGGCGAGAGCTGCCACAGCTTTTGCTCAAAGGAACCTTCGGTGTAGTCTCGGAAGAAGCGCAGGATCTCCTCGTGGACATGGAGTTCCTGGGCCGCATCGAGCTTCGGCGGCACTGACGGAGACCTCGTGCGTGGCGACCCCGGAGGCGGCGTCTTGCAGGTGATCTCGAGGGAGCTCTTGTTCAAATTGAGAGACTCACAGCTGTGTTTTGTCCAAAACTCGGGGGTACGGGCGAGATATCGCTCAATGTCGTCCCTGACGCATTCAACCTTGGTCAGTAAAGGACCCAGGTGGTCAGGGCTACTGCTGACAACAACCTACCAATCGACTGGCCGGTTTCGAATGAAAAAGGATGACTTCTTGCCCAGGACGTCGCGCTGCTTCTTGAGCCTGAGCATGTGGGCCACCTCGGCGGCCTTGTTGTTCTTGTCAATGCCCCATTTCCTGATCCGGGTTCTGTACATTTTGACTCTGGGTCCTGTTAGCATGAACCTGTTGCGCTTTGATCCTGTCCTGAGCGGGGATCGCACGTTGCAAAGAAGCAGTGGTCCAGGGCCATGAGTTCCATCACCTCTTGGAGGGATCGCTTCTCATGCAGATACAAGCGCGTGATGGTCTCCCGCTGGGCCTCCCAGTCGGCCGGGCCCGCGTACAGTTCCTGCATGCTTGGCTTGGATGGACCCATCGTGGAAACGGTTGAGAGCATAATTAGTGATTGAAATTCATCCAGTCGGCGAGAGGAGAAAGGCCGTTTCCATGCCGAGTATTTCGATGTCTCGACGGGTGGAAGTTGCCGAGGTGTGACGTGAGTCCACGCCGCAGCCGGACGGATCTGGGCCCGATCCCATGGTGTGCTGTGGTGTGGATGGAGGCTGAGCTAGCCAACGTCAAATGGCTGGCCGAGGAACTTTCCGTTTGGGCTTCGGAGCGTGAACCGTTCTTGGCTGCTCCCGACCATTGTGGGGCCACCGAAAGTCCTTGCATGAAGGCCCACTCACATGCGCCTTGTTCTGTGATTTGTCCATTGACCATTGTGGCCCACAAGCGTCCAGACTCCAAGACATCATCGCTCTTCTCCGTAGACACATCGCGATTTGTGACGTTCCAAATATATTCAGGCGAGAGAAGCAAGCAAGCCCTAGAAGTGACACCAGAAAGGACGGTGGAGATGGACAGAGAGAGAGAATGCGCGAGAGCAAATTGAACAGGGCAAGGGATGTGATGGGGATACATCCGAGGATTCCGGATCCAGTCGGTTTTTCTAGGCTTGTAGCTTCAAGTATGGGAGAAATGTCTCGCCCGGATAAGGTAAAGTTAAACGTTTCTCAGGCTCACCATAGTCCACCCGCTCAGTGTATTAAGCACCGCTTTGGGTGTTGAGTCTCCCGTCAATTCGCCACGGGCTCTTATCGCACGTTCTTTGACTGGTTCAAAAGTGCCCACGCGTCTTCAATCACGTTGTTGGCCAGAATGAATTGGTCAAGATCCGCTGGCGTCACTTGTTTACGGAATCGAGCGTGTTAGCGTCTCTCCCTTGAGTTGAGCAGAACTGGTGCTGACTTACCCGGACACTTCCCATCAAAATGCGATGCCTCCTCGTTTGAGAGCTTGGAAGGATCCCACTGGTGCATCGTCGAGATGATCTGTACCCCGGCCACTCGCTTGACTCGCAGCCGGTTGTACAACGCAAGACGTTCTTCCACCTCGGATGCCGATGCCACATGGGACAGCAGTATGCCAAGGGCCCCAGCGTCTTCCACCGCCATCGAGGCCCCCTGCGAACGTACTTGTTGTTGTCAGTTTGATGCCCGAAAAGAGTCGTGTGTCCAGCTTACCTGGCGCCATGGGATGGGCCGCGTCGCCTATGACCACCACCTTGCCCCTCGCAAATCTCGGCAGGGGAGCACGCTTGTACAGGTTCCAACAACCGATGCCGTCAGCCCCGCTGTTTGCAGCTATGTCAGCTCGAGTCCGGAGACTATCAGAGGCACAAGGCCGGGCACTGACATGCACATCTCCCGAAATGCAGGATCAAAGTCCTCAGTGACTGCGGTGATCAGATCAGATGCCTCTTTTGTCCCTTTTATTTCGATTTATCAGCGTCCTCAACTTTCCCAGCAGACGAGGGCTCATCTTACCGCCATTGTGGTCTGTTAATAGAGCAGGGTCAAACAAGACGCCAATATTTTGAAGCTCGCCACTGGGGTCCGATCGTGAGACTGAGGACAAAGACGAATTTTGGGTCAGGACACTCACTGTCTGCAGCCATACATGGCCATGCTCTTGTTCTGACCGAGAACAATGCGCAGCTTTGTGAAACCTTCTTTAAAAACCTCCTTCGTCACCGGGTTGTTGAGGAGCTTTTCCGATGGGACCAAGAATCTCAACATGGACATGAAGTGCTCTGACTTGACGTCTTCTCCAACGATCTTGGAAGTGAATGTGGACTGTGAAGCATGACCAATTAGCCTGGGATACCAAATGCCAACTTTTCTTTGCTTACCCGGATGCCGTCAGCAACAACAACAAGATCCTTCTTGATGACGGTCCCGTCCTGGAGAGTAATTGTACCGTCGAGCTCGATGCCCGTCACTGTCGTACGCAGTCGAATGGTTGTTTGTTTCTTGTGAGAGCCGGCCTGTGGGTTACTCAAAGCCATCTCCTGAAGTTGATTGTGCAGATCAACGCGGTGGAAGTAGTACCAAGGGGCGTTGAATCTCTCTTCATAATCATCAACTGGGACAACGCCAGTGGGTTGCCCGCTCTTGTTGTGGTAGTACAGAATCTAGAAGCCATTAGACCGTGAGGGGTCTGGCGGAGAATGCGTCGTTTCCCGGGATCCATGTTACCTACGTCGCCCGCATCCGTGGCTCGGGACTTTGTAAAGTCAAAGCCATAAAAGCGCAAGATGCGGCTGAAGTTGGGCGGTGCCGTAATCGCGGCGCCGGCTTCCTTCATGAAAGATGACTTTTCAAAGATCTAGAGTGTGTCAGAGGAGCCGCTCAAGTCCGTGCCTTGTTCAATACGGGGCCAGAGGGAAGGGCACTTGCTTCTACATCGTGTCCAGATTCTGCAAGAGCAATAGCTGCGGTCAATCCGCTAATGCCAGCTCCCACGATGCCAACGGTCAAGGTCTGATCGCCATTGCGAGGTGCAACCGCCTCAACAGAAGGCAGACCGTACATGTCGTTTATGTCCGTGAAGATTTGAGACCGAGGAGTCCTTGGAAAAAAAGTTCTGGCCATTGATGGACAATCCCGGCCACTAACCCTGGGGCATCAATAAATACGACCAATCTTCGCTCGTGTATTGTGGAAACAGATAACCGTTAGGGAGCTTGGTGTTCTCCGAAGCAACATCACAAGACGCAAGCCGCCCGGAATTGTGCGGAGTCCGCACGGGATCCAGGGGCGCCAATACCCAAAGATCGCTGCCCGACAGTGATGTGGCACAGAGCCGAAGAGTGGATCAAGAAGAGCCGGTTCGGGGGTCCCGGCGCCCGGCTTGGTGGAGATCGCATCCCGGGCTCGGCAGCCGGCAACAGCGGTTGTCGGACTTGAAACGCTGCCGAACTCGGCCAGCTGCCCTCGCCCATGAACCTATTTGCCCGCATACATCTGCGGTACTGGTTTGGGGTGGCATCATCAGTTGTGTACCTTAGCCATATCCATTCTACCACAGAGCTGTGCCAACCTCTCAAGCCACCTCCGTTTGCCACAACGTCTCCAGCCAACACCGAGTCCGACCTCTTTCTGCAATGGCTTCCCAACATCTCATCAAGTCAGTTGTGCCTTTGCACGTTGGACAGTTCATGTTCGTCCGCATCGAGACCGAGACTGGAATCGTGGGCTATGGCGAAGCCGGCATCTGGGGCCACATCCAAGCAGCCGGGACCGCCATCGAGCGGTTTGCCGAGTACTTGGTTGGGAAAGATGCATTCCCAATCGAGCACCACTGGAACGTCATGCACCGTTTCAGCTACTTCCAGGGCACGGCCATCAACGCCGCCATCTCGGCCATCGACATCGCGCTCTGGGACATCAAGGCCCGCGCGCTGGGCGTTCCGATCTACGAGCTGCTGGGCGGCGCGTGCCGCACCAAAGCCCGCGTCTACTGCCACATTTACGAGAAGACCATCGACAAGGTGCTCGAGGAGTGCAAGCGCAAAAAGGACGCTGGCTTCACGGCCTTTGGCCACATCAACCCCTTCCTCGACGAGGGCGTCGACCAGGTCTACTTCAAGACGCACATCAAGAAGATGCGGGATGCCATCCAGAACGTCGAGAAGATGCGTGCCGTGGTCGGTGACGAGGTGGACCTTCTCGTCGAGCTGCACCGCCGCCTCACGCCTGCCGAGGCCGTGACATTTTGCAACGCCATCGCCCACACGCACCCGCTCTTTGTGGAGGATCCCATCCGTCCCGAGAGCAACGACGCCATGGCGCGCGTGGCAAGCCGGATCTCGGTCCCCGTCGCGACGGGCGAGCGCTTCAGCACCATCTACGAGTTCCAGTCGCTCCTGGCCCGCGACGGGGTCGAGTTCGCCCGCGTAGACCTGGCTCTTTGTGGTGGCATCACGGGCGCAAAGAAGGTGGCAGCCATCGCAGAGGCGCACAACGTGCAGGTCGTGCCGCACAACCCCCTCTCCCCGATCGGCCTGGCCGCATGCCTACAGCTGGCCGCGGCGATCCCCAACTTTACGGTTCAGGAGTACGCGACCGGGTTTGAGGCGGGCGTGTTCCACTCGACGGCACAGCATCTCGGCTCCGACGTCGTGGACTATGTGCCCGAGGTGCACGATGGGTTTGTGGATATCCCGTCGACTCCGGGGTTGGGCGTGGCAGTGCTGGAGAATGCCACGGAGATCCGGCCCGCCTTGGTGCAGCCGATGACGATGCGGCCACACAAGGATGGCTTCATCGTGGATCAATAACTGGTTTAAATGGGAAAGAATGTTGTCTGCTGGGACAGGTGGAACGAACTGGCCGGAACATAGCAAAAAGCAATAGAAGTTATAGAACTAGCATGGATTGATACTATTAACCCTGTCATTGCCCCTTGGCCAAAGTACACCATCATGGCAACCACAGGAACACAGAACTCTTGGTTCCACGATTCCAAGTCTTCTTCCGTCTATTCAGGGCGGCGGTTACTGGTCCATGGGATACCCGTCAGCAGCTAAATGCGAGACGTCTCAGGGAGCTACTGACCACGTGTGAGTGAAGAACTTGGCGTGCTCCAGTTGTGGGAGATTGACCGAATTTTTGGAAACCAGAGCCCCTTCGCTGAATCCGTCGAGTCTGCAGCAGGGTGGTAAACATGACAGAAGCTTGTGTGAACAAGACGTGTATTTTCCCTTCGCAAGTAGACACAACGTGCTTGGCTATCTACCTAGACTGCAACGAGGAATCTAAACCCGAGAGCAAAAGATAAAGGGTCTCTAGCCTGGGAACTTCGAGGTACTTTTCCCGAGCAATCCTCACGATGCTGCCCACAACCGCTTCAACCTCCATCCTTGCCCCAGCCTTCATGTCAGACATCATGCTGGGCTGCACGCCAGGAAATGGCCGCGCAGCAGAACGGGTCATCTGGAAGTCCACGACCTCGCTGTTGATCACGTCCCCGTACCCGACCGCAGCAGCCACGGCGCAAATCTCTCCCATCACGGAGCGCACAAAACCCAGCGCGAACGGCGATACAGCCAGGAATGCGACGTCTCTGCATGCCGACAGGGCGCATATCGGATTCCAGCAGCCGTTTGCAACAATCTTCTTCCATCTCTCAACCTGCACATCGTCCTCAACGTTGACTGTCGCCCCTCCCCGGGAGAGTATGTCCGCAAACTGTTGGGTGTCCGCTTGCTGGGACGCCGGGTAGGAACCGATGAACAGCTTCTCCCCCTCGGTATGCACTACCTCGCTGGGCGAGACCTTGGTCGTGGGCATGTAAACCACACCTGAGATGATGGGGTTGGCAGGGTACCGCGTGCGGTAGTCGGACTCGATGCCCAGACCGTTTTGGAGGAGGACAATCGTCGTTGACGAGGAATGGAGGACCGGCGCCAGTGCCTCGACAGTGGCGTGCTGCGACCCGGGGAATGACTTGGTGCAAACAAGAACGAAGTCGAAAGGTATGTCGTCGATGGCCGCAGCCTCTGCAACTGTCCGTGCGATCCTGGGATGGAACGTGTGGTTCCCAAAAACGGAGGACCGAACTGTGAACCCGGAACTCTGTACTGCTTCGTAGTTTGATCTACAGACACAGACAAGGTCTACCCCGGCCTTGTTTAGGATCCGGGAGTAGACAATGCCGATGCTGCCCAGACCTAGGATCAAGACGCGTGCCATTGTAAGGGTACCGAGTGGTGACTGAAAAAGTGGACGGGAAACTCTCAAGAGAGAAGCATACAAATCCGTAATAAAAGAGCTGGAGAAGTTTATGGGTGTCCCCTAGCTACAAATACATCGCCAATCGGCTGCACTTTTGTAACAGAAACCCGGGGCCGGAATCCACTTGCCGAGGACTCGGGGTTGTCTTCTTCACCAAGATTCACGCACGAGAACGGGCCAAGGATAAGGATTGAGTTTCGATTTTATTTCCATGGCGTATCGCTGATTGTTGTAGACTACCGAACTGAGGTTTCACGCCTTTGCTGCCGTCTCCTTCCCCCAACCGGAATAGATGACCCCTTTTGGCCATTTTCCAATTGTGAACTGCGTCTCGCCTTGATTTCGCTTTGAGGGAGTCAGTACTTGAAGACGGGTGTGCATGTGATCCAAAGGGATCGCTGAAAGGAAGAAGGGGAAGTCGACTCACCAGCTCCCAACACTCGGCGCCGAGAACACCCGGGGCGCCGACATCCTCTGGCTCACCGATCGCGCCAGCCACAAACAACGCGGGGATGTAGTGCTCGTCACTCCCGTGCGCGTCTCGGAAGTACGGATGCTTCATCAAGCGGGCCAGGCCCCTGCGCAGTCCCGGCCCGCCGCCATTCTTGACAATGACGTCCTCCAGCGCGGTGCGGAACTCCATGTTCTCGTAGTCCGGCGGCTTCTCCATGGCAAAGTTGTCCTTGTACTTGAGCATGTACTTCCACTCGGTGCGATACAGGTTATGCACGCCGCCGCCCGAGCCGATGAACAGGTAGCCCTCCGCGCGGAGCGGTCGGAGCACGGCGCCCATGCGGGCGTGCTGGAAGGGGTCGAACCGCGAGTTTAGGGAGATGACGGTCGTTGGTGGGCAGCCGTCCGGAAACATGGCGACCATCACAGGCAGAACGTCAATCATCCACCCCTGCTTGTCGTCTTCCTCGACTTCAAACCCGGCGTCTTGGAGCATCTCGAGACAGCGTTGGCCGGTCTCCAGGTCGGTGTTGGGCTTGTACTTGCTCCAGAGCTCGGGCAGAATGTTTGCAACGGGCATGACATCCGGGTTGGGATTCATGGCGATCTTGACCTTGTCACCGCCATCGACCCACCAATGAGCCCCCTAATGTACACCCAGTCAGTTGAACTCCTGATTGGAAATTGTCCGTGTTCGTGGACAGCAGATCTCGGTGCATACTTGCCATTATGATAACGCCCTTGACGCCATGCTCGGTTGCGTCTCGGCCAATCTTGTTCCAGTAGTCCCTGACTCGCGAGTCTTCCCCCAACAGCATTGTCGTGCCATGGGAGAGAAAGTGTACTGGAGGGAGACCTGTTCCATGTCAGTCAAGTTTGACCCTACTGAAGACGTTGAGTTCAACCTACTGGCCATGATGATGCGATCCTGTGTTCTGAACTTCACCTCACAGTCCAAAAACAGTTGGGCACTTCCGTCGCAAACCACCTTCTAGTAGTCACAGCCCCTCAGCGGTGGACTGTTACTTTGGACAGCGCCAGCATCAGAGGTGAAGTACACGGTACGTACCTTACTCACATTACCCGCTGACCCCATGTTCTGGCAAGACTGCAACACCCGTTTGCCGGCAGTCGGTTCCCCGCGCGCACCAAGACGGCGGCTCCTGATCTCCACCTTACCGGCCGGGGGCGAGGGTGGGGCCGGGCAGCTGTGGACCGGGACCCCAAACCGCGAGAATCCCTGTCCGAACACCATCTCTGAACTGCTCGTCCCCAGGTTGTGGCGGGACCCCCGTGAGTTTGTTGCGGGGTGAGGTGGCCTCCGAAAAGACGAGACAGGGCAAAGATCATGCAGATGGATTCACGGTTGGGCTTAGTGTCGAATCATCACCGGACTGCGCGAGCTGTCTACTGCCAGGAAACGCAAATGCTTGAACATTGGAGAATACAGCCGCCGGCCAGCTAGCTACGGTAGGTGTCTTGCATATTTTACCACTCTCCAGCAATCTTGTACATGAAGTATCCACGGTTGTGCAGCCCAAAAAGTGTGGGATATTGATAGACCCACTGGACATGTCAGCCCCTGCATGCCCGAAAGGGGGTAACGGGAAAAGTAACTACGCACCTGCAAGAGCTCACAACCGTTGAACATTGTCCAAAGAAAGACTCGAAGGGGCGCAGGCCCAGAAATGTCGGTCCAGTTCTCATGGACATGCGGCGGGCGATGCGCGGGCACGCGGCGGTGGGCCGTCGGCCAGTCAGGGGGGTTCGTATCGGGCTCCCGGCCGGTGACGCCGTTGTTGGCCGTCATAAACTCGCCGATGGACTCATCGGCCGCATCGTTTGTCTCCGTGTCAAGGGTTCTGCGCGCCCAGCGCTCGCGCGTCGCCTCTCTTGCGAGGTTGGTGGGTGCCGTTGTGGTTGTGACGGACATGGTGAAGTGAGTTGGTCGGTGGTGGCTTTGGGATCAAGCAAGAAGTCAGGTTTGGCTTTACAAGATAGCGAGATCTCGAACGACAAATGTTGGCTTCCTCGGGACTAAACGCTCACGGGCGGGAAGATGTGGGCATTGAGCGTGCTCCCGTTCTGGCTGCCAGCTGATGGAGGGCCGGGAAGGTGGAGGAGACTAACCAATGCAGCCGCCAGCATCAGCTTTCCGCACGCTTCGGCTTCCCTTCCCGAGGGGAAGGGGTCCAGGATGTGGAGTGTTGGCTTGGCTGGGGTGCTCGGATCGCGGCGGCCAGGTTGACACCAGAGTCGGAATGCTCTAGCCACGACAGGCTTTCCACAGCGACGGGACTCGCTTGGGGCCCTCATGTTGCATTAAAGCCAACTCGGCTTTCTCATCTGCAGCGGACAGAAACACATCAGTGAGACAGACCATGACGACCTCAACGCCCAGCCTCGCTATCATTGTGGCTCAGGTGCAAGCCACGGCCACCGAGAACCGGCTGAGAGACCTTTGGCACAGAAAGAAGCAGCTCTTGTCCCTCCATCGCCTCCTGACCCAGAACGCGGGCGACGTCACACAAGCCTTGTCGACAGATGACAACATCTCCCAGGCCGAGGCGCAACATGTCCTTGCGGTGACGCTGCTGGAAATCCGACACCACTACGATTCCTTGAACCTCAAGGAGGAATTGGAGTGCGAGTATCGGATAAAATGGGGCAAGGACAATGAGCAGAGGAGGATCTGCGCGCCTCTGGTCTACATCTCTGGCCGCGATTACAACCTCTTCCACAGTGTTCTGTCCGCGCTGGCGGGTGCCACAGCAGCTGGAAGTTGTTGTCTGATCAAGGTGTGTATTTTGACACGGGTTGAGCCCCATCTCTGTGGATAAGAACTCGCATGGCTGACCAAGATTCTCCTCACCAGCTCGAGAACAACCTACAAGCGTCGCCCGCCCTCCTCCGCAAGTTCCTCGCACAGATACACGACCCAGAAGTCGTAGGCGTGACGACCACCACGCCAGACGCCACCATCCTCTCGCAGTTCCTCGTCGTTGACCAGACCGGAGAGTTGAAGGATGTTGTTGGCAACAGCAGGTTCCGACCCCTGACCAGCCCACCTCATCCAATGGCCGTGGCTGTTGTCGACCGCACCGCCGATACTGCAGCTGCGGCCCGGGAGCTGGCCCGAACACGTCTGCTCTTTGGTGGCAAAAGCACGCAAGCTGTCGATTTGGTGCTCGTCAACGAGTTCGTGGCGGATGACTTCGCCGCCAAGTTGGCCGAGGAGCTCGCCAGGCCGTCGGGGGGCGAGATTGGGCTTGTCAACAGTAAGGCAGGGCATAAGAGCTCGCCGGGTCAGGGGAAGCAAAAGCTGGGCTCAGTCCCCGAGGTGCCCTCAGGACGCGGGGGCAGCGGACAGAAGCTGTACGAGGTGAATGGTGTGTCCGTGATCAAGATTGGAGCAGACCGGTAGGTGAACTGATGCACCTGGAGAGCAGCCTGGCTCGTAGTGTTGAAGACGCTGACCCTAAGCAGGAAGATCAGGGACGAGAAGACGGCGCCGGGTGTGATAGCGCTGAGCCCCATCACCAGCCTCGACGACGCGATTGACCGCCTGGAAAACCAAGGCCTGCAGCTTACCACGCTTTATGTCTTTGCCAAGCTGGGCGAGGCAAAATATCTGTCGCAGTTCATCAGCACCGGCATCACTCTGGTGAACCAAGTCCCGCTAAGCTACCTCGGTATGTGTGCCACCTAAACAATTTGTCCTGGAGTTTTCTGGGAGAAGAGACTGACAAGGTCAACGACAGTCGGCCCCGCGGCTCCCTGGGGACATGCTATCTCGCGTCACACCAGATACACGCGAGCCATGTTTGAGATTGCCAGCCCGCAGTTCGTTTCAAGCCCAGACAAGGGGGAAGAGGCCAAGGGGTCGCAGTTGCTCGAGAAAGCCTGCGCCCCGTTGAAGCCAACTGGACAGCCGGAAGGCGGCGCGATGGGCTTCTTTGACGTCGCTGTCGGAATCGGCGCCCTGGTGTATCTGCTGCCGTCGGTGGCCCTGACAATTGGCGTTGTTGGGGTGGCAACTTACAAGGCATACGGCATGTTCGGGTAGTAGTGGGCACCTTTTGGAGGCCGGGGTCATCCCCCCTTTTGTATTTTTTGCTCCTGCTTAGAGACCTGCTGTTGCCAAGGGGCGTGGGCGTGCTGCGGCCGCGACATAACGGACTTGATCCCAGGGAGACACTCGAAGGGGGTTCAGCGATCTGTGAAGATGAGCTATCCACACTAGGTAATGTACCTAAACTGCATGTCCTTGGAGCGCAGGTGATTGGGCATCCGGTCTTGGCATCTTCCGAATGGGAATGGAGTCTGGGGTATTAGTGTCATTATTAGTGCGTGTTGATTTCCCCGCATGATCCATCCGGCTCTTCTCTCCGGGGTCCCTTTTTTTCTGTGCATGAACGTGTACTTCAGAAGCGGCCCGCCCCTGTCCACAGTCCATCGCCAACATCGATGCAGAACCAAGTCCACGACAAAGACGAGTAACCGCATTCCCTTTCTAGCCGCAGCTTGGCCAATCTCTCCTGTCCGTCTACCATGGGCACTACGCCTCAACGTCCACGAGCCAACAGTCAAGCCTCGACGGCGAGTCGTCGTCGGCAACATGAGGATCAAGCAAGCGAGCAGACAAACTACTTTGCATGCTCGCAATGCCACGAGAGCTACAACCGGGTCGAGCACCTCATCCGGCACATCCGCAAGCATACCAAGTCGCGGCCCTACTCGTGCGCCACTTGCAGCAAATCATTCGGACGGCAGGACCTTCTCAAACGCCACGAGTTGATCCATTCAAGCGGCCAACCGTGGTCGTCCACCCGCAACGGCGTTCGGGTGACCCAGGCCTGCAGGGTTTGCGCGTCGAAGAAGTCGAAATGCTCCGAATCCAAACCCTGCCAGAGATGCGTCGCAAAGGGCATCGTCTGCGAGTATGACGCTGGCGAGATTGACGGATCTCCCGGGACGACGAACAATCACGGCCCCGAGCCAGGCGCCGAGCCAGAGCCAGGCACGGAGCCAAGTCCAAGGCCTGCAGCCGCTGACCGGTCCACTGGAGATGGCGAGTCGCCAGGTGAACCCGCGTTGCCAGCCGATCTCTTCCCGTCCTCGTTCGCCCCGTTTCCCGCAGTGGACAGCGCCGCCGTCGCACGGACCGGCCCTCCCATCACTGCAGCCATGCCGGGCATGGACGGCGAGGGACTGCAGAGTGCTGCTGGTCTGCTGCCGCAAGACGCCGGGCTATTTCCTTTCAGTGTTGAATGGGGGATGGACACGGTAGATTTCTCGGCGCTGGAGCAGATGGAGTTCGGCCCCATGGACATGGATATCGACTATGCCATTCCTACGCCGTACGAGACGCCGGTCAATCCGCCACGAAGAACGGCGAGCTCGGCCGGTTCCGCCGGGACCGTCAGCACAGGCCCCAATGTGTACAAGACCTTGTCGGCGGTGAGGTCCTGGGAGCCCAACAACTCGGAGAGCGACCAGGCCGAGAGCCGACACCTGGCCATGGGCCATGAGGTCAAGTTTCAGGAGAGCATTAATGTTAGGCCATCGCCGCAAAGGGCAATGTTCAAGCAGAGCCTGGACGGGGTCCCACGAGATCGGATCCTCCACATGATCTTGAAGGTAACGTCGCCTGCGAATGCGGCGCACATCATGAACGGCCTACCCTCGGCCGATACCTTGCTCCACCTGGTGAGACGCTACATCCTCAAGCCGAGAAACACATACGTCGACGACATGCTGCACGTGCCCACGCTGCAGTTGGACAAGCAGGAGCCGGAGCTGCTAGGGGCCATGATTGCCATGGGCTCGTTGAGAACAGAGTCCCCCGAGGCACACAAGTTTGGCCATGCCTTGCAGGAGGTTGTCCGCCAGTCATCGTTCCGGAGGGTGAGCACATTTCTTGTTTGGTGTCAACCTCGTGGCACGGACGCCGACTGGACTGACACGTCTATCACGGCAGTGGGAAGAAAACAACGGGAATTTCCGCGACATCGGCATTGGCCAGGCGTTCCTCATGCAGCTGTACATGGGGTATTTCAGCGGCATCGGCCGGAAATGCGTCTTGGCCGAGACGTGCTCAAGGTGTCTGTCAGTGCTCATCCGCAATGGCGGCCACTTGCTCGGCTCCATGAGCACCGACGACGATGATTTGCTCCTGCGCGAGCGAGGCCGTGAGCTTACGGAGGAGACGTGGCGCGCGTGGGCTCAGTGCCAATCACGCAGGCGGCTCATCTACGCGGCCTATATTATGGACACGCACGTGTCGCTGGCGCACAACAGCCGTGGGTTGTATTCGCCCCTCGACATCGAGACGCCCTTGCCCGCAGCGCAACGTCTCTGGGCTGCAGAAACCTTCGGAGAGTGGAGGGAGCTGGTGGTTGCCCTGCGCCAGCTGAACAGGCCGTACCACAACCCAAGTCTCCGAGATGTAATGCTGGACCGATCTCTGCTGCTGCGGGAAGACGACGACACGTTGGTCGATCCCACCTTTGCCGGGCTCGCCACTGTCGGCGGTCTCTGGACTTTCGTGCAGGAACTCCACCAGCTCGACGCCTGTCGGGGCGCGTCCAGCATGTGGAGTCCCACACTCCTCAACGCGCGGCGCGCCGAGCTGGCCTCCCTGCTGCAGCTCCGCAGCACCGCTGGTCGAGACCGGCACGAGCCTCTCGAGGTGGAAATCCTCCGCGAAGCCGTCCTCATGCACGTCTACGTCTGTCCAGAAACGCTACAGCTGTCGACGGGCCGCCTTCTCGACGGCCACGACTCGTGGTCCTCGCCGGCGCCGTATGCCCGGCGATGGCTGGACAGCACCGACTGCGGCAAGGCCCTCTGGCACGCCGGGCGGGTCCTCCAGGCCGCGGCCAACTTCCAACCCGGGTCGCTCTGCGACGTGTTTGCCTTTTCGTTGCTCCATGCCGCAGTGGTGCTGTGGTGCTACGGCCTCCTGGCTCGCAGCCGGCCTCAGCCCCGCCACCCGCTGCCCGTGCCGGGGGATGCGATGGTGGTCATCGACTCGGGGAAGGCGACCGAGTACGAGATGCTTCTGACTCCGACGAGTCTGATTATTCTTGGCAACCGGGACAGCCCGGTCATCCTGTCGGATCCGGTTTCAACGGTAGCTGTCGTGGGGAAGATCCTCGCATCGAACCGGGGATCCGACATCATGTCTGCCGGGCTGGCTGAGCTGTGCCGGCTTCTTGACGAGCTCGGCAGAGCCGCGGACCGGTACTTGGTGTCTTAGGCCATCTGGGCTTTCAATTTCTGGGTTCGGTCCGGACATGCCGGGTTCTAGGGACGGGCATTGGCGGGGAAAAGGTCATGAGATACCGCTGTCAGGGGAGGGGATGGGGTGGACTTGAGATACCCCCATGCCCCGCCTCCCAATGCATTACCAGTGCCCGAGTGGTGGTGGAAGGCTTGAGATGGTGGGAGCGGCATGCCGGGCGCGGGTGTGGTGGTGTGGGCCGGCTGCCATCTCCACTTCCCTAACCCACCCCACCTCCCGGAGCCGGCCGTGCTACTGGGTATCTATGGATGTAATACTACCGAGCAATAGGCTGGATCGATGTGGGCTCCGCCAGTAAAACGAGGGTTCATATTAGAACCGGCCATCGAGATCTCTGCAAGTTGCCTGGCCCCTCACATGAAGCTGTGATACACGTTGCCCCGACACCAACATGCCGACGACAATCAAGGACATCCACACGGTCGTGGAGGACAAGTTCCCGTACATCTTCGAGCAGAATGTCTCGATCCAGCTGAAGAGCGTCAACAAAGGGCTTGTCCGTGCCAATGTGTACCGCCCGAAGAATGTGCCCGAGGCCCCGGTCATCCTGACATACGGGCCGTACGGCAAGGACACCCCATACAAGGAGTATGTACTCTCAACAAACGCTTCCCCCAATCACTGGCTAACATAAGGCCACCCAGCTTTCTCAAGCACTCTTTTGACGAGATCAACCCCAAGCACCAGTCCGAGCACTCGTCTTTCGAGACTCCGGACCCGGCTTTCTGGACTCAGGAGGGTTATGCGGTCGTACGCTGCGACGAGATTGGGCACGGGCAGTCGCCCGGCGTCATCGATACCATGTCGAAGAGTACGACGGACGCTTTCCACGAAGTCATCGAGTGGGCCGCCGAGCAGCCGTGGTCGAACGGCAAGGTCGGTCTCCTGGGCATCAGCTATTTCGCCGGGACGCAGTGGCGCGTCGCTGCGAGACGGCCCAAGGGTTTGGCCTGCATCATCCCTTACGAGGGGATGGCAGACTACTACCGCGACCGGTCCAGACATGGCGGCATTGTGGCTGCGCGGTTCCTCAAGTTCTGGTTCGACCGCCAGTGCAAGAGCAACCAGTACGGCCTGGCCGGCAAGGCGGCTCGCAACTGGGGCCCGGACACCATCGAGGGCAACCTCGAGGAGGCAGAGCTGGCCGCGAACCGTCGGGACCAGGCCGTTGACAACGCTGCCCACTTCTTCCGCGACGAGGACTACTACGCCTCGCGCGAGTACAACCTCGAGGACATCGAGGTGCCGCTGCTCTCCGTCGGAAATTGGGGCAACATCGTCGTCCACATGCGCGGCAACATCCTGGGGTACATGTTCTCGGGGTCAAAGTACAAGTTCTTGCGCATGAACGTTGGCCGCCACGACCTTCCCTTCTACGATGACGAAGAGGTGGATCTGCAGAAGAGCTTCCTTAGCGCGTTTCTGAAGGACGACGACTATGCCGGATGGACCACGGGCAAGCAGCCACCAGTGAACTTGATTCTGCGTCAGGGCAACCCGGGCTACAACAACCCCGCAGCCGAGAAGGCGGCGTTCTCGAGGCGCGACGAGAAGGAGTGGCCGCTGGCCCGCACCCAGTACACGCGCTTCTACCTCAACCCGGTTGCCACCCTGACCCCGGAGCCGTCCAACGTCGTTTCCCGGCTCTCCTACCCCGCCTTGACAACCCCCGAGGCCCCCGAGTCGGTAAAGTTCTACTCCGAGGCCTTCAGCACCCCCACCGAGATCACCGGCCACATCGTGGCCCACCTCAACGTATCCGCCACCTCAAAGCTCGAGTCCGCCACGGCGCCGAGCGATATCGACCTGTTCCTGACGCTGCGGCACATCGGCGCCGACGGCAGCGAGATCTTTTACACGGGCACCATCGGCGACCCCGTCCCGCTGTGCAAGGGCTGGCAGCGCGTCAGCCTCCGCAAGACGAACCCGGAGCACCGCCGGCACCGCGAGTGGCTCCCGCACCGCGACTACTTCTCGACGGACGTGCTGCCCGTGAT
>Ga0247824_10000350_pt1 | contig 21887 bp, 29 predicted proteins | sample 13C_PalmiticAcid_FD_194412 | JGI IMG/M metagenome (GOLD analysis project Ga0247824, IMG submission 194412) | Soil microbial communities from agricultural site in Penn Yan, New York, United States - 13C_PalmiticAcid_Day48 | ecosystem: Environmental > Terrestrial > Soil > Agricultural land...
TCCACACAACTGCGAGATGGGGTTGTCTTGCACAGCAACAGCCTTCGCCACTGGGTTACCGTAACGTGCGCCTCGCTCAAAGTCCAACTGAGCACCATCCTTGTCGCCGCCCAGCTTCTTAATGACTCCTCGCTGAGTGTAAGCCTAAGTAGAGGAAAGGGGGGCAAAAAAGTGCATGTTGGTACAAAAAGTGTGGATTGATTTTTTGGAGGGATGAGTGATTGAAAGAGGGTAAAGAGCATTGGTGCTTTACCTGATTGAGAATGGTTGGCTGTCCGTTGCCATGTTGGATCGCCATGTCCAGATCCTCGAGTGCTTCCTTTGTTTTGTTCTGGATCCTGTATGCTTGCGCTCTAACATGAGGAGAGAATTGACGGCAGCTGTCAGACAAGGTTGCTCTTTCGATCAAAGTATGACCCTTCCCGCAAGGTGCTTGGATGGGAGATGGGAGCAAAGAGAGAGAGAGAGGGTGAACTGCGATGGATGATTCAAAAGAAGGAGAGAGAAGTGTGGGGGTGTTCGTCCAGTTAGTTCCACATAGGGAGCCGCGAAGATGGCTACCACCATTGACATGTGTATTGCAGCCTCCGATGACATGGACAACGAGGAGAGTGAACACTTGGCAAAGGAGGAATCTGCCACGTTTCTTGAAAGGCATAGGCCTCTGCTTGGAGGCAGCTCATTGGGTTGCCTGCATGGTAAATGAAGAGGATCCATCCGACGCTCAACACGTCAGAAGCTAGTGGATCTTTCCGCCAATCATCGTGCTAGTCTATTGTTCCGCGTCGTGACACCGAACGTAGGAATGTCGAGCAAAGGGGGGGCTGTGCCCACTTATAAAAACCTCATTTTTGTCCTTTCGTTGATCATCAACTTTTTTCTTCTTTCTACAACTCATACTCCTTCCTCTGTATCTCTCTCACTGTCATTTTCTTCACAATGTCAAGATTCATAAAGGGCGTCTTCGCTCTGTTGACTCTGGCATTGGTCTGCTTGGTCGCTCTCACGACCGTCAAGGCCGATGCCCCCGACTATGACACCATTATTGGTATCGGTATGTGGCCTCTCAACTCTCTCTCCCTTTGTTGCTCGTCGGGTCGGGCTATTCAATCGGTCGCAGACGGACTGCCGATATGGAAGATAGGAAAGGGCGGTCGAGCCCCGTGTCCATATCAGAGGGCATCATTCGATCTGAATAGCTCTTTTTCTTTTTTTTTGAGAACACGATCTGTCCTGACGCGCCGCAGCAACACGGGAGTGGGGAGGCATTGTTGATCATGGATCCGAAAGAAGATCGCCCGCCGAGTATGATCCGTGGTTCTAACCAAACCTCTTTTCTTCAAACTTGTAATAGATCTGGGAACCACTTACTCTCGTGTCGGTGTGTATAAGAATGGAAGTGTTGAAATCATCGCCAACGATCAGGGTCACCGTATTACACCATCTTACGTCGCTTTCACCGACGAGGAACGACTTGTCGGAGATGCCGCCAAGAACCAGTTCGCCGCCAACCCCGCCAACACCATCTTTGACGCCAAACGTTTGATCGGTCGTCGCTTTGATGACAAGGATGTTCAGAATGATATCAAACATTTCCCCTTCAAGGTCAAGAATAAGGCTGGTGCTCCCGTCATCGAGGTCCAGGTCAAGGGTGAACCCAAAACCTTCACTCCAGAGGAAATCTCGGCCATGGTTTTGGGCAAGATGAAGGAGATCGCCGAGTCTTACCTCTCCAAGAAGGTCGAACACGCCGTCATCACAGTCCCCGCCTATTTCAACGACGCTCAGCGCCAGGCTACAAAGGATGCCGGTGCGATTGCCGGATTGAACGTTCTCCGTATCATCAACGAGCCTACCGCGGCCGCTATCGCCTATGGTCTGGACAAGAAGGAAGGTGAAAGTACTATCCTCGTCTACGATCTTGGTGGCGGTACCTTTGATGTCTCTCTCTTGTCGATTGATGATGGTCTCTTTGAGGTGCTTGCCACCAACGGTGATACCCACTTGGGAGGAGAGGATTTCGACTATCGTGTCATGGACCATTTCGTCAAGCTTTACCAGAAGAAGCACGGCAAGGATATCACCAAGGATCTCAAGACGATGAGCAAGCTCAAACGCGAGGTTGAGAAGGCCAAACGTACTCTTTCTTCCCAGATGTCTGTCCGTATCGAGATTGACTCGTTCTTTGAGGGCAATGACTTTTCCGAATCACTGACCCGTGCCAAATTCGAGGAGCTTAACATGGAATTGTTCAAGAACACTCTTAAACCCGTGGAGCAAGTCCTCAAGGATGCCAAGCTCGATAAGAAGGATGTTCACGATATTGTCTTGGTGGGTGGTTCAGCTCATATCCCCAAGGTGATCTCGTTGATTGAAGAATACTTTGGCAAGAAAGCCTCCAAGGGCATCAATCCCGATGAGGCTGTTGCCTATGGTGCCGCTGTTCAAGGTGGTGTCCTCGCTGATGATTCGGTCGCCGATCTTATCTGTTGTGTGGATATCAACCCTCTGACTCTTGGTATTGAAACCACTGGAGGTGTGATGACCAAACTGATTCCTCGCAACACTGTTCTCCCCACCAAGAGGTCCCAGATCTTCTCGACAGCCGCGGATAACCAGCCATCTGTTCTGATTCAGGTCTACGAGGGTGAACGTGCCATGACCAAGGACAACAACTTGCTTGGCAAATTCGAGTTGTCCAACATCCCACCAGCCCCCCGTGGTGTCCCTCAGATCGAAGTGACTTTTGAGTTGGACGTCAATGGTATCTTGCGTGTCTCTGCCTCGGACAAGGGCACTGGTAAGACCGAGTCTGTCACCATTACCAACGACAAGGGTCGTCTCTCGGCCGAGGATATCGATCGTATGATCCTGGAGGCAGAACAATTCGCGAACGAGGATAAGCTCATCAAAGAGCGCATCGAGTCCAAGAACGTTCTTGAGAATTATCTGTACGGTATCAAAACCCAGATCGCGGGCGACTCTCAATTAGGCTCCAAGATCAACACAGAAGACAAGAAGATCTTGTGGCTCGAGTCGGAAGGTGCCACTGCATCCAAGGAGACTCTCGATGAGAAGAAGGAGGTAATCGAGGCGATTGTCAACCCCATCACTTGCAAGTTGTATGGATCCTCGGGTGGCGGTTCCGGACCTGCCGCTACTGAGGACATGCCTTCGCACGATGAGTTGTAGAGGAGCCAAGCGGATCCTCCATGTGTCTTCTGTTATGTAATACTTTCTCACCAACCCAGCTTGTACAATAAATCCGAATCGGTTGACTTACCCCCCACACAATAGTTCTTCACGTTGTTGGTGCAAATGGAAGTGTCAAAGTGTATATTTTTATGGTTGTATATGTGTACAGGAAGGGTGTGGGGTAAAGGGCTGTTTGTTGCATGCTACCAAAGCTGAGGTCTCTATCCTTGTAGTTGGTGACGACGGGCATTGTTCTGAGATGATCCGGTGATGTCCCTGAAGCATCTCCATGACCATGGCTCCACACAACTGCGAGATGGGGTTGTCTTGCACAGCAACAGCCTTCGCCACTGGGTTACCGTAACGTGCGCCTCGCTCAAAGTCCAACTGAGCACCATCCTTGTCGCCGCCCAGCTTCTTAATGACGCCTCGCTGAGTGTAAGCCTAAGTAGAGGAAGGGGGGCAAAAAAAGCATGTAAGTACAAAAAGTGTGGATTGATTTTTTTTGGAGGGATGAGGCGAATTCATGGGAGGCTGAGTCGTCGATGGAGGAGAGAGATTGGTTTGTGCGTGTGTGATTGAAAGAGAGTAAAGAGCATTGGTGCTTTACCTGCTTGAGGATGGTTGGCTGTCCGTTGCCATGTTGGATCGCCATGTCCAGATCCTCGAGTGCTTCCTTTGTTTTGTTCTGGATCCTGTATGCTTGCGCTCTAACATGAGGAGAGAATTGACGGCAGTTGTTAGACAATATTGCTCCTTCGATCAAAGTATGACCCCTCCCGCTAGCCCTTCGTGGGTGCATGGAATGTGGTGGAGAGAGAGAAAAGTAACCACTTTTTTGTGTTTCGTTACCTGTTGTTGTATGCTGAGGCATAGGTTGGGCAAAGCTTGATAGCCTCTGTGAACTTTTGGGTGGCCTCTTCCAACCTGTCATTCTCTGCCAGCATGACACCCTCCGATTCCAATTGCTTCAGTTGTTTCAACAGGTCAGGCTCGATCTCTATTTGATGAAAAAGAAAGGGCGCCAGGGTGAGCACTCTATTCAGAAGACAAGCACTTCCATAGAGAAGAAAAGAAGAGAGGATGTGCGTAATGTGGTTGAATGAGCATTACGTTGGGGTTCCGAGTTGAGCATGAGTTCCGTCTCCTTGTCAGGTAACATGGTGCCTTCAGGGTTGAAGACCATGTCCAGAATCTTGGCATCGTTAGCGGAAACGGCTCTTGGTGCTGCCATGGTTACGATATTCAGAGTGTCTTTGTCTTGAGGTGGGAAAGAGAGGTTGTTGGGTGGGGAGATGAGAGCAAGGGAGAGAGATGTGAACTGCGATGCGGAAAGTGATTCAAAAGAAGAAGAGAAGTGTACTAGGGGTTCGTGGGAAGGCTTCAAGTAGGGCTCGTTGGTATCACTCAAGGGGCTTGCCGGATGCTTCGCCGAAATGCCGAATACTTTTGCCATGGCTGCAGAGTGCACAAATGACGAAGGTTCAATGGCATGCAGGAACCTAAAAACGATCTACGCAACGAGTAAGCCCTTTAAGGTCTTTCTTCGTATCCCTGGATAAAAATTGGGCGTCTGTTGCTGACTTAGGGAGTCCACGCCTCCATGTCGAGGAAGCTCGTTCTCTCTCCCCACATAGTCGCGGCATGGTAAGTCCAAACACCCTTTGCTTCTTGTCATGCTGGCCACCCTTCATCTCTGCCCCCATCCAACTGATACTGATATCTGCACTTTCACCTCCAGACCTTCAAGGAAGACGAGGAGAAAGGCCCCGTGGGTAGCCGGCATCCAATTGGCCTCGACCTGCGAGCACGATAAGTGGTGGCAACAACAAGCTTTCTAGTGCCCATGGCTTTGAGGACGATCTGCAACTCATCTTTTGGATCGTCTGCTTGTTGTCTCCCAGGCCGGCACCCTCGGCAACCGCCACCACCACCACACTATTAAATCAGGCTCGCCTGATGCTCCCTGCTCCCGACACCCATTGTAGGTGCCACGGGAGCTTCCTCCGGGAGGGAGGACGATCTCAAGTAAGTCCCTAGTCTATCTTTTTTTTTTGTCCCTTCGCGTTCCACATAATACTGGTTTGCAAACCAAGACTCTATTTGACAAGGGATACTACAGTCTACAGAAACTGGAATCCAAGACTTGTTGCTCCTGCCAATACCAACATCGCTCTAGTGGCCAAGTTCGATCTCTGCGCACCCAATGATGGCGACGGCGACGACGACAAAGCACCTCCGACTGCAGCAACTTGTGCAGTCGCGCTTCCGGCAGCACCATTGGCCTCGACGTTTGCCACATGGCTTGATGTTCCCGCGGCACTCGGCATCGAAGGGTTATCGATTTGGAACGAATTGGTATACGACTGTTGCGGAAATGTTCGCACCACAATGGCGTATTGACCTGAAGGGACCGTGCTGGGGATTGTCATGTCCGCGCGAGTGTTTGAGCCCGAGCAATCCAAGGTTCCCAGAGTCGCGACATACCGCACAGTGGATGGGGGCCCATTCACGAGATCGACCTTGACTGCCTTGGAATCATTTCCCATGGATGCGCAATTGCCTGACCAGCCAACAAAGCTGGGGAAACTTGTCTTCCACACCGTTCCGTCCGTTGGGTTGTTGATCTGAAGCATGTCGGCTGAGACGAGGGTTGTCATGGTCGTGGCGACCAAAGTCAGGGTTGGAAGAATGCACTTCATGGTTCTTTTTGTTGTGTGTGTGTGTGTGTGTGTGGAAGGGACCGAAACTGAAAGGATGGGATGTAAAAATGAGAATGCTGATGATAATAAAGGTGATGAGAAATGCGATGTGTAGAGCAGGATAAGAAGCGTATGTTCAATCAAAAGCAACAAAAAAGCAAGAGGACACAGCACAAGGGAATGTGATGGTTAATGTACCCGAGCGAGGAGAGTTGGAGGTGGTGAGTCGGCAATGTAAAGACGAGCTTCCTCTAGGATTTGAACGTGAATGTCTGTGCGCACTTCTCCTGGATGAAGCTTCAAAGGTGACCACAAATGGGCAGAGAACCATGTCGTTGTCTATACAGCTGTCATCGGCTCCACAAGTAGAGCGTGCGAGAGAGGGACTTTGAAATGATCCAGACTTGCAAGAATTGTTCGGGTTCCCATCGTTCATGTTGGGGCTTTCAAGAGGTGCTAGAGTGCCAGTGGAGTGTGCAATTGTGAATGCTCAAGGTGCTGTACCTGTCAGTCCATGTCCCATTCTTCCTCCTTTCTTCAGCGCTTCTCGGCAGAGCCTTTACAAGCCCTTTCTCCTTGGTTGGATTGCCATTGTCACGACCTCGTCTCCTTAACTCTCCCCCACTCCGACGCGTGTACTTCATTAAGGCTAGAAACCAGATGATGGAACCTGCCCTCATCAGGAGGAAAGAAAAGGCTGAGGACAGGCTATCGATGTTGGTGGTGAGGAGTGGAGGTGCAGCATGGATGGCATCGATACTCATTCTCCACCCCCTTAGTACTCCTCTCGCTACCAAAACTGGGTTCGGTGCCATGGGCCGATCTGCAAGAGCTGAGTGTGTGACCCATGGCTGCTTAAGTGGTTTACAAGGTGGTGTGGTGTGCGACGTGGGGACTTCAAACTTCTCAATCTTCCCACACTCTCTGATCCCTACCCTGCCTTTCTTTCTTCCTCTCCCACACTGCTCAAGCCGTTTCACTTCCTCTCACACCCCATTCAGAGTCTCGAATCATGTCCGCCCCCAACCCACGCAACTCTTGGAAAGTCTCCGCCTCGATCGTCGCGAAGCGCACCTCGAATCCCATCCGTGCCATCGTTGATCACATCAAGGTCAAGCCCAACCCTGAAAAGTCTATGATCTCTCTTGCCCTCGGCGACCCAACGCTCTTTGGCAACTTCAAGATCCACCAGTCCTGCACGGATGCCGTCGTAAAGCAGCTTCAGTCCTACAAGACCAACGGATACCCACCCTCCACCGGTTACCCACAAGCCCGTAAGGCCGTTGCCGACAAGTTCTCTACCCCAGAGGCCCCATTGACCGCTCAAGATGTCATCCTGGCCAGTGGATGCTCGGGCGCCATTGACATGTGTATCGGAGTCCTTTGCAACGAAGGAGACAACATCCTCGTACCTCGTCCCGGTTTCTCGCTCTACCAGACCTGTGCCGATTCTAAAGGAGTTCAAGTTCGTTACTATGACCTCTTGGTAAGCTGGTTATATGGCTTATTTCAAACTGGACGACTGCCCCTTTGGTTCGACCTTGCCAGACTAACAACCTTCATCGCCTCATCCTTCATTTAGCCCGATAAGAACTGGGAGATGGATCTGGCACAACTGGAAACGTTGATTGATGAGCGCACGGCAGCGGTGATCATGAATAACCCTTCCAACCCTTGCGGATCGGTTTTCAGGAAGCAACACTTGCTCGATTTCTTGCAGGTGTGCGAACGACACTATCTGCCAGTCATTGCCGATGAGATCTATTGTGACTTGGTCTTCAGTGGCAACGAATTCTTCCCTTTGGCTTCGTTGACCAAGACAGTCCCCATTCTGTCTGTGGGTGGATTGGCCAAGAAATACCTCGTTCCAGGCTGGAGACTGGGATGGCTCTTCATCCACGATCGCAACGATGTCTTTGCGGCTGAGGTCCGAGACGGTCTGGTGAGCTTGTCCCAATTGATCCTAGGACCTAATTCATTGGTCCAGGGAGCTTTGGAAGATATCCTTCACCAGACCGACAAGTCCTTCCACGACGACACTTGTGCACAACTTGAGGCCAACGCCAAGCTCAGCACCGAGATCTTGTCCAAGGTACCGGGTCTCAAGGTCATTGTACCACAGGGCGCCATGTATGTGATGATCGGGATCAATGTCAGCGAGTTCAAGGATATCCCCAACGACATTGTCTTTACTGAAAAGTTGCTGGGTGAAGAATCGGTGATGTGCTTGCCAGGCTCGGTCTTCCAGTGCCCCAATTTCATCCGTATTGTATTCACCTCCCCACCCGAGGTCCTCCGGGATGCCTACCAACGCATGGCAGAGTTCTGCGCGCGTCACCATGCTTAAGAGGAGAGGGGGGCGTGTTGAGGGATTGGGCAAAAAAAGTCGCTTGTTGCATATCAATAAAGTTCCATAAACACCTTAACATCAGGGACCCGCTCTTTGGTCGTTTGGATCGGGCACTGCGCGTGCCTTTATTGAAAAAAGCCCAAAGCTGAGAAACCTACCTCATTGAGACCCTAACACCCATCCATGCACAATACGGATAGGCAATAGGCAAAAAAAGAACATTGATGGTTTTGATCATGTCCAAACTCCAATGTCTAGTCCAGTGGCGTATGTGTCCATTGTCCACAAATCTATCGTCCAATAAGTGTTTATTCGAGTGAGGGGTGTTCATTTTTTTTTCTCGTTCTCACAGTGTCCACTCCCCCGTCCAGATCCTGAAGAGCTGTGTCCAATGTCCATTAAGATGAGAATGATGGCAATGATGAAAGAGGAAATGAAAAAGAAAAAGAAAAAGAGTGCAGGATGCAGAGAATCTATTGTGGTGTAGAAAATAGTTGATGTTGGGTTATCATTCACTGTTTGGTCATAACAGGCCCTGAGAGGAGCCGCCAGTGCCGGGATCCTTTTTTTTTGTTTTTTGTTTTTTTGTTTTTTTGTTTTCCATGACCATGATCCTGTAGTGAGTGGTGGCAAGTACCTGGTTCTTGTTATTGCTGTTGCTGAGATGGTTCTTTACGATGTTGTTCCGAGTTCTGGACCACGGGCTGCTGATCCGCTAACTGAGTTTCGGTCTGTGTCTTTGCCATTTCTGAAAGATCATCTCCTTGCAATTGTCTACTGTCTAAACCATCGATGAGTGTGGCCAGAAAGGGGGTGGACGAGATGGGAGAGAGGTAACACACGTTGCGGATACAGTTAGTAACAAGACAGAGGACGCTTCCGAACACTCCACCAGCCGTGACTTCAAGAGTTGCTATCGGATCCAAAGACTTACGTCGAGCGATCAGATTGTGGAATCGGTTCATCCGTCCTCTTGTAAGCAGTAGCATCGACAATGTCCTTGGCTGAAGCAGCACTCATATCCAAATGTCCGTAGGGTTCGCCTTCCACAGGTGTCGAGGCTTCAGTAGCAGTACTTGTTTGGGGCTGAGGCGAGGTCTCTGCTGTGCTGTTCTCAGTCGTAGTACCGGCAGATCGTACTGGTTTGATATCCTTCTTGACGAGACCGATATCCCAATCCAACTTGAGTCGTCTGCCATGGACGTCGAATCCATTGCACTGTTCCAAGGCTTCCTCTGCATCCTTGCGATCTTCATATTCAACAAATGCAAAGCTGGAATTCAAAAAAAAGCGCCCACCAAAACAAACATGTTGTTAGCTGCATCCTTGTGTCATTTTGTTTTCTCTTCCTCTGCATATCGAATGGTGCAAGAGACTGAAAAATTGTCATTGTACCCTTTGTTACGGCCGGTGTACTGATCGAGCACCACAGTGACCTTGACAATAGTGCCAAACTTCTTGAACATGGACTCCACGTCGGGTTCACGGAAGCTGTAAGGGATATTTCCGACGTACAGCGTCTTGGACGCCAACCGATCTTCATCCGTACCTCTGGAAACACAGAAACAGAGTGAGAGAGACAAGATGTAACATTGGTGGTTGAGTGTTCAATCCAGTTTTTTGGTCTTTGATTCCGTATCAAACCAGATCAAGCGCTTGCCATTTACCGATTGACCGTTCTTGAACGTCTTGGAGGGGATCGACCACGGTACCCCGAACGATCGTGGTGGCCATAACCACGATCGTACTCTCGATCGTAACTACGCTCATGCCCACGATCGTGTCCTCTGCTGTATCCACGATCGTAGCCGCCCTCTGGGCGATCATATCGATCTTCACGGTCATATCCGCGATCGTATCCGCGGTCATATCCACGACTGTAACCTCGGTAGTCCAGATCACGATCATACCCGCGCGAATCTCTGTACCCACGTGGGGAAGGGCTCCTTCGGTGATGGCGTGGTGGCGGTGAATACGACCGATCCCGATAAGACGAGCCGCGATACGGAGGAGGAGATCGACGGCCACCACTACCGTTGTGTGGCTCGACACCATAACCCTGCGAGTGAGCGCCAGCGCCCGCTAGCAGTGGTGGTGGTGGTGGAGGAGGGTGACCGGTAACGTGGTGGTGGTGGGCATGGCCGAGGGAATGGTCTAGCATACCGGGATGCTGTGAGTATTGCTGCTGATATGTTTGCACCGCTGGTTGTCCTGGAGGAGCACCCATCATATAAGCGGTATGAGGAGGGACCTGCCAAGCGGCAGTGGTGGCCATGTGGGCAGTGTGTTGTTGCTGGTGTTGTTGCGAGTCCATAAAGGTTGGAGAAAGGGAAGGAAAGAAGGATGCGGGCACTCCAGAGCTGTGGACGTGGAAGAAAAAAAAAAACGGCCAACATGCGTAAACAGACGTCACAACTGCAGTTTTTATTGGATCTATCGTGCGCGCAAACTTTCTGCCTCTCTTTGGGAATCCCGCACCTCGCTTTGCGTATCTGCAAGTTGTGTCTCGAGCAGATCTCGTTGCTCACGAAGGCCTTGCATCACCTTGTCCAATTGCTTCAATGCTTCACGCTGTCTCTGGAGTTCCTGGTCCTGGTCCAACAGTTGTCGACCAAGGATTGACGCATCGTCGTTCAACACCTTCTGCTGCTTGTATGCGAGTAGATCCTGCAACTCCCTAACGGTAGCACCAACATCCCCACGGCTGGCTCGCAAGTTCCGTTCTGCCTCAGCAACCTGTCGCTTGAGATTTTCTAGTTCCCTCTTTAGCCGATCTTCCTGAGCCATTGTTTCTAGTAGTTCAGCAAAGGGCATACCGGTGTGGAATGTTTAGTATCATCCGTGAAAAAAAGGACTGCCATTTCAAACAACAGGGCGAAAGAGAGTGTGAGAGAATGAAGGGCTTTTTACCGTTAGCTGCCTGGTCCTTCTGATCCAATCGATTCAGATAGCTTCCTGCAATTGCATGCCCCTTTTCACTCGAGAAGGCTGATTTGGTTGCAAAGGAGAGTGGCACCGAGGGCCTTCCTGCTTGTTGACGAATCTCATCCGCAGAATAGTTTTCCGAGAGGGCGTAGTTGGAGCTACCCAAGAACGAGGTCCGCAGCGATCCTGGCAATGTAGTTGGGACACGCTTTCCAAGCCGGCGACTGTTAAGGATATGGAAAAATACGATACATTGCTCCTTTCCGATCTGAGGCGATGAATGAACATTGACCAGGGACCTAAGTAAGAAATACGTAGGTGAGCCATGAGACCAATATATAATCTGAGCCGTCATTGGAAAGCAAGGCTCAATTCCAGTTTCATCCCAAACACATACCATGCCGCGTTGATGTCTTCTCTGGGGATCTGCAATGCTTGGTATAAATCTTCGAACTGACCCACTGTAGTTCATAATAGAGTGAAAGGTCAGCATTGACTGACCCGCCCTGTACGCCGATTCCTTTGATCCAACTAATTCTCCAAGATGCAGTTCCATCCTTACTTCGCACTTCTCCTGAAGAGAGCTGAACATTATTCCTGTAAATAGACTCGTAGTTGGAGCGGTCGGACGGAGCGATATACCAGTCAAAGTCATCAGACAAATTGCTGTTGACAGCAACAGCGGTATCCTAGTTTTGTGGCAAAGTACCACGGGAAGGGGATAACCTGCCTTAGTAAGCCTAATGACGTCCGCGCTGCTCATTTCTCTCCAACGCAGTTCAGCCTCTTTTGACGGGATGTTTCGATACGACTGAGACTTACTAGGGCGGCAATTGCTGAATAGTTGGCACCCTGTTGCCCATATGGCTGACGCTGTGTCATAGGGTACGCCCCTGTAGGTTGTGCGTGTAGGTACGACTGGTTGTATCCCTGATGGGCAAAGTAATGGGCTTTTGATGGTGGAACCATGTGAGGTGGAAGAACTGCTGGAATATCCATGATTTCGCCGTTGATGGAAGCATACATGAATCGAAGAGCCAGACAGAATTCGTCAAAGTCCATGTTGCCATCCTTATCGATATCGCAAATGTCCCTTTTAGTGATGAAGATGGCCAATGTCAGTACAAGTCTTGAATCCACCAATTGATCTTCAATGGTGATATGGCAAGTAGCGGTTGCATACAGGGGCACCGTACCAAATCTGGGCCAGCTTATCCATATGAAGTCCAGAGTTCATAAACATCTGTCGCGCTTGGACACCTAACGAGAGCGGAGCAGAGGGTGAGGTGGGAACACTAGTGTGAGTAGAGGATGAGAGTGGACTGCACCGCTTCATCAACGAGTGGTTGTGCACCCTGAGAAACAAGCAGCGATGAGAGGGCGAGAGACGATTCTCACCAGTGATGTATCCGTTGATAGGTCCAAGACTAGCGAATATCTCGGCATATGTCTGACGTTCAGCTTGGGAGATGTCCATGGTGACAATAGGGAGTGTTAGAGAGAGAGGTGAGTGGAGGAGCGATGAAGGAAGGGCGGAGTAACTTGAGCAGGATAGTTAAGGGTCACTCTTTCCGTCTCTTCTAGGCCGAGGGAACTTTTGCTGATCTTCGTCCACTCGATCTGCCGATCCAACGAGGAGCACTATGAGCAGGATCTCTTCTCAGAAGGGCACGCACTGGCTCGCCTCTTCTTTCAGAGCGCGAGCCTTCTGCCATCAGAACACCATCGCTAGGAATAGGATCAACATGAGGATCAGTGACCTCAACACAGGTGCCGAGCACCTCCGACCTCGCTGTCTTTTCTTCTCCACCTCGTCTGCAGGACTAGGACGTGCTGAAAAGAAAAAACCAAAGATAGATGCTGCAACTCTCGACAGCATGTCGAGTACCCTTATCGAGGATCTTTACGGCGGTCCATCCTCTGCAAAGTCTAAAGTCACGCTCGATGATGTTCTTGCACTCAAACCCGCCAAACGAATTGTCTCCGTCGATGAATTCAACAAGACCAAGGACCTCATTGCAACATCATTCAATGTGAGTCAGCTCAGAGTAGTCCTTCGTTCACAGAACCAGCCGTGTGGATGGAGGACGAAGAAATCGATCGTGATCAACCAGATCATGCTTCTCATGGACCTTGAGGTCAAGGCGCCGGACCCGGAGCCTGCTGTGGTTGAAGAGCCCTACACTCCCGTAGAACCTACAGTGCAAAAGTCTTTCCCATCTAGCAGACGGGAACTCTTTTTCATGCTGGAATCAGAGGGCGATACCCTACGACGACTCGAAAAGGACATGAATGTCCGCGTAGCGATCAACATTGCCCATGAAAATTATATCATCCAAGGAACAGAGCAAGCGATCAAGGAAGCCCAGGAACTGATCCGAGAGTTGGTTGTGGTCACGGAAGAGACATGGGATATCTCGCCGTACAAAAATCGAGACTTGATCATGACGGCGCCTTCAGCACTAGAGGACATCGCACGCAGATCGGGTACATTCATCTCTGCAGGGACAAACGACACGTTGATCATAGCCGGAAGGTCAAGTGGGGCCATGGACGAAGCGAAACGGCTTTTTGATTTGAGGCTTCATGAGGTGAGTGATCAAGGGTTGGCGCGTACCATATTTGAATTTTCAGTTGGTACAAGTGACTGATCTTGATTTCAACCACTAGTCGGCGGATGGTGCTAAGAGCTTGACAGTCTTTCACCTGGACGATGAGTTGAAGCCCCTGGGGATGTTCCCAGTGCATGACTCTGTAGCAATGACGCTGGATGAGAGCCAAAACTCTTACTTCCGCATCTGTACAACAGAAGCCGTAAGTCTCCACCTTTTACAACGGGCTATGTGATGTTGCTTCAGTCATCCAGTCATATTGATTCTAACTTCCAATCTGTTTGTGTTCGTAGTATGCAGAAAAGACCTTTGATAATTTTGCCATTCACCCTGTGCACCGTACACCCCCCCATATCAACAGTCTGGAAGAACTCTCAAAGAGATTGGCTGACGGCGCTATTGTTCCAGATCAGACCTTTGATCTGTCGGCACACTTTGGACATGTACTCTTTCTCAATAAGAGTTCCGATTTGACACAGCTACCAATACCTGGCTCTTTTGATACCTTGGATTTGGAGGAGTGGTTCAACAAAGCAGACGAGCCGTATTTTTGGAGCAGGTAAAAAATAAGGACATGGCTACCTGCATTCTCACGACTTTACTCTACTGGAATATCTAACCAGGAGCCGTTTCTTGTTCAGTCTGCCCTTCTTCAAAGCTGTGGCTAGGTTACCCTTAGTGTCGCCTAAAACCAAGACCATTGAGGCAGAGTACATTCCATCCTCGAAGATCCTGCAACCTTCCGATTTGTTGACTCCAGCACCGGTTCCTGTTCGCGTCGTCTTTACACTGAATCACGAAGGGAATCTAATTGTTCAGGATGGAAAGGCTATCAACAGGCAGTTCCTAGCAAATATTATGCTGTTGGACCAACCTACAGATGTCCAAATCCGGAGTGAGATCGCTAGTAGGATCGAGCCAGAATCACCGATCTTGACCGAGTTGATGAGTCGGGCAACATTGCTGACTGCGAACCGACTTCAGTGCCCCAGCTTCTTTTCATTCGGAGGCATTTCGCCACCATCGGCTTCATCCGTCCCGGCCGCAGCACAGGTTGGCCTGGGATCAGGATCAACACATACGCTAAGGTCAGTGCTATTCAGGACAACCGGTGTTTTCGACTACAATGGCTTGCCACTTGTTGCCTCGGATATCATCGATCAGTATGGTCAGGTTCGCAGACAAGAGCTCAAGGTAAGATGAAGATGATCAATCCCTTGTGGCTACATGATTTGATCCGCAATTGTGAAAGGAGCTGCAATCCTGATGAATGCCTTTTGTCATATTCCTGCGTCCCATTAGCTACTCCCTGTGCCATTAGCTTCCAGCTCCATATCTGCCTCTTCTTCTTCCTCCTCTACCAACACTATCGCCACCACTGGGGGCGACAGCAACGCCACTGAATCAACTCTAGCATCACCATCATCAGCATCATCTACCACTACTTCACCGACATCTCCTTTGGATAACTGGGATGATTTCGTGAAGGCAGCACTGCATTTCAGCCGAACCATATAGAATAATACCATCAGCACTGTATTTCACTCCGAGAATGTAAAAGTGCTGTTACTTATGAGGACTTTTGATGGAGATTCCGCAGATCCGCAAAGACGATGATTGTTGATGCTAGCAGGAGCACAACATTCCCCAAGACTGCGTACGCGCATCCCAGATTGATGGTGCTCGAGTTGAGTAAGGTGAGATACGAGGCTCCATAGTGCGTAACTAGAACCCAAGCGATTCGACCATAAGAACGTTGGGTGAATCCTGTGAACGAGATCATCATCCATACGCAGTGGTGAAGAATGAAAATGGAGGTTGTTATTGCTGCCATTGAGGATATGGTTGAAAGAAAGAGTCTTGTCAGTCGGTTTGTTATCCTCCAGATATAACATAACTATCCTTTTGGCAATACCGATCGCGATCTCTTACCAGAGACAAAGTAGAGTGACATGTTGGGACATGAGTTGCACATAAGGACTCCTGGTCCCAAGGATTGGACGAGTAGAGTGATATAGGAGATCACGCCAAACATCAGTCCGAATCCCAAGCCTGCGGAAAAGGCATATCCTGATCGGTTGAACTTGGACTTTGGATGCCTAGCGACCATATTCAGTCCTTGTTCTGCTCGACTATTGATAATGCAATGGATATGGTCGTTCCTTTGAAAAATTAGTTGTTCTCTCTTTCTCCTTCGTAAAAAAGTTCCATTTCCAAGTGCTGAGGTAACATTACTTGATCAACAGGAAGAGGAACCACCGAAAAACCTCTTGTAGCAAGACTGTGTAGATGATGGTTGAAGTAAAGGTTTCTCGACTACTCTTTGCCATGAACCATATTGCTGAAGCTAGCAGAAGCGAAAGCAGCCAGAAGAACGCACTATCAGGTTCGGGTAAGAAGTGTATGAGTGAGCGAGGCATTGAGAGAGTCACCTCAAAATTCACAAACCCCCTGTTCACCTTCACGATCCATGCTTCCTCCACCCTTACCTCGAGACCATAAGGATGACGAGTTGTGCGTTGGGCGCAATGGAGCCAAAGAAGATCGCAAGGCAAGGCCCATAGGCTGTCAAGGCACAGCCAAAGAAGGTAAACAGGGTCATGATGCTGTTACTGGTGCTGAAAGTAAGATCCTTGTCGTCAGGCTGTTCCCATACAACAACCCTTGTGATTCTTGTGTTTGATGAAGTTGATGAACGCTCAAGGGATGATGTGCTGTGAGAGAGAGAGAGAAAGGGCAAAAAGCTAAAAGGGGCACCAACTCTGTGAAGGTTGCACAGGATCTGGATGAAGATCGACGACTCCCCATCGGCGCATCCCCAGGCCTGCCACCTTCTCGTTGCCGTATGAACCATTCACACCATTCAGCTCAAGAATGGCTCGACCCACCGACAATCCGGGTCAGTCTGCCTTCAATGACAACTCCCCTCTCTGATCTCCCGCAGGGACCCTCTTATCAACAGCCAGGACCTGATGTGGATGCGACAATCACTTCCCGCCTCCACTGCGGCTAGGGTAAATGCCGATGCCCCTTTGAAAACATCGTTTGCTAACTCCTCTCTCTCTCCGATATCTATCTGTCTCTCACTCTCTCCCCTTCGTACCTCTGAACTTCATGCAACCACCGCCAACTGCTTTGCGTTCCAGCATGGCTAACAACAACAACACAACAACAACAGCAAAACATCAACAAAAGCACGCCAAATTCCATGCAACAAGTTCGAACCATTTGGCTCCTTGAGTCGAACGCAGCCTTTGGGAAACTCAAGGGTAACCTAGGCTGAACCGACAAGATGATAGGGCATTGTTGAGGGATGGCGACTGTTGTGGTCCTTTTGGAACGGGGTTAGAGTTGGAACGTTCCATGGCGGCGGCGGCGAGAGCTTGCTGATGTTTAGGAGAACAAAACGATCCAGTGAACTCGAAGCCATGTTGCGAGGGAGTGTGCCCCATGCCCGCCATTGCCCTTACCAACTTCTCACCAAGGCACAATAATGCCCAGGGGCGTCTTCGCCTTTTTCATGGCAATGACTCAAGCTTGAGGATGGGCCGCTGATGGAGGCTCTCTGCAGGATTGTGAACAGATGGATCTGTCCCAAGTTTGACGCAGTAATTCCTGACTCTAGGCCAGTCTCAACGGCTACACAGAACAACCGAGAACCAAAAAACGCAATCATCGAGCAGGCCGAGACAAAGGAGGTATCGTGTTGACCTCTGCCCAAAGTTACCCCTTTTGCCACCCTGACCTTGGCCGGGCACATTGAAAACATCATGTTCACATCGCCCTCCATCTTGCGAACTGGGTCGTTCCTTGGTTAACATTGCTTGTGATAGGACAACCTGCCCGCCATGACCTCACTTACAACCCAGGGGCACAACGATCTTGTGTTTTTTTACGATCACCAATTACGCGGAAGAGAGTAAGCACGAACCCTTGGTGTCTACGCAGTATCGCCCTTGGAACAGTTCGATTCTGATGTACCGTGTCTTTGGACACGTTTTTTCTAGAAATTATGTGGGTCATAGAGACACGCGGAGAGAAGAGTAAGCGGCAAGGCGCTGTTCTTGTCCATTGTGCATCTTTCATATCACTGGACCACAACTGCACTAGAGACGTATGAAGATGGTAGCCATAATATCCTTTAGATGGATGCAAGGGAACTTGACTGACGCGGGCCCGCGGAAACTTTTTTTTTTCTTCTGGGAAGCACCAACGACTTGTGCTATCCCTGAACCCCTTTGCTATACGGACATCTACTGGTGGAAGTATTCCTCGAAATACGGGCATGTATCCACTGTTGTGTTGTGAGCCCCTTCCACCTTTCGGGTGCATGAAGGTAGCAGTTACTCTTTTTTTTTTTTTTTTGCACCACGCCAACGCTTCCCGCTTTCTCGCTTAGCACATCAACATCAAAAAAAGCGCGCGCCAGCAACATGTACATGTGCGAATGTTTTTGTTTTGTTGTCGTTCGACATTCTACGTTTCAACTCGCTTGATTGGCACTGCCTATCCTAATCAACGAACTTGTACCATTCCTCACCTGCAGCCTTGTCCTTCATGCCTTCTTGTAGACCGTTCTCATTTTCTAGAAGGATAGCCTTTGCTGGCCTCAACGGCTTCGTGGCACCTTGACTTGTCGCTTTCCTAGAATCACACCATTCTATGAAGGAGAGCAAGGACCCAGAGTTCATAACCAAGCAAACAAATCAGCAGTATGCTTCTGTTAGCGTTCCAAACAATTAGCGACAATCAATTTCCCAGAGGACTTTGGAGAGCTGGAGCATAGGGGGTCGAAATAACGCGTCCATGACATGGATCATGGAATGGTGGATGTCCAGCTGACAGTGCTAAGATGAACTCTGAGAGCAAGATCTGTTCGACCATTGGGAAGGCAAAGCAACATCTAACGTACATCTAGGGACAACGATCCCTGTTTGTTACCCCGACCGTGGATGGCCGAACTGCTGAAGGTGATCGATCAAGCGGATCTTCCATGTGCAGGACGAGACAAGTATTGACGATCTTACATCTGGAAGGGAGGTCTATGATGATGTATCCGGATTGCCCGTGAGTTTATCAAGGATGGCTCCTTACATCCTTCAACACCGGAAGGCGAATCAATCCGTTGCCCTACCCATTGATACAAGGTACAACACTGGGGAGATCATCTCACACTTACGCAAGCAGAACGAGGACATCAATAACCCTGAGTCATGGCCACAACCATTTGAATCCTTATTCAATCCAGGAAAAGAGAAAGAAGAGAAAGCAAAATCGGGACATGTCTACGCGTTCTATCAGTAAGCAGTGCAATGTACAACAATTGGCGCGTCGATCTCTCATATACTGCAAGGTACCCAGGGACACCACCATACGGCATCCAGATAGCACTCGACTACCATGAACATACTATATCCACTGTTCCCGAAACATTTGACTGCAGGACGGCGTAAGGCCACTCACTGTTCGTGTCACGTATCACACTTTCAACAAGGACACGCCCCCTATTGAAACTATAAAAAAGTCAATAAAGTCAATGGACAGTGTGAACAGTACGCTGCGGGTGTACATTGTATACAACCGAAAGATGTGAAGCAGTAGACTCAGGGTAAGAGCTGTGGTGAATGGAACGATGAGCACAAGTCCAAGAGATTGTCCTGATTCCTCACTATTCGATGTTGGGTAGCTTCCCAGATGGCACTGCACTCATCGCGGGAGGTCGTCTTCCCGCTGCATACCCACAGCGATGTTATCTGTGTTTCTGTGTGATTACTTGGAGTTGAGGCGGGAAATAGAGAATACCCCGGACATCCGCACAGTCCACTTTTTTTATTAAGATTAAGAGATGGGCATCGTTGCTTGAATCTCCGCCGCAAAACGGGAATTTTTTATGAAAGTGTTCTGGGAGCGCTCCGCTCGTGGTCGCGGTTTTCCAAGGGTCTTGCACAGGACCGAACTCCCTTTCTGGATGTAGAAAAAAAAAAAAAAAGAAACGGTGCTGTTCGCGATAGGAGGAGCCGTTGACACGAGCATCGCCTAGGAACAATGAGATGTGCAACCTGGTACCCAAGGGCGTTGTTTGATTACAGAGTGCAGACCATTGCGCATTGTTCTCTCTTGATTTCTTGGCCCATTCAATTGGTCCCAATAAGTCACTCTGTCCTTCTCTTATGGACATCAATCTCTCGAAAGAGTGGGCTTTGTGAGTCGAGGACAAACGAAAACAAGGATGCAGGAATCCGGCTCAGGATAGGAACAAGAAGGTACTGTTGAGGGTTCGACATGCACTGGTAGTCATAATACATTGTATGGCGCCAGCACGTTGGTGTGAGAGGATAGACAATTGCCATGCTGTGTGGCTCCTCGCTATGTAGGTAACCATTGGTAAAGACCCTGTGTGAGCTCTGCCATCAACAAACATGGGCGAGAGATCGTCCGTCCCATTGCTTGGACAGTGTCCAGTACAGGGCTGAGACCATTAGCCAGCGTATAAAACCCCCCTTTGGCTCGCCTTTTTCTAATCCACAACCTCCACCTTGTCGTATTTATGCCCACGAACTGAATGTATAAACGCTGCAACGCTCCTTCGCCTGTTTTTTTTTTTTCTTCTTCTTCTTCATCAAACAACTTCGACGACCCAGACGTACATGTCCATAGTCCTATAGCACAAGGTGCACAAGAATCACCCTTCACGCCTCACACCTCACGCTCTTCCCTACCTTCCACCTTCCACATCCCCTTCCAAATCATGGATACCTTTGGACATCCTCAAGTCTGTTCTCCAACATTCCAATCAGACACATCCCCTGACCCCTCTGTGCAATACGACTTGACTCATTTTGGCGAGACTTTCCCACACAACACAATGACCCCAGTTCTGACGGGGCAGTTCAGCTTCTTGTCCACAAGCTTTGTGCCAACACCAAGCAGTCCACTAGACCAGCTGTTGTTTCCATTCCTGACGAGTCCTCAACACGTGCCCTTCCAGGCTTCACCTCCCCCACAGCCATACCGAGAGCTTGCAATGACCCATGACCCGCTGCAGCCGACGGCGTCATGGAACGCAGAGGTATTGTGGCGAATATCCATGAGTCGACTTAGCCACATTGAGCCATGGTCCATCTCTAATCCATTCCGTTTTAAACTATAGCCGTGGTCGATGGACCTTGTAATAGACGTTGAATCAAACGAGCTCCATGGGGTGAGTCTTCCATGTGTTCAGAAAGAAAGAAAGAGAACGGGTGCCCATATCCTTTGCTAATGTCCAGTTCTATAGTCTTACTCACCACCCATTCAGCTCGACAATGGCTTGATATCTGAGTTGACCCTCGTTCAAGAGCACGTTTCTGCGACAGACATCTGCCCAAGTGGAGAAGCGCAGGCCCACGACCGATCCGAGACAGGCGATGATAGCAGACCTAAAAAGAGAGCAAGGAAAACCCGACTCCTTGAGGAGCGCCTTAGGATTATAGCCTTTCATGAACGACATCAAGGCACCATGTCCATGTCTGCCATAATTAAGGCCCTCCGGGTGCCCCGTGCAACAGTCTACAGAATCATCGCCAACAGAGATCGAGACCGTGCTCGGGCCAACGACGTCGAAAGATGTTCGACATGTGGGGGCTGCTCGCAGACCTAATCTCTGCGTGAGTCAGTGTTGGGGATGGGGGAAAGGGGTTTCGATGGTAATTGGAACAGGGCGTTGAGCAATTGCGCCAGTTCATGTCTGTAAAGTGGTGCTTCTGACTAACACAACCTCTACTCTTCCGTTCCCATAGGAAGAGGGTCGCTGAGGCACAGGAGTGAGGCGTTTGACGTTGAAAAAATGATCTTGGCACAACTGTCGGTGTTGGACAAGGAGGCTATGACTTAGCTGGTTTAAGTTTTAGCCTTATAGCAGGTAATTTGAGATCTGTTGTTCCAGCATTGGTGAAGAGCCAGCATTCCATCATGGTACTGACTGGAAGATTTTGTGGACATGCTCGAAGATGACTCCGTTGGCTCGTCGTCGTATCCCTGGATGAGGCCATTGACTTGGAGCCGTACTTCACCATGAACTCCATTTTGGTCGCCGAAAGGATTGTTCTACTGTGTAGGCTATCC
>Ga0247824_10000351_pt1 | contig 21875 bp, 19 predicted proteins | sample 13C_PalmiticAcid_FD_194412 | JGI IMG/M metagenome (GOLD analysis project Ga0247824, IMG submission 194412) | Soil microbial communities from agricultural site in Penn Yan, New York, United States - 13C_PalmiticAcid_Day48 | ecosystem: Environmental > Terrestrial > Soil > Agricultural land...
CTGGATGGAATCGACGAGCAGCAGCAGCAGCAGTAGTAGTGGTGGCGGTAGTGGCGGCAACGGCACCGGGAACGGGGCTGGCAACGACAACAGCAGCAGCACAGGACATGGGAAAGGACGAGCTAATTGTCGCAAACGACCAGCCCCCTCGGATGACAGTACTCCCCACAGCAACAAGCGAGTAGCCTCTTCGGACAAGAGTCATCCATCCGGCCCCAAGCGAAAAGCTGCTATGGTCAAGTCTCGTTTGTAGTTCACTCCTTCACAGTTCTCAAATATGTGTGCAAGCAAGTCACACTTTTCTATTTTTGTATGTAGCTGGTTCGATCAAGTCGCTTCGGTGACGTAGATAGGGCCACCATTGTGCTATATACGGACACCCCGAAACGTTTACAGTCTATTTCACTCCTTCAAGACCTTGCGACAGGCATAGGCATCCTCGCCGTCAGCATAGTACTTCTTCTCAATATCTTGGACACTGGAGCATAGCGGCATTGAAAGAACTATGGGTTAGTTTCATGCATCCATTCAAGGATCTCTGTCAAAGGACAGAGTACACATGAACTTACGTGAAGCTGAGAGTGTCCCTGTAAAGCTGTAATGCGGCGCGGTTGCTCTTGCGAACATGAAGCGAGACGTACTTGCAGTTGAAGATGTCTCGCATGGCATTTTCTACAGAGGATGGAAAGTGTCGCACAGAGGAGATCGGTACATGTTACTCTAGGCCTATTCCGAAGCTTCATCAAAGCTGTGCCCAAAGTGAATTGGGATCAAATGGAAGGGTGTCCCTGTCCGTGAACAGACGCAACACGCAATCCAATGGATCCCATTCCTGCGCCCAATGTCGTTGATGTTGTGGAGGCGTGCTGACAAGTCCAGCTGTCTCTATCCGCTGGCCTGCTGAAAACCCTTCCACCAAAGTCCAAGAAGAGTGGTAACGTGTATTGCAAGTGGATCCAAACTTACGCGACTGGGTCATCAGCTTCTCTGCAACTCCGAGACGGCGATATGTTCGCATTACTGACAAGGACGTAATATGACCATGTGGTTCAGCAGCAGGATCCTCCTCGCTAGTAGTCGCAATTGAGTAAATGCCACTTCTGTTAGTCCAAATAGCCTTATCATCACCAGGATCACATTGCGCCTGATCCCGTCCATGTAGAACGATGTATCAATCTCCTTGTCCCATTAGGTGCTTACAGTTTGGCGAGGACATATCCGACGATCCTGCCCTTTTCATCTTCCGCGACGTACGACAACTGAGGCCAGGTCAACGAGTGATAAAAGTCTAGATGACCAGATTGTTCAGGTGAGCTCCTGTGCGCTGACAAGGGAGGGGGAGGGCTGAACAACCCCTAGGTTGACATGTGCGCAGTTGATACTGTGTGAGGCTCGTTCTACTTACAGTACTTCATTTGGTAGTTCTCTGGGAGGTTGTGCAGATTGCAATTCTGCATGGCGATCATATCGTCCAGCTGTCAATGGTCGAGAGATAAGCAGCCCCAAGGCGAAGGTTAGATCTGAGATTGGCGATCCTTTTTTTACACATCACGCCAAGTCTAGCGAAGAAGGCGTCCTGGATCTGAAAGAGCGTACAGTTGCCTCACGAATATTCATCTTGATGTCGCTTCCTGTGTCGACGGAGGATCAAGTGAGGGAGTTGCCGGTTTGGTGGAAGGGGTCCAGAGGAAGTGTCGTCAAAAAAAAGGGATTCTCAGCCCTTGCCCTTGCCCCTCGCCAATTGAGATGTCCCTCCCCCTCAAGTGGCAACACCCGCCACCGCCACCAAACGGCCAAACGAAGGTTGAGGGGTTGTCGTGATTGATGTCTTTTGCTCTTCTTTTCCCCTATTTCGTTCACACTCCCCCGCTTGCTCTCTCACTCTTGCTCTGGCTATTTCGCTCCTTGGCAGCTGTGCCGTCCTCCTCCCGTTGTTGCTTTTGGCTCGTTTTGTCCGCCTTTGCTTCTGCTTTCTCTCTCGAGATCAGTGGCGCTCTTGCGCTTGCTTGCACCAACTGCCTCCCAAACAAAAAGCGGCTCACCTTGCTTGTCCTCCTTGAATTCTCCCACCTCCTGTATCCAACGAGCCCCTCGCCTTGAGTTGACAGTGTCAACACCAACCACACCACACCCTGCCCACAACCTCACCAGACATGACTTCGGCCCAGAGCCTGTCCGCTGGCGCTGGCCCCGTCGAGCGGGACAGGCCCCTCGAAGATATGTCCCCGCCCACTTGCTCCCCTACTCCGTCTCCACCACCCGGCCCCGCCATGGTCTCCAACAATACATTTGAGGGCAATACTTTTCACCAGCAAGGCCACTCTGGCCCCAGGACCTTGCCCGTACCTGCTCCTCTTAGGAGGAACAATAGCAACAGCTTCATGGCCTTCAGCGAGATACCGTCTCTGCCTGCCTTCCTCAACAATTGCAACCTCTCGCAGTATCTTCAATCTTTCAACGAGGCTGGTGCCAACGATGACTCGATGCAACTGATCCTCGACTTTGACGACGATGAGCTCAAGAGTATTATGGACCATATCCCTATGAAGCCCTTTCACGCTGTCGCCTTCAGGAAGGGAATTCGTGACCTTCGCGAGCGCAGTCGGTTGGGCTCGATGCACTTTGACAACGGCTCGCAGAGTTCCTTCATGCAGCCAGAACCACCGTATAGTAGTATGTTACACTATTCAGGCTCGCAGTTCTTCCAACAGCACTCACAGCAGTCGTCCCAGCCCTCCCTCTCCCAGACTTCATACCCGTCTCAGTCCTCGCTCAATTCCCCTCCATCCAGAGGATTCTCACACCAGGGCTCTTTACAGACCCCGGGGTTGCACCGTCAGGCTTCTACATCCAAAAGCAGCTCTCAAAGACAGAGTCAAGGGAATTCGACCTCTCAACATCAGTCATATCTCCCGACACCCTCCCAGGTTTTGTCCGGGGGCGCAATCTATCAATATGTTGGACCTGCACCAAGGTCTTTCAACGGAGCACCCTATATCCCCCAGCATACTCCTCTGTTTTCCCAAGACCAGCACCCACTGCAGCGATCATCAAGCAAGGTATTTTTCCCTATTCAATAGCCATGGTCCACAAAGGGACATATTTAATTGACACTAATACACACCTTGTCCATTCGATACACAGAACGAGACAAAGCAGCTGAAGAGAAGGCGCTCATCATCAGGAACACCTCCCGATACAGCTTTGGAATCATCATCGCCTGTGTTGCCTGAGCCGGCTTCGTTCCCCTCCGTCTCTTCATGGAATAGCACGCCTAATCAAACGCCGTCCAACTCACAGCAAATGAGTCAAGAAACAAGGGAGCTGATCACTCGACAGGCGCTCATCTATGGAAAACATTCTTCCCGGTCGCTGACAAAGTACGAAGAAGCCATCAATCGTGCTGCTCAAAGCCTGGCCCTCGAAGACCCTAGTCTTCTGACCAATAAGGGGCTGCTTTGGAACAAAGCCAAGGCAAAACTGTTGCACGAGGACTATGACTATAAACGTGGAAAATCTCGGTCTAAACTGCCCGAAGCCGCTCAAAAGAAGGATCAAAAGGCCAGCAAGGAGCGCCTGATTCAAAAGAGAGAGGCCAATGCTTCCAATGCAGCTACCATTAGGCTGAGGCGGATCGCTTCATTGGGGGAGCAATTGCATCGCAAAACTGCAGAACGAGAGGTACTGCTTGCGCAATTGCTCCAGCTCGAATTACCAGAGTACAAGCGATCGAATCCTCTGACCTTTGAAGCCCAGGCAAAGGAAGCGCGTGATAATTTGGCCCGCATTGAGAATGATCGGCAGAGCATTTCCAAGGAACTGGTGTCATTGAAGAATAAGGAGCGGAAACACCAGTGGTACGAGAAGCGTAAAAAACACCGGAACGACAATGGAGAACCCTTGGGACCAGACGACAAAACGAATGCAGGCACGGATGAAGAGGCGGACGAGGAAGCTGAGACGGATACGACCGTCGATCCAGATGGTGAAGTAAGCCAAAAATCATCGTCGTCCAAAGCAAACGTCCCGATTTCTGTTGCGGCTACCGCCCAATCCAACTATGTCCCAAAGTCAGAGTCATCAGCGGCACAGAAACCACTCACCTTCAAGCCTCATAAGCCGACGCCTCCTAGCGTAACGCTGACGGCGGATACAGCCAGGGCACCTCCATCGCGGTCATCGAAGAAGACAAGAGATGTCTTCAGGCTAAGCGGGTACTCGCCGGTGGTGAAGGGATGAACGATGGTTTGCATGGGCGGTATTGAGGCATCCACTCTTTCCGATCTACTGTTCATCTCCACCCACGATCTCAATCTCGATCCAACGCCTACTCTCCATTTTGCATTGCAATATCAAAGGGTCGACCCGGTTCTCGTTTTTATTTTTTTTTCGATCACCTTCCCTGTATACCGGTACGACTTTTCGTGGTGAACACAGGAAACAGGTCCTCATACATAGTTGTTGGATGTGAAGACAAGAACAAAAAGACCTACTGTAACAAAAAAAAAAAAAAAAAAAGGTGACATTCGTCTGAAGGGCAGACGAGTCGTAAAACCGTCAAGATGAGGGGGGTCGTTTGCGCAAACTGCCACAGGTTGTGGATCGCTATTTTTCTAGCGCGCTGATCAGTAGTGGCTCCAATTGCCACCAAGGCTGATCGTGCCTGCAATCAGTCAGCCTAGATTTGAAAGAGAGAGAGAGAGAGAGGCGGACGGAGGAACTGCAAGTCTTATCGCTCCAAGGAGGAGGGTAGCCCGTTCAGGCACAAGGCATTGGGCCGATCCCTCAGCTTCCTGGCCAAGTAGACACCAAGGACACTGTTTGAGGACGACTCTGCAAGCGACAAAGAAGTCAGGGGTCAAGGGGGGTAAGCAGCCAGGCTATGGGATGAAAAGGAGAATGCCAATCCACGACACGTCTACAATAAACCTTCTTCTCGCGGAGGGATAGTGGCAGACGACGGTCTCCCTCTGGATACATGTGTCTACAATAACGCGTATGGCGAGGTCCTGGGTACGGACAATCAGACTTCCGAGCAGTTAAGCGTTCAAGCTGACAAAGATCGGTCCAGCGGCGACTGATTATTGGCTGCCCTGTTGTGGTGGGGCAGTGAACTTCTGATCCGCGTCTCTCTCTTTTTGCCACGTCCGTTTTACTCATTCGATCTCTTTCTCCTTCGCTCTCCCCTCCCCTCTCACTCTTTCCAAAGGACTCATCCATGGCGTCGGAACTCACCTTCAAGCTGCCTCAGGACTATTTTATTGACCTGGCTAGGTCCTTTGGTGTCCTCGCAGCCCCCTATGTCGACCCTCTCGAGGAAGCCGTCTCGGCTCAGCTGGAAAAGTTCTTCCCTGAAGCTGTCCAGCACTTCCGAGGCTTCCTTATCGCGGTCGAGTCCCCTCTTGCCAGCGAGTTGCCTTTGATGAACCCTTTCCACGTCTTTTTGATCGCGTCTGCCTACCTGGTTGTTGTCTTCCTGGGCATGCAGATCATGAAGAACTTTGAGCCATTCAAGGTCAAGACTTTCTCGTTGCTCCACAACTTTGTCCTCGTCTCCCTCAGTGCCTACATGTGCGGTGGTGTCCTCTACGAAGCCTACCAGGCCAACTACGGACTCTTCGAGAATGTGGTTGATCATTCCGCCAAAGGATTGCCTGTAAGTCTTTTTTTTGCCTTTCGTTGAGATCAAAAAAAATTGGGTGTTCTTGGAGTAGGAGAAGCGATCAATTGGTGCATGATTTGAGCTTTACACACTGCATTCAGCCATGGGGTTCTCTGTGAGAATGGGTCAACAGGACCAGGATACCATTGGAGGCGCCTGTACCTTTGTCAATGGCACCTGTGGGGTCAATTCGCAAAGACCTTGGCTAAAGGGTATCGGAATTTAGTTTTTTTCTTTGGCCATGGAGGGGCAGACCCCATCTCTGGGACAAAACGGCATCTGCGATTCTGTCTATTCGAACAGCGCATGTTTCGATAGTGTTCGTTCAACTTCTCAGCCAGACCAACCAACCTTCGCCAACACAAAGTGTGCTTACCCATTGACACCTGAAAGTAACAAGGAACAGTCAGTGTTTCTGTGTTGTGCATATCCTCTTTGTGAACACAAAAATTTTTGTGCACCCTATTCAACCTCGCCACTCTCCACGGGAAATCTGTTGCGAAACGGGAACTGGGAAAGCACACTTTTTACCAACAGGACAGGCAGTCAGGCAGGGACCGGGCCCTGGGTTAGGGTTTTGGAAGATGGGCAGGTCTTTACCCTGCATTCCAATGACATCACTGACCCACCTTGCTATCCCCCCGGTATCTAGATGGCCAAGATGGTCTGGTTGTTCTACTTTTCCAAGATCTTTGAGTTCATTGACACAATGATCATGGTCTTCAAGAAGAATAACCGCCAGATCTCGTTCCTCCACGTCTACCACCACTCCTCCATCTTCACCATCTGGTGGTTGGTGACCCTTGTCGCTCCCAACGGAGAAGGTAAAAAATATTGGACCTCAGCTTGTGGAAACCTTCCGTTTTTCGCACGTCGCAATTGCTTCCGTTCCTAACAACCACTTTCCGCCCCCCCTCTCTCCTTCAATTGATCTATATAGCCTACTTCTCTGCCGCTTTGAACTCGTTCATTCACGTTATCATGTACGGTTACTACTTCTTGTCCGCCCTTGGATTCAAGCAGGTTGCATTCATCAAGTTCTACATCACTCGCTCTCAGATGACACAGTTCTGCTTGATGATGGTCCAGGCTTCGTGGGATATGTACTCGATGAAGGTCCTTGGCCGCCCTGGATACCCCTTCTTCATCACAGCTTTGCTCTGGTTCTACATGTGGACTATGCTTGGTCTCTTCTACAACTTTTACCGAAAGAACGCCAAGCTCGCCAAGGATGCCAAGAAGGCCAAGTTGGCCGAGGCTGCCAAGGAGAAGAACAAGAAGTTGCAGTAAAATAGAAAGTGGTGTATTGGCAGAAGGGAAAAAAGGATAGATACCATTAAATTATTCTTGTTGGACAAGCTGCTTCTGCATGCTCATGTACATGTATTTACAAGTGTGGGGGAAGGAATGATAGGGTATCCATTCTTTGGTCTCCTAGTAGCTGTAGACAAAGTCGAGGCGTTCATCGCCTACATCCTTGGTGGTCTCTTCGTAACGCTTCCAATCCTCTGCCGTCCAGTTCTTGGTGATTTGGGCACGCTTTGTGTTAATGGACTTGAGGTGGAATCGCTGGAAGATAAAGAGCGAAGCTGTGATCAAGAGCGAACCGAACAAGACCCACATGCCCGTGATAAAGCGTGGTGCATCCTTGGCTCGGAAGACATTGGTTCCTGCAATGGCTGTCACGTTGACCGAGATGATATACATGGCCAGTGCAATGGTTCGTTTGCCCACGGGAGCTGTGTTGCCGGCGATCCATGCAGCCTAAAAAGGAGGGGAAAACAAAAACAAAAAACAAAAAGCCAAATGTCAATCAAAAGGTGAGGTGGATGGGAGTCCTTCAAGTCCAAGAAAGAGAAGAGAAGGAGGACTCGATCATTTACATTGACTGGATGCCAGCACGTCAAACCGCCCATTGTGAAGATCAGGCAAATGTACAAGCTGTACTTGCTGGCATTGAGTGGCAAAAGCGCCAGGGCAGCTACACAAGCAGCATAGTAGAGTGAAGCAGCAGCTCCATGGAAGGCACGCTCTTTGAAGCGGTCAGACGAGTAAGAGACCAAGGACATGACAATCAAACCAAAGATGTGACCAGGGATGGTCATCAGGTTGGCTTTGAGACCATCAAAGCCCAGCATCTTGAGGATCAAGGGTGCAAAGCCTCCAATAGGAGTGGATGGCAAGAGTCCAAAGAATCCGATCAAGATATTGGGCCAGACTCTGGGAGAAGTCGCAGCGCACCACACGTCCGCCTTGGGAACCACCTTCTTGGCAGGATCGGCCTTGGATGGGTCATCTCGGATCAAGCGTGTTATCGCAATAAGCTCTTGACGCTCCGTTAGATATCCGGAAAAGCGAAGGTAACCTCGAGTGGCGGTGGGTCCTTCGGGCAAGATGAAGAAGGACAAGATTCCAACGACCGTTGTAGCGAGTCCCTCGATCAAGAAGAGCCACTTCCACCCTGCCAAACCAGCAACGCCGCGCATGTGCAGAATCCCGTACGAAAGCACGCCAGCACAAGAATTAGCGATCGCTAGGGTTGACCAAAAGATGGACAGACGCAGGGCCATCTCTTCACGTTTGTAGTAAGTGGTCAGGTAGATGGCAATGCCTGGGATATAACCTGCCTCAAAGAGACCCACTAGTGCTCGGCAGATCAAGAAGGAGACCTTGTCCTTGAGAAAGACTTGTGCCGCGGTGGCAAGTCCCCAGAAAGACATGAGAAAGGGGATCCAGCGATGTGGGCCGACACGGCGGATGACCATGTTGGATGGGATCTCGAAGATACAAAAGAAGATGATAAAGACCGTGGTGCCAAGGGTGATCGTATTCAGATCGATATTCAGGTCCAACATGAGGTTGTCTGTCAAGGCGTTGGACATGTTTCCTCGATCCAGTTGCAAGAAGAAAACTGAAGGGGAGAGGAAAGAAAGCGAGAGAATTGGTGAGATGCGCTTGAAAGAAAAAATGGCCTCGTATCGTTTCAAGGCAGACATCACTTACACATCACACCGATCCATGACAGCACTTTCAAGTCGAATATCCGAACGAGTTGCTTCTCTTCTTCTGCGGTCCAGGTGAGATTATGGTCGTAGTAGGGGTTTTGTTCGCCTATGATTCGCAGCTTTTCGTCGGGAGAGTCTGGGTTACTGAGAGTCGACGCCAGACTCTGGCTGCCGCCTTTGATTTCAAGGTCTTCTTGTTTCTCTGCCATGATGTGGGATTAATGCAATGGTGTAGGTAGTTGGGCAAGGGACAAAAGTGATAGAATCAGAGATGCCGAAGAAGCCCTTGTGGTATTCAAGTGAGAGGGGAGAGAGAAGGACAGATGTGGAGTCAGTCGATTCTCAAGATGCAGGGGAAGGGGCCATGCATTTTATACCCGTTATCTTGGATGCAGGGTTGCTGACATGCCAAACAATTTGCCCGAGGATCGCAAAGAAACAGAAGATGATGGCACAGATAAAGTTGTCGGTGGGATAGCACACCATGCCCGATCAAGCAGATAGCAAGCGTGGAGGGAAAGGAGGAGAGGGTAGCAGAACCTGTTGTACCGAAGTGCATGAAGTCAATCGGGGTGATATGGCGAACATGGATGACGCGATGGGAACGCGAGGTCTGTCTGGGCACACCACGTTCCCTGGCATGTACGATTGAATCGGATAGCCCAGGGCATTGCGGCAGGAAGGAATGAACGAAACCAGTCAGCCTGGATGAACGATAGGAATTGTCTAACGGCCAAGTGAGCACTCCTTCAAAGAAGCTTCAGTTTGAGTTCTGTGCTCAAACGCGATGTTGCCATTCTGGTAGAGTTACGCGTCTTCGGCTTTAAACTCTGCAATAAAAGTGTCGCCATTCCCGCTGATGATTGACAACCATTGTGGAGTGGGGCGGATCCACCGGAACAATGTGCATGTGCTGCAACCCCAGGCGCTGTGCTCAGGGAACACGACGACAAGCGGAATCTCTAAGGAAATGGCGAGTGTGAGAAGAATTGGTCCTGCTAACCGATTGACAGGAAGCCTTCATTTGCGCGTTCCGAGAACCGGTATCCTATCCGGACAACATCGTGCCTGAAATCAGCTAGACATATTGCAACCTTCATATCCTAGAATCGAGGGTGTGATGGCTTTTTTTGCAACCGCCGAAAGAGTTCATGCAGGTCCAAGAATCGTTCATTCGTTGTTTTCGGAAAAACCCTAACCTTCTTCACTTCGGATGAGCAACCCATCTGTGGCATGTCGCCATCCGCCACCATGGTACGTTCCGACGCCGCCCTTGCGCCAACACTTGCTGCCACACCTCTTGATGACGCCTTGTGTCCGCCAAGCATGCGATCCATGTTCTGATACCTGTAGACGTTGAACATGTAGTGAGCGTTCCTTCATTCGCATGGTCAATTAAGGCCATCGTCATACATGATGGCCCGTATAAAAGGGATCCAGAGTGATAGCAAAAGTTCATCACAACACTCACGCTGCAATCATGTCACCTACCTTGTCAGACAACATCATTCTCTCTGCCACAGCGGCGGACAACACTCTCACCGATCGCAATACCCATGCTACACGTGTCGCCGCTCTTTGCCAGTGTCACGAAGCGGATCGATTATTCGCCCAAGATCGGTACTGAGCTGCACGGCATCAAACTGTCGCAGCTGACCGAGCAGCAGAGTGAGGAACTAGCAGCTTTCATTGCTGAGCGCGGCGTCGTCTTCTTCCGCGATCAAGATGACCTAGATACCAAGGAACATGTCAAGCTGGGTGCTCGCTGGGGGTAACGATCTCGCAGTTTGTTGGGAGGCTGTCCATTTTGTCCATTTTGTCCAAAATGTAAGGCTGACAGGCCCTTTTCCACTCTGCTGTAGGCCTTTGCACATTCATCCTCTTGCACCTCATGGTCAGGAACATCCTGAAGTCATCGTCCTAGATTCTCGCCTCAGGTGATTAGAAGGTCACTGGACATTGCGGTTCCCATTGAACAAGAACTTGCACTAACACCCACATGCCTTCATTTTAGCCCTCCCGACCGGTATAACACCAACAACTCTTGGCACTCGGACATTTCATTTGAACCTGCTCCTGCTTCATTCTCATCCTCAAGTTTGACGAGATTCCAGAGGCTGGTGGTGATACTGTTTGGTCCAACGGCTACCAGCTTTATGACGATCTGTCGCAGCCCATCAAGACTCTACTCGAAGGCCTTACAGCAACCCATACTTCAGACATCTTCCGTGTGTTCCAGGCTAATACTGGCCGCAAGACGTTTGGAAAGCTCAATGACTCGGAACATCCAGTGATCCGTACCAACCCAGTGACAGGATGGAAGTCCGTGTTCACGAATTCTGTCTTCACGTGAGAGATCAATGGTGTGACTCCCACCGAATCCAAATGGATCCTCGAACACTTGAACAACTTGATTTCAAAGAGGCTGGATTATCAGGTCCGATTCCGTTGGGAGAAGCACAGTGTTGCGATCTGGGACAACCGGTCGACCTTTCACACGGGTGTTCCTGATTTCAAGCCTTACTTCCGCCGGGGATTGCGTGTCACTGTCTCGGGTGAGAAGCCTTACTACGATCCCAACAGTGGGACTCAAGCAAAGGCCTGGGAAGCCACGGCCAAAGCTATCATTGCTAAGCAAGAGGCAGCAGAAGGGGTGTAGACACAAGCAAAATTAAAGACGCGTTTTGTGTGCGACCACAAAACGCATTGTCGTGGATGACGCAGGGGTGCAATTTGAAGGCAAAAGCCCTCGAGGCCCTGCCACCTCTCTGTTCCTTTTTGATCCCTTGCCAGCTTCTCGCTTTAAGCCTTCATCCCGACCACGGACACAGAAACGCACGTCGAAAGCGACAGCAACACCAACATCGACATCAACACAGGGCAGGGCAGGCAACCATGAGCAACAACCACTCCACAGTTGAGCCAGATGACTTTTTGTCAGCAGCACCAAGCTACGTCGAGGCCACTTCATACTCTGACACGTATGACAATCCTTTCGAGACCAACATCCCTCAACGCACGCACTCACCTTCGATCGAGCCCGACGATGTTCCTCTGCCAGGACAGAAGCCTCTGACTCCTGTCAAGAGTCCTCAGCCCAAGGTCACAGGAACGATCGGCTCAAGCAGCCAAGGCAGCAGCAGCAGTGGAAACATGAATAGTGGCGTCGGTCTTGGCGTTGGACAGGCCATGATGGGAAGTGGCATCAATACCCTCGACGAACCCGTGTCAGAAACTCTTGTACGTTTCCCTCTTGTTATGTGAAGAGATTTACCAGGAAAGCATCGACAGCTGTTCAAGCACAAGGACGCTTACCATTGTAACTAACTGCGTTGTCTTGACAACTCGTTAGCTTCGTGATCTACGGAATGTCGGAGCCAAGTTAAAGCAGGTGCTATACCCCAAGGGGCGCAAGGATATTCTCAAGGATTGTAAGGATGCAACATGGCATGCTTTTGTAAGGAAGCTCGACTCGTGACTGACCTTTGAAACCACGGGTCTTCGTTTTGTTCATAGGGGATCTTTGGGGTCCACTCTTGATGTGCTTGACACTCTCCATGTATGTAACCCCCGTTGTGTGTCGCTTCGTGCACTGGTATGAACAATTGTGCGATTCTCTAACTTGCTTTCTTTCGCTATAGTGTCTTGAGTATGAGAGCGCCACAGGATCAAAAGATCACCGTCTTTACTTGGATCTTCATCATCGTCTGGATGGGATCAGCAGTCGTCACAGTCAATGCAAAACTCCTTGGAGGAAGAGTGTAAGTCTCTCTCTCTCTCTCGCTGTTCTCTTGTATTCAGCTCAACAAGGAACTCGCATTCCAACCCATTGGTTCTGGCTTCTTTTTTTTGTAGATCCTTCTTCCAGAGCGTGTGCGTGATCGGATACTGCCTGTTCCCGTTGGTGCTTGTTAGCGTGATCTCGATTGTTTTACCAAACATCTACATCCGCTTGCCACTATGTGGAGTTGCGTTTGCTTGGGCATCATGGGCATCACTGGGATTCCTTTCGGACTCTAATCTCACCAACCGACGCGCGCTCGGTGTTTATCCATTATTCTTGTTTTATTTTGTGATTGCATGGATGATCCTTATCTCATAAGGGTCCTATCACACAGATGCAAGGGAGGAAACAGGGAAGAGGTATCAACACACACTTCACACGACAGACAGCTTTATTCACTCCCAATTGGCTTGTTGTTGTTTATCAGGACAAGGAATAAATGCGAAAGGTTTAGTTTGTTTAAGAGGACACTTTTTGAACAATCTTGGCAATCAGTTCGGGGAACACCTTGATTTGACTGAAATGGCCGCGATCTTCAAATTCAATGTATTCGACTCCAGGGATCTTGCTTGCTACGTGTCGTTGCTCTTCAATGGGCACCAGTGGATCATCTTTGCTGGCTGTTTTGAAAGCGAGAAGTCGGCCAATGGACAAAAGTCAGAAAGGGTGCGGGGGGGGGTCCATTCAAGACAAGTGCGTGCAAACGATTTTCATCACGTACAATACTGAGTGATCCAGCGCGTGTTTTGAGCCATTGCATCCCAGTTCCATGGTCTGTTGAAGTATCCAGATTCTCTCTATCCAGTGTGTAGCGGGTTAGACATTGAGTCTCTTGGGCATTGTGCGATACTGTCAAGCTAAAAGCATACCTCTGTCTCGTCGTCAAGGTCTGTATGGTAGGCGCTGACAAGTACTACACCTCCGACCTTGTTCGTCTCGATAAACCTCATGATGGAAGCTGCTCCACTGCTATGGCCCACCACTACATCCTCCTCGCCAATTTTGATCTCCTCCTTCATAAACTTGTGCCAGATATGTTCGTGCGCGTAGAGTGGGTCGGGGAAGTTGCGCAGAACTCCTCCCCCTGGGAACAATTGCTGGCCGGTGCTAGGGTCAGTGGCGCTGGCAAGGGCGTTCACAATGGAGGGATACCACATAGCCATGTTGACGTCGTAGACTCCGTTGCCAGGAATGAGAATGATGCGCGCCATGGTGGATGTCTTGAAGTGAGTGGACGAAAGAGAGTTGGGCTGTGAGCAAGAGGCGAGAAATACCCTCGTGGGAAGAGCGACAACTTATTCTTCTGCAACCCACAAGGCCATAATCGCTTGTCTCAATATCGTATTGAAGTTGGGATCCTTCAAAGTGCCCGCGATTGGGGGTCTTCCTATTGCGCGGTGCAGCCATGGGATGCAAGTGACGCGTGGATGCAAGTCAGACCCTTAAGGATCGCAGCTCCACTGAGCAGGAGTAAACAACCCCGCCTCGATGATCAGCCTTTACACACCACCTCCCCATCTGTCTTCTCCTCCCTCCTCTCCTTTCGCGGAAACATCCCCTTACCTTTGGTTGTCAGGGACTCAGGGACTCAGGGACTCTGAACTGGACTCGGGACGCACTCGGGCCTCATTGTGTTATCTCGAGTGGTCGGGGCTCAACCAAGAACAATACGCGTCCGTAAACTCATCCTTTCTTAGCCAGACACTATGAACCTGCAGTGGACACCAACTTTTGAGGACATCTCCAGGAACGTGCAGCTCGCCTTGCGTTCAGATTCGCATGACTATGTGATCGGCGTCTTGCGCGAACTGGAGGCCAACAAGTCCGCTATCCATGCAGTATTGGACACCCCACCACTCAATGCTGGTCACAGAGCTCAGCTGAAGCTTGGTAGGACTGAAATCCCTGTCTCTCAACGGTGTGTGCGTTTTGGAGCACGAGCGCTCGTACGCAGAAACTCCATGTGAACGATATGAACGCGTGTTAACATATCAAGTCGTATCCATTCACTATAGGCACCCCTGTCATCGATGGAAAAGCACGATCGGTGAACGAACAGTTTATAACGGAGGCTATTCTTCTCTCGGATCAGTTGGAAATCGACGAGTATGTAGCGGCCTCTCTTCTCGAGCATGGAATCCTCCGACAGGCACAATTCGACAGGACCCCAATCGAGACGGCCATCATTCTGTTCCACCGAGAGAGGATCACGCTTTTGCAGATCATCCACGCCATCTTAGATACCTCCAGCACATTTGGCTCACCTACAGAGTTCAGCAAAGCAATAGTCCCATTTAGAGCTGATCTAATGGACTCTGCCAGAGGAAATTTCGCCAGCAAAGCCCTAAGGTTGATCGAGGATCTGGAGAAGAAATCGAATACGCTCAAGAACGCAATGACAGAAACGTCCACATTGATCGCACAAATTGGGATGCCAATCAACGAGACTCGAGTCGAATACATCAAGCAGGAGCGCGCCCTTCTTGCGACATGTCTTTTTGATGTCGCATTTTACCATGAGCTTTCTAGCCCTGTCCTGAAAGCTGTCTTGGCAGCCTTGAGGAAGACTGATCTGTCGGATCCTATTGCCATATACCTTGCTGTCACAGTCATGGCGGCATTTGAGGTGTCTCCAGAGCACATGCGGATCCGTGGAAAAGCCGACGACGAGTTCCCAAATTACATGACGCAGGATTCGTTCACACCCGAGTATGCAAGAATCATCTCCGAGAAGGGCTGGGCTGTACCCGCCATCCAAGCAACCGTTCTGTTCCAATTCAGTCTTTGTCTCGGGAACGTATCAAATGGTAGTGCCAATGGATGGACAGAAGATGAGCTGCAGACTGTGACTGAGAAGGCTGTCACTTCAGACACCTTTCAATTCATCGCCAGTTACGTCCTTGGCTTCAAGTCGCAAGTGGTTGCTTCTGGGAACCGGATCGAGGTGCCATTCAACATTTCAAATGCAGTCTTGGGCGTCGTGGATCGGAACACGGATGGGTTTGAAACGACCGTCGGAAAGCCCGTTGCTGTGCAGCTGGAATCAAGTGTACAAGATGGAATTCTCGCTCTCTTGGAGCTGACAGTGCGCGACTTTATCATTACTATGTTGCCTCTGCTCAGGAAGATCAAGCACAAGGAAGAAGATGCTCTCCACCTGAGACAATCACAAACGCAGGCTACAGCAGCGGTACCCAGAAATGACCTCGAGGCATTGTTCACAGTGATTTCTATTCTCTACAAGGATCGCCCAGAAGCCGGGCTCCGTTTCTGGCCCAACAACGACGATCGCCTCTACCGCTTTTTGAAATGGGGCGTCGACTGTAAGAACACTGCGCGTTCTTTCTTTGATATGCTAGGATCGCTCGCTGCTGGACCTCATTGTGCGCAACACGCTTACGAGTTTTTGAAGAGCAATGGAGGTCGCTATGGCACACAGGGCTCAACAACACCAAACACTCTTTGCTCATGGGGAAAGCTGTTTGAGGCTATCGACTTTTATACCAAGAGGCTCAACGGGGATATCGCGGCAGGTGGACAGATCGAGAAGATTCGACCCGAAGAAGAGACTTTGCTAAAGTCGTTCCTGCATCTCCTGAGCACCGTGGCCAAGTACTCCCCAGTTGCCCGTGCGGCCATGAATGACTCGAAGCAGTTCCAAGTGATTCATTCGCTTTTCAGGTTCTTCATCTGCCCGATTTCTGTTGACCTCAAGGCCAGTATCCTCGACGCTATCGCCTCATTCACTACTGCATCGGTTATTGGAAGTGACACTCCTGCTCTTGTCTGGGAGTATTTGGAGCAGGCAAGGATTCTACCCAAGAATTATGTTGCACCTTTACCAGAGCAGGCAACGCCAGTTGGTGATAAACCACCTGTCACGAACTCTTCGCCCCGTCAGGAACGCGAGAACTTGGATCTTGGAATCGGATATGATATTGAAGAAATTGAAGCAGCCAACGAGACATTCCCTGAGACCATCGCTTTCACGCGGTTGCTGAGCGGCCTTGTGCAGGTACCGCTTAACCCCGAAGAACAGCAATCTATTGGATTCATCACCCTTCCCTCTCATCTCAACAACTATTACCGCCAACCCGGAATGATTCCGTACGTTCGATTCGTTTTGGACGTTGCCTTTGTCAAGGCACTCAACCGAACCTACCGTGTCGCGGATGAAAAGTGGAAGGTGGTCGATGCGTGCCTGAATCTTGTCGAGAGGTGCCTCTTATCGTTCGACATTGGCTCCTATATCCTGGGAGAGTCAGCCAAGAAAGAAAAAGATCAAACAACTGTTGATGTTCAAAGGAACAATGCACTTCGAGCCTCATTTCACCCGGCCTACGAGATCTTGACGCGTTTGTTGTCCGGTGGAGACGTTCTGAGGGAAATCTTCCGGATCTTGGGCACAGGAGTCGACGTTCTTAATAAGGATGATCAGGCGACATCACACCTCAGGTCGTCCATTGCCAGGTGTTTCAGGATTCTAGCAAAGACCATGCAGCTTCAGGATGTTTTCATGGAGTACATTGTCCAGATACTGCTGGCAACTACAAGCAGAAACGCTGTCTTGTCGTCACTGGCACCCATAGAGCAACATTTGGCATACAACAACACTACCATTGTCGACATTGGTTGCTATATCAACTGTGAAGGCAGCCAAGAGATTTGCTCGCTGGCGATTGAAATCCTTGATCGGCTCTCAGCCTCCCCTCTCTTTACAAACGGGGTTAACCATGCAGGTATGGTCATCAATCGACTGGTTCGTCTTTTGGAGTCCTCGCCGCGTTCGACACAGATCCTGTATGGGTTTGTGCAAAAGCTTCAGGCAGATGACGATGAGGACACCACAGAGTTTGGAGCCTCTCAGGCGGATAGTTCCATGATGATCGATGGTTCAGAGTCGGCCCAAAGGAGGGTAATGCTGGCACAATCACCCATCACAGCTTCCGCCATCCGACTCCAAATTATGCGGCTTTTGCTTGACAACTTGGACGAGTTGCGCAGTCCACCTACAATCGCCCATTTCCTGCTCGGCTATCCTACAACAACCAGGCTCATTAGCTCTGACAATGACGACGCCCTCTCAAGTAATACCTCTGTCACAGCACTTCATGTTACGCTGGACTTGCTGCGACGAGGAATGGATGGTCAAGAGCCGGACTTCACCACCCCATCGTCCGTCCCACTCTATATTAGCCACCCTCAGCTTGCCGAGAAATGCCACAAGCTCATCTATCGACTTTGCTCAGAGCCAGAGACAAGCAAATCCACCATGCGCTATCTTCGTACCAGGGAGGCGTTCTTTTACAGGCACTTGCGAGCACTCCCGATTCGGTTTGAGAATGGTTTGGAAGGACATCATGGTGTCCTGACACGCGTGGATGGATCGCAGATCAAGGCCAACTTTGTCAACCTGTTGTCGCAGCTGTACCAGCGGTCATGGGTTATGCGGACGTCTGCGTTGGAGCTTCGCATCGCATGTGAGACGAATCAGCGCCGCGAGGCTGTCGGTCTGCTCTCGCTTCTCTACAGCAGCACGGATAGTGTGCGTACCGCGGACGGGGATGACTTTATGTACTCTATCATGAGAACCACCAATGGTCAACTGGCGCAACCCCGTATGAAGATTTTGGAGCTCTTGGACTCTCTCGACTTTTCCTGGGACGACGACATGAAGATCAAGAATGTGGAGCAATTGTACTTTCCTGATGTTGCATTGGACTCTTGCCTTGAGAAGGACGAATATGGTGTCGAGGCTTATAATGTTGAAAAGGTGTTTTCGCTCCTCGTGGCCCGGAAATCCCAGTTGGAGAGCGAGAACATAACGTCAGGACCTGCGCACAAGGCAGCCGCTAATACGGAGATGAAGGTTACGATGGAGCAGTGCTTGGCGCGGAACCATGCCAAGAAGCTGGAGGCAGGAAGAAGGACAGCATTCGAATCGTGGCGTGAACTGGTTGAGATCACACTTGGACCTGGATTTGATTTGTTGAAAGTCGAGCAGCGCGAAATGATGCTCTACGACGTATTGGATGCCGTCCTTGCCAAGCTTCAGAGCGACTGCCCCGCCGACATTACGACCATCTTGAGCAAGGTTGCTCTTTCTCTTCTCCAGCGTCTTCGGACAGATCACTTCCGTCAGTTTATTTTCCAGGCAACCTCGACTGATCCAAGTGAGATCGATCTCCGCCTCCCTGCAGAACGCCTTCATCGCGTTGCAAGGAATATCATCGCTTGCATCCTTCGCCCTGGCACGTCACAGTCTCGATGCAATCTGTACTCAACTCTGGTCAATTACTTCCAGTACACCCGTTCCGAGGGCGACACGCACAGAAGCATGAAGGGATCCCAATATGTCATTGATGGGCAGCAATTCAGCCGAAAGGGAGATGACACGGTCAGAAATGCGCTGGAGCTAGGAAATCAAGCTCTGGTGACTGAAGTGGGAGAGCGTCTGTTGGAAATTGTTTGCAGGGACGCATCCGACGTGGACCAAGTCTGCAAGATTGCAGCGTTCACCTTACTGAACACACTTTATGGCTTGTTCGAGAGGGAGGTGAGCAACAGGGTACTAGTGCATCTCGTCCAACGCAATTACCTGAAGCATTTTATCGATGTGATGGCACGCGAGGACCTGGAACTACAAGCGAGCGTCAAGGGACGTGTTAGCAGGATGCCCTATGTGAGCGAGTCTAGGATGACCTTGTTTTTGCGAATTGCTCAACGCAGAGATGGAGCAGAACAGCTTCTTGAGTATGGCTTTCTCGATGTCCTTACCAATTCATCAACGGTGATCGACATGAGATCCAACCTGGATACTACGGGTAAGGTCCTTGTATAAATGTCTCGCAAACTAACCACATCATAGTGATAAGTCAGACGGTGGTTAGTTTGCCCATTACTCACGATTATCTCTGTTCTATCCTGCTTCAGACTTTGGTCCCTTTGAACAGACGGAGAGCAACCGATATCACAACATTGTCTATCCGATGTTCCAAGTCGCTGTTGCTATCCTTGCCAATCTTGGGCGCAACCACCGGACGGCTACAAGCAAGGTATTTCATGTTAATATGAACTTTTGCTTCGCTCTCGTTTTAGTGAATTGGAGATGACTAAACTCTTTTGTGTTTGCATCGTTTAGGCTGAACTGTTCGTGACGAGCCATCAAGATACATTTGCAGCCATCCTCAAAGATAGCGATCAGGTTATCACGATCAACACTCTTCGCGAGCTTCGCGCTGTAACTGCATTCTTGAGTCAACTAGCCGGTCATATTGCATCCAAATCGACGGTAAGTGATTATTCAACAACATCACTCTGACCTATTTGTCTGTGGATACATGTCGGATTGAGCCAATGCTGATGAATTTGGATACTTGCCGACCTCATCTATAGTCGGCAGCAACAGTTTTTGGTCCTTTGCACAGTCTTTTGTTGACTCTGATTCCCAAGTACTTTTCAGTCGATCAGTGGGCGCAATCTTTGCAACCCGTCAGTGATGCTGAGCGGTACATGGCTAGCGTGATGGCGCCTTCTTTGACCGCCAGGACAGGCACCAGTCTGTTTGAGCGCGATGCCAAGAGCATAGCACGAGACATTTGCAAGAATCTTTTGTCCTACTGCCAGATTAGCACGGACAAGGTTGATCGTTCAGGTATGTGCTGACGGGCAACGCAGTCATAGACATCCAGCTTGCACATTTGGACTCGAGTCGCACACGTTTTTAACCCGTTTCTTGTTCGTTTTGAACAGCAACCAATTCATTCACGCCATTGTTCACTTGGTCTATTTCGAATGTTTCGAGTGGAAATGACACGGCAGTGGTACCTTCTTTGGCAACGTTGGTGGGATACATGGGACGTACAGCAAACGAAGTTCAAGAGTCTCTGCTCAGGCATCAGGCACAACTGCTCAAGCTGAACAACATTACGATGCTGACTCCTGAAGAGAAGCAGGATATTCTTGATGCATCGGATGAGGATTACCGTGATGATCTTGTCGCTGTTCAGCGTGATCAGTTGGCGGTTCAAGTTTTACAAAAGATGCTCTTGACATCTACGCAGGAGGTTCTATCATGGCTCTGTAAGTGATGATTGTTTTGTCGGATTTTTACTATTGCATGGTCTATGTGAAATGCTTCAAGTCTAATGAAGTTTTCCCTTGATCTTTCCCGTGGTGGGGTTGACAGACTTGCTGGAGGCGTCTCTTGTCGTGTTCTGGAGACATCTCGAGTATTATTTTGGACAATACCCTGGTTTACTCGACGGAACAACTTCACAGCCAGGCCTAGGAGCCTCACGGTTTGGACACAGCGGGTTCAATGGATTGGCAGCAGGTGCATCTCAATTCAGCTTTGGGGCCAGCGGGTTTGGTGCCTCAACCACTACGAATACCACGGGTCTGAATCAGAGTCAGAACCAACTCTCCAAGAACTTTAAGCCCACGCTAGCCGAAGCACAAGGTTTGAAGCGGGATGCAGGACATGTAGTCAAGCCTGTCCTGGACAGCATTGTTGGTCTTGATTTGGTGAGTGGAATGGAATGTTTTTTTTGCTTCTCCATGGAGATCTCGTGTTGGGTGATTGTGGCCAAGCTGTTGAACGACAAAAGCTAACGTGTTATTTGATCTATGCTTTTTCATAGACACAGGAAAGGGTGGGATGGGATAACAGTTCCAGGAACAGCTTCATGGAGCTGCTAGTTCGTTGTATCAGGACGCTTCTTGAGCGCAATTGAGAGAAGCATTCCATAGACACTTGAAATAATCCTTTTTACAAAGAAAACTCTGTGCGGCACTTTTTCTTTCTTTCTTTCAATACGACGAGAATGGATTGTGAACTTGAAGAAAAAAAAAAAAAAAACGGCGGTTACACAGCCACCTGTGACTATTTGCCACTGGACACACACACCACCTTCTCGATCATCTCGACTCACTGCGCGACTACAACAAGACTGGCTCATCCTCCGGACGACATATAAGGCCGCTTGCTGATCTCCACTCCCTGTCGCTTGCTACTGTCTGTGCATTCATCTGTCTTCACCGTTCGATCCATCAAGTACTGTGTAGCCGAGTCCAGACATACGCCATGTCGAAAAGCCCTTTGGGAAAGCGAGCCTTTGACCACTCGGACGACGAGGAGAGCAACACCCGAGGTAACTCTACTGTCTGTTCTTGTTGGATAGCAGTGCGATAGGATCCAATTGCCCATGCTAACCTACCTCTCCCCTCCTCCCCCCATCGACATCCTCTCAGAATGGCAAAGCTCCCCATCCAAGAGAAGCTCACTCTCCCTTGGGGCTACGTCGAAAACGAGCTTGGAGAACATTACCCCACCATCGACTCCAACTCGCCGAAGCAAGCGTTCACAATATGCGGACAACTTGGAGAACATCTTGACCGTCGATACGACCCTGGGTACTAAAGG
>Ga0247824_10000353_pt1 | contig 21850 bp, 24 predicted proteins | sample 13C_PalmiticAcid_FD_194412 | JGI IMG/M metagenome (GOLD analysis project Ga0247824, IMG submission 194412) | Soil microbial communities from agricultural site in Penn Yan, New York, United States - 13C_PalmiticAcid_Day48 | ecosystem: Environmental > Terrestrial > Soil > Agricultural land...
TTGTAAGACGTTCAGCGCAATACTCACCAACACTTGCACATAGTCGCGCTATCGACCATATGAAAAGGAGAAGACCATTAATCGAGACACAAGACCCTGTCGGCCCGGATGTCTGGACCAAGCAGAGATCCCAGACAATCCAAAGCGCCCAAGACACTCAGAGCAACCAAAGCAACCTTGGCGCCCAAGAAACCCAAGCCGTCATTGACCCACAGGACATCCCCGAGATTCAACGGTTTGTCGAGATACCAAGCATCCAGGAGCTCGAGAACTCATTGCATTCATCAAAGTTCGTATCGATGGAAAGCTATCATGACGGATTGAAACAACTTCATTACGTCTTTGATGCGCTCTCCGGCTTTTACGGGTCTCACAGCATGAAGAAGAGGACGCGGGAGCACAAAAAGTCTCTTCGTGCAGAGAAAGTCTGGGCGGTCGATGGCGCGTTGGAGGTGGTCAAGAGATCAAGCGCCAACACAGAGCCCCCGCCATTGATTGTCTATGGTCATGGTACCTTCAACACCCATACAAAGCTGTCCTCCTTGCACCAGTCCTTCAAGTGATATTTTTTTATGAAGGTAAGCTGGTGTGTGGTGACATGTTTTGTATGTCTACACTTTCTTTGCTCGACCTAACATCCTTGCTTTCAGTGCAGGCGACAAGTCGAGGGTACCACGTTGTGTCGGCCGACGAGTACCTCACATCCACGATGTGTCCCCCGTGCACGGCAAAGGGTTTGGAACACAGAATGGCCAAGCCAACGCCGCGGTCCTGCGCGTGTCTCGAGCCGGAGTGCGGAAGGTGGCTGGACAGAGACTCTGTAGGCTCCCAGAACCTAGCCAGCATCGGTCGGGCGTGGATCGACACTCAGACACGCCCCCAGTCGCTCCGCCGACCAACATACATATAGCTGTGTCGACCCCACAGTTCAAAGTTATCCCAGCTTGTTGAACTCGTATTAGTCAGATATTTCTGGTTTGTACTTGTATTTCAGATAGCACAAGGGATAGCTAGGTACAATGGATATGGAGGTGAGATTGAAGTGAAAGCCGAAAGCTATCGCGGTTGAATGCTGCGTCGATTTTTTTGCACGTTGTCTGTTTCAATGAACTTTGCGACTTCACTGATGTTTGATTCAGTGAGGCCATTTCGAGTCATAAGTGCCAGCAAGCGCTGTAGCCAGGCTTGGCAGTTGCCGCCTTTCCTGGTCAAAGAAAAGCTACTGGTCACGTCTGCTGCAAGCACAGCAATCTGTTTACGCGTATCGTAATCAGGCTGTATGGAGACTCGACCACTTGTGATGGTGGGATAAATTTCAAGAGAATCTGCTGCCACCCAATGAATACGTGGCGCTCTCTAAGGAGACAGTTGTTGGCCTCCATGAAAACATGTATCTTTTTTTCGAGCCAGGTCCATCGGGACACTTCTCGTAGTCTCGTCCCCATCCCTCTCAGCACTGTCTGTCAGAGCATACAGAGTGTCTGGTAACAATCCGTGCAGTATCCGCAGGGTGCTCAAGAAAGGAAGGTGGTTCCTCTGTGCTCTGTGACTCAAAAGGAAGCATGCAAGGACAGAGGTAGCGAGCCTACTCTCGCCTAGTACGTTGTCGAAAAAAAAAAAAAAGCACCCTCGTGGCCTTGAGCAGGATGTGGCTGAAAGTTGCCACCACGCGCAATTTTATGTCCAAGCACGACCACTTGTTCCTCACCCTTCTTCTCTTCACTCATGAGCCAGGCCAAGAGACCCGCCGACACCGTGATCACCAAGGAGGGGAATGCGAAACGCCCCAACTCGGGGGCCACTGGGATACCTGGAGCCACGAAGCAGATGTCGCTGCTGGCTTGGGCTAAACCCAAAGCTGGATCGGGTGACAACACAACAACACAGGAAGCTGATCCCACTACCTCTGTGACCACAGTTGCCAAGGCAAAACCTGATATTCTCAAAGGCCTTCCGGAAGATAAGAAGGAATTGCTTCAGTTGGAACAAGACACCATGGATGCTACCTGGCTTCGGGCTCTTCAGACTGAATTCAACAAGCCCTATTTTATGGAGGCAAGCAGCCAAATTTACTTTGCCGTTTGTCCCTCTTGAACGTTAATGCCTTCTTGTTGACGTGTTTTCTATTTCTCCTGTTGTAGCTCAAAAAGTTCTTAAAACAAGAGGATGCCGGCGGCCAAAAGATCTTCCCACCCAAACCCGACATCTACAGTTGGTCTAGGTTCACACCTCTTCCATCAGTGCGCGTGGTCATTCTTGGCCAGGGTAAGCCAATCTTCAGCTCCCGGCAAGTCGTGATGCTCTGACAATGCGTTATTTCACTTTCCTTACCGATATGTAACCGATATGTAAAGACCCTTATCACGGCGATAACCAGGCCCATGGACTGTGCTTCAGTGTCAAGAAACCAGTCCGACCACCCCCGTCACTCCTCAATATGTTCAAGCTCCTCAAGACTGACATCCCCGGTTTCGTGATCCCTGATCATGGCTACCTCGAGTCATGGGCGCGTCAAGGAGTTTTGATGGTTAACGCTGCTATGACGGTGCGTGCTCACCAGGCCAATTCGCACAAAGGCAAAGGGTGGGAAAAGCTACTAGATGCAGTCGTCAAGACCATCAACGATCAACGCCGAAACGTTGTGTTTCTGCTGTGGGGGAAAGATGCCCAGAACAGAGGTGTATTGATCGACAAGAAAAAGCACCTGGTTCTGCAGAGCGTGCATCCTTCGCCTCTAAGTGCAAATCGCGGCTTCTTTGACTGTCAACATTTCTCCAAGGCGAACAAGTATCTCGAAGACAATGGGCAGCCAGCGATCAATTGGAACAGCCTTGTTGATGACAAGTCGTAGGGGCTATCAGTGGCGTCTCCTTGCAACTCTTTGATATGACATGGTCATGCTGATTTGGTTCCCCTCAAGATACCGCCTATGTACGACAAAATAACATGTCATTTATTCCTATTCGACGCTGTTTCCTGTTGTCATCGCTTTTGTGCAGTGTTGACAATGATCGAAGGGTTGGTAAAGGAGACACTTACGTATGATGGACCTCGATGAACCATGCCGCTAGCTTTGACATTAATGAAGTGTATTTCTGGCCTCAGCGCTGCCTTCTAGGGTACGTGGTACTGACAACCTCGTCATCGTTGGGTTCATCCTCTGAAAGATCATAGTCATATTCAACGGAAGAATCGTGCTGGTCGTCGATGAGAATATCCATGTCAATGTCTTCGGATTCTTCCTCATTTCCACTATTTCTGCGGCGGTATCCTGTCGAGGTGATGAAGGAGGGCTGTATGTATCGAGCTGGCAAGAACCATGATAGTCCTGCTGCATGCATCATATCCCTACCAACACTAAAGTGCGTCGTTAGTTGACCTTCTCCATCCACCCCTTTACCTTGGGAAAACGATTCAGAGGTTAGAGTTACCAAGTACCGCAGCAGAAGCACCAGACGAAACCAGAGAGGGTGATTATGATGCAGAAGACTATTAACCCGTAGAGCCCCCAGGGAGAAGATTGCTCGCCCATTTTGGTACACTGGCGCGAAAGTGAGAAGTTTGTGGTTGGAGATGGTTTGTTTTGTCCTTGACAAAGCCACATTGATGGATATTGGGCGGCGCCAACTTTCCTTCCTTCACTTTTTGATCGAAGCAGCCATGCCCGCCGTCGCAGAGACAACATGCTATAACCTCTCAAAGTTCAGAGGTAAGGAAGAGTGCTACGTTCTCGTGGCGAAGAGAATGTAGCATACACCCTGTTGCACTGAAGGCACGGAGTCTTTCTCAGGTGGGAGGTGAAGCTCCAAATGATCAAGGCTCCACTATGTCCTTCTTGGTCAGGCTCTGTGATAGCGAAGGCTCACCAACGTTGGTATGTTCAACAACTGTCCTCGTACGCGTAACTAGCAACAATGAAGTCCTTCAGGGTTCTGGATGACAATATAATGCTGCGTCTGAACGAGACCAACACTCACGCTGAAGCGGCATGTGCAAGTTTTTTTAATGAACTTGTGACTGCGTATCAAAAGCGGGATGCCAGCATCAAGTTCTGTCTGGAGGTATTCCGCGTCTTGACTTGTTAGAAAATTCATTGGAATGGATTCCCGGCCATCACTCTGACTATGTTGTGCCTACGTTTAGATTATGGACAAAAACATTGCCTCAAAGAAGGAGAAACTCTACCAGGATCCAGATGACTATACATTGAAGGATAGTATCATGACGGACGAGTCCAAGGCAAGGATTGGTTTCTTTTTTTCTATGCGTCTTATCAGAGCAGTTCTTGGATATTTGACCCCAAGTCCCTGTGCCGACATGGCCATCACTTTTCCGCTAACCTTACTTGAATGAAACGAATAGCGTCAGATTATTGCCAATGAGAGTGTGGTCGAAGATATCGTTCGTGGTCGCTCTTTGAAGGCATTCCAGGAGAAGTGTGCTCTTTTTGATCTCCCAGAAAACATTCAAGAGTTCCTGGATAATCGAAAATAAAATTTTATTTTTTCCCAAATCGCCTTTCATCGCTTCACTTCATTACTCGCTCTTGTTGTTCAGCCAACCCAACCAAACACGGGAGACTCCTGTAGCTATTAACTTTGAGAGTCGCAAGACAGTGGGCAGGAATTCGAGAATGCACGATTTTGACCCTACATCGTTTCAACGCGCTCCATGCGACTCATCGTCAACTCTATTCAGCGGAGAGGTATCCCCAAACCTATGTGCCGTTTCTCCAAAGTCGTTCCAATGCTCTGAGCAGGACCACAGACCGTGCAAGGCCACAAATAGGGAATTCAATGCTATCAGGAGCAACGGTTCAAGTCCACATATGGAGCGTCGGCAGGTCAACGTTTTTGACTGGTTTGCTGACAACATGGGAGTTGCCGAGCCGTTAGTCGACCTCTACCCGTCTTCATCTTCTTTCGGTATTCGCTGTCTGAATACAGAGGCTACCACGTCTAGGGTGAGTGAACGCGCAAGACGGAAAATTGTTGCTCCTATTCCGTCCTGATAAGGCTGACTTTCTATTCAGCCTTCAACAGCTATCAGCCCTGCAGACGTTGTGCTTGAACTTCCACCTTTGGAGAAGCGACCAAGAGATATCCTTGAAGGCGCCTACCAGCGCGATATTCTTGCAACAGTCCGAGGCTTCTCTTCAAATTCACTCTGTAGCCAGGCGCAGGTCACGGATCTTGCCGAGATGAACGTGGATGTGCAGACAAAACGGATGCGGACAGATATTTGGCGTGCGGCAGGAAAACAATTGCAGGATTCAGTGTTGGCAGGGCAAAGCAATGCAACGGATGAGACTTCTGCGTTTCCTGATACAGCGATATTGACATGGGAGATGAACACCAAGGCAGCGTCTAGGACCTCAATAGAGATGGGTGCTAAATCCCTATATGTGACTGAGGCAGGGATTTCTGTATTCGAGGGAGTGCATCAAAGGTGTATATCAAGCGCTTGATGTCGTTATGTGAGGATGCAAATGCTGTTGTCATTGTCGTAGAGTTGATGTTCAATGTCGAACGTGGCTTCCATATATCGGTTAGGCATTTGGACTATGCTTTCAAGTTCCGGCCGGCACCGGGTATCATCCCTCACGCGCTGCTGGTCGATGTACGAGCACGGTTTGCCCATATTCATTGTCTTCAATCGGACATTATTCCCGCTCAAACTAATCTTCATCCGTCATTGTTTTTACGCGTAGTGTATCTTACTCCTGTTGAGCGGGACCTCATCGTCGATCTTCAAATACAGCGAAGAATCCATGACATTCAATACAGTCACTGAAAGCATCCGGATTGAAGGCTGCAGCTCTGCAAGTGTCATGGAGTACGTGAGTTTGACTGAACAATGATGGCTTGTCTTCAATGTCGATGATGCACCATCAACTAACCGTGTTGCCATGGCAGGCTGCTGCAGGATATGATGAACACAGGCACTCACATGAGTAGACTTGTTCACGTTGCGGAGACATGTGCCAGCCAGTAAGTCACCAATTTGCCATCTTTGTCGTCGATTCAAGGCAGGCTTTTCAGGTTGGTCCGCTAATAACATTTTGTCTGTTCAGGGGTATGGGGCTGATTGGTATGGCTTTTGGCCGCTCGCTGTCCTCATACCTGATATTTTTACAGGGAACTATTGTTGCATTCAGCGAGGCATCCAGAGCTAGACGAGTTCATATTTTGGAATTATACCACAAGACACGCAATATGGCATCCATTCTGGAAAGACTGGCAATGCTTTGCCAATGTGTACGTGGGCATCATGGTAGCAGCACATTTGGAGTGGGAGGGTAGAAACGCAACCACTAACAGTGTTTCAACAATCATAGCATGTCACGCAGAGTTCTACCTCATCTGTTGCTCACTTGGGATTCACCTTGCCATCAGGCCCGAACCTCCTTTCCATGGTTTTTGATGAGCTGCTTCAGGAAACCATGACATCTGATCCACTGTGGAATTCATTGCTCTTAAGCCTCTTGAACCAGGCTAGTAGGCCATACATGGAGATCCTAAGTCGCTGGTTAGGTATCTCATCGTCCACGCACTCGTCACATGAACACGGTAGCAATAACCAGGATGGATCAAGGAGGTGGTTTGGGCTGGTAAATCATGATACCGAGAACGCAGGAAGAGGAGAGGACCACCACAATACAGGACACTTCAGGATATTTGACTGCCATCTTCAGCAATCCCTTCAAGGCTTGGATCTCTATGACGAATTCTTTGTGCGTAGCCGGCATGAGTGGTCGTGGGATGGATCAGAGCCGGTTATGTTAGCGGACCCCTTGGACTACGATGGCGAGTTCCAGATGAGTAGGCGCATTCGGCCAGCAAGCTTTATAAGCGTGCAGTTGGCGCATAAGGTCATGGAGGCTGGTAGGGAACTTCAAATGTTGAGTGAATATGATTCCGGACATCCACTGATTGTACAAAACAGGGAGCGGAAGCCAACCAGCAGAGGATTCGAGTGGCTATATCTCCAGGAAGATATTGTGGCGTAAGTGCGAGAAGTGCTTGCAAGGTTTATTCTGCTGCTGCCAAGATTTCTAAATTCTCTTATTTCTCACATGCAGATACAATGAACTGTGTTCAGAATTGACCAAGGACGTCCTACTGGCGTTGGTAGTAAGACTTGAGAATATGGGATGGTTCGCCAAATCCCGTATGATATCGACTCGGATGAAGAAAGGAAAACAGGCTAGGGTTGGCTATCCGCTGACAGAAGAGATCGAGGCTATGCAAGTTGATCGAAATGTCACTGAATTTCATGGAAACCTACCACATAGTCGTGACCTGGATCCAGATCCCCAGAAGTTCACTCAAGTCACATCGTCGCTCGGAATGGCAAACGACCCCATAATTGCTTGTCCAGATAAGATGAATTCACTCTTGGAACCCGCAACTTCATTTTCTGACACTTATTCAGGACTTCCATCCGTATCATCCACGGGAATTCATAATGGGACACCAAGAGACTCTTTTAGGGTCGGCACCGGACTTCAGAAAATTGTCTCATTAGCAGTTCTGGCAGAAGATGGCCTATGCAATGCCATCGAAAGACGAACTTCATTGATTCACACATGCGTACTGTCGCTTTACTTCCACGACTTGAACCTTCTGGATCATTTCAACACCATGGGCCGTTTTTTGTTGATGAGAGACCCACAGTTTACGGAGAGTCTTTCACAAGCGCTGTTTGAAGGAGACATGGGACTGGTGTCGCGAGCCGTTCGGGCTTCTAGGACTGAGGTCGTAGGGTGTAGAGTTGGAACGGCGTTAGGTGGATCAAGTCGCCATGGGCTTGGATATGCGATATCCACAGCTCCAGGCGAAATGTTGTTCGCAGAGCCACTGCCGTGGCCACCAAGGAGCGGAGAGCTGGAGATGACACTAAGGGCAGTCCTTTTGGATTGTATCCAATATTCCCACGATGGTGGTGATCTCTTCAGATCAGCAGTGGAGGTCGGAAATGCGCGGAGTGCCTCAAGTATTGAGATTGAAGATGGAGGAGCCGAATCTTTGTCGGCGTCAATAAGGAGAGCGAGGAGGCGAAAGAGACTGAGTGTAAGCGAGCTCGAAAGGTCACTGGCTTTTGCTGTCAGAGACTATGATGACGATTCCAAAATACCCAAGGATATCAACGGTAAGTGAAAAGTCGTACCTTCAAAACTAGCATGCTGTTGATTCATTGTCCTGTACATGCTCCTAATGTATTCAATTATGGTTTCATCTGGCAGCACTGGAGGCGCTCGATTTTTTGTATTTGGACTACAAACCATCACGACCATTGCGTCTCTTATTCTTTACTCCATTGGCCATGGACAAGTACGCTCGATTATTCACTTTTCAACTGCAACTCACAAGGATTGGGACAGCTCTGAAGGATATATATCACCAACTCCGACATCGACAGAAGGGCTATACATCTTTAGGCAATCCATTCGACAGTCCGTCATGGCCACATCGACAATTTCAACAAGGACTTTGCCCAGGGGAAATGGCGTTGTTGGATCGTTTCCGGTTTGAAGCTCAGCATATCTTTGATGGGCTCCATGGGTATATCGCGGAAGTTGCCATTGGGACGAACTGGGAATTGTTTGTTCGGAGAATGAGTGTTATCCAGATGCAGATCGAGGGCCAGATATTCAGTGGCGCAGTGGAGTCAGCGCATGGAGAGATGACAGACTTGGATAGTCATGTGGACGATCAGGGCGATTCATCAAAGGTGGCCGATGAGCCAGAGGATCTGAAGACTCTGCATATCTATCATGATCGTGTTCTTGAACAAATACTGGAGCAAGCGCTTTTGACGCGAAAGTACGCTAAAGTCATGCCAGTCGTTTATAGGATCTTGGGTTCCATCCTCAAACTATCGCAGTTTGTAGACCAAATACGAGGAGTACCGTCTGTGACTCAGCGCGGTCCGGATCTCGAATTGGAAGGGGTTGAGTTGCAGGAGAAAGTCGAGACCCGTACCAAAGAACTGAGAATCATGCATCAAAATTTCAGGTCCTGTTGTTGTGAGTTGGTCAAGTTGCTCAAAGCCATGTGTTCTCAAGATTCGAGCAAGGAACCCATGCAACAACTCCTCGTCAGACTGGACATCTCGGGGTTTTTGTAGCGGCATAGAATAGTACTCTCCGTTGACTGTCTGAAATGCTGCTTGATACCAAGGTGAGGGTTTATTGCTTTTGCATTAGCTCTGCTGCGATTCTGAAAGATCCGATCAATGATGACAGTTGCAATTTCTCACTAGCTCCCATCGACAGCTTAAATCTAAAAAAGGAGGACAATCGTGTACGTAGCTCGTATCAGGGGTCATTCGCAAGGTGTCAAGTATCAGAGACGAGATTGTGTTGAACTTACTCCACATCAGCCATCTTATCCAGAAGGTAGACACGTGAGTTTGTAGGCATATCGACCAGTTCGAGGTAATTATAAACTTCGGTCAAAATATCTTGCAGTGCCATCCCCTTGACCGTCTTGAGGTATGAGACAGCTGTTTTGAGTGTGTCATGGTAAGTTAGAAGATCCGTCATGGATTCAAAGAACACGATCAGGTTACGGATAATAGTAAATTCTACTGTCGTTGACACTCACTGGAATAAGCAGTATTAAAGTCTTCGGTGAGCATGCTGTTCACAATGGTCTCAATATCTGTTGGGTGTGGATTCCCTGTGCAGTTGTAAACAGCATCTTCGTCCACGATCTCGTATCCTGCATGACAGGCTTGTAAAATGTTGAGTGCACGTCTCATATCTCCCTTGGACAATTGCAACAGCGCCTTTCGTCCTTCCGATGTACAGCTGACGCTGCAAGACCAGAAAGTATTACCGCGATTAGTAGCAATGTTTCGAACTTTTTCACCGAACTGATTGCAATAACACTGGTAACAAGCAAAACATACCCTTCGTTTTGAATGATATAGTCCAGTCTTGAATCCACCTGGCTTGACTCAAGAGGCCCAAACCTGAACCGAGTGCATCGTGATTGGAGCGCGGGGATGATCTTGCTTACATAATTGCAGATAATACAGAACCTGACATTACGCGTATACTTTTCTACAACTGTTTGCGTAGAATTAGCGATGTACTGATCAGGGCAGAGCGAATGGGATGGCATTGCTTGTCAGGTACTGGCCTGAAGAAAAAAAAAAAAAAAAGACTTGCTATCTTACCTCGACGCAGGGCATTCTGAGCAGTCTGGGTCATCATATCAGCCTCGTCAAGAATAATCAGCTTGAATCCTGAACTGAAGATTTTTTTCGTGCTAGCAAAGTTCTTGATCTGTTCGCGTACAACATCGATTCCGCGGTCATCTGATGCGTTCAGCTGGTTCAAGCAAACTCTGCGTCAACAGGATATCCTTCATTTAGTTTGATCAAGCCTACAAGACTACCACAAAATTTACCTCCATCGTCATGCTCTTCCACATGGGTCCATATAGCTTGCGAGCACATGCCAGAATCGTCGAGGTCTTCCCGGTTCCTGGGGGTCCGTAGAAAAGTAGATGTGGGAGTCTGTTTTCGTCGATGAACCTTTCAACTACATGTAGACATTTTGGCGTGATGCCGTTAGCCTGGTGAGCTCGTTGAGAGAGAGAGACGGGAATTCATGGCTCCCATTATTGAGTCGGAACATACTTGTCGAGGTGATATCCTTGTGCGACACTAGGTCGTCCAGAGTAACTGGTCTGTACTTCTCCACCCTACATGAAGGAAAGTGTCGTCAACTATCAGAGCCTGATAAAGTACGGCAGAGAAAGCAACAGCGACTCCCTTTATAGTTTACCAAGGCAAAGTGTCATCAGCCGAGTTAGGTGACTCGACGATTTTGCCTTTAGCTAAAGAGCCGGAGGGGAACGACTCGAAAGCGTCCGAGGCATCGGTCATCACCTGGTCTTCGTCCATTGTGCCGCCTCGTTGGATTCCTGACTTGTTACGCTTTGTCAAAGGAGGGACGCGAAGTGTGTGTTGTGGTGTGCACACAAATAGCCGAATAAGAAAGTCACACTCCCAAGACTTGTGATGCACCATCCTTTGATGTAGGCTCGGCACCCCCGTTCACCCAACGCCGCGCACACACACCGGAAAAAAAAAAAAAAAAAAAGCTCGGGCTTATCGACAAAGATGCAGCCATAGCCCCTGCACGGAAGGCAGGATTACTCAAAAGGTAAAGACAGCAAACTTGTACTATTGTTTGTCGCGAAGTTGCTTCGTTACATGTCGAGTTTATTCCACTCTTACTGAAAAGGAACGCCATTTCTCGAGTTCAATTGGTCAAAGGAGTAATTGATTTGGCTAGGAGAAATGGATGTAAAGAGGAACACACACGCACACATTCAGCACAGCTAAGAAAATGATCCCCATAAACGTGAGCTTCTCGCCACGGGTAAAGCCCGATGATGATAGATTGGCCTCAGACAGTGAATGTGAGTGGACTCTGTGAGGGGCGCCGCTCTTTCCGATATGGTTACGGTGGTTGGCCAGTGTCGTATTTGGAGTGCTACTGCTTTCGCCGGCTTCCCTGTTTCGTTCGCTAACCTGTGAAGACCCTGAGTGGCGCTGCCCCTCCAAATCGCGACGATAATGATTTGGATCCGCGTCTTCGGTCGCCAACTGTTCAATTACAGAACTTCGAAGGGAGGGCGGGACATCTGTTGCATCCTCCAGCTCATGAATCACAGTTGCAACTCCTTCGACAACGACCTCGACCTCTGGTACATTCGTCAGCGCTTGATGTTGTTCCAGTCGTTTCAAGGCGTTGCGGAGAGATCTTTTACCAAAGATCGAGAGCGTTAAGATGCAACAAATGACAAAGACAAAATTCATTGCAATGACCACAAGGTTTTTTGTCTCCAGATCTGGATGATCAATACCGGAGAGACCCTTTAGCAGCGAGCCGATCCAAATGCCAATGCATGACCCAGGAAGTACACCAATACATGTTGCCCAGACGACGGTCCATAGACGGATTGAGGTAATGGAGAAAAAGTACGTGATGAGATTAAATGGGATAGGTGTCAAGCGTAACATGACGACGATCTTCCATCCTAGCATTCAGTAGAATGTTCGTAATGGTTAGTAAAGTCTCTGTTAACATTCATCAAATGAAGAGAGAGAGTGCTTGAATCATGTCGATACCATCGTCCTTGATGACTTCATCTAGAGCATTGAACTTTGGGTGTTTGGACATTGTGCTCTTAACCCATTCATGGAAGACGTATCTTCCAAAGACGAAGGCCCACGCCGAAGCAACTACATCTCCCAGCAGGACAACAAGCAGAGCCAAGGGGAATGGCTTGAACAGGAATCCTGCTCCCACCGTGAAGAGCGATCCTGGCAAAAATAGCGTGCATGCGATGGTATAGGACAAGATGAAAAGGAGTGCGCCGATCCGTTTGTGCTGGTCAATATATCTATTGAACGCATGAATGTGTGAGCATCAATCATGAACGACGTGTAAGACCACGTCTGCATCGTGTGACCTAGAACCAGACTTACTTCAGTACGTCTTTGATGTGGTCCTGAATACGGAACACAGTGAACGACAGGACAATGAGGATCAACAGTGTGGCAAGTAATCCCGCTTTAATGTACGTTTGGCGATTCCACTTTCTAGGGTGCAGCCCGTTCTTGAGCGCCCATTCAATCCATGTTGTTGGCTGTTGATCATCAGCTCCTCCATGTGTACTGTCTTCTCCGCTACTACTGTATCCACCACCATTTCTTGTCCCCATGCGAAGGAGGGGTGAGCGCTCTGTGTCAACGTCGCTCTGATCGTATCGCCCTAAACCTGCACGCTGCTCCCCTGGCCGCTGATCCTTATACTGTGCTCTGATCGGCACAACATGTTTTGCAGCAACGTCTTGGCCACCGGATTCGTTGCTGTTTTGCTGTATCGATGAATCTTCATTTCGCGATTGGTATGTCTGTGTGTCATTCCCCGAGAAAGCGGTCGAGACTTCTGGACCTGCCTTATGGGTTCTGAGGGACGGGTCAAGAGTGGCGGCATCTACACTCTTGCCTTTGATATCAGCACGGCCAAGCTGCGCATTTTCATTACTGGCTATCATTGAAACCGTGGTGTCATGGTCCTTGTTGGCTTGGTCCAAAGTTGTTGAAGAGGACGACGTAGAGGTGGGATTGGAGGGTGAGCCTTTGACTTGGGGGCCGGTTTTGCCAGACTTCCTCTTAGCCATTATGTCTATGTTAGGTATGGAGTGAGGGAGCGGAAGAGAAATGAATGAGGAAAAGAGTGTGAGAGGAATCTACCATGTCAGAAGGACAAAAAATAGGGGGCATTGCGCAAGTGTTTGGGAGGCATGGGCGGGGGCTCTTCGAAATCATGGGCCGAGCTTTTAACTTTCACGACGTTCAAGATGGCTGTTCGGAGGCTATTCCTATTGCGTGCGAAAAGCGTGCCTCCTCCAGTCATGAAATATCGTCAACAAAAGTTCCTCTCGAACAAGGTCGTCTGCACCCACGTAGTTTACAACCCGATGCTCCCTCGGTACGTGCAAATTGAGTGTGGAAAATCAATTTGTACGCTGGCTTAGAGAGCAGTTGGAATGGTGTCAGGGTCACAAAAGGTGGGGTGAGCATCATAGGAACATGGTAAAACTTGCGACACTGTGAGAATGCTAAAGACGAGAGGAATACAAGAGGTAATGCATCAACGGGCGGGGCTTCGAGAGGCAGCATCGGTAAGCACGGCAGCTCAAGCCGACGCCTCGCGCCGAGGTTACGGTGATGTGATGTACAGATTGTAGCCTTGGATTCTGAAACGCTCATGTAAAAGTGCAATTACACTGGCGCATTCAGCACTCAGAGTCCTGTGTCTTTATTCATGACGATTCCGAGAGCAGATACGCCCACGAGTGTGCACAGAACAATCGACCAAGTGCTGACGACCATGACCGATGACCCCATCACTCCTTGCTCCACTGCCTGCTGTGCAATCAATAACCCAAGCTCACCGCGTGCTATCATTGCTGTGCCTACTATCCAGCGATAGTGAATCCGCCGAGCCTGAATCTCGTTCTCTATTGGAACCGTTGTCTCACCAGAAGCCCGTTGAACAACCTTTTGAAGTGACGACGGAACAACAGCGGCCACAATGATCTTTGAGAGCGAGCCGATAATGGCATAGAGGACTCCCCACGCGAAAAGGGTCGGCTCCAGGAGCTTATCCAAGGGGATTGCGAACCCGATGGTCGCAAAGAAGATTGCGCTGAGAGCTGGTTGAACTGTGAGAACAACGTGTTCGTGGTGGAGGCGCTTTAAGGTCGGGAAGTTGGAACAAAGAACCCCAGCCATAAATGCTCCCAAGAACTTGGTGCTCCCAATGTATTCGGCCAGGACGCTGTATCCGAGTCCCACGAGAATCATGGCGCTGAGGAGGATCGAAGAGACCAGCGGGCCGTAACGGAGCACTACCCAGGCCTTCGTCTGGGCCACCAGTTGGCGCCAGGTGATTTTCGACGAGCCGTCCTTGTCATTGTCAATACGACCGATCTCACATTCAGGATGCACTTCAGGGGTTTCTGGCGCCTGCTCTGGTACTTCATCCCTTTCAATGGAATCGCTGGCCTCCATCGGCCGTGCTTTACGTCTAGATACTACTAGGCATCCAAGGAGAGCGATGATTGTGATCCCAAGACTCGACAGCAATGGTTTCAGTATTGTCATGGCGCCAATCCTCTTCCCGGAGGAAGTCTGTTGTGGGGTCCCCAGGGCAGAGACAATACCCAAAAGGATCAAACTAATCACGTCGTCCAACATTGCTGCCGTTGTGATCAATGCTCCTTCTGCGGTCTCGAGGATTCCGCGCTTCCTCATTATCGACACTGCAATAGCGATCGATGTCGATGCCAGGGCAGCGCCCGAGGCAATTGCCTCGGAAACCGGATCAATTGTCGGTGAACTCTCATTGTCACCGCCATGGTTGTATTGGTTCCGCAAGGCATAGATGAATCCACATCCGGTCAAAAACGGAACCGCCGAGCCGATCACCCCCACGAGCGCTGCATACGGTCCTACTCGAGCGACTTTCCAGAGCTCAGTGCAAAGCCCTGCCTCAAAAATTAGTGCCAGCACGCCGAGCTCACCAGCTAGGCTGAGAACAGTCTTGTCCGTTGGGATGAGCTGTCCTAGATGACCAAAGATGAGTCCAATGAGTAGTTCGCCGAGAAGTCGACATTGGAATAGATCCTCAAAGATGCATCCAACAAGGTAGAGGCTCAATGAAAACAGGCCAAAGTTGAAAAGTGAAGAAGGAAACATTTTTTGGGCCTCAATGTGCAAAGCTGCATTTATTTCACAGACACAGGGGGGGTCGCTGTGCTCAAGGTGGCGGTGATGGGTCGCTCGAACCTTCCAAAGAGTCGTTCACCGGGATAGTCTTCAAACTCTTTAAAATGGGCTTTCTCGCGGTAATACGCCTTCAACAACTTGTTGTCAGCCATGCAATCCAGTCGTAGGAAATGCTTTCCGTGCTTCAGTCCTTCTTGCTCCGCAAACATGAGGGCCTTGGGTCCCAGGCCATAGCCTTTGTACTCTCGTTCCACGACGAGGCGATGCAGGTACACGGCATCTGTCCAGTCGTCGACAATGTCCTTCCACAGCATTTCGTCAAATGGGTCTGTGTAGTTCAGCGTAAATGTTCCAATGATGGTTTCTGTTGGTGACGACGTTGTGACGGATGTGGTGGTCGAGTTGACTACGGTGATATCGTTCTTAATAATGAAATAGGCATTTCCCAAAGAGATGGTGTGTTCGATGTGGGCGCGCGTTTTTGGGGCTGTGAAGGATCCTGGGATCCATTGGTTCAGGTTGTTGGCCACCATCCACTGGGCAGCCCTCTCTAGGATATCGATAAAGACATCGATTTGGATAGGTTCGACCTAGTCATGGTGTCAGAATGCCATCCTTCAACAATGTGCAAAATAATCTCTGTCTGCTTGGTCTTGTTCTCACCTTTTGGAAGGAAAATTGGTCTGCGGTGATTGCCATGGTGTAAATCCAGGGGTGGGCGGGTAAAGGAGATCTGGGGAAAGATAGAGGGATGGAATGTGGTGGGGGGATGCAGAAGTGGATCGACCATGCTTTATAACTGTTTTTTTTGAAAAGATCTGCAAATAATCGGGCAAAGACTTCCGTCCTACGCGGGCAAGTTGCAACTGGACCCGTTCCGCATTGTAGATGCACGATGGAGATCTCTCGGCACGAAATATGTCTGCACTCCGAACGGGGGCGCAACTCATCGGCTTAGAGCTCATCCTTGGTGTGTTTCTCGTGGTTCACTTGATCAGCCTTGGTTCCCTCTGGATCCTCCTCCTGGCCATTCTCCGTACTCTCGACGATCACCTCCTCAACTTGCTCTTGTTGCTCTAGTTGATCTGTGCTTTCCTGGCCTGCGTCCGCCGTAGGATACTTTTCTGGTTGGTGGTCGGGATTCCTCTTTTCAAACCCCTCGACGATCTTCTCCTCTTTCGTCTCAAGGTCAACCCACTTGTCGCAGCCTGCGATCTGATTCACATTGACAAAGTACTCCATGGCCTTGGCGTCGTGCACAAAAGGACATTCTTTCGGACAATCCGACTTCATCCAATAGAGATCCAAAAAGGCGATGCAGACACAGCGTTTCTCATGCGGTTGAGGTCCCTCTGGCCGGGTGATGACTTCTATCGGATCATAGTCTCTAGGACAAGCATGTGGAAAGTGGTTGTTCATGGCCTTGGCGAGACAAGCTGGACAGTAGTTGGGGTTGCCAGGATCCTTGGCTTCCACCTCGAGGCGCTCCTGAGCTGTCAGGGTGGCAGAAACAAGGGAGGTTCCATGGGTATTGCTGTAGTTGAGGCGGGATGTGGCCAAGAGCGCCAGGGACGAGAGCGCGATGAGGGTGGCAGTCTCTGAACAGCGCATAGTGTAAGAGTAGAAGAGATACAAGGAGGACGATGAGATGGAAGACGGGGGGAGGAAGAGGAGAACTTGGAAAAGAGAGAACAATTAAAGGTTCCTTTTCCAACGGACGTTGGAGCATCATGGGGGCGATAGGTTGGAGAAATGCAGAAGAGCAATCGCTTGTGCGACAATCAACAAAGTGACAATTTCAAGGAACCAACGATCTTCTCCCACATGGTGCACTCCTGGGGTCGGTGTTACCCAAGGCGTGCTGGAGACGTCCTGTCACTATGAACCGCTGCTCCACTGCCACGGCGCCCCGATTGTCCTCGTACTGGTGCTGCGTAAAAGACAGATACTGCGGGGCCAAACACTTTCTTGGTCGAAAGAGAGTTTGGAGGGAAAGAGAAAGCCACCCTTCCTGTATCGACTGGAGCACAATGGCAACCCAAATTACGTCACAGAAAAAAAAAGTTAGTCCCTGCTAAAACATTTAGCATGCAGGCAACAGCAACCAGTAGATGAGTTGACTTACACTACACCAATTTGTGCAGCCAACAATGTTGAGCGCGGTTGCTTACGCGCGTATTGATCTAGACAATGGAAGAGTGCCCTTTAGTCGCCTATGATGTGGTGATAGTTGAGCCCACAAAACTTTGACTGACTTGCCTATACCTTTTTCCCACGACTACTGGCGACGGCCTTTGCCCTTTCCAGAGACCATCGGTTCTGAGGCTTCTCGCTTGCGTCCTGTCCTCGTGGTCTCGGTGGTGGAGGTGCTGGCTGTACTGGCACTGCCGGTGGTACTCGAGGTGCTTGTGCTTTCCATCCATGGGTAGTTGCCACCTGCATCCACTGGCTGTAGATACAGGGGTCGCTCCTGTCGTGTGAGGTGGCCTTGGACTGCTTTGCACATGTTTTGTGCGGCCATTGTGTCTCTGTGCAGTGGGATGTGACACTGGGTGCAAAAGAGCCTGCGAATGCTCACCTGCCCAACGAATTGTTGGCAGGTAGGGCACTTCTTGCTACTGTAGTACTCATTGACCCCAGTGACCACATATCCCAAGGAACGTGCCTAGAGGAAAGGAGTGCTATTAGCAAAGGGTCACTCCAAAACGGATAAATGTGGTAGAGGAGATGAGTGTCTACTGTACCTTCCTCACGAAAAACGACGTGAATGACGAATGCAGGGATGAAAGGCGATTCTTGGATGCGAACTGGCCCAAACCCACTGCAATGATGGATTTGTTGGATTCGTCTCTAGGCTTGCCGGCAGAACCACCAATCATCTTCAGCAGCTTGTCAGTGATGATAGCGTACTCTGCCCGGTAGGCCTTCTGGGAGTCCCATTGGTGCCTTTTGATGATGTTACTGGATTTGTTATAGAACTTTTCCAGGTTATCTCCAACTTGTTGGAGACGGTGTTCGTAGTTGGCTACGCTGGCGTCAGGTCCTCGGAGTGCCGGTAAAGAACGCTCGATCGATGCGATAGATTCTGTGCCGCTTGGTGTGCTGTCCCTCTGTCCCTGCAGCCATCGTCGATACTTGAACGTTGCTTGCAAGACAGCTTTCTGTTTGACAGTCAACGTTGTGTGCTTTTCTTTTGCTGGCTGGCGCTCTTCCTCAACTCCGTGCTCTTCCACTGGCGGGTCCACCTCCTCGACTTGATGCGTTTGTAGGACCTTGCGCTTGTTAACGGTCTTGTCAGCTGCATCTCGAGGGGGGAGGACGTAGGCTGCAACCGTGAACGTCTGTCCCAGATCTAGCCCTAGGATGGTGATATCATCCGGTGCACATCCCCAGATCTGCTCCACGTCATTTTGGCTCTTTACGACATTCCGGATCTCGGTGAGATAGTCACCGGTCCCTCCGAGCGGGGATGCGATCCGCAATGGAACCTTGTTCTCTGGGAATCGCTTGTAGCGTACGGCAAGAAGTTCATTCATCTTCCAAGACAGAAGTTGGAGACGGAAGCCGTCTGTCCGAATCGTGCTCTGGACAATGTAGCCTCGTCCCTTGTAATCACGGGGATCAAACTGCACGCCCCGGATGTGGTTGATATGGTCTTTCATTTCGAACAACGTCATCGTCCGTGAGTTTCGCCTGTATCCTCCACTGTTCTTGTCTGGCTTCCTGCTACAGCCGACGTCCGTGATCAATTGGGTGATCAAGGTTCCTGGTGCCTGGTCCTTGTACCACTCTTGATAATCTCCAAGGGCTGCATATACATGGCCTGCTAGCTCGTTCATCTTTCGTTTCAACAACTCGCTCTTCCAGAAAATCGGTAAAAGATCTGTCTCGGAGAAGGTGAAAAACGGGCGAAGAATAGGAGACACCGGCACGGTCTTCCACCCATTTCCGTTCAGCTTGTTCACTCGCATGAAGTTCTTGATAGCAGGGAGATTCAGATCGATGGAGATGTCTTGATCTTTAGGCACCTTGCCTTTCTCCTTCTTCTTTATGAGCTATCCAGTTTGAAATGATATCTCTATTAGGATCTTTCCCATCTGCAACAGAGACACTGTCGATAAAAAATGGTGATGACCCCTTTACCTTCTGATGGATTTTCACCGCTCCATTCTTGTAATGGCTCTCAAGTTCGCGCGCAAGTTGGCCTCCCGCTACCCGGAAAAGACTGGTGCCTGGATAGTTCGCCAGTGAACTTAGCGCCCCTCTGTCTTTTTTCTCAACGAGGCCAAGCGTCTCCAATCGGCTGACAAACTTTAAGGCGTTCTTGTTCTGTGGCAGGTTGTTGGAGTGTAGGTATGTCAGCAGGGATGAATAGAACTTCTGTTGGTCGCTGGACTCCTCGGTTTCATCCACAACTGCTTGATCATTGTCGTTGCTAGACTCCAGGTCGGACTTAAGAATGCGTGGGCACATGAGATCCAGTAGAGTCTTGTCGTCTGCAAGGAGCTGTGGCGACGCAGTGACCAGCTCGATGTACTTTCCGAGCAACAACTGGCATCTCTTTTTAGTGCTTGCAGTGATTCTCACAACATCCTCCATAACCCTTGTGACCTCTCGTGCTGTTGCGGCGCTGGCTCTCTTTGCGTTTGTGAACAGTGTGCCGATATCCAATGAAGCTGTTGGGTGTTCGACGCTCATGGTCTTTATAATGGTTGGCTTGTCGGTAGATGTCACAAGTGCGAGCTTTTTGGGCTTTTTGGTTGATGAAGTCTCCGGTACCTTCTTACTGGGATTCTTGTCCTCACTGGGGTCTTCCGCCTTGATTTTGGGTGGTTTCCATCGGTTCATTTTCAGCATTGGCTTTGGGTGCTCCTTCTGGCGGGTACGAGTCTTTGGGGAGTACCGTGATCTGGGTTTCCCTTTGGTTGGCGTAGTGGAGACGTCAGGGGTTAGCATTGAAGATGACGTGAGTTCAGAGACGCCAGGGGTCAGCGTTGAAGACGACGTTGGTTCAGAGACGTCAGGGGTCATCGTTGAAGGCGATATGAGCTCAGTGGAGACACCTGGCACAGCCCCTGGTGACGATGGGACACCGATGGTTCGATACCGGTTTCTTCTTTGTCTCCTCCCATGTCTTCTGGACGGCTCACCCTGTCTTTCCGCCCTATAAGGCGACGTAGGTTAGGTTAATACATGGAGCCAGAGCATATTGACTATTCTTCCTTGATGGATGAGGTAAAAATTACCTCGAATTGTTCCGCTGCTCCTCTTTAAGCTCTCCAACATGGCGTTGGATATCAACAAGCGACAAGTATCTTGTGTGCAAGGCAGCTGAGGGGTCCGGTTCGCCATCGGGCGCTAGCAAGGGGGTCTGCTTCATGTGAATAAAAACACGACTAGGGACGTCAAAGTCGAACTTTCGCTCTGGTTGTTGTCTTTGAAGTTCTTGGATCTTGTTGGACACTCTGGGATGAGCAAGGTATTCCTTGACAATCTTTTCAGCGTCTACATGTCACAAAGAACCATTAGTTATCGGCAGCGACGACAAGGAGGAGAAAAGAAGAGGGTTTCGAGTCAACTGCTTACCATCTCCTGGAATTTCCCTCAGGATCCCGAGGTTGGTTGCAGACCCCAACGTAGGGATATTGTGCTGGTAATCATTGGTAGAAACGACGCCTAATGCTGTCAGGTGGGCCTTCGAATCTAGCTTCAGATCTGAGCATACGTCCTCCATGTTGTAGCACTGAACCTTCTCTTTCCCAACCAGTCGCCAAACGGTGGAGATGTTGTTGTATATCAACGCATCACTGTCCTTGGTCAGTACGACGTCCTGCGGGCCGCAGTCCTTTGCAATTTCGACATCCGCCTCCGTTGTTGCGACCTTTACAGTCCAGTCTTGCTGTTTGAGATAATCTGCAAGTTGGAGGCGGTCATGCTGGGAGAGGTGAAATGCGCCGCCGATGCTTTTTTTGATCTCGATATGTAGTTGCTTGCCCGGTAACTTATACTGATCAAGTATACCTTCGAGCTTGTCCAGGGCGGCTGCTGCCTTGGCCTTAGCCTTTTGTCGTTTGGCCTTGCGATCGTCTGAGGTTGCCTGTTTTTCTTCAGTATCTTGGCCATCGACGTAGATCACTGTATTGGCCTTGTCCATAATCTCGGAGAGGGCGTCGTCAACCTTCTTCGTAGACACTTCTGTTGGCTTGTCCGAGGCTCGCTGGAGGACAGAATACAGACAAGCCTGCAGGTCGACTCTGAGTACTCCGGTGTGCTCATGGGGGAGGTGTAATGTTGGCGGCTTATAGCCTTTCTTTTCAAGGAGCTTCCATAGATCCTTTACACCCATTGTTGGCAGGCGATGGGTGCTGGGGGAAAGTGGGAAGGAAGGAAAGAGCTAAAAAAAAAAATTGTAGCCAGCGAAATTTATGGATGTGATCGTACTCGTGGCCGTGAACAGATATGGAGAGGGTAGTTGGCTAACTGATCTTCACCGCGACAAAAGAGTATTACAGGATCCAGGACCAGCATT
>Ga0247824_10000357_pt1 | contig 21775 bp, 30 predicted proteins | sample 13C_PalmiticAcid_FD_194412 | JGI IMG/M metagenome (GOLD analysis project Ga0247824, IMG submission 194412) | Soil microbial communities from agricultural site in Penn Yan, New York, United States - 13C_PalmiticAcid_Day48 | ecosystem: Environmental > Terrestrial > Soil > Agricultural land...
ACTTTTCTCCCCGCACGTGAACGGCTGAGCCTCGGAGGTCGTGATGGCGAACCTCGTGTCGACGGTGGAAGCGGGTGACCGGCGGGCGTCGCTCGAAGCGCTTCGGGACGTGCTCGCCGAGACGATCGCCGATGCGGAGCCGTCGAACGTGGCGTCGCTGGCGAAGCAGCTGCGGGAGACGTTGGCCGAGCTCGACGGACTCGAAGGCGGCGAGGAGGACGACGCTGTTGACGAACTCGCAGCTCGACGCCCCGGCTCGTCCGAGGTTCCAGCACGCACCGCCCGCGGAGGCAAACGACGCTGAACGGTGCATCGACCTAGCCGCAGCTGCCGGCCTGGTCCTGTACGAGTGGCAGAAGGCGGCGATCTACGTCGCACTCGGGATCCGGTCCGATGGCCGGTGGGCGTCGCGGATCTTCACGCTGATCTGCCCCCGGCAGAACGGCAAGGGCGGAGTGCTCGAGGCGCTCGAGCTGTACTGGCTGTTCCTCTGCCCGACCGACCGGTTGATCGTCCACACGGCCCACCGGTTCGACACCGCACAAGAGCACTTCCTGCGGATCCGGTCGCTGGTCGAGAACACCCCTGCGCTGATGAAGCGGGTCCAGGCGATCCGCACCGCCAACGGGTCCGAGGGCATCGTGCTCAAGGACGAGTCGAGGCTGCTGTTCAAGGCCCGCAGCAAGGGCAGTCTGCGCGGCCCGTCGCCTGACAAGATCGTCCTCGACGAGGCGTACTACCTGTGGGACGACTCGCTCTCGGCGATCCTCCCGTCGATGGGCGCCCGGCCCAACCCGCAGACGGTCTACGCCTCGTCGTCTCCGATCCCCGGCGCCGAGTCGGACGTGCTGCGCCGCCTGTGCAAGCGGGGCCGTGAAGGCGACCCGTCGATGGGGTACATCGAGTACAGCCAGCCTCCAGGTGTCGACATCGACGACGAGGCCAACTGGTACGACCCGAACCCGTCGCTTCCAGGCGGGTTCCTCGACATCGAGACGCTCCGGTCCGACCGGGCGACGATGACCGCCGAGGCGTTCGGCGCCGAGCACCTCGGCGTCTGGTCCGAGGCTGATGCTGAGGCCGGGGCGATCGACCTCGCGAAGTGGCGAACCCACCAGGTCGCCATGGCAGACGAGTCGTGGCTGTCCGACCCGGTGTGCTTCGGGGTCGAAGGCAATGCAGCCGGCGACACGTTCTCCGTGGTCGCCGCCGGCCACACACCGGACGGGCGGATCGGGCTGGACCTCGTCAAGCACGACGCCGGCACGGGCTGGCTGCTCGAGTGGGCCATCGGAGTAGACGGGCGGCAGCAGCCCAAGGGGTGGGTGTTCGACCCGAAGTCGTCCACCGCCGACCTGTTCATGGCCGACTTCAAGGCCGCCGGTCTCAACGTGATCGAGTGCGGCATGACCGACCGGGCGCTGCCCCGGGCGACCGCCGGGATGCACGACGACATCCACAACGGCCGGGTCGAGCCGCTCGAGCATCCAGCGCTCGACGCCGCGGTGACCGGTGCGACGTGGCGGTACGTGGGTGAGTCCCGGCTGTGGGACCGGCGTGCCGGTGTCGCCCTCGCCCCGCTCGTCGCCGCGACGCTCGCCCGCTTCGGTCTCCTCGAGGCTCCCGCCGCTGCGCCGGCACCGTTCCTGATCCGCCGCTGAAGGAGGCCGAATGAAGCTGTTCTCCCGGCGGCGCGCCGAACCCGAAGCGCAGCGGTTCTCCCTCGACGACCTCTCGGCCGCGCTGACGACGCAGTTCCGGTACGGCGGCCTCGGCTACACCGCCGGGCTCAACACGACGATGGGCACTCGCGAGCAGGAGCCGATCGGGAACAGCTACGAGGCCTACGCACGGTCGGCGTACATGGCGAACGGGATCATCTTCGCCCTCGTCGGCGTGCGGATGCGGCTGTTCTCTGAGGTGCGGTTCCAGTGGCAGGACATGGCCCGCGGTCCCGGGAAGCTGTTCGGCACAACGGATCTGGCGCTGCTGGAGCAGCCGTGGCCTGGCGCCACGACCGGTGACCTGCTCGCCCGCATCGAGCAGCACGTGTCGCTGGCCGGCAACGCCTACGTGTACCGCGACGACCGCCGCAACCGGCTCAAGGTGCTGCGCCCCGATTGGGTGACCATCGTGATCGGCTCGCACGTCCAGGGCGAGCAGTGGACCCCGTACGACCTCGACGCCGAGGTGATCGGCTACATCTACCAGCCCGGCGGCGCAGGGGCCGGCGGCAGGGCCGTCACGCTCCTGCCGGAGCAGGTCGCCCACATCGCCCCGCAGCCCGACCCGATGGCGGAGTACCGGGGCATGTCGTGGATGACCCCCGTGCTCACGGAGATCACCGCCGACAAGGCCGCCACCGAGCACAAGCTGAAGTTCTTCGAGAACGCCGCCACGCCGAACCTCGCGGTCACGTACCCGAAGGAGATCACCGCCGACCAGCTCGAGGAGTACCTGAAGCTGGTCGAGGAGGACCACCAGGGCGTGGTCAACGCCTACAAGACCCTCCACTTCGGCGGCGGCGCCGACCCGAAGGTCATCGGCGCCGACATGAAGCAGCTCGACTTCAAGGTCACGCAGGGCGCGGGGGAGACCCGCATGGCCGCAGCGTCGGGGATCGCCCCGATCGTCGCCGGCCTGTCCGAGGGCCTCGACGCCTCCACCTACTCGAACATGGCGCAGGCCCGCCGTGCCGTCGGTGACCAGTGGGCCCGGCCCGCGTGGCGCAACACAGCCGGGTCGCTCCAGCAGATCCTCCCTCCGCCGAACGGGTCCCGCCTCTGGTACGACGCCTCCGACGTGGCGTTCCTCCAAGAGGACGAGAAGGACGCCTCGGAGATCATGGGCAAGGACGCCCAGACGGTCCGCAACCTGGTCGACGCCGGGTTCAAGCCGGAGACCGTGAAGTCCGCCGTGAAGGCGCAGGACCTCGAACTGCTCGAGCACTCGGGCCTCTACTCCGTCCAGCTCCAGAAGCCGGGCGCCCAGGGCGCCCCGGTCGAGCCTGCCCCGCAGGAGGCACCCGCATGATCCTCCGATCCGCCGACAGCGAGCTTGCGGTCGTCCGCTTCGCCCCTGACATCGAGGTCCAGCGAGGCGGTGACGGCCGCACCGTCCACGGCATCCTCGTCCCGTGGGACACGCCGGCGCAGGTGTTCGACCACCTCGGCCCCAGCGGGCGCCCTGCCCCGTACCAGGAGGCCGTCGCCCGGGGTGCGTTCCCTGAGGCGGTCGCCAACCCGCAGGCCGTCAAGCTGCTCGGCCACCACAACAAGCAGGTCAACCCGCTCGGCCGCGGTTCGCTCATCCGTGACGACGCCGCCGGCCTCTACGGCGAGTTCCGCGTGTCGAAGACCCAGGCGGGCGACGAAGCCCTCGAACTGGTCCGCGACCTCGCCCTCGACGCCTTCTCGGTCGGGTTCGTCCCGATCGAGTCCGTCGAGCGCGGCGACGTCTACGTGCGCACCCGCGGCCGCCTGAACGAGACCTCGCTGGTCACGTTCGGCGCCTACGCCGGCGCCCTCGTCGGCGGCGTGCGCACCCAAGAACTCCCACCCGAAGGTCAGGACCCAGGTGTCGGTGAACCGCCCGCGGAGGGCGGTTCCGGCGACCTCCAGACCGAACGGACCGGGATGACCACCCAAGAACGATCCAGGGCGATCGCCCTGATGAACCTCCCCAGGAGCTGACCATGAAGACCATCCCCGGCGCCATCGAAGGCGTCCACTACTTCGTCCAGAACGGCCGGGTGTTCCCGATCGTCCGAGGCGGCGACGGCCCCCTGTCGCCTGCCGCCGAGGCCGAGCGCGATGCCCGGTACCTGGCCGACTGCCTCGCCGAGATCCACGACGGCGCGGTCGCCCGCGGCGCCGCCCTCACCGACCCCGCCGAGCGGGCCGCCGCCACCGCCCTCACCGAGGACGAGCAGCGCCGCTGGGAGGAGGGCGAGGCCGAGCGCGCCCGTCTCGTCGCCATCGTCGAGCGTCACAACCAGGTTGCCCGGGCGGCCGAGATCCCGGCCGCCGTCGAGCGCGGCGACGGCAACGGCTTCCACCCCGTCGACCACATCGTCCGCGACGCCAACCCCTACGACCTGTCGAGCGTCCGGTTCGGTGACGTCGAGGCCGTTCGGTCCAAGGCGCTCGGCGCCATCGAGGCCGCCTCGTCCGCCTTCCCCGAGGACCGCCACCGCGAGGAGGCGGAGCGTGTCGTCCGGTCGCTCGACCCGAGCATCGCCGCCCGCATCGCCGCCACCTCGTCCCCCGAGTACGGCCGGGCCTTCATGAAGGCCGCCGCCGGCCGCGAGCACCTGTTCACCGAGGCGGAGCGCGCCGCGGTCGAGCGGGCCGTGTCCCTCGGCGGCACCGCCGGCTACGCCGTGCCCGCCCCGATCGACACCACGATCATCGACACCGGCTCCCACTCGACCAACCCGTTCCGGCAGATCTGCACGGTGAAGAAGATCACCGGCACCTACTGGACCGGCGTGTCGTCCACCGGCGTGTCGGCCTCGTGGGACGGTGAAGGCGCCGAGGTGTCCGACGACGCCCCGACCCTCGCGCAGCCCCAGATCGGGACCGCCAAGGGCCAGGTGTGGGTGCCGTTCTCCCTGGAGGCCGAGGATTGGGCCAACCTGGCGTCCGACGTCTACCAGATGATCACCGTCGCCAAGGACGACCTCGAGGGTGCCGGCTTCGCCACCGGCGCCACCGCCCCGCAGGGCGTGGTCACCGGCCTCGACGGGACCAGCTCGGAGATCGCCCCGACGGTCGCCGAGACCTTCACCCCGAAGGCCGACGTCGACAAGCTGATCGCCTCCCTCCCGGCCCGGTTCCGCCGGTCCGGCCGGGCCGCGTTCGTCGGCAACATGGTCTGGTACAACGCGGTCATGGCGGCTGAGACCACGATCGCCGTCGGGTCGCTCATCTCGACCAACCCGGCGTCGATCAACGGCGACTTCCAGCTCCGCGGCTACACCGCCTACGAGTCGTCCGACATGGACGCCGTGCTGCCCAACTCGGCGGCCACGGCCGACAACTTCGGGCTCGTCTTCGGCGACTTCGCCCAGGGCTACTACATCGTCGACCGCGTCGGCCTCAACGTCGAGCTCGTCCCGACGGTGTTCCACACCGGCAACAACCGCCCGTCGGGCCAGCGTGGCTTCCACGCCTGGTTCCGCACCGGCGGCGAGGTCGTCAACCCCAACGCCCTCGTGATGCTGTCGATCCCGACGGCCGCCTGAGCGAACCCCCGAGACCAGCCCCCGCCCTCCGGGGCGGGGGCTGGTCCCTTCCACCTGACCTGAAGGAGCCGTCATGGCGAACCTCCGCGCAACTCAGTCCTTCCACGCCTGCGGCCGCATGGTCCTCGCCGGCGAGGAGGTCGACGCCGACGACCCGATCGTGACGGGCCGCGAGGTCCTGTTCGAGCAGGTCGACGCGGGGCCGTCCAAGCCGGCGCCCGCCAAGAAGGCGACGGCGAAGAAGGCCGCCGCCAAGAAGTCCGCCGATGCCTGACCGGGTTCTCGTCGACTCCGACGCGATCCTGCCCGGCCCGGTGTTCACCGGCCCCGACGAGGAAGCCGTCGCGCCCGACGACCCGCCCGACGTCACCGCCGTCTCCCGAGTGACCGGCGAGACCCTCGAACCCCCGATCGCCGTCGCCGTCGAAGACGCCGTGGGCCAGTACACGGTGATGCTCACCGCAGCCGACCACACGGCCGAACTCGACATCATCGACCTCACCTGGTCCGGCGAAGCCGGCGGGAAGCTGCGCACCTACACGCAGACCGTCGAGGTCGTCGGCGGGTTCTACAACTCGATCCCCTCCCTGCGCACCGTCTCGTCGCTGGCGGCGCGGCCGATCGAGCAGCTGCGCAAGTACCGCACCGAGATCGAGGACATCTGCGAGGAAGCACGCGGCACCGCCTACGTGCCCCGGGTGGCGATCGACCGGTTCACCGGCGGCCTGATCCGGCTCAAGCACCGCCACGTCCAGCGCATCCTCTCCGTGACGGTCGACGGCACCGCCCAGGACGCCGCCCGCTACGAGGTCGACCCGGTGACCCGCACCGTCACCACGTCGAACGGCGGCATCTGGTTCTCGAGCGACGTGGCGATCGCCTACGTCCACGGCTACCCGTCACCGCCTGCGGCGCTGGTCGAGGCCGAGCGCATCTTCATCCGGGCGAAGTGCACCCGCGACGCCTCCGACTCCAACCGCAACCCGTCGTCGGTGACGAACCTCGCCACCCAGGAGGTGTACCGGTACACCACCGCCGACCCGCGTTTCGGCCGGTGGACCGACATCGACGAGGTGAACGAGAAGATCAACGCCGTGCCCGACGAGCGGGTGCTGGTCCGGTGACCGGCGTCTCCGACCGAGTCGCGTTCAAGGAGCTGTGCATCGCCACGCTCCAAGCCCACTTCGCCGGCACGGAGGACCACCAGGGCGTGACCGTCCACTACGACTGGTGGGGCGAGGTGCCGTCGGACCACATGGTCGTCCTCGGCGCGATCAAGGGGAACAGCGAGGCAGTCGTGTTCGGCCCCGCCGGCTCGGACGACGAGTTCACGATCGACTCTTTCCTCCTCACCAGCGGCGGCGACACCGTCGAGGAAGCGGACCGGCGGGCCCAGGCGATCCTCAACGAGGTCAACGCCGCCCTGTTCCAGTCCCGCTTCGCAGCGTCGCTCCAGGGGCGGGCGTTCCCCGGCACCCAGGACGGGCCCAACGGCACCGATCCGCAGGACGGCAACCCGGCGGCGTCGGTCGTCGAGTTCTCCATCGGCTGCTCGATCTCCCTGCGGGGAGCCTGATCCAAGGAGGCCAGTGATGGCCGGCAAGTCCACCCACACGTACGCCGGGAACCCCGGCTACGTCCACAACCTCGCCTCCGGCGTCGTCACCCTCTACCCGGGCGACGCGGTGACCCTCACCGACGAGGAGGCCGAGAGCTACGGCGACACGTTCGCCCCGGCGAAGAAGCAGACAAGCGCCGCGCCTGCGGCTGATCCCGAAGGGGCCACGTCATGAGCGGCATCTCCGACCAGTTCACCACCATCGGCGTCGAGGCGGTGGCCTGGGGCACCAAGGCCGCGACGCTCACTCGCGGCATCGAAGCGGAGACGTCGTCGAAGCCGTCGCCCGCCGTCGAGCAGCGTCCGTCGACCGGCATGCGCCCCGGGTTCCTCGGTGACCCGTCGGACCGCCACGTCGTGGACGTCCGCGGCGGCACCTACTCGCTGGCGTGCGACCTCCTGTCGAAGTCGCACAGCATGCTCCTCGGCGGGCTCAACACGCCGGTGATCACCACGCCGGGCGGGGCGACGAACGCCCGCCTCCACACGATCACCCCGTCGGACCACGACCTGCCGTCCCAGACGATCCACGACGGCATCGCCCTCGACTCGGGGACGATCGACCACATCAACGCGCTCGGCGCCAAGATGACGTCGCTCAAGCTGGCCGTGTCGCCGAAGGGCAACGTCAAGGTCACTGCGGACTACTCGTACCGGACCCTCGACACCGCGGCCGCCTCGGTCACCCCGGTGTACGCCTCGGCCCCGTACCCGTTCCGTGACCGCGACGTGACCACCACGCTCGGCGGGACCCCGATCTGCCAGCGCGGCATCGACCTCACCATCCCCACCGGCGCCAAGGTCGACCGCGACATGGTGTGCCCCGGCGGCCGCGAGGAGCCGTTCGTGCTCGGCCGGGTCCAGCCCACCGGCACCCTGAACCAGGACCTCCCGTCGTTCGACTACCTCGACGCCTGGCTCAACGGCACCCCGCTCTCGCTCGTCTTCTACATCGAGGGACCCGAGATCGAGGAGGGGTTCCCCTACTTCCTGCGGGTGACCTACGCCGCCGTCCGCTTCACCGGTGAAGCCCCGGACCGGTCCATGACCGAGCTGTCCGGGCAGACGCTCCCGTGGCAGGCGTTCGACAACGGCACCGACCCGCTCTGGAAGATCGAGTACCAGACCACCGACACCGCCCTCTGATCCGGTGGCCCGGCCCGGTCTCGACGTCAGGGCACCCGAAGTCGCAGCGGTCGTCCGCGAGTTCAACGAGTCCCGCAAGCTGCTGGACAAGGAGATCCGCCGAGAGCACAAGGCGATCGCAGACGACCTCGCCGGCAAGATCAACCAGAGGTCGTCGGGCCGCAAAGGGTTCCGCACCTACGGCGGGGCATGGGCCGGCACCGGGACGATCGCCGGGGCGAAGCTCTACCTGCGGTCCCGTGCCGGCGGCGGCGGTGCGCTCTCAGCCTTCGCCGGACGCCGCCCCCTGTCCCGCTCCGGCTGGAACAAGTCCGTCTACGTCGACGGCGTCCGCAAGCGGACCCGCCGCCTGATCCTCCCCGACAAGCCCCAGGCCCGGGAGTGGATCGGCAAGACCTACATCGTCGGCCTTCCCGGTGAAGGCCCCCACATCGTCCGAGAAGTCGCCCCCGCGGAATCGCACTCCATGGGCGAGCGGTACCTGGACGCCTACGAACGCGCCTTGGCGAAAGTCGGGAGGGGCAAGTGACCGCACAGCTCACCGCCACCATCGAAGGCCAGGTGTTCCCGGTCGACGTCCTCGCCGTCACCGCACTCGACGCCCTCGTCTACGAACGGGCCACAGGCGGCATGCTCGAGGCGAAGATCGCGGAGCTCACCGAGGCGGCCAGCACCGAGGGTGCGATGCTGCGCTCGACGGACATCGCGGTCGTGAAGTGGCTGTGGGTCCGCCAGCACGTCGACCGCGACGCCGGCTTCGCGGCGGTTGTCGCCTCCGTGCCCCTGTTCCCCGTCGACCCCGCCCCTGAGACGGGGGATCCCGTCGCGCCCGGAGCCGGCTGATGGCAGCGCAGAACCGGGCGCTCTCGTTCACGTTCACCACTGAAGACCAGCAGGCGCTCGCTGCGCTGCGCCGGATGGAGAAGGGGTTCAAGGGCCTCGACGTCGAGGTGGAGCGGACCCGCAAGCGGGGTCTGGACTTCGGCAACACGATGGCCGGCCTGGCGCTCGGCGGCGCTGCGATCTTCTCGGTCAACGAGTTCGAGGAGGCCGAGGCTGGGATGCGGGCCACGGAGGCGGTGATCCGCTCCACCGGCAACGCTGCCGAGGTCTCAGCCGAGCAGCAGGCCAAGTACGTGGACGAGCTGTCGCGCATGGCCGGCGTGGACGACGACGTCGTGAACGCCGGGGCGAACATGCTCCGCACCTTCACCGAGATCAAGGGCGAGAACTTCGGCCTCGCCCTCGGCGCCTCGCTCGACTACGCAGCGTTCAAGGGGCAGGACCTCGCCACTTCGGCGGAGATGGTCGGCAAGGCGCTGAACAACCCGCTCACCGGCATGACCAAGCTCGCGAAGGCGGGCGTCGTCTTCAACGACGAGCAGAAGGAGACCATCAAGAACTTCATGGAGGTCGGCGACGTCGCCTCCGCGCAGAAGGTCATCCTCGACGAGCTGGAGAAGGAGTACGGCGGCCAGGCGGAGGCGGCCGCCACCGCCTCCGGCCGGATGAAGGTCGCCTTCGGTGAAGCGGGCGAAGCGGCCGGCGAGGTGCTGGCCCCGGCCCTGGAGCTGGGCGCCGACGTCGCCACCAAGGCTGCTGCCGCCTTCGGCTCACTGCCGGCCCCCCTGCGGACCGCGACGGTCGGCGCAGTCGGCCTGGCCTACGCCGGCCCCAAGATGGCCGAAGGACTCGGCACCGCCAAGACGATGGCGGTCGAAGCTGCGTCCACCCTCAAGGACTTGGCGCTCCAGGGGCGCGAGGCTGCCAAGAACCTCATCGTCCCGAAGTCTGCGGTCGAGGGGCTCGGCAGTGCCGACGTCGCCACGACCAACCTGAGTTCGTCGCTCGCCACCACGGTCGGGACCACCGCCGCGGCAGGTGGAGCGCTGGTCGCGCTCGGCGCCGTCACGTTTGCCTGGGCCGAGAAGCAGCAGAAGGCCGCAGCTGAGGCAGCACGGCTCGACGCTGCGATCCAGTCCCTTCGCGATACGGCGGTGCAGACGAACCGGAGCGTGTCCGAGGTGTTCCGGGACACGCTCGCTGAGCGGATCTCGTCGAACTCGATGGCGACCGAGCAGTGGGAGATCAACGCCGCAGAACTCACGCGGGCCATCGAAGGCGGGAGCGACTCGTTCGACCGCTACCAGATGGCGATGGTCGACGCCGAGGTGGCGAGCGGCGGAGGTGCCCGCAGCGCCGTCGAGCTCGGAGGGTTCCTCAAGCAGCTGCAGAAGGAGTACCTCGGTGCGGCCGACTCGGTGACCGAGTACCGCAACGTCGAGGAGGACCTCGAGGCCGATCGGAACGTCACGATTGCGTCGATCGGCGACCAGACCCGCAGCGTCGGCGACCTGACCGACGAGATCATGGACCAGGTCGACGCCACCCGCGACCTGAACGACGAGATGCAGGAGACCATCGACCTCACCTACTCGTCGATTGACGCTCGCCTCGCTGCGATGTCGGCGAACGATGCGGTGCGCGACGCCCAGCAGGCGCTCACCGACGCCCGGAAGGAGGGCGACCCGCTCCAGATCGAGCGTCGCGAGCGGGATCTGACCGAGGCGATCCTGCGCGGCGTCCAAGCAACCGACGAAGCCGCCCGGAGCGCGGCCGAGCTGCGGGGTGAGACCTACGGCGCGGCCGAGTCGACGCTGATCCAGAAGCAGCGGCTCGAAGAACTGATGCGTCAGACCGGCTTCACGTCGGATGAGCTCGAGTACCTCGGCGCCATGCTCGACAACGCCGCCACCGAGCGGACCGTGACGCTCAACACGGCTGAGGCTCAGGCGAACATCGACAAGCTGCTCGCCTCGATCAACGCCACGATCGAGGGCATCGGCCTGCTCTCCGGGATCGGCGGCGATCTGATCGCCCAGGGCGTCGAAGGCGTCCTCGCCAACCTCAACCCGGACCGGCCGAACGGGGGCGGCAACGTCCGCACCTCGAACGCCCGTGGCCCGGTCATGCAGGTCGAGAACCTCAACGTGGGCAACGGCGTCGGCCTGCGGGACCTCCAGATGGAGATGCGCCGGGCCGAGCAGCGAGCCGCCAGGAAGGTGCTGGCGGCATGACCGAGCAGATCTACCACCAGTTCAACGGCCTGGTGTTCGGCTACAAGCCGGGCGACCCGTACGCCTTCGGGCTGTCTGGCGGCGACGGTCTCGAGGACACGTCCATGACCGACGGGATCCTCCCTCCACGGGGTGCCGATGGGCGTGGCATCGCTCCGATGTGGGCGGACCCGGGCGGGTGGGTCACGGAACTGACGATCCATGAAGGCGACCCCGGGGTGTGGGCGGAACGCCGCGACGCCCTCCGCGCCGGGACGTCGCCGGTGCTCGACCGGTCCACCGAACTGCCCTACGACATGGTCTACAACGACGAGGACGTGCGGACCCGGTTCGGGCGCCCCGGCCGCCGGATCATCCCGACGAACGAGCAGTACCTAGTGCGCCGGGTCCTCGACGCACAGATCGCGTTCACCGCGTCGGACCCGTACACCTACGGCCCCGACACCGAGTCCGACCCGCTCAGTGCAGGCGACACGCTCCCCATGGACTCCACCGGCTGGGCGTTCTCGCAGCGGTGGACGTGGGTGGTCCAAGGGCCGGCGACCCGGCCGCAGATCGCCCTCACCGTGGACGGGTTCGACGACCAGATCCTCCGCTACAACGGCACCGTCTCCGGCGGGTCGGAACTGCGGGTGGAGTCCACGCCGAACGGGCTCGTCACCACGCTCGACGGGGTCAACGTCTTCGGCTCGTTCGACGGCGGCACCGGAGTCGAACTGCCCGGGTTCTTCTCGATCCCGCCCGGTGAGCAGGTCCTCCTCTACGACAACGCCGGTGGTGCTGGGACCAGCGTGTTCACCTGGCGGACGGCGATGTACTGATGGTCGACCCGCTGATCCCCGACGCACCAGCACGGGTTCTGCTCCCGGCCCGGGCCCGCATCCGCGTCGTCCCCGGTGCAGCGCGGATCCTGGCCCGGCCGTCGATCCCGGTGGTGTACCCGCAGGGCCACGACGATCGGCTCCTGATCGTCGAGGCCGTCACCGAACGGCGGCTCGCGGAGGTGCGCGGGGCGTCGGTCGAGAAGCCGTCGTGGGTTCTCAACGGCGTCGGGTCGCTCGACTTCACCTGCTCGGCGTGGGACGACGCCATGGACCAGCTCGTCACCCCCGACACCGTCGTGGACGGCGCCGGCGTGATGCGGCTCATCGGCCGCGAGGTCCAGTTCTGGCGTGACGGCGTCCTGCGCTGGGCCGGTCCGCCCATCACCGGGAACCCGGTCATGGACGGAACCGTGTCGTTCGCGTGCAAGGACCTCGGCTGGCACATCTACCGCAAGTTCTTCGGTGCAGCCGAGCGGCGCGACCAACTGCACGGGATCGGGTCGATGGACGTCTCCGGTCTGCCTGGGTGGACGCTCGCCGGGTCGGCGTCGAAGGCACGGGACACGGTCGACAAGGCCCGCGGTGCCGGGTCGATGGTGCTCTCCGGCAACGGGGCGGTGACCGCATCGTTCTCGCTGCCCGCCCGCCCGATCGCCCCACCCGTCCACCTCACCGCTATGGCGAAGATCCCCGCCGGGACCAGCACCGGGACCGGGATCATGACGATCGCCGTCTACACCTCCACCGGGGAACTGGTCGACCAGGCCTCCGCTGTGGTGGACGAGTCCACCGAGTTCGGCGGCTGGCAGCGGTTCTCCACCTACGCCGGATCACGCAACGGCGTTGACCTGACCGTGACGGTCACGCTCTGGTCGCCCGGTGACCACGGGGCCACCAAGTTCGACGACGTCCGGGCGCTCGAGAACAACACCACCGGCTCGCCGGTCGGAGGCGACGACCTGGTCCGCCACATCGAGTCCGGCCTGCGCCACGTCCAGTCCGGCGAAGGGCAGGGGCCGGGGTTCGGGTTCGGGTTCCGCATCATCGACTTCACCGGCAAGGTCGAGGTCCTCGGCGAGCGGCACCTGAACCACGCTCAGTTCTCCGACTTCCTCTCCCGGTACACGTCCCGCGAGGACGGGTTGGACTGGAAGATCGACCCGCTCACCCGGGAGATGGTGGTCGGCCCGCGGATCGGTGTCGACCACCAGCACGTCACCCTCCACGACCGCAGCGTCCAGGCCGGCGGGTGGACGCACGACGAGTCGAAGATCGCCGCCAAGGTGGTCGTCCCCGGCGACTCGGACGGCAACGGCGTCGACCGGCCCGAGGGCGGTTACCTCGACGCGTCGAACACGGCCGGGCTGGTCTACGACGAGTTCTTCCAGCCGCCCGACGGGACCCCGCTGTCCGCCCTGGATCCGATGGCGAAGCAGCGGCACGCAACGGTCTCGCAGCCGCAGGTGTCCCTCGACTCGATGGCGGTCTCCGATGACCTGCTCGGCATCGTCAACCCGGGCGACACCGTGCCGTCGACGCTGCGGATCGGGAAGTTCCGGCTTCCCGGCAACCGTGTCCGCATCGGGGAGGTCGCCTTGGACATCGAGGCCGGTCAGCTGGAGCTCGTCTGATGGCGCCGCGCATCCCGATGCCGCCGAAGCCGAGCGACCGTGACGACCTACTCGCCGACCACGAGAGGGAGAAGCGCCGGCAGCAGCGGCCCGTTGCCCCGAAGGGACAGGACCGGCCGCTGATCCTGCCGACTGTCCGGGTCTCGGGCACCGTCGCCAACAACGGCACGATGGACGTCGACGGCCTGCAGCCCGGTCACCTCTACGCCATCCACATCAACGTGCACTGGGAGGGGACCCAGACCCCGCACACGTACGGCACCACCACCGGCGGGGTGGCTGTGCCGCCGGTGTTCTACGGCGAGATCACGTTCGGATCCGGTGCCCACGTGAGGGACAAGCGGATCGTGTCCTACGCCGGGGCCTCGTCGATCGACGGCTACACGGTGTCCGGCTTCTACGAGGCCGGCGAAGGCCTGTACGTCCAGGCTCGGGCGTTCCCGCCCACCTTCTACCCGACGACCATCACCTGCGACCTGAACTTCACCGCCCACCACCTGCGGCCGCTCGCATGATCCCCGGAGGCACGCATGCCTGACGTCGAGATGTTCACCTTCCGCGCCACCGAGGGCGGCTTGCAGGGCTTCGGCGCCTCCACGCTCAAGGTCGCCGTGTTCGACGCCACGGTGATCGACAACGACAACCCGGCCATCACCGTGATCGGCGACCTCACCGGCGAGATCACCGGCGGCACCTACGCCCGAACCGGGCTCACCGGAGTCTCCTGGGACACGTCCGGCGCAGTCCCAGGCCTGCGAGCCGACAACGTCACGATCGAAGGCATCGACACCGCCGAGGCCGCCCACATCGTGGTCTACGAGGACGCCACCGACGCAGTGGTGAGCGGGCTCCGCTTCACGCCCGTGGCGATCACCGGCGACCTCCCGGTCCAGTGGCCCGGCGGGTACATCGCCACCGTGGAGAAGGGCGGCGAGATCCCCGACCCCACCGTGGGCGACGCCGGCAAGGTCATCACGGTCGGCGATGATGGCAGCTACGAATTGGCGGAACCCTCCGGCGGCGGGTCCAGCGGTGAGATCCTCGACTTCGAGCCCGTCCTGCTCAACGGCTGGGGTAGCCCGGTCGACCTGAACGGCGGTTACACCTACGGCCGCTACCAGATGGTCACCGAGTCGCTGTGCTGGTTCGAGGCGTGGGTCGACATCAACGCCGGAGGCACCCCCGCCACCGGGACGGGGCCGTTCATCTTCCTGCTGCCCAAGCCCGTGAAGCAGGAGCCGCCCATCGGCGGCCGCCCAGTGCTGCGGACCGTCGGCGACGTCGTGGCCGTGCGGGGCACGCCGACGTCGAACACCGGAAAGTGCCGGGGCGCGGTCACCGGCGGCGACCTGTCCACGGCGTTCGGTGCACCTCCCGGGACCGTCGCCCCCCAGGCGTGCATCTTCGACAACGTCACCTCCGACATCGACGAGGAGGCCCAGTCGTTCGGGTGGACGACCCCGCCCTCGGGCGACGGGTTCCCGTTCGACTGGTGCGTCGACGCCACGTTCCTGAAGTTCACCGGCACGTACGAGATCGAACCCGACTGATCCCACCCGACCTGAGGAGGTCGCCATGCTCACCCCCGAGATCCGCAAGGCCATCTACGCCCTCGTCGCCGCCGTACTGGTGCTGCTGTCCGTCTTCCAACTGGTGGACGACTCGCAGTCCGCAGCGGTGCTGGACGTGGTCGACAAGCTGCTCGCCGCGCTGGCGCTCCTGCTCGCCTTCCGCAACGTCAAGCCCGCCGAGGGCTGACCAGTGGACGCGCTGCCGCCCGGCGCCCAGGTGGCTCTGTACCTCGACGGCCAGATGATGTATCGGGGCGTGTTCATCGGCGCTGACGCCGCCACAGGCGAGTGGTCGATGGAGGTGTGGCCCCGTCCCGCCAAGGCGCCCGTGCGCCCGGCATCGGACCACTGGTCCATCGGCTGGCGCTGGCGCCTCCGCCTGTGGGGGTGGTGGCGATGACCCTCTGCCCGTTCGCCACACACCGGCTCCTCCCCGAGTCCACGACGCAGCCGCACATCACCCCGCGCATCGCGATCCTCCACTCCGCCGCAGGGCGCGGCTCCCTCTACGGCTGGTTCAAGGACAACTCGTCGCTCGAGTCCCACTTCTGGGTCTCCGACGAGGGCCTGATCGAGCAGTACATGGACACCAACCGGCGAGCCGACGCCAACCGGAACGCCAACGCCTACGCCGTGTCGATCGAGACCGAGTCGTCCCCGCAAGCCACCGAGCGGTGGACCCCAGCGCAGGCCGCAGCGATCACCCGGCTCCTCGACTGGCTCTGCCGCGAGCACCCCGACATCGAGCGCCAGCAGTGCGACCGCCCCGACGGATCGGGGATCGGCTGGCACACGATGTGGGGGTCGCCCTCGCCGTGGACGCCGGTCGCCAAGTCGTGCCCGGGCCCGGCCCGGATCCCGCAGGCCCGAGACGAGATCATCCCCGCCGTCATCGCGGCGGGTTCCCCTTCCGAACCCAAGGAGTGGTCCGACATGGCTACCGAAGCAGAGGTGAAGGCCGCCGTGAAGGCCGGCGTCAAGGAGGCGCTGGCCGAGGAGGCGAAGAACAAGACCAAGGGGTCGCTCGGCTACATGCTGCGCGGCATCAGCCGCGCCGTCCTCGAACCGGTCGAGCCGAAGGAAGGCTCCAAGCCCAACGCCTTCCAGCAGCTCCGCGAGCAGGGCCGGCAGATCAAGTCCGCCATCGGCAACAAGGGCTGACGTGGGTGGCGAAGCTGCGGTGGAACGACACGGTATGGACCCGAACCCAAGCCGTCGTCCTCTGGTCAGTTGGCATCGGGGCGCTCGTCAACGAGCTGTTCTTCCAGCCGCAGCCGCGCCCGCTCGCGTTCCCGCTGATCGCCGGGATCCTCGGGTTCCCGCTCGCCCAAGCAGCCGACAAGCGCCGCTCAGGATCGTCCGACCAGACGAGCGAACCGTGATCCGCTGGCCGCACTTCCACACGGTCGCCCACCTCCTCGTCGTGACGGCCGCCGAGCTAGCCGTCCTCGCATGGTGGCTGGCACGGTGAAGTGGGTCGACCGGCACCTCGCCAAACTGGCGCTGCTGGTCGCGTGCCTCGCCATGGCGGGAGGCCTCTGGTCCTACGGGTCAACGCTCCGCCAGGCATGCGAAGACCGCAACCGGCGCGACGCACAGATCCTCGCCGGAGTGGAGATCATCGCCGATGACCTGGGAGCGGATCCGCACACGATCGACCCGCTCCGCAAGGCGCTCGCACCACGCAACTGCGAAGCCCTCTACCCGCTGCTGCCCTTGTAGCTAGGCCCCCCGCCGTCACGAACCGATACGTCTGCCGCCGGCCCTTCGGGGTCGGCGGCTTTCGCCGTTTTCGGGTCGTCGTCTGAGTGGTCGCCCGCCATGATGCGGGAGCGTCTCGCCTGCTCGGCGAACGCCTCCTCGAGCGGATCAGCCACAGGCCTTCGGGAACCGCACGTAGTAGTCGTTGCTGACGTAGCCGCCGCCATCCGACCGCACCCGGAAGTGGACCACCCCGGATAGCTTCTTCAAGCCCAGCCAGTTCGGGTTGTAGCCGATCGTGTACTCGCCGCGGGCGTTGGGCTTCGCGGTCAGGACACTCGGGGTCTCGCCTGAGTCGGACGTCTTGTACCACTTCCAGTCGACCCACTTGCCGCCGGCGGTGCGCTGCGCGACGAGCTTCGCCGTCGCAGACGCAGGCGAGACCTTGCCGGTGATGGCGTCGGCGGAGCAGCCGCCGTCCTTCGCCGTGATCGTCATGGCGGTCTCCGGCGGCAGGCACGCACCGAGCCCGACCACGACCGCCACCGCTGCCACCAGTACGAGAACACGCCTCATCGGTCCACCCTCCCCAGGGGGCGACCGGTCGGCCGCCGAGGCGCGACAGCGTACTACCGCAGGGCGCCGGTTGTCAGTCCGTCACGGCCGCGGTGGCCGTGTACGTTCCGCCGTCGCCGACCGGTTCAGCAACGCAGGTGAAGTCGCTGCGGAGACTGGCCCCGAAGCTGTTCTCGGCATCGACCTGTCCGGTGATCGAGTAGACGTCGTTCGTCTCCCGGTACTGCTCGCCGCTGAAGCTGGCCGACCCGGGCGACTTGAGCTGCGCCCGCACCGACTCCCGGCACGCCTCGACAGCCGCCGACTGCCGGTCGTCGGCGGTCGGGTCACTGCCGTGGAAGAACGTCGTGTTCACCCACCCGATGATCAGCAGCACGACCACCAGCGCCAGACAGGCACCGACGCCGAGCGCAGCGTTCTTGTCGGGCACCGGCTTCCCGCAGGATGGGCACGCCTTGGCGTCGTCTGACACCTGAGCTCCGCACTCCGGGCACGGCTTGAGCGCCACCGTTCGCCTCCCCCAGGGCAGTCCACCTGACTGCCCTGGGGGAAGATGCTAGACGCCCCTGGCGTAGCTCCGCCGGTTCGCCACGTCACGAGTTCGATTCAGGTCCACATTGCGCTGGTACTTCATCGTGGTCTCCACTGACGCGTGACCCATGAGGTCCGCCACCTCGGGAATCGTGAGGCCCTCATCCACCAAGTCCGAGCCGTACGTGTGGCGGAAGGCGTGCGGCGACTTGCCGTCGCGAGGAGCGTCCTTTACGCCCTCGTCCGCCATGTGGGCAGTGACCACCCGGCCGAGCCGATTGGGGCCGACCGGTGTGACGCCATCGTGCTGCGACCGGATGAGCGGGCCAGACGACGCAGGCCACTCTGCCAGGTACGCCTTGGCGGCGATCTTCGTGGAGGGGGAGAGGTGGACGGTGCGCTGTTTGTCGCCTTTGCCAATGACCGTGATGTTCTCGCGGCGCCAGTCGATGTCTCCGACCTGGAGGCTGCACACTTCACTGATCCGCAGCCCCTCGCAGGCCATGAGGGCAACCGCGAGGCGGGTTCGCGTGTCCGGCGCTGTCGCCAGCAAGAGGCTCACCTCCTCGGGGTCGAGTGCTCGAGGTTGCCGCCTCGGCCGTTCCGGTCCCTTGATGCCGAGGCTCGGGTCCTTCGTCATGCGGCCGGTTGCGTTCGCCCAGCGGAGGAAAGCGCGCACCGTTCCGTACCGGCTGGCGACAGTCGAGGTCCTGCACTTCGACTGTCGCTCGATCCACCGGATGACGTGGCTCGGCTTGATCTTGTTGATGTCGTCGGGGCACGCCTCAGCGAACCCCCTCAGCACGTAGCCCACCGTGCGCGCCGTCGTCGCCGCGAATTCTCGCGTCGCCGTTCGTTCGTGCATGTAGCAGGCCACGACGTCCCCTGTCGTCGATCCCATGCTCCTCACGGTCGGCTCGTGCGCGCCCGGTTTGAGTGAGTCCGCCGGATTCATCGCGGTCAGCGGGCCGAGGCGAGTTCACGCCGCGCAGGAATGCATGGCCAGGCATGTTCGAGCAGGTCACGCATGGTGTCCAGCTCGTTAGCCACCTCCTGGGACAGCTCGGAGACGCGGCACTCGTAGACCTTCGACATGCCGTAGATCACGATGGCGTCGACGGTGGCTTCGTCGGTGTCGCCGGTCTCCATGCGGGAGAGGGTGGCGACGCTGGGGACGTAGCGGCGGGGGATGCCGGAGAGCAGCAGGCCGTCGCGCAGGTCGGCGAGGGAGAACTTGCGGCCGAGCTTCTCGGCGTGGGCTTCGCGCCGACTTCGGAGCGTCTTGGCGAAGGGGCTGGTCTTGGCGGCTGAGGGCATGTGTTCAGCGTATTGCATTGCAAAAAGAAACACAAGGGTGGGGTTGACGGCTCCACGATCTGCGTTGCACTATGCAACACGCCATGAGAACCTCAACCTTCCCCCTCACGGACCGTGCACTCGGCGGCAAGCTCAAAGGGCTGCTCACCGGCTGGCGAGGCGAGGGCCTCTCGCTCGAAGAGATCACCTTCCGACTCCGCTCCGAGTACGACGTCACCGTCTCCGCTGCGACCGTGCACCGCTGGTGCGCCTCGCTCAACATCGAGAAGCCCGACCCCGCTCCTTCTGAGTCTTCGGAGACCGGACGATGAGCGTCGAGGTGATCGAGACGGGCACCTTCGGGACGAGCACTCCGTCTGCCACGGTCTGGTGCCGGGTGTGCGGGCAGGAGCAGTGGTTCCTGAACCCGACGGCCGCCCGGATCCGCTGGTACAAGGACTCACACCGCTGCGGCGGCGCTGGGTGGCAGGAGGCGTCGATCATCCGCGAGGACGACGCTGCCCCGGCCGCTCGTGACGCCCTCTCTTCGGAGACCGGACGATGAGCGTCGCCCTGAGCGTTCCCTTCGACGAGTTCCAGGGCTTCGGCAAGATCCCCCGGCTCCGGCGTTCGTGCCTCATCACCGAGAAGATCGACGGCACCAACGCCGCCGTCACCATCGAACGGATCGGCTCGCTCGACTCCGAACTGCCCCGCGACGACAGCGTCACGATCTACACCCGGGACACCGGCGGCGACCTGTTCGCCGTCCGGGCGCAGAGCCGCAAGCGGTTCGTCACTCCAGGCGCCGACAACTACGGCTTCGCCCGCTGGGTCCGCGACAACGCCGATGAACTCGTCATGCTCGGCGAGGGCCGGCACTACGGCGAGTGGTGGGGGCAGGGCATCCAGCGGACCTACGGCCTCGACGCCAAGCGGTTCTCGCTGTTCAACGCCGCCCGGTGGGGCGACGAGACCGGCAACGAGCGGCCCGCCTGCTGCGGAGTGGTCCCGATTCTCTACTCGGGCATCTTCACGACCGACGCAGTGGACGACGCGGTCGACCGACTGCGCTCGGGTGGCTCCCTTGCTGCTCCGGGCTGGGACCGGCCGGAGGGCGTGATCGTCTACCAGGTCGCCGCCGGAACGTACGGCAAGGTGCTGCTGGAGAACGACGACATCCCGAAGTCGGTCGCTGACGAACTGGACCGGGCGTGAACGGGGCTACGGCCCTCGCCGGCCTGTACCTGGTCAACGCCGAAGGGCTCACCGAAGGCGACCTCGCCGCGGTGGTCGGTGACGGCTCGCAGCTGACGCTCACTGACCGGGCCTGCTCGGAGAACTGGATCCGGGTGACCGGGTGCCGGGTGATCTCGGAGAACGTGTGCCGGGTCGAGGGGGAGCGGCACGACGGGAAGCTGTTCACGCAGATCCTCGATCGCGACACGCCGGTGATCGCTCGGGAGCCGGAAGGGACCGGATCGTGAGCGGCGACGAAGCGTGGCTGCACGTGGGCGCCGAGGTCGCGGAGGTCTCCTCGCCTGGCGGCATCGGTGCCCGCCGGACCGTCCGCACCTCCACGATCACGAAGATCGGCAAGCGGGACGTCGTCCTCGCCAACGGCAACCGGTACAACGTCACCCAGGTTGGACGGTCCGGGTGGGATCGGACCGGTTCCCCGTGCATCCGCTTCCGAGGCGGCGACACCTGGGATCGGAGCATCCGCCTGCTGTTCCCCGCCGACGCTCCCGAGGTTGCCGAGGCCAGGAACGCGGCGACCGTCGCCGCGGCCATTGGCCGGGCGCGGGGACTGTGCGAGGTGATCGACAAGGGCCTCCGTGGCGTGGTCGATGCAGCGACCCTCGACGCTGCTGTGGTCACCGCCGAGGACCTCGCATCCGAGATGCGCAAGGCGGCGGAGCTCCAGCGGGAGATCGACCGATGAGCGGCGACACCCTGGTGAACGCCGAGACCGGCGAGGTCATCGCGCAGTGCACCCCGACCGAGGCACGGTGGATCACCAACCGCCTCCGCACCGCCATCGGCGTCGCCACCGAGCTGTACGTCGAAGCGTACGAACGCCGTGCCTGGGCAGCCCTCGGCCACGCATCGTGGGACGCCTACTGCGCCGCCGAGTTCGGCGACTTCCAGCTCCGCCTCCCTCGTGAGGAGCGCGACGAGACGATCGTGTCGCTGCGTGAAGCGGGCCTGTCGATCCGTGCCATCGCCGCCACCCGGGTCGCATCGAAGAAGACGGTGGAGCGCACCATCGCAGCGTCAGGTGTCGCCAATGACGACACCTGCGTGACCGGCACCGACGGCAAAACCTACTCGGCCGTGGACGCCGCTCGAGCCCGGCGTGAGGCTAAGGAGCCTGAGGCGGAGCGGCCGACGAAGTGCACCGACGGGTTCGACTGCCCGTCCACGCCCGGGCCGGACGGGCTGTGCGTGTGGCACCGCGGCCGCCGCAAGGCCAATCAGACCTCGGAGCAGGGTCCCCCCACCCACCCTGGCTCCGACGCACCGGGACAGGATCCCGCCCCTGTCCCGGTGCGTCGG
>Ga0247824_10000358_pt1 | contig 21750 bp, 21 predicted proteins | sample 13C_PalmiticAcid_FD_194412 | JGI IMG/M metagenome (GOLD analysis project Ga0247824, IMG submission 194412) | Soil microbial communities from agricultural site in Penn Yan, New York, United States - 13C_PalmiticAcid_Day48 | ecosystem: Environmental > Terrestrial > Soil > Agricultural land...
GCTGGTTCTTGCCGGTCGCTGAGACGACTGGCGGCTCGCCGATCGCTGCCACCGCAACCGTCACCTTCACCAGCACGCCAGCTGCCACTGGCGTTGCCACCGTGTGGATCTGCGGCGAGTCGTGCAGCTTCGGCTACACCTCGAGCGATACCGTCACGACCGTGGCGGCCGGCATCAAGGCGGCCATCAACGCCAAGCCGTGGCTGCCGGTCACTGCCGATAACTCGTCCGGCATTCTGACGGTCACGGCGAAGCTCAAGGGCATCAGCCAGGGCACGGCGTCGGTCCCGGTTATCAGCGTCCGGGCCGAAGTCAGCGCCGGGACGACCATCACGGTCGCGTCTACGGGCGCGGTCGGTACCGGCGTCGTCGGCGTCGAGGGTACGACCACCGAGGCGGCTTCGACTGCCACGGCCCTGGCCGTCATCGCCAACACCCGCAAGTACTACATGGTCAGCTCGGCCAACGACGCGACCACGCTCGGTCACTTCAAGACGCACATCGTCACGAAGAGCGAGCCGCGCCGAGGTCTGCGTTCGGTCGCGATCGCGGCCTACCCCGGCACGCTCGCGGCCTGCACCACGATCGCCACCGGCATCAACTACGAGCGACTGCAGATCGCCTGGCTCGAGAATCCCGACAACGACTGCGCAGAGATCGCTGGCCGTATGGCGGCCGAGCGGCAGAAGCTCGAATCGCTCGACGCGACCTTCGGCTTGTTCGACTGGCGCATGGACGGCCTCGCCAACTCGTTCCTGAACTCCGACTGGCCGAGCGACACCGAGATCAACGACGCGATCAACGACGGCATCGCGCCGATCGCGTCGACCGACGCCGGCCCCGTTCTGGTCATGAACCTGAACACCCGCAGCAAGAACGCGGCGGCGACTCAGGACGACTTCCGCGCGACGGAGTGTCACCGCGTCTCGGGCGCTGACCTGTTCGTTGACGAGAGCGACGCTCGCTGGCGCCTCAACTACGCCAACAAGAAGCTCGAGGACGACGAGATCCTACCGACCGGCTCGGGCCCGATGGCGGGCAAGCCGAACCCGAACAAGACCAACCGTCCGGGTGTGATCCGACCGTCGCACTACAAGGGCTCGGTCAAGGCGCACATCCGCGAGTTCTACGACCGCTCACACGTGCAGCGGCTCCAGGAAATGCTCGACAGCGTGCAGTGCCGCAAGAGCGGCGGTCGCGTCGAGACCTCGCTGAACTTCTTCACGATCGACCACGCACTCCAGCGAACGCTGCTCGTGGCGGAAAGCTCGGAGGGTTAAGCAGATGGCACAGCAAGACGGCGCGTTCATCAAGCTGCTGATCAACGGCTCGCCCGTGACGCGGCTCAGCTCGATTACGCGCACGACCGAAGCCGGCGTGGTGCGGATCGAAACGCTCGAAGGCCTGGCCGGCTTCAACAACGGCTCGGGCCAGGTCACGCTCGAGTTCTCGTATCCCATCATGATCGACGGCCACGAGGTACCGATCCACCGAATGGCCGCCAACCGCGAATACGTCGAGGTTCAGGTCTTCGAGGGCAACGAGAGCTACGTCGGCAAGGGCAAGATCGAGCGGGCTTCGTCGTCGCAGAGCGTGGGCAGCCCATCCGAGGCGACCGCGAGCTGGACCGGCGAGCTCGCCGCGCCCGAATGACGATCTGAACCACCGCGCCACCTAGGCGCCACGCCCGCGCAGCCGATGAGAGGCCGGCTGCGCACCAAGGGCACAATCCAATCCGCAAGGGCCCCACCGGTCCGAACGCGCGTCCTCTCAACGTGTGCTCGGGTCCGCGTAGGGCCTTTTGCCTTTTGGACGAACGTATGCCCGCCCCTCCCGAAGACATCTCCCCCGAGGAGCACTTCCTCGCCCTCACCGCCGCGCGCCCGAGCGCCGTCATCGACTGGCCGACCAAGGTCGCCGTCCGCCCGAAGGATCGGCCCGCCAAGGTCCGCATCATGGTCCTGCCTGGGCTCGAGCACGAGCGCGCGGGCATGGAAGGGCGCCAGAAGTTCAAGCAGAAATACAACCTCAGCGCCGAGGATATGAAGGATCCGAGCGTTGAGAAGATGGTCGCCGACGCAGCGGCGCGCGAGATCCTTGCCGCCTGTTGCTTCCACGTGAAGCCGATCGACGGCAGCGAAGGCGACGAGGGCGGGCCCCGTTACTGGCGCATGTGGCGCGACAGCGACCACGTCAACAGCCTGAGCGCGCACGAGATCGCAGTCCTCTTCCGCGCCTACCAGCTGACGCAAGAGAAGTTCGGCCCCTACGAGGGCGGCGGCATGTCGAAGGCCGAGCAGGACCTCTGGATCAAGCGCTGCATGGAGGGCGCCGCGGGGTTCCCTTTATTGTCGATGCCATTGCCTCACTTGCTGACGTTCAGCTCATCGTCGGTGGAACGTCTCTGTTCTCTGTCCGACGTCCTGGCATCCCAGTGGAGCGACTTGCCGCCTACTTTGGCGTCCGCCCTGGAGCCCTTCTTGGTGGACACGTCCTCATTTGGGAAGCCTGCTGCCGGCTCCGATCTGGATGGTTCGGACGAATCGGATGACGTCGAGGATCCGATCCTGAACCCGGACGAAGTGCTCGAAGTGGATGACGCGGTGGCTGTTGCGCAACGGCTACGTGAAGGAACCTGAATAGGTGCTGCTCCGTTACGAAATAGGTGTTGTCGGAGAGCGCAGCGTGGCGGCTGCCCTCGGCAACATCGAGCGCCGCATCACCCAGCACAACGCTCGCGTGACCCGCATGACGGGCTCGGCGCGTGCCGTGCGTCCGGGCGGAGCTGCGGCCGATGCTCGCCGCGAGACGGCGGCCCTTCAGCGTGAGCAGGACCGCGCGCTACGTCAGCAGGTCGCCGCGCAGAAGGCGGCGATCCGGGCCAAGGAGCGCGAGAGCGCGGCGGCCCACCGGGCCGAGCTCAAGCGGATCAACGAGCAGAAGCGGGCGGCCGAGTCCCTGGACCGGCAGCGTTCTCGGGGCCTGTTCGCCAATCACCAGCGCGGCCAGCGCGGCATCGAGCGCCAGGCCCGGGTAGCGCTCCGCGACCGGGAAAGGTTCGCCCGAGGCACCTTCGGCACTGCTGGCCGCTCCATGGCTGGCACGGTCGGGACGATTGGCGCGCTTGCTGGCTCGGCAATAGGCCTGGCAGGCGGTTTCGCCGCGGCTGGCGCCATCCGGACCCAGATGGACGAAAGGGCGTCAGCGAGCCGCCTAGCGAACCAGGCGGGCGACCCCGGGCTGAAGAACACCCTTCTGACCGAGGCCCAAGGGGTCAAAGGCTTCACCGGCGGCGAGGCGCTGGCCGGCATGGAGGAGTTCGTCACCAAGACGGGCGACCTCGACACGGCGCGGCAGATGATCGGCAGCCTGGGGCAACTGGCCCTGGCGACCGGCTCGGACCTGGGCGACCTCGGGGCCACGGCCGGGCAGGCGTTCAACGTTCTGAAGGACCAGATCGACGACCCGGTGGAGCGCGTGAAGGAGCTGAACGCCCTCATGCGCACGCTGGCGCAGCAGGGCGCCTTGGGCGCGGTCGAGATCCGCGACCTGGCCCAGGACTTCGGCAAGCTCGGCGCGGCCACCAGGGCCTTCGAGGGCGGCTCCCCCGAGCTTCTGCGGACCATGGGTGCGTTCGCTCAGATCGCAGTCGCCCGCGGCGGCGCCGAGTCCAGCGCGGACGCCTCGACGGCGGCGGCCAGGCTCGCCAGCGACATCGTAGAGCCGGCCAAGCGGAAGCGCTTCAAGGCGCTGGGCGTCGACATCAAGAGCGAGATCGACCCGACCAAGCTGCGGGACCCGCTCCAAATCATGCTCGACGTGCTCGACAAGACGGGCGGCGACGTCGAGAAGACGTCCGGCCTGTTCGGCATCGAGTCGGCCAAGATCTTCAAGGGCCTGGGGGCCACGTTCAGCGAGGCCGAGAAGCGCAAGAAGGGCTCGGGCCGCGGCGCTGTCACGGCCGAGTTCAACCGCTTCGCCGGCGCCAGGCTCTCCGAGTCGGACGTCAACAACAAGGCCGCCTCCCGCCTCGCCGATCCCGATCTGAAGCTCAAAGAGGGGATGAAGGAGCTGAACGCCAGGATCGGCGAGACGCTGATCCCGATGGTGCTCAGGCTGAGCGACACCTTCGGCAGGCTTCTGCCGTTCGCCGAGCAGGCCGCGGTTGTGTTCGCGCGGCTGGTCGAGACGTTCCTGGACAACCCACTGACCGGAATCGGCGCCATCATCGCGGCCAAGCTGGTGGCAGACCTGGCGGCGGCCGGCATCGGCGGCAAGGTGAAGGACGCCATCACGGGCGCAATCGCCGGGCTGGGCGGCGCGGCGGGCAAGGTGGCCGGCGGCGCTCCAGTCGTCGGCGGTGCCAGCGCGGGCGCCATGCTCAGCGCCGCGGGAACGGGCGCGACCATCGGGCTCGCGGCTGCCACCGTCATCCTCACCGCTGGCATCGTGAACTTTGAGAAGGGCGAGGCCGACATTAAGACGGCCGGTGGCAAGCTAGACGAGGCCCGCGCTGCCGCCGCTAGTGGCAACGAGGACATGGTCCGCCAGAAGCGTGACGAGGTTCAGGGCATGCTGAACCAACGCAACCGCATGGGCATGGGCGACAGCATCTTGTCGGCTGGCCTAACGGCGGCCCAGTACGCGGGACCGCTCGGCTGGGCGTCGGCCGCGCTCTTCGGCACCGACACCGACTCGGCCGCCAAGGCGATCACGGGCTCGACCACCGATCAAAACCGCGACGTCGAGATCAAGACCTACGAGGCGATGGTGGCCGAGATGGACAATCTCGTGAGCGCCGCGTCGAAGGCTTCGCGTGCACTCGCCAGCATCGAAGGCGGCGGGCTCCACCGTGGTCCGGACCCTAGTCCAGTGAAGAGGCGCAATTGAGTGACGCGCTTCGGTTGTTGCCGCCCTTCGAGTGGCGAGGACAGATCTACCCGGTCTCTGCGCGCGACTACGGCTTTCGTCACGAAGGCTCGCCGGTCTCGATCCAGTACCGCGACGGTCAGCTCTACGACATGACGGGCGCGCAGTCGCCGACGTATCGCTACACGATCCCGATGCGGCAGGACATCGCGATCGGGACGTACAAGAACCTCTTTACCGAGGCGCTTCCGATCCTGTTCGCGGCCATGCGCGACCGCTCGACGGGGCTGCTGGTGGATCCGATCCACGGCCCCGCCAAGTGCAAGCCGCAGACGTACGCCGAGAGCCTGAACCTCGGGATGCGGGACGGCATCGACCTCGAAGTGGAGATGGTCGAGAGCCCCGACCTGACGGACGAGGACGAGGTCTTCAAGCCGCTCAGCGCCGAGGGGCTGACCAGTGACGCGGGCGCGCTCGACGAGGAGATCCAGCGGGTCGACTGGCAGCAGGAGCCTTCGCCCGAACCGACCGTCGACATCCTGGACGCCATTAGCGGCGTGGGCGCGCAGATCGACGCGAACGTCGGCAAGTTCAATTCGGGCCTGCACAAGTACGCCTTCCAGATGGAGAAGATCGAGGCGCAGGCGAAGCGGCTCGAGAACCCGGACGGCTGGCAGATCGCACGGTCGGCTCGGCGCAACCGAGCGGCGGCGCTGAAGCTGGCCGAGCGGACGCGGGACCCGAGCAAGCGTGTCGTGCGCGTGCTGGTCAAGTACGGCAAGACGATCAGCGGCGCGGCGGCTGAAGCCGGGATGACGGTTCAAGAACTGATCCGCCTGAACCCCAGCCTGGCCGCCCTCGGCCACGTACCGGCGGGCACTCCCCTCTACACGTTGAAATCCGGTGGCTGACCTGGACACGGGCCTGACGGTCCGCTTCGAGAGCCTGGGGCGCGAAACCACCCACATCTCGGAGTGGGAGATCGATTCGCAGTACTTGGTGCCGAGCGACGGCTTCAAGTTCACGCTGGTCGAGCAAGACCGCTCGCTGCTCCGCGGGATCGAGCTTCTACCGGTCGAGCTCCTGGTCAACGGCAAGAGCCAGCTGATTGGCCGCATCGAGGCGACCGACCGCGGTGACTCCGTTCTTACGTGCGTGTGCGAGGGGCGCGACTACATCAGCGAGATCGTCGAGTGTGACGCGGCGCCGCACACCAACATCCTGGCCGGCACCGAACTGGGCGCGGCGCTGATCGAAATCTTCCGCGCTGTCGGCATACGTCAAGTGATGGACTTCGACGACGGCATCACCATGGCCGAGGTCAGGAGCGGGAAGAAGCTCAAGGCCGGCCAGCGCAAGAGCCGCAAGAAGAACAAGACCAGCGACTGCAAGCCCGAGGCGGGAGAAGCGCTCTATCAGTTCGCTGAGCGGCTGATCGCGCGGCACTCGACGACGATCCAGCCGGGGCCGGCGCGGTCCACCATCGTCCTCGACTCGCCGGACTACAAGCAGGCGCCGACCTTCCAGCTGACGCGGACCGACGACCCGACCAACAGCGCGGCGAACAACGTCCTGACGGGCAAGGCCCGGCGGGACTACTCGAGCTTTCCGACAGAGGCGCTATTCACCGGAACGGCGGTCCAAGACCAAGCCAACGCAGGCGTCCCGATCGCGCTGTACCTTCAGCTGATCGGGCTCGCGTGGGGCATCAACACCGAGCTAGCCGAGACGCTCGAGCGCGGCGCATCGCCGACGGCCGGCGGCAAGGATTCGCCGAACGTCCTGTACCGGCTGCTGACCCACCGCGACACCGACTCCCGCACCGAAGCCGAGTTCCGGGCGGCGGTCTCGCGCGCCATCTCGGAACGGCTCAAGGAAACGCTGGTCTACACGTGCACCGTCAAGGGCCACGTCGACCCAGTGTCTGGGGCGATCTGGAGCGTGGGAATGATGGCCAGCGTGAACGACGCGATCGCCGACGTAAACGAGAACCTGTGGATCGCCGGTCGGAAGCTCCGCTACGTGCCGGGGCAGAACGGCGGTGCCTACACAGACCTGACGTTGTGGCGGCCGGGCTCGTTCCTTCTGGACGGCGCGTCTGAGGAGGCCGTCGAGGAAGCCAAGGCGACCGCCTCGAACAAGAAGGCGCGGCAGAACAAGGCGGCCGAGGACAAGGCTGCTGAAGACCGACGCAACCGGGCGGCAGCGGCACTGCAGAACGCGGGTCGAGGGCAGACGGGAAGAGGACAATGAGCGACGCCGATATCTGCCAGCTTGGCTCATCGAAGGTCGCGAAGGGCGTCGCTCTCTGGCAGGGCGTCATCCCGATCGCCAACGACAACGCGGCGAACCCGAGCGAGCCCCTGGGTGAGTCGGCCGTCTACCAGGCGCTCGGCGTCACGTCGCTACCGTACCCGAAGGACGAGAACGGCTGGGCCGAGGCGGTGGCGCTACGCAACGTCGGCGGCCGCAACGCGGTCTACGTCGGCGCGCGCGACACCAGAAGCGCGGCGATCGTCGGCGCCATGAAGCCGGGCGACACCGTGGTCCACAGCACGGGGCCCAAGCAGGCCGCGCAGCTGCAACTCAAGGAAGAGAAGCGGCAGGCCGTCCTCTACACGAAGGACACGAACGGCGAAGGCGTGGCCGTCGTGCTCGACGGCAAGAACAACAAGATCCAGATCGCTGGCTTCGGCGCCACGATCGAGATCGACAAGAACGGCGACATCTCGATGATCGGCAAGTCCGGCAACGGCATCCTGATCCAGGCTTCCGGCGTTCACATCAAAGGCAAGCTAAAGGTCGCTGGCCTGCTGCCCGGTTTCGCTGTGATGCAGGGCCCGCAGACGGGATCGCCCGGCGGTGCTGGAGCGCTTCCGCTGAAGGCTGTCGAGGGCGTGGGCGGCTCGCTGTGAGTTGCAACTTCAAGCTGCCGCGCATCCCCGCGATCGACCTGAGTTTTGACCTGCCGTCGCTCCCGCGCATCCCGAGTTTCACCATCGATCTGGACCTGCCGAGCTTGCCCAAGCTGCCGCGCGTCCCGGCCATCGATCTGAGTTTCGACCTGCCCAGCATTCCCCGCATCCCGACGTTCACTCTGGACCTGGACATCGGGCCACTCCCTGCGCTTCCGCGGATACCCGCCATCGATCTGAGCTTCGACATTCCGAGCCTGCCTCGGATCCCGACGTTCGAGATCGAGTGCCCGTTCACCTAGGGGCACGTGTAGGCACAAGGCGTCCGCGAGAACTCGAGCCGCACCCAGGTCGGCCACTGGATGTTCGTCGCCATAGCCGAGCTGCCACCCTCAACGATAGCGCAGCCGGTCGAGAGCGCGTTGCTCGCCGCGCCCAAGAGCACTTCAGGATCCATGGCCGTCAGGCGTGCGCATGCGCCGGGCGCAATCGTGCCAAACGCGAAGGTGGCGCCCACCTGGCCCACCTCGGTGCACATGGCGAAGTCGGGGCCCAGTTGGAAGGTCTGAGCGACAGAGACATCCTCGCCGGCGTTAAGCGCTTGCCCACCGCATTCGCAAACGTAGGATTCGTTGGCTTCGCCGCACAGGCCCGCGCAGTCGTAGGAACTGACGTATGTGGCCGACACCGGCGGCGGGTCGCATGGGTTGCCAGCGGGCGGGACGTCAGGTTGCCCGCCAGAGTCACCGTCATCGCTGACGCTTCCACCAGAGTCACCGCCCGCGCCAGAACCGCCGGCATACTCCTGACCAGCGGCGCCGCCCTGGTCGCCGGTGACTGGCTCGTCTCCGCCTTGCCCTGCGCTGCTGACTGACCCGCCGCGACTCGTACGCCCACCTCGCGGCTCCGCGGGCGCTCCAGCCTCGCCCGCGCTCGCCACCACGACCGACGCGCCGCCATAGCTCTGGCGCCCAGCCGCCGCTGGTGGCGCATCGCGGTCCTCGCCGCCGCCTGAGCACGCCGCAACCAGCGCTAGGGCGCCAAGGGCCTCTCTCCCTGAGCGGAATCGCATGACTGCAAAAGCTATGCACTCCCGCCCCACTCCGCAAACCAGGCCCCGCAAGGCTGCGGAATAGCGCCTTTTTCACAAACAATTCATGCCCGGTTTCGGCTCAGCCCCCTTCGGTAGCTCCGGCGCCGGCCTCGGTGTGCCTGTGCACGCGGAAGCGCCGCCGTCCGGCCCTGCTGGCTCGCGCTTCATCGACCCGGTCACGAAGGACTACGCGATCGACACGACGACGCGGCAGCTCCAGCAGATGCCGCCGATTCGTCAGCGGGTGCTGCTCGCGCTGACGACCGTGCTCGGCTCCGCGACGACGCTGCCAGGCTTCGGTATGCGCTTCCCGCGCAAGATGGGCGACACGTTCGAGGGCCAGGTCAAGAACGCGGTCGCGGCGGCGCTCTACCAGATGACGACCGTCGAGAAGGTGATCCGCGTCACCAACGTGATCGTCGAGAAGGGCCGAGGCGGGCGATCGAGAACTACTGTGGTCTTTGTCGATACGTCGACCAACGTCGAAGACGAGGCAACCTTCCGTGGCTGACATCGCCGTTACCTACGTCCCCAAGGACTCGACCGAGCTGCGCGCGCAGTGGCTCCAGGACTTTAGTCTTGCCGCGATCGACACCGGCGTCGCCAACCCGCCGGTCGAGCCGGGCACCGACACCTACCTGACGGCCGAGGCCGATAGTCAGCTGGCGTTCATCGGCATCCAGAACATCGCCCTAGCGCGCGACGACGCCAGCGTCCTGACGGCCACCGGGGCCGCGCTCGACCAGCACCGGCGAGAACTCGGCATCCCCGAAGTCGAGGAGACGGGCTCGAGCGGCAAAATCATCATCACCGTCACGGGCTCGACCACGATCCCGAACAGCACCGAACTGAAGCTAGCCAACGGCCTGCGGATCAAGACGGTCGGCACGGTCGTCAGCCCGGCCGATCAGCAAGAGATCGACGTCACGGCAATCGATGTCGGGGCGCTCACCAACGCAGCCGGCGGCTCCGAGGTGACGTTCGTCTCCGCGCCGGCCAACGTCGCGGCGAAGGCGCTCGTCTCCTACGAGTTTCCGCTCGATGGCGGCGCCGACATCGAGGACGACGAGCGCAAACGCGATCGAATCCTCAACACGCTGCGCAACAAGCCGGCGGGCGGCAACTGGGCCTACTGGCGCCAGTTCGTGCTCGACGAGTTCGGCTTCGTCCAGGACTGCTACGTCTACCCGGCGCCAGGCGGGCCAGCGAGCCAACTGATCGTCCCGGTCCGCAAGTTCGACGTCGCCAACAACTCCTATTCCCGCGCCCCATCGTCGGCGCTGCTCCAGGCGATCCGAAACGCCATCCAGGCGGACGCCAACACGGGGATCGAGACCGTCGTGCGGGCGGTAGACGACGAGAATGCCGACTTCACGCTGCTGGTCGAGCTTCCGGCCTCAACGCTCGCCGGCGGCAACGGCCAAGGCTGGACCGACCCGACGCCCTGGCCCGCGCTCGAGGCCGGCGACAGCAACACCGTCACGATCACGGCGGTCAACGCTTCAAACGACGTCATCACGGTCGACGCCGTCACGGCGGTGGCTCCGGTCAACGGTCAGACGCACATCCACTGGTGGTCTCCCACCGACCGCAAGTTCTACGGGCCCGCGCTCGTGGTGTCGGCGACAGGCGCGACGACGGCCTGGGTCCTGACGCTCGATCGCCCGCTCGTGGGCAAGGACGGCGTAGGGCCGGCAATCGGTGACTACATCTCGCCGAGCGCGCAGAACATCCAGGCCTACGGCGATTCGTGGGTCGCGCTCATGGGCGAGCTCGGGCCCGGCGAGGTGACCGAGGACGCCAACCGGATCCCGCGCGCCGTCCGCCACCCGTTCGCGGCCGACGAAGACCCCTACAGCATCACGAACGCGGCGCTGGCGCAGATGACCCGCAAGCACGTCGAGATCATCGATCTCGAGTTCGGCTACGCGCCGACGACTTCGCCCACCGTTCCGGCGAGTGTGGATGACCCGCCGGCTGTGCTCGTTCCGCGGAAGTTTGCGCTGTACCCCATCTGAGCAAAAACCATGGCTGGCAAACCGAAAATATATCCGGCCGACGTAGTCGAGCGTTTCACGCAGGAACTTGCCGCCACTCGCAACATCACTGCGGCGTCGAAACGCCTTGGACACTCGAAGCAGTTTGGTCGCGGGATAATCGCAAAGCACCCGCACCTAGCGTCGCTCGTGGCAGCGAAGGGCGAGTTGTCCAGGACTCACGGTAGGGGCGGCACACCAGAATACATTCTGTGGGCCGGGATGAAGGATCGCTGCCAGAATGCGCACGGACGACACTTCCCGGGCTGGGGCGGGCGCGGCATCAAAGTGTGCGAGCGCTGGCATAAGTTCGAGAACTTCTTCGCCGACATGGGCCCGCGACCTTCGACAAAGCACTCGCTGGACCGCATCGACAACGACGGGAACTACGAGCCCGGAAACTGTCGCTGGGCGACGTGGACCGAGCAAGCGTCGAATCGTCGCAACAATGACATGGTGCAATTCCGCGGCGAGACACGAACGCTAAACGAATGGTCGCGCGTGCTTGGCATCGGGCAGGGCACGCTGTGGCATCGCCTGTACACCAGTAAGTGGTCGGTTGACGAAGCGCTGGGAACTCCGACGCGCAAGCACCCGAAGAAGGCAGCCTAGTCGTGGCCGTAACACCTTCAGGAAGCCCCGCATGGGTTCGCACCGTGTCATTCAGTGACTACGGGGGTCACCAGGACAAGAGAGACTACGGCGGGATGGGTGCGATCAACCCTCTCACGGACATCTCAGCCGCCGAGGAATCGCGCCTCTACTCCGACGTCGCCGCGATGGTGCGCACGGCTCCGTTCTGCGTCGCGCTCATCCAATGCAACGACTCCTCGCCAGCCGCGCCCACGGTCGAGGTGATCGACATGATGACGGGCGTCCGCACCACGAGCTACGAGGGTGACGCGGCCCCGGCAGGCTTTCCCAGCGTCGCCCGCAACGGCGATGGCGACTTCACGATCACGTTCGACGCGAGCTACGACGACGAATACTCGGTAGCTGGCGCCTACGCGCCACAGACCGCCGAGGCGACGCCGAACATGTCGGACGCCAACCAGGCGACCTGCACCATTTCGGGGCAAACCGTGGTAGTCAGGGTCTGGGATGATGCCGGCGTGGCGGTGGCCGACGCGCTGGTGACGGTGGAGATCCACTAGGTGCCGACCGGTGCGCTTGCGCCCCTGCCGCGCCGACTTGGCCCGGGTGGCCCGGAGTCCCGCTCGCCGGAGCAGCACGCGCGGCTAACGGCTGACGTCGTGGCACTGACGCGGGTCGCGCCGCTCGCGGTCGTCAAGGTCCACCAGGAGCTTCTCTCGCCCTACACGGCGTCGGTCGAGGTCTACCGCGGACAGAACGGCGTCGGGCTCGCCCATGCGCCGACCCTGACGCTGAACGGCGCAGGCGACTTCACGCTCACCTGGCCCGCCTACTGGACCGACGAGTACGACGTGCAGTTCCCCATCCGGATCCGCATGGCGCGCGCGAGCGCCTGTAGCAGTTTCGCCATCTCGGCTCCCCGGCTCCCCGTAGTCGAGCTGGTGAGCGGGCGGGCCGTCCGGGTCCGTGCCTTCTCCCATCTCGGCGCCGCGATTGCCGCGACCACAACCGTCAAGGTGTGGTGATGCCGACTCAGGCAGCTGGAAAGCCCTGCTGGTCGCGCGAGGCCGCGATAGGCGACTACGGCGGACACCCTGACAAGGCCGCCAGCAAGACCGAGGGCACGACGCCTTACGCCTGGTTCGTCTACCGGGAGCGGCGAGCCATGCGCGGGTCGGCCTACTCGCAACGCACCAGCGGGACGCTCGTTCACTGCGAGAACCTGGCGACGGCGCGGCTGTTCGCGTGGGTGTTCTTCCGCAAGCCCGAGCAGTACCGGAACGACTGCCTCCCCGGCACCTCTGACCAGGGCCTCGAATACTGGGCCGAGGTGCTCAAGATCCCCACCCGCGAGGGCGACGAGCGCTGGCAGGTTCGGCAGCTGGCAGCGGCCCACTACAAGGCCGTGACGGCCGTCAGCCTGTCGGCCATTCAGACGGCGTGCTCGGAACTGCTTGGCGACGTCTACGTCGATGCGAGCTTCATCGAGGGCGGCGACCTGACGACCCCGCCAACGCTGACGTTCTGGCCTGGCGTCAACCCGGGGATCGCGTCCTACGACCTTGGCGGCGGGACATGGTCCAGCGAGCGCTCGCACTTGTTCGTTGAGATTCAGCGACCGCCGGGCATGAGCGACGGCGGCCTGCATCAGCTGGTCAACGTGCAGCTCTTTCAACTGCTCGACCGAATGCTGCCGAGCCACTGCACGTTCTCGGCGGCGATCGGCGGCGGCTTCCTGCTCGACATCTCGCAACTGGACTTCACCGGCCTAACGGCATGAGCCACAAATGAGCTTTACGCGGGCAAACGTAACTGGCTGGGCGAACGGGGAACGCCTGACCTCAACCCAGATGAACCAGCTGGACCTGGATCACAGCCGCGCCATCGACGGCAATGCCGGCGGCACCTACGTGCCGAGCGCGGCGATCATCATCAACGGATCTGGCATCGAGTTCGCGGGCTACTCCGGCGCCAACATCGTCGCGGCGATCCCTGGGCGGTCATCGTCTTACAGGCTAGAGGTGCCGCTCAGGCCATCCGGCGCAATACCAGCCGACTGGACATGGAGCGACAGCGGCTGGTGGGCGCACGACGCCACGACGAACAACAACTTCGCATTCTCGCTGATGCTGCCGCCACTCGGGAAGCTTTCCGAGGTTCGCGCAATCGTGAGTGGCGCTGCGGGCCATGGCGCGCTGCCGGCAGTGATGCCGGCATTGTCGGTGCGCAGAGCGGTCTGCACGCTTGCTGCCGCCGACATCACGGCAGACTCGCTGGGCTCACAGACCGACTCGTCGGCCACTTTTGCGGACTACGAGCTCAACCATGAAATCGCCGTGACTGGCCTCAACCACACGATCTCGACGGTGAGTTCGTACTTCGTGCGAATAACCGGCGAGACCGGGGCCAACTCCGTGAGCGGGCTCAAGCTCGGCAAGATCTATTGCGTGCTGACGGTCTGACGCCGGCATGACCACCCTCTCCACCCTCCCCACCTACCCGGTCCCCGGCTACAAAACCGCCGTGGCCTTCACGCTCACCGAGAGCGGGTCGAACTACGTGCGGGTCTGGTGCACGGCAGCGCCGCCCGGCTCCGAGCTCCGGAAGAGCCTGGACGGCACGAGCAACCCGCCAACCGAGCCGCGCAGTCGCGTCGAGGTTTACGCGGCAGACGGCGGCGCGGACAACCCGATGCGCAGGGTCTTCGAGACCGGCGGCCGGTACGTCTTCGTCGCGCAGGAGTACACCAAGAACGCCACAGCGTTCGGCGGCGGCTACGAGCGCGACCCGGACGGAGCTCCGAGCGAAACGAAGGTCGGCAGCGAAGCCACGCTCGAACTGTTCATCGGCCAGCGAATGACCAGCGAGATCCGCGCGGCCGGCGAATCTGTGACCGTCGTGCTCTGGGTGTGGGACGAAACGATACGCGCGACCACGATCGCGACACACGGCGAGAAGTCGCCGGCACTGCAGGCCGCGAGCCCCACGGTGAAGGTCCAAGCCGCCATGGAGTCGGCCGCGGTGATCGCCGCGCTCGCGGCGCTTGCGGATGACGCGGTCACGACTGCGATCGGTGTGCCGGCCACCATCCTGGGCAATGCAGCGGGCGGGTTCATCGAGGAGTGGAACGACCACATTGCGGACGTTTCGCCGCACAACGCGGCCGACGCCGAGAACGAGATCCCGACCGGTCTCGCGGGGGCGCCCAGCGCGGCGAACCTGGCGGACACCGTCAACCTGATGCTCCGGCTGATGCGGCAGCACTACACGAACGACGCGGTAGAGGCTGGACTGGTCTCCGGACGCGACACGGGCAGCTATCACGACGTTGGCGGCGGCGCGCTCGACAACGACAACGCGAACATGCCGCTATTCCAGTCGGTCGGCGACCCCGGGGACGCCTACTGGGCAGTCGCTGAGATTCACCGGTCGTACGAAGCGCACCGAGTCAGCACGAGCGTCCACAACCCGGCGGACTCGACCAACGTGCTCACCGCGCTCCCGTCGCTGCTCGCGCTCGGCTCGGCAATCTTCACCGTCTGGGCGTCGACTTCGCCCACCACCCCGGCAACGCAGAGCGATGGCGCGATGGCGCTGATTGCCAAGGCTGGGTTTACCGAAACGCCTCTGGGAATCTGACATGGCAGGGATCACAGCCTCATCCGCAAGCAAGGTTCTCCTCGCTGGCTCGACTTCCGCCGACAAGGCACTCGGCGGCTTCGCGGTCGGCGAGATGGTAACTCTCGCGACATCGCCGACCGGCACTGAGTACCTGTGGGGGCAGTCGTTCCCGGCTGGCTCGAATCAAGTGCGCGCTGCCATCTCCGCGACGACCGGCGCCAGCGTGACGTTCGTTCCGGACGTGGCAGGCGTCCACACCATCACGTGTCTGGTCGACGACGTCACCAGCTATACGCTGCACCTGACGGTGACGAGCACAGCGATCAGCCAGCTCGCCGAGGCGATCCGGCAGACGCCGAAGGCTGACGCGACGGTGCCTGCTCCAGCCGTCGGGCTCATGGTCTACTTCTCGGACGAACTCAGCCAGTGGGCGGTCAAGGACCCGAGCGGTCGGATCTGGCCTGTGCTCACCGGTGAGATGGGAACAGCACTGACGGACGCCGACGCAACCATCACCGTCGCAGATGGCCAGCGCCGAGTTCTCTCCGATGGTACGCTGACGGATAACCGCAGCGTCACCCTCGGAACCAGCGGCGCCGTGCTCGGAGACACGATCGATATCGCGCGAATCGACACCGAAGCGTTCACGCTGGCGATCATCAACGGCGGAGCCGGAGCCGGCACGCTACTTACCTTTCCAGTTGGCGCAATGCTCTACGCCAAGTTTCGCTTTGACGGAACCAACTGGGAACTACGCGAGCGCCGCTCGCTGAGCTGAAAAGCGACACAACCCCATGCATTCCAACACCCAAAGCGGTGAACGCGGAGCTACGTCTTGCCTTCTCTAGACGCAAGTTTCTCAGTAGAGGGCGACTCCGACCGCCAAGCTTACGAGGTTGCGTACGGCGCCACCGTGGATTTGGCCCTGCTCTCCTATAGCGGATCGGGCACGATTCAGTGGTCAATCGCGTCGACCAGTCACCCGTCGATGGTCAGTCCGACTATCACGTACGCCGGCTCACCCACTGGGGTTACCGCGTCGTTCCCGATGGTGGCCGACCCGGGTGACGGCGAAGGCAGAAGCGTTGTCGTTAAGTGTCTTCTAACTGACAGCCGCGGGACCACTGCTGTGGATTATCGCGTGGTCGGCGTTCCGAACGCCGCGGGGCTCGTTCCAGTGTGCGTTGACGAGGCGCTCTATCGCGATGCGACTCACGGCTGGGGACCCACAATCAACACCGCCCTCGCCGGCGACCACACGATCAACGTCCGCACCTTCGGCGCCACCGGCGACGGCGTCACCAACGACACGGCCGCCATCCAGGCCGCGATCGACGCGGCAAACGCCGTCTACGTGGCATCTGGCACCGGTGGCGTGGTCTACATCCCGCCCGGCGAGTACGCGCTCGACGCCTCGGCACTGACAGAAACTCTCTGGAACTTCGGCGACGAGGTAGACGCTTCGGACGGTTGCCTCGTCCTGCGCAACGGCGTGCGCCTCGTGGGTGCTGGCAGGGAGCTAACGAAACTCCTCCCGACGTCGCCCACGCTGCATGCCATCCTCGTCGCCGACGGCACCGACGCCGCGATCGAGCACCTGTCAATCGACTCGTCCTGGTCGGCGGCAGGCGCCGGGCATGGCATTCTGCAGCTCACCTCTGCGGACGACATCGACACCATCGTCGAGAACTACCGCGTCGCCAACGTCTTCGTGAAGAACGTCGGCTCGTACGGCGTGGGCCTCGAGAATGGCGTTTTCAAGAACTGCATTCTCGAGAACATCCGGACCTACAACACGGGCGCAGACGGCATCGACGCCAAGAACCGCGACACGACCGGCGACAGCCTTACCCAGATCCGTAACATCTACATCCAGAAGCCGGGCCAGCGCCTGACCGATTCGTCGGGCCTGGACATGCGCGGGATCTTCCAGGTTTCGGACGTAACCATCATTGACATCGGGCGCTCGGGCGGTACCGCGCTTTGCGGGGTGCGATTCCGGACCCTAGGCGATGACAACGCCGTGAACTGGGCACAGTTCAGCTCGCTCTCTAACTTCTTTATCCGCGCGTTTGATACCGCCTACGCGGCAACCGGAATCATCATGGGGTCGGCCGACGTCTCCGTGACGGGCGGTTCAATCGTCGACTGTGATGTGGGCGTGGACGTGGGCGGCAACGTGGCCGGCGACGCGCACCACTGCACGATCGCAGCAGTGACGGTGCGCAACGCAGCCGACAAAGGCTTCGTGGTCGCGTCGGGCACGGAATACGTCAAGTTCGTCGGCTGCACCGCGGTCGACTCCTTGGTGGGCTTCCGCAACGAAGGGCAAAACACAACGATCGCGGCATGCAACGCCGACACCTGCACCACTCCGCTCTCGACGGCCGGCGGCGCCGCTGCTACGCAGGTACAATCGGGTAACAAGTTTGGCGACGATCACGCGAGCCTGGAATACGTCACGGCCGGTCGCGTTGCGCTACGTGCGCGCGGTGATTCGTCTAACACGGACATCGCGATCGAGCCTGCCGGCACTGGCAAGCTACGATTCGGCGACTACACCGCGCCCGCGACCGGCCGCCCCGGCTACCTCGGGATAAAAGACCAGTCAGGCAACGCACGCGAGCTGGTGGTGGATGACACGCTAGTTGCCTCGTCTGTAAGCGAAGACGTGGCGAGCGCAGGCACGAGCGCGAACATCGACATTGCGCTGGCCGCGAGCACGACGATCACGCACGTGATTAAGGTCAACGCCGAGTCGGCCACACCCACGCGCGCTACGCAGACCGTCGTCGTCGAATGCGTGCGCAGCGGTTCCGGCACGCCCACGACGGACGGCGGCACCATCGTTGCGCCGAGCGGCGGAGCGGGCCTGAGCGTGAGCTGCACGATCAGCGGCAACAACCTTCGCATCAACGTCACGAACACCATGGGCGCAGATTGTCACATGACCACCCGCGTCTACTCCGTGTCGACCGACGCGACTGTCGAGGACTCTTGATCCAGACGCTCTGCCAACCGATCGAAGCGTCCGGCCGGCGCGTCGTCGCACCCCGCGGGCCGCTGCTTGAGTGGGATTCGCTCGCCCGGTGCATGGTCCCGGTTGCGCTACCGAACGATCGGCAGCCCAGCGAACTCGCCCGCGGCGACGTGATGCTGTCCGGCCCGTGGAGCTTCCGTGGGGATGGTCACGCTCTTAGCGCCAGCGATCGGCACGAGCGACTGCGCCGGGCGGTGCTCGGGGCGCTAGGGTTTTACGATCACGAGCGCCCAGACTTCGAGGCACCCGGCTACACGCGCAGGCGCGAACATGCCGAAACGCTGCTATGCCTCGGCTTGAGCGGCGGCCCCGGCAGCACCAGCGCGTTCGCTCCCCCCATCGCCAAGCCATGGCAGTGGACAAGCTCCGACGATTGCTACGACGCTCGCTATGAAGTCACCGAGGCCGGCGGCAAAGTTACCGCGCTGGGCGACCAAGGCACTCGCAACCTCGACGCGACGAACGCCAGTAGCGTGCTGACGCTCACGAGTTCTTGGAGTGGTGCGCTCAGTGCGGTCACCGGCACCAACCAAGCGCAGGATCGACTAGCTTGCGGCGGCACCGCGAGCCAGTGGCGCATTCATTCAGGCAACGCCTGGACCGTCATCTGGTGCGGCGAGATGACGGACACCGCGGCGAGCCATACCTGGTGGAGCAACCGCGGCACGCCAACCAATTCGACGCAGCTCGGCGTCAGCGCGCTCTACTTCACCGGCACGGGCTACCGGATCTTTCGCGGCGGCAACGGGGCGGCGAACGTGTTCAACCCATCCAGCGAAACAGTGTTGGACGATGCGTTCGTGGGCAAGGCCGTCATGGGTGTGCGCACGAGCTCGGCGGTGAACATCGTCACTCGCAAGGCGGGCCTGACGGGTACCGAGAACTTCGCGCTAGCCGCCGCTGCCACCGACGCCGACGCTGGCGTCCTAACCCTGGGCGCTGGCACTGGCGGGTCTAATCCCATGCAGGGCAGTCTAGCCGTACTGATCGCTCACCGAATCGACTCTGCGGGATTCCTGCAGTCGGTGGTCGACCACATGCGGGCACTAGCGAGGCTGTAGCAGGACCCAGAACTCGCTCGTGTTGACGCGCGGCGGGGCGATCGTTGAGATGGTGAACGGGCACAAGTCGCCGAGGTCGAGTAGGCAATCGGTGAAGCTGTCGGCCGTAAACACCCAGCAATGGGCGTCCCGATAGATCCCTGCGGCGATCTCCGCTTCTACCTCGCGCGTCACTTCCGCCAATGCGCGCCTTGCGCGGAATGTCGGATGGTCCCCCGCCCAGAGCGCTGCAACATCGATGCGCTGATGAAAGTAACTGGCCTCTATCCGCTGCCATTTGCTTGGTGCCAGTAACTGCTCTTCGTGTGCCCGCTGGATTGCAGGCGCCACGCTCACCGGCCTGAAGTAGTCGAAGGTGAACCGACGATCGGGGACGCTGAGAAAGAGCGAGCCGCCATCGGTCAGCAGTGCCCGCAGCTGGCCCAGCCAGCCGATCAGATCCGGCACGTGTTCGATCACGTGGTTCGCTACGATGACGTCGAATCGGTCGCCGACCGCATCGGTCAGGGCGGCGCCCTTAAGCACGTAGTCGACATCCGCCATCCGGCCGACGTTGCGCTTCGGGTTGTTGGCGTGCTTGGCGCGCAGTTCGTCGGTTGAGAAGTAGTCCACGAACGAGACTGAGTCGCCGAGTTCACGCCGGAAGGTCGGGTTGTCGAGCGCCCCTATCTCGAGAACCCGCCCGACATGCTGGCCGAGTTGCTCGGTGATGAACGCGCGGCGCGCCGTGGCCTTTTTGGTCAGCGGCACGGGCGGCGCGTCTAAGAGTGCTGGCTGCATGCCGATGGAATAGCGCGAGCTACGTAGCCTGCGCAAACCGTCGAGCAGTCGTAAGCATTTCCCCCGACTAATGCCCTAGCCCTGTTGCGAGTGCAGTCGATGTCGCTCGGTTCCTCCCGCCGATGCCAAGACTTCGACTGCACCCTCATCCGGGTCAGCACCAAGCGACCTCGCATCCCCTGCGAGCGGTCCGGCGCGCAGCCCAACAAGTCACGAGCGCGCTTCGTTGCCAAGGCCTCGGCGGGTCGAACTCGTCGAGGCCGTTCTTTTTAGGAGACACCGATGTCATTCCTCGAGTCACTCAAGGCCAATCCCGATCTCCCGTTCGGCCTCATCACGCTCGCGGCTCTCCTGCTCTGCTTCGCGTGGCGCAAGGTGTCGCCTGCGAGTTGGGAACGATACGCCGCGTGGCTGCCGAAGTCGGACACGTCGAAAGTTTGGAATGCGCTGCGCAAGGCCTTTCAAGCATGGCCAGCCACCGCGATCGGCTTCGCTCTTCCTGCGCTTGCGACTGGCGGCGATTGGAAGGTCGCACTGAAGGGCGCCACGTTCGGTTTGCTTGCTCCCGTGCTCTACGAGGCGGCGCAGTTGGCCAAGAATCTGAAGTGGCCAGGCGGACCGGGCGGCGGGCTTACCACGATTGTGCTCGCGTTTGCTCTCAATGGTTGCGGCATGTTCGCCGGCAAGGAGCCGAAGCTCCCCGACGTAACCCCCGAGGATGCGCTTTCCGTGTCGCGTGACGCCTGCCGCGTCTACATGGCGCTACCGGCTGAGTTTCACAACGACAGCGACGATCGGGCTTGTCAGGTCATCATGCGCGTTTGCCTCGTGCCTGCGGAGCCGCCGGCTGAACTGCACGCGCCAGCCCCCGACCTGGGAAACAAGATCGTCGAAGGCGACGCGGGAGCACCGTGATCCGCCGACTCAAGCAACTGGCCAACGTCGGGATCCGCGTGGGGGCGTGCGTCCTCGTGCTGGGGATCGATGGGTATCAGCTGGCGCGTGAGTGGAAGAGGGGCACACGATGGGCATAGGCGTTTCCACCACCACCAGCAGCGCTGGCAGCGTCACCCGCGGCGCCGAGCTCGCCCCGCCCGGCGACTCAAGCGTCCAGACGATCCCCGACTTCTACGGCGCCATCACCGGGCACCGGCACACAGGCCACCTCATTTGGTTGCCCGACGCCATCACGGTCGGCGGCTCCACCTGGAGCTACCGGTCACGCATGGCCTACCCGCTCATCTACTGGCGGCCGGGCCAGGGCGCGACGCCGACGCAGAGCGCGACCGGCACGCTGTCGACGTTCAAGGCCGCGATGACGGCCGGGCTCCTGCCGCCCTGTGCGATCGTCTACCTCAACACCACCGACCCGGACGACAGCGTCGAGGGCTGGGGCATGGACGCTGCGAACGGGACCTACCCACTCGAGGCGATGGTACTGCACGACATCCCGGCATGGCTCAGGGCCAACACGCGAGTCCTGGCGACGCCAGCGTGGACAGCGGCCTGTGGCTTCTCCAAGGGCGGTTTCGAGACCATGCGCATGCGCGCCAAGTGGGGCGCCTATCACGCGGCCTGCTACGTCGTCGTTGGGGCGCCGAGGTTGGACGCTGACCTCGGCGGCGCCGCGGCGGCCTACAACACCTTCAGCGCAGCCGAGAAGACGAAGCTCTTCGCTGACACGTCGGCGCTTTGCCAGGCGCAGTGTCCGTTGTCGACGACGGCCGGAACTGGTCTGTTC
>Ga0247824_10000359_pt1 | contig 21745 bp, 30 predicted proteins | sample 13C_PalmiticAcid_FD_194412 | JGI IMG/M metagenome (GOLD analysis project Ga0247824, IMG submission 194412) | Soil microbial communities from agricultural site in Penn Yan, New York, United States - 13C_PalmiticAcid_Day48 | ecosystem: Environmental > Terrestrial > Soil > Agricultural land...
GGTCTCTACCTTGCTCCTTCGGATCCTGCAGAGAAGCAAGATCGAGATGTCATCCTTCTCAGCCAGAACAGGTTCGACTGGCGACTGCTCCCCAAGCAGGATGGTGGTCCGTACTACATCGAGCGCGCCGATACCACATCTACTGAACGTGCCTTGGTCTTTGGAAGGTCGCCCAATCATATGAACCCTCCTGGTGTGGAAACTCAAGTGTTGCAACCGTACAATCCCGCTCAAGAGTGGACTTTTATGCCTTTGCATTTCTTCCATCAAGAACAATCCAGAGAGCACTGTGGTCCTTGGAGACTCCAGCGAGAATCCTTCTACCTCCAGTAGATCCCCCATCTCAGACTCGCTGCTATTCTAGCCAAACGGAATCCTTAGTAAATGCCTTTTTTTTCAATCTTCCGTGTAGAACAAACTTGCTGGTGATATCGAACAGAATCTCTCCTCTTCTGTGCATATCCATTGGTGAATTGCTCATTTACTCTGGTCGTTATCGCAGGTTCTACGAAACAGCAAGGAGAACCGACACTGAGTTCTGCAGTGGGATAGAAGGTATGATATCGGAAGGAGACATGCTTGAAAACTGGGTTGACTCTACCACAGACATATGATCCCATCAACTGTTTGTATCTTGCTCTTCCTCTTGTTCTTGTTCATGTTCATGTTCTGCGGGTGGCGCTGAGACTTCAAGGAAGGCAGGAGGCCCAGCATTGGAAGCGAATGAAGGCTGTGATAGATCCCTTGGTTCAACATTCGAATACTCGACTGTTACTGGTACTGTTTCATGAACGTCTGGATATGACAAAGGACTCGACAATGTTGTCGAGGCTGTCATTTTCCATAAGAGCTGCATCCGCTGGACCAACAGCTTGGACGATTCTCCAATGGTCGATGCTCTTGGCCTTGAGCTACCTAGCCTCGGTTCATGACGCTGCCGCTGTTGACCCAAGGTGGTTGTTGAGGATGAGAAGGAGGGTGTGCCAAGCGAGGGAAGTTGGTTCCACTGCAATAAAAAGAAGAATGCCTGCGGAAGGCTTCTTCTTTGTCTTCTCCTCCCCCCTCCACCCCCCTTCCAGCGGTATGTTCAACCACCATCAACCACCGTCCAACCATCCCTTACTCCCTTGTCTACAAACAGTGTCTCTCTCCCTTCTCTGGTACTCATACCCTCTCTCTCATTCTCTTTCCCGCTCGATTAGGCAGGCCTGCCCGCTCATCGGACCATCGGGTCGGGGAAGGAAGACCCCGGGGGTGGTCTGCCCACAAAAAGTTACGGAACCTCCTAGATCTCCTGTAAGTTGAACGCAAACGAATCGTACTTGCCACGTTTGATTGCTATGTGTTCTCTAAATACATACCTCCCTAAACGCATGCTAACCGCGTCGACGGACCGTATGCATTTATAGAGGGGCGACTGTACTCGTGGGAAGGAACTGTTGCAGGTGGTGGTCATGAATTGCCGTACGTCCGAGGCAGGGTAAGAATGTGAATGGCGAAGGTGACGATGAGGATGCAAGTGTGATGACCGAGCCATGACACTATTGGGGACATCGTACGAAGGTGGGGCAGGCAATCGAGCCTGATTCAGCATTGCCCGATCAATGATTCTAGAGGATCCTATGCTGGATGGAGATATGGATCGAGAAATCCCAGGTACTGGTGGGGTGAGCGCCCTCAATTCATCTTGCTGTTGCAGGTCCTGCACCAGGTCGCTGTTGATTGATGGCCCTGAATGGACGATGATCTCAACGTCCACTGAAGTGCCTCTCGACATTGTTGGGAGCGGGAATGAAGATGCATTTCTATTGCTGGGTGCCAGCGGAGATGGAGACGCCACCAGTGGATTATCCTCAGGTAGGATAATATGAGTATCGTCAGTAGCAGAGTGAACGATGATCGGCTGTTCAGGAGGAACGACATCGGGGTGAAGTTCATGTTCATAAACACAGACAGGATCCCTCTCGTGGTCGACGTAGAACGGCGGCAGATTCTGGTCTGTGAAGGGAGGAAAATGTTCATGAGTGCAAGCTTTCTGTTGTGTAACACCATGTGGAGAGAGAAGACTAACTGATTGAGAATGAGAATCAGATTCACTCACCAAGGACATGTTGCATGCGTTCCTGAAGCACCTGGGCATGGACTTCTTCGAGGGCCTGTATCTCATTGACATCCTTTCGGTGTTGGTGGTACAGAATGCCGACGCAGACACCGAAAAGCACGAGGGCTCCAAACACGATCCCAGATCCCAGCGGCGGCCATTCTTGTTTGATGATATATGCAGTTGTGGGAGGGTGTTCAGGGACGTTCCTGAGGGGTATTCAGCATTCAAAGGTGAGGCAAGGGAGTCTTCAGGACCGAAGGCGATGGGAGTAAGAAAGAAGAGAGTGATACGGTGGGTGAGAGGGAGTGTGAAAAGAGACGAGACCAGTCCTCCAGGGACGGAGGATTTAGCACACACTCAGCGAGCGTTTGGGTGGTTGCGGTGTCGGTGTCGGCCCACCATTCACACTAGAGACTGGCCATGTCTCAACCATCCCCAGTTTGAAGGGCCATTGGAAGAAGAAGAGTCGTTGTGAAATGCAAGGGGTTTGAATGTGGTCGCGGGTCAGCGAGTGAAGCCACCGAGCCGCGAGAACTTGTTCGTGAACGGATTCATCGTTCACCAGATTCACACCTGCCGGGAGACGTCTTAAAGTTGAAGAAACTAGAAACAACCATAGAGATCGTAGATCAAGTCGACTTTCACGATGACCTCGCAGCACCTCATTCCGCCACTGGTAATGGGTCGTCTACCACTGAACTCGAACCTACACACACGCACAGCTACTTTGCCCACAGTGTACTCAACAAGCAAAGCAACCACCACCATCCCCCTCACTGTGCTAGAACTTTGGCATGATCGAAGAAGACCTCTATCGGTCAGGGCAGCCCAATGAATTGAACTTTCCATTCCTAGAAAAGCTGGGCCTCAAGACCGTTGTCTGGCTCGCACCCGAGGAACCCAACCAGCGCTTGTAACGAGACCTCGTCGAATCATGTTTGAACAAGACGGCAATGGAGTATTAGCAGGGTGGATCCCAACCTGATTTCTACTTTTCTGGCTCAACGTTCATCCTGCTTATAGTCTGGATTTCATCGACGATCAGGATATCCAACTGTACCACCTCGGCGTCGTGTCGTCCATGAATGCGTGGGATCCCATTACGGAAGAAGTTGTGCTCGAAGCTTCGGAATTGGTTCTCACGCCCAACAACTATCCTATGATCATCATGTGCAATCTGGGACGACATCGTACAGGCAAGTCATCCATTTTATCTCATGGATAGATCTTGCAACTACATGTCAACAGGGTTCGTTTCACTGACCTCATCCCATACTTGACTGCTTGGTTTTCGCTAGGTACCATCGTGGGGTGTCTACGGAAACTGCAACGATGGAATTTGACGTCGATCTTTGAGGAATACAGGCGGTACGCAGGACCAAAAGTTAGAGTCCTGAACGAGCAATTCATCGAGTTATTCGATACAGATCTAGTCCGTGTTCCCATCGACCATCCAAAGTGGCTGTAGAAACTAAAATGTGGATTTCTCCTTCACCGTTGTGTCACATGCAACATGTAAGGCAGACTCCAAACTGATTCCAACTTCACTCATCTTGTCGTAGCTCGCATGACCAACTCTGCTGTAGCGCAATGGCTCCAAGAGATCGCTGCCGCCAAGGCAAAGGCTCAAGCCAAAGCTACTTCTCCCACAGGAATGACCGCGCAAGGGTCACCACCGGCGCAGGATCATGCTACTGGTAGTGATAGTAACACGAACAGGAGATCGAACGGATTGAGTCAACTACCTACCGCCACGGAGCCTGGAACGATCGCGACAGACTGTTACCCTCAATACGGGATCATCCCTTCTTATAATCTTAAGACGCGCAAAAAGCAGCTTCAATTGATCTTGCCTCCAGAACCCGTGAAGCCAGGACCTGGCGAGTGCTGCGGGAACGATTGCGATCCGTGTGTAAACACGATATATTGGGAGGATCTGGCCCGATATCAGGATCGTGTTAAGAAATTGAAAGCAGAATACGAGACTGCTTGCAAGGCATTAGAGGCTGGAGAGGAAAGTGACGAGTTGGCAGCTGCCACTCCGGGGCGTATCGATGATAACAGAACGGAGGCCGATGATGGAGGAATAAGTGTTCGATCCTACAGGCCGTTCAAGGTTCTTCAAAAGAGACATCTGTCCGAGAATACGCTGTTGGTTGTCTGTGATGCCCCTTATCCAAAGCACAAGGCCAAAGGATCAGCACTTCAGCATCTGGACGTTGTGGCCAATGCCATGTTTCATATCCTCATCCGCTTTCAATGCAAGGATCAGTATATCACCAAGGCATTTACTCCCGTTGACCTGTCCTTTCGATCAAAGTCTGAGATCGATACCAACCAGACAGTGGAGCGGGAATCAGCAAAGGCATCATTAAGCGGCAAGATGACATTCCTGGTCAAGTTGTATCCCTCCCCTCACGAGACATCAGATATGTTTCGACAACTGCAGGAGTTCAACGACAAGGGCTCTCCAGCTATTATGAAGAATGGATGCACAACTGAGCAACAAGAAGGCGTACTGTATCTTCGAGGACCCATTCAAACGGCCCGAGATATGGAACGGAACCGCAATCGGGTGTTGAGAAATATTGATGAAGAATTAGAGGAATCTATTGACACCAATAACCGTGACGAGTTGGGAGGAAACGATATGAGGAAGGAGCGAATTGTCATGATCGCAGCAGGCTCAGGTATTACTCCGATGTACCAGGTGCTCAGGGCAATTCATCATCAGCAGCAACATCAACTAGAACATCAGCAGGACCAGCAACAAGGCAAGCACAGGATAGCTAAGGAATTAGACTTGATCTACTGCAATAGATCCTCGTCCGAGATCTGGCTACGTCAGGAATTACAAGAGATCTGTCTTTCAACCGAAACTCATGATACTGGCGACGATGATGTCAACGATCGTGTAGCCTCAGAGTCCAACATTGACGACCGTGACGCCATTGACGCAGGCGCGTCTTTCCCATCAAGTGAAGGTCAAGATCCGAAAAGACAGATCTTGACACGAAAGGTGCTGATTCATCACGTCTTGTCCTGTTGTACGGATCAGGAAGGAAGTCAGAGTGACCATCAATTAGGTATTCATCAACGCGAACGAATCTATGCTGGGGGCCGAATCACAATGGACTTGCTACAGGAGACGTTACAGGGCGGCATAGTGTATGACAAGAAGCAAGAGTATCTGCGGGTTCTCGTTTGTGGCCCTCCATCATTCAACGCAGATGTGTCTACGATGCTGGATCAGCTCGGGTATAAAAACTCGGATAGCTGTGAGATTCACGTACTTGATTAAAGCTGAGAAGAAGGGTGGTTTATCTCTATTACTAATAACTTTCTAAGTGATTAAGGAACGAGTATGGGTGAAAGGACATACTCTTGCTCTATTGTGAGAAGGATAGTGTACACGGGAATCTTTGTTATGATACAGGAAGGATGAAGCGCTGGTAATGAGGACTTGATTTCCTCTAGACAGCGTGTGTCTCTTGGACATGGTCCTCGGACCAGGTGTGCTTTTCTTCTGGTGGTGAAAGTAATTGCTGTTGTTGCTGCTGCTGCTGTTGTTGTTGTTCTTGTCCTTGCCCTTGTCCTTGCCCTTGTCCTTGCCCTTGCCCCTGCCCTTGATAATGTAGTGATTGCTGCGGTTGCTGTTGAAGTGCACCAGGGGTTGAGATGGCAGTATGGGGACTGATTGGCGAGGGGATGACAGGGTGCTGTATCTGCTGGAACTCCTTTTGGAATTTCGCCATCTCCCTCTGTAGTCGTTGCTGTTGATGTTGCAATTGAAGATGAAGCTGTTGCAGCTGTTGGTCTTGCTGTTTCTGCTGCTGTTGTAGCTGTAGCTGTAGTTGCTGTTGAGAGAAGCAAGCCATGTGGCAGTCCCGGAACTGGAGCAACGCATCTCCAACGCGCTGGAGCTCATCAACCTTGACATTCAGCTCAAACTTGGTCGTGAATAGGAGCTCCAATTCTAACTGGTTCAGCTCTTGAAGACTCAGGCCGCCAACCTATGTTCACATGAGAGAGAGAGAGAGAGAGAGCGTGAGTGAGTATTGGTCCATGGAATGCTACGAGAGCGATGGGGACTCCAGTACTGAGAATGAAAAAGGGGGAAAAGAAAAGATGCGAGAAGAGCATCGATGGGCCTGGCCTTCCTCTACACAGCTCAATTGATCTCTGTGGTTGGGTTGGTGTGAGTGTGGGGGGCTGTGGTAATGGTGAGCATGCCATGCTCATGATAAGATTAGATGTAAAACAAAAAGGCTTCTGTCGCACCAAAGAGACCATCCCCCTTTAGATTGTGATAACATCAACTATTGGTGATCAAGGGAATAAGAGAGAGAAGGGAGGGCCAGTATGAACATTGCCTATAGGTTTGTGGGTTACCTTGGCGTATCGAGCGTTGGAATAAAACAAGTCTGAAGTGAACTTGGCTGCAACCAACAGACATGTAATCAACAGCCTGTGGATGTTGAAGCTGTTGATCCGGAACCCATTCCTGGTCCAAACAGCCGCAGGCCCCGGGGTCGGGGTCGCTGGCGGTGATGGTGATGGTGCGGTGAGTGCCGGCGAGGATTCCAATTGAATTCGTGATCGCTTGCTACCCGCAACCGCTTCACTCTCGGACGCGAACGTTGACGGCGACAACCCATCTTCGGCTTCCCTTCCACGTTTCTGGTTCATTGGCAGGAAGTTGTCGGAGTTGACGATGCTTGGTGACGATGATGACGACAATGTGCTGTTCCTAGTGGACGGTGACACGGGCACAGGAGATACCGCGCGGGTCGAGTTGTTGCCTTGCAATTGCAATCCCTCCAATCCCCCAATACGGTCCAAGTATACCAAGACATTCAGTAGAACTTCGTTCGTGAATGGGATATACTGCAGGATCCGGATCAAATACGCTTCTATGGAGATTCGAGGAACGGTTCTTGAATGGAACAGTGTAATAGGATCTCGTAGAGGATCGTAGAGGCTGTCGTTCCTTTGAACCATAGTTGAAAGCATGGTCGAAACAATAATCATGGTGTCTCGAATAGGATGATTGATTAAATCGAACGTTGTCGAGGTGGATGTAGATGGCAAGGGCAGCGATGTGGCAGTGATGAAGTTGGCTGTGCAAGGCATGGCTGTGGTTGGGCCAGCGACGTCGGCGGCTGTGGAGGAAGGGTGGGCAGGGCTGAGTGATGATTTTGATACTGCTGCTGATGACGATTGTGAAGAGGAGGCAGGCGTCGATGCATGTGATGAGGAGCACGGTGAAGACATGGTAGTGTTGAACTTTTTCCTCTTCTTGCAGAGCGAGTGTTGTTGTTGTTGCTGTTGTGGTGTAAGAGGTGGAGAGGGCGTTGTGGTATCAGCTGAAGGTTCCGAGGTTGCCTGGGAAGTGGGTGCCGAAGAATTCATGGAAGGAAAAGAGTACGAAAAAGGAGCAGGGCATGAGGACATGTTACGGTGGAGCTGCAGTGATGGTAGTGTAGATGGTTGCTGACGGCACTCGTTATTGCAGACTTCAGCGACGGAGATATATGCCAAGGCGATTTGTCGGATCTAACTTGGGAGTGTCAAGGAGGGAAAGGGAAAGAGGGGATGTTGTACGAGAGAGAGGAGGAAGTGCGAGGGGTGAGTGTGAGTGTGAGTGTGAGAACAAAAGAGTGTGGAGAACAAAAGGTGAAGTGCAGAGTGTGAGGGAGGAAAGGAAAGAAGAAAGGCAAAAGAGGCAGAGTGGGTTTCTCGTTCCCTTGCACAAAGGAGAAAAGAAAGGAAACAATTGCAAGTTGGACATGGTGCCCTGGGTTGAACCATGGACACGTTCCCCAATTGCTGGCCCAATCCCACTCGGCCATTTGTGCACTTGCCAGCCCATAGGCGGGATTGGGAGTGAAGGAATCACCGTGGAGTCTGTGTGCATGTGGTCTTGCAGGCAAAGGCAACACACAGACGCTATATTCATCCCACACACAAAAAACCCTTGTTACATGGCATTGGGTCAGCGAGTCAGAATGCACGAAATGAAAACGTGCATGAGAGCGTCGACCTGGGACAACATCCTACGGGATTGCTTGTTGTCCTTGGTTGTCCACTACGTTCCTGAACGCATGTCTGAACTTGAAATCACAAGCAGACGCCGAATATAGCACTCCCAATTTGCCGTGCTAGACCATCTCTAGACGGCATGGAGCTCAACCTTGACCCGTCCAGGGCAATCCGGGAAGGGATCCTCCCCAAGAGTACTTCTGATGGCCCATTCCGCTGTTCAATTGATCCATGATCCAGAGGGAAAGTACGATATGTCTCAAGAGCCACGATTCACTTTTCGCAATGCAAAGAGCGAGAGAGAGTCTGGATATGATCATTGCCTCCCCGGCTCCTTTAATAACAAGAACAAGATTCTCCAATCATGATTATATATTATATCACCATGATTTGTAGGAAGGATCTGAGGTGAATGCAGCTCCACATGCCCCGTCAAGAAGCTTGTAAGCAAGCGAACCCTATTTCGAGCGGGGTAGGTGCACTCCTCTGTTGTCCACATCATTGCTCTCAAAAGTTCAGCTTTGGGAAAGAGCGACAGGGGCAGGAGCGAGCAATGATTCGCTGAGCCTACAGCCAATCGTCGGCTAGAATGGAGGATCCTCTCATCCGAATGGCTCGCTCGCTCCTAAGGTTGCGACCATGGAAGTGCGAGAATCATTTCCGCCGGAGCCTAGAGTAGCCAAGGGTTACGTGAACAAAGAGGACCCAATGTTCAATCGCCGATGTTCGAGAAGCGGCCATATGGCGAAGATGACACGGCGAAGTCAGAACCGATCGAATGTGTGCAGGGCTTTGGAGCCGACAAGGTAGTGTGGTGGATGACGATGTCATGCTTATTCCACTTTGATGGAGCCCCTTGAAAAGGGAGGATCATGAGGATCAAAGCGTAGGTTTGTTCAGCGAGAGTGATCTCACCTCACATCATGCCTCTGGGTCCAACTATGCGGTTATGCATGAATGGATCCAACGCTGTCAACTCTACAAACCGCATAGAACTTGGCGGATGTTGCTCCGGGTTCATTGACATTCGATCTGGTCCTTCCTCCCCCTCCCTCTCAACACGGAATGGCCACCACCATCATCCAAAGATGCCTTCTCAACAAACAGTGTATTCATGCTGCTCCCTCTTCCCTGACTGTTCAGCCCAGCCTGCCGCTCATCAGAACGTAGGGTGACTCCATTCATTATCCATGAATAGTCATAATCGTCGTTGACTGTGTCTTTAATGCTCAGCATCATACCTGGGCTACAATCTAAGGACTCGGGATCTACAAGACCGGCACCGCTTCTTCCAACGAGCAGGTTCAGAGCCAGTTCAGGAAAACTGAACCGGTCTATGCTACTACATATCTAACTTCTAGCGTTGGATGTGCGAGGTAAGGAAGTTTACCTTCAAGAACTTTTTTTTCTTCTGTCAGTGTCATTCAGGGACACACTTGTAGGTCTTTACCTCCCCTGTGGTAGATGGATGAGGTTTCTGAAAGGCAGCACTTGCAACACTCACTTTCAGCACTTCTGGATTGCATGGACAATGTTGTAGGACCTTTACTGCTCCTTCAAGACCATGTCGTCCTGTGGAAGAGCACGATGGAGAGGAACTGCTGATGATGGCAATGGGTCTGACTCGGCCAGTGCGAGAGAGTTTGGGCTTTGCCCACACATAATTCAAGCCATAGAAAAAACACAAGTCAGTCACGGTTCTAGGCGACCTCTCTTTGGAAAAACGAGGTTCTAAAGTGAAGAAGACGAAGGGATCTTGGACTGAGGCGACTCTTTCGCTATAGGACCTCCCATCGCAATGTAGCATTCTTGACTCTGCTCAACAAAGTCCACTTTTATTGTCTTTCTATCCATCGCGATCTACTGTTGAGGTCACAACGGGATAAGTTCTTCTCTGTCCTCGAAATGGTCATGGAAAAAAAGTGTAACGGACAGGTCAAGGAACATACATGTGTGATGGATTGATTGTATCGCAAATGATTGTCCTTGTCCAGTGTTTCTCCACACCTTGGTTGCAGCATGTCTGTTTGTTACACTGCCGTTCAATGAAGTCAGACGAGAAAGGTGAGGATCCGATGCGCACAGATTGTCGACTCTCCTCCCTTTGGTTCACTTGCCTGCAAACGTCCAACGGCTCTCTGAAAGGCATACACCATATCCGTGAGGGCCAATCCTTGCAGATCGCTCATATATTTTCCTCACAATGGAGGCTGTCGACATCGATCGCTGTCTACACTGCGAGCAACTGTAGAAGGCCGACCAGCACGGTTCTTGCCTGTACTGTGAGCAATTGAAGGCTGTCAGTTTGTGGGTATGAGAAGAATGGGAGGGGGGGAAAGAGAGACAAGGAGAGAGATCGATGAACTTTCCGAAGTGTTCAATGCAGATGAAATGAAACCCGATCGTCAGCCGCAAGAGGTGGACACGTTAGCACGCCGTGCAGCGTGCAAAGCATCTATTCGATGACCTTGGCTTTGCTTGCCAAGACCCAGTCTAGAAAGTCGAATGATATCCTAGCAGATTCACGCTCACTGAGCACCCTTAACATGGTCCTAAGATTGCGAATGCTACACTCCTACACTCCGTCCTATTCAGGTACCGGGTACCAAGAGTCGAAATCGGGATGGCGAAATCGGCGACAAGAGGCCGAGACATTTCATAGACGAGCATAGGAGAGGCCAAAAGTGCTCTCTTTATACCTTTACATGCGACTCAACTGTCCTCTCCTCCTTCTCCTCACGCTGTGCAGGTTGAAGTGTGAGGATCGCCATGGATGGGTCTTCGAGCCCAAACTTCATTTGTAAATTTAGGAATTGTCGACATGAACTCCAAGAACCCTCTGCTGGGTTGATTTGGCACGCGAGATGGCAATGAGCTAGCGTGGGTTTAGTGTATATAGGAAGGGAGAGGGACACACCGAGTGTGATCCTGCTAAAAAAACAGAGTCTTGAGAGCCAGGGATGACAGTGAGAGTGAAAGTGCGCTATGTATATAGTAGCAGGAGCTCGCTCTGCTGGAAGTGAGGGTGGTCTGGTGTAAGTATCGCTGTTGCTTTTGACGTTTGAATTTACGATGCAACAAAAAACAATTGCAAACTCCTTCAGGAGTGGATCGCTTCTTTGATGTGCAATATAATGTGTGGAGACAAAGTTATTGGCACTGCATCCATGTGGATATACCCTCTTCCAGACGCGTTTTTACTCCGGCCCGATTACCATTGAGATCCGACGGTCAAATGTTCATTGTCACCTCATCTCGGGATGGAAATAGGATTTTTTTCATCGAACCATGCCATGCACCTTTTGTCTCCCCCATCCCCGACCAAGAGGTCGAGAGGGGGCAAATACCAAATGGAGAGTGGGAATGCGAGTGGAGTGAGAGTGAGGGAGAGGAGAGCGACCTTCATTCGTGCTCGGTGACAATTGATCTGAGCGGATGGCATTATTTTTATCCTAATTGCTCGTTTTCTCGTTGAGAGCAGCTGCTGATCCCTCGTTCTTGTTCACTCATTTCGCCCATTGGAAAGTGGTCCTGTACAACGACTGTTTTTTTTTTTTGCTCTCTTCCTCCTTCAACCCTTTCCTTTTCTCATCTTCTCCTTCTCCATCACCTCATCATTGACTTTCTCACCTACATACCCCTTCCCCTCCCCCTCCCTTTCTCCTCCTTCCCAAGCATAGTCCTAGTGCTGCAGTGCACTTGGACATAGTCTTTTCTCTCGTCCTCCTCCTCCGCCTCCTCCGCCTCCGCCTCTTCCTCCTCTCGCTTTGCTGGTTCAAACGAGACTAATATAACCAAGGCCTTCTTCTCCACACCAACACTTATCACTTCACTTTCACAGGGTCGTTCTGGGTTCAACGTCTCTCTTCTCAATGTAAGCTTCAAAGGGGGGGAGGAGTACTTCAACGATACAATGGAATAGAAATGGTCATGGAGTGATAGAACAGCCGTGGATAAGCTTATGTAACAAAAACTCAACTTCTTTGGTTGCTAACAAACGTACCTTTCGATGGCCGTCTTCTTGGTACTCTTTTCAATGAGTAGATCGGGTTACACAACAATATTCATCAGGACAACTTCACCAAATGGCCGAAACCGCCAGCGCCAGTAGGCGCTATGACCACCAACAAGGACAGCCTCAATCCCGATCAAAGCAACAGTACGATCGACCCCATGGCGATTTGACACCTCAGTCCTCGTTCTCTTCAGCCTCCTCGTATTCAGTAGCGCGCGGCGATAGCAGTGGAAGTCTCAAGCAGCATACGCTGCCACAGCAGAGCCAGCTCACCTACCTTCGATCGCCTGCTCCAAGCATGGTTGCACCTCCTTCGCCCGTCTCGCCATCGTCATCGTCACCTCTGGAGGCTATATCCTCGCAATTGAACTTGACACGTTTAAATGAACCTGTGCAGGATCGAGTGAGTATCCAAACGTATGACAGAGTGGTGTTCCAGCAACCGAGAGTGAAAGCCACAATGTCTACAAGCCCAGGAACTTCCAACTTGGAGCAGCTATATCAGGCACATAATGAGCCGGTGTATGCAACTCCAGTGTTGAAGCAATCAGGCTCCAGTGCCTCTACTCGCTCTGTGAGCAACTCCCCGCGCTACCCTCATCAGCCTGAATTGAAGCAGTCGTCGTCTTCAGGCTCTCGCAGCGGTGGCAGCAGAGAGCAATCTCCAAGCTCGCCTTTGAGGCAGTCGTCTCGGTCAGGAAACGGAGAGCTCAAGCAATCAGGCTCTTCTGCCTCTACCAGAGGTCCATCGAACCTTCAACAGAACCGAAGCGCGTCTCCTACACCCTCTTCGCCCATCCTGTCGTATCTCCCTGTTGCCGAGGACGACACTCCTCTGCATGAACGTGAGCGAGATCAAGCCAAGCATCAAGAACAGGCTTTGAAGTTCCAACAGCAGCTTCAGCAGAAACCCCCTTCTGTACGTGGCAATGGGGAGGATGGAAGTGATAGCGACGATTCCGACTCGGGATCCATGCTATCATATCGACGATCGATCTCGAGGTTGTCCATGTCGTACAAGAGAACCAACAATGGTGTACCAAACATCAGTCTCTTTGAACCAGGCCAGAGACCTGCAATGGTGAGCGGCGGTAGTGGATTGACGGGATCTCAGAAAATGATCCAAGAACAAAGAGAGGAACGACTTCGCCAGCAGCAAGGACAACAGCAACAAGGACAACAGCAGCAGTCATCTCAGACGAATAATCACCAACATCAGGCCAGCAGTTCGCCTTATGTCCCGGAGAGAAGCTCATCAGCAGACAGTTATTCACCTGGCGGCGGTAACCGATCCCGCTACCCAGGAGTAGCCGGTCAAGGTGGGCATAGTAACCCATCATCACCCAGCATGGCTCATCGACAATTGAGTGCTGGCAGTACCAACAACCAAGCACCCGTTGAGGGCTCACAAAACCGATCACGATCGGATCGACCCAGTAATCTTTCGCCTAATGATAATACCAACAATAACGTCACGGGCGGGCCTCGCTCACGTTCGCCAGGACCAATGCCCCCACCTTCACCACGCGGTCCTGGATCAGGTTACGGCGGCGGCGGAGGCGGAGGCGGAGGAGGTGCTGGAGGTCCTGGAGGTGCTGGAGGTGCTGGAGGTGCTGGAGGTGCTGGGGGAATGTACCGTGGGATCAATGGCTCGACTTCGTCACTCCCACCCCCTCCACAACGGTCTGCGGCTCCAAATCCAGCCTTTAACCCTCATCCAGCTCATCACCTTACCTCGGGTGGGTATGTTCGACCTGAAGAGGCGATGGGACCTTCGAACCCCATGCCTGAGAAGGCGGAAGATATTGTTCGTCAAGGCATTGATTACCACGAGCTGGGTGATATTTCCAAGGCGACGCATTACTTCCGAACAGCCGCAGAAATGGGTGACCCTGTCGGAATGCTAATGTATGGATTGGCAGTTCGACATGGATGGGGATGCCAAGCAAACCGACAATTAGCATTCCAGTATCTGCAAAAGTCTGCGGAACATGCCGTAGGAGATCTCAAATCCAGGGATTCGTTCGCGAGTACGGCAGCCAAGGGAGAATTGGTACTGGCGATTTATGAACTGGGTATCTGTTTCCGACATGGATGGGGAGTGGACAAGAACAAGAAAAATGCGGCCTATTACTTTGAGATTGCAGCCAACTTGGTAAGTCCATCGCGAGACGAAACATGGCCTCTTTTTATTTGGTCGACTACCCATATATTACTTGACCTCTAACCACCACCACGTACTATCTTGTGTTTTCCAGGGAGACCCCGATGCCCAGAATGATCTGGCTTGGTGCTATTACCATGGCGTGGGCGTCAAGAAGGACATGTACAAGGCCGCCAAGTACTATCGACTTGCATCTGCCCAAGGCGTCAACACAGTCGGCAACTCCTGGATCTGGAAGGAGAAGTATGGAGGAGCAAATGCAGAAAAGGCTTCATGAAGACCGTGAGCACGTATTGCATCGTCCTTTCAGTAGAGAGATCCAGGGGTGAGGCATTACTTCTGTCATGATAGAGGCGATTTCTGGGCGACCAAAATAAAAAAAGGTTGCATCGCCTTGTCCTTTGAAAACTGTCAAGATGTCGTGTACTTTTTTATGTTTCTTGAATGCCTCAAGCAAGATCAGTGCAAGGATAAACATGGTTTATGGACACAGCTGGATACAGGATGTGTGGTTAAACAATGGGGAGGAAAAAGCTATCATACAAGGTTGAAATGAATGACATGAGCCACATGCAAAAGAGAGGGGGAAAGGAGAAGTGAGAGTGAGAGTGGGAGCGAGATGAATGTTGTCAATGCAAATGGTTTCTTTGAATTGGCAAGTTCGCCTGTCCAGGGTCCAGGTGACAGTCAAGATCCACGGGTGATCGAACAGACAGCGACACATTGACCAGCCACGAAGATTCTTTGGGTGGGTATAAGAGTGGGGGGTGTGAAAGGTTAAAAAAGGGTGGTTCCTGTTCCATTGGAAACAATGGCGCTGGCAGTTGATCAAGAAGATCCTCCTTCCTTCGAGCCAAGGATCAAATAGAAAGCTCTACAGAGGACGATGGTACAGCCGCAACACCTGCATCGTCGTCATCGTCATCCACATCAAGATCTCCATCCGCTTCGTCGTCATCCTCGTCTCCATACTGGACGTCGTCATCGTCATCGACCTCCACATCACCGTAGCTCAGCGGCTTTCTTTCAACACTTGTGCCCTTCAGATGTTGCGAGAGCTGGTCGTCTTTCCTGAGCAATCCAGTAGCTCCTGATAAGGCTGGAGATGATGCGGATGAGAACTCCAAGTCCTTTGAGAACGTAAAGATAGGGTTTGAAGGCAAAGGTGCTCCATCTGCACCCACAACAATGACATGCGAGATCGAGTTCCGTGTTCCGTTCACTAGAGCAGAAGTGCTGGTGGAACGCTCCTCCTTGGGCTGCTTCTTGAATAGTTTGGCCATGTAGTCTCGAATAAACCGCCGGATCTTGTTTTTCATCACCATGGTAATCTCTGTCAATTCCCCGGCCTTGAAGGTCTTGGATCGCATCTCCTTGTCAGCAATCAAATGTGTGATCTATACGCAATCCACGGTGTCTGATCAGTACTTTTGTCACGTCGCAGAACACTTGGCTGCCTCCTCCCTCCACACAATACACACACACGCGCGCGCGCGCAAGTCCAAATGTACATTCAAGCGGTTGGCTTACCCTGCGTGCGTGTTTCTTGAATGCTTCGCTGGATCCCAACTTGATCTTGTACTTGGCCATGTTCTTGACGACATTGGCGGAGATCTATGTAGATGGTGTCCCCAAGTAAGAATATTTCGCATAAGTATTCGCAACCAGCAAACGAACTCTTTGTCCGAGTTGCACAGATGTAAAGAAACACTTACTGCGGCCTTCAAATCCTTGTCATTCATGGCCTTGAAGGGTTTTCCATTGATACCATATCGAACCATGGATGGTGAGAGTATAGAACCGGTCCGAGCGCTTGGTGAATCCACGTCATGGACACTTGCACCTGCACTCCCAACACCGCTCGCTAGATTCTTTTGCCTCTGTTTATCATACGCACGGCCAATCACTTCCTGAAGCTGCTCCTGTGTAAATCCGTCAATATTGACAGGTTTAGGTGGCTCAGGTGTAGCAACCCGGACAACTTGCTGCTGCTGCTGCTGCTGCTGCTGCTGCGGCTGTTGTTGTTGTTGCTGTTGTTGGTGATGTTGGATGTGAGACGTAAGATGGTACGATTGGGGTTGAGCATAGTGGGATGCAGGTGCCTGAGGGATTGGTTCGGATGATACAGGTCCTACGGTCGTCGAAGATGGCTCAGCTCTTGGAGGCTCCCATTGCGTTGCCCGTGTGATCTCATTATAATAGTAAACACGGCCCTCGGAGTCTGTTGCTTTGGCCCAATTGGGAGGGAGCTCCACAGCAGGAGGTGGATAATTGGAGGGTGATGAATAGGAGCGAGATGATGATGAGCCTCGATATCCATAATGTGACTTGTAGTGTGAATACCCTGAAGAGGAGTGACGATAATAAGTTGATGAATGGTGGTACCCCCCACTGTGGCTGCTGTATCGCGAGTGCGGATAATCAGCGTATCCAGTGTTGCCTCTGTAGTGGTAGTCATTAGAGTGCTGCGATCCTGATGGGGTACCGAAAGAGGACGGACCGGAGGCTGATGCAGATGGTTCCGATGGTGGAGTTCCGGTGACAGCGTCTAGCTGATCGGATGGTTGAGTAATAGTGGAGGTACGCAGCGGCGTAGTTGACAGTGGCGTAACTGGAATGTTTGCTCCAGTAGCAATCGGTGTGGGCGAGCCAGCGACTGCTTCTTCGGCTATAGATGTTGTCGTGCCTCTAGCTGTGCTGTGATCTTGACCATCGACGACCTGTGTGACCTGTACTCCTTTGACGGCCTCTCCCGGAGCATGGACCTGCACCTGTGCCTGTATCTGCGGCTGTACTTGTATCTGCGGCTGTGTTTGTACCTGTGCCTGTGCCTGTGCCTGTACTTGTGCCTGCGCCTGTACTTGTGCCTGCGCCTGTACTTGTGCCTGTGGTGGCGCCTGTGGTGGTGCCTGTACTTGTGCCTGTGGCGGTGCCTGTGGCGGTGCCTGTACTTGTGCCTGTGGTGGTGCCTGTACTTGCGCCTGTGCCTGTATTGGAGCCTGGGCTTGCATTTGGAGTTGATTGGTATCAAGAGTTTGCCTGGTTGGTTCCTTCGAAGGTGATGTTGAGCGAGATTGATCCTCGGGCCAGCCACTCTGTCGAGAAGGCGAAGAAGGCGATCTATCACGGCGGATCACGCCTGGAGAAAGATCGAGATCCCTCGGTCTGGGGGAAGGTGGTGCATGGCCATAGGGATCGCGTGGCTCGCGGTAATCCCGAAGGTGATCTCTGTAGTCCCGATCGCGATCGTCCCTCATATCCCTTGGATCCCTGAGTTCACGCAAGTCTCGATGATCACGGGGATCTCGGTGGCTCCTGTAATCCCGGTCATAATCACGCTCACGATAATAATCATAGTATCGATCCCGTTCGCGATCCCGTTCACTGCGGTAATGGTCGTAGCGCCCACGCTCATAACTGCCCTTGGGCATACCATAGGATTCGATTCGACCGTAGGGATCTGGGCGACCGTAACCAGGGTCGCCCGAACGGCCATAGGATCCATCTCGACCATGAGAGTCATGTCGCCCATATTCTATACGGCCATAACCGCCATCGCGGCCCTCACGCCCATAACCATCGCTCACTCGACCATAGTACTCGCCACGATGAGAGTCTGCCCGTGGTCCGTAGTCTACAGTGTCGTAAGGATAGCTGTGGTACCTGACATGATCGTGAGGCAACGTCGATGGATCTGTCTCTTCTGGTAGCGATTGAGCTGTGTAGCCACCTTCGAACTTGCCTCTTTTCTCCATGCCTGCTGGAGTGGAGGCACGCTCCTCATCCTCATACTGGCGCTTGCCGAGTCCTTCACCAGATCCTGATCCGTTGGATTCCGCGGGCGACATGAAGCTGGAAGACTCGTCTACCGGTGTACTCACAGCATCTGTTGTAGCAGCAACAGCCTAGTGTAGAAATAAACGTCATCGAAGGTGGTTAGGGTCAAGGAATATTGTGGATGGAAAGAGAGCGGGGGTTGGTAAAAAATCGATGGATGAGATAAAGAGTGGTTCACATACAGGTTTTTTGGCCTTTGGGATTCGGTAACTTGGCTTCAGCTCAGTCCACTGTGTCAGGACTCCTTGAGCCATCTCCTTGGATGGGCATTCTGGTCCATCTGCGACTTCCTGGATAGCCTCTTCAATCTGTGAATCCTCGATGGCATTCCTGGAAAGCAGTGGGATATTGGGCAGGACAAACATTATCCCCATGACGATATCGGGCTCATCCTTGTAGTGCCTTAGCCATGCTTTAAGGATAACAAGGCCATGTAAGACTAGGAATCGCCTCAGGCACGCGCGCTCCGTGGTCGCCATCAGTTTCGCGAGCAAACGTTTGCTCTTTTGAACCTTGGGCTTCATAAACATGATGCGAGCAAGCTTCTCCATCAGAATAGGATCCTCAATGCCACGGGTCATCCTTTGCTGTTCATACTCGTCCTCGTAGTCTCCGTCGTTGCCCTTTTCCTTCTTGGGATGTCGAAGGCTTATTTGATTTTCAAGATCGATCTCGTCCTCGTCTTCGACTTCATCCAGGTTGTAATTGTCAAGTCTTGTTGCAGAGGACCTCTTGTTACCGCCAATGAAGCCAGTACAATTGTGCTCACCACAGAAGCACTTTTGAGCCTCGGCACTACGGAATGTTCATTTTCCTATCCTGTTAGCGCACGTAGTACGAATTAACAATGACCGAGTGTCGAAAACGCCAAGGAAGGATGTATCAGACTTACCCATAGCGCTCAAATTGATAATCAAATGTTAATTCCTCGCCTCCTGCCACGGGTTTGATGGTAAAGATGCCAATTCGAAGCTTTGAGCCGACAACCCACTTTTCCAGATGACAGTTGGGATTGCAAGAGTGATTGATGAATCTGGCGAGACAGCCCTTCTTAGTGGCATCGATGACTTCATCCGACTGAAGTGACATGAAATAAAAGTGTTGAACGCCAGCTAAAGAGTATTCCCGCGTGCGCTTGACGAAACTGGAATGGGGTAAAACCTCGCCGATGTACTCCATCACAAAGTGACCCCTGTTTACAAGTTTGAATTATCAAGGAAGGCACATTTTGATCAGTATGATTGTCAATACGCATACCAAGTATCGAGAACATTCAACAAAAGCACAGCAACGTACGAATCCAGATCTTCCATAGCTCGAAGGCCATAGCCCTTCTTTTCAGTCATGACAACGTCCACCATGGCGTTCTGCTTCATTTGAAACCTATGCGAGGGCGATGAACACCGAATACCCAAGGTTAGCTTCAAGAGGTGTATATGTGTGCCAAAAATTTTCCATTGAAGCGCACAAGTCATAGGCCCAGTACGCACCTCCTGTTCAAACAGTAGGAGCCGCATGGACAGTCGTCCTCTATACACTCCACAAGCAAGTTCCTGTTGATACAATCGGGTCCACAGGCCTTCCAGATCGGGTCCCGCGCTAAATGCCAGAGTGAAAACGAGAGCAGTGTAAGAGTGATAAACATTTCATCTCTTGAATATAAATGATACCTTCTCTTTTTACTCTCTCCTTGCGTGCTTGCTTACATGGGTTGTATTTGCATTGACAAGGTAGGCAATCGTCGACCGGCGAGTTTCCAGTGTTTGATCCTCGGTAAATATTATGTTCAATCTGCTGATAGGTACTTTGGGCTTGATCCCGTGCAGAAGGCAAATGCCTAATCGAAGGAGGACTGATTGGTGGCGGAGGTGGGGGTGGTAATGAATGCTTGGTCATGTTCAGGCGTCTTCTTTGAACAACAACCGTGTCATCATCATCGTCATCGATGTGGATCTCTTCGTCGTCCGAATCATAAGACCTGGCGTGAGTCCTATGGCCGTTGGTGTAACTAAAAGTCCCCCCGTTCATAAGAGCGGATCCGTTGGTTCCCTTGGCCGTGATGTCATAGTCATCAGCCTCGCATCCGTCCTTAAGCCGGCATCCATGTTCCGGTTCGTTCTTGATGATAAGATCCGATTTCTGATCCTCCTTGTCAAAATCAAAAAGGCGGGACAGAGGAATAGGACTTGATATCTCCAGCTTTTCCATCTTTTCGATCTTGGGAGAGCCTTGTGAGGCTAGGGGTGGTGAACCTGAGCCATCCATCATCTTTTGTAGGTCTCCTGGTTCTGAAAGCGTGGTATGGAAAGAGTCCAGCGTGCTGTAAAGTTCTATTTTGATTCGTTCATAGTTAGCAACGACATTGACGTTAGCGACAAGAAAGTCCGATGGGTACGAGTGTTCATTTTGAATTTCCTCTCACATTTCGTACCTTGTTCTCTCTGCTTTGGCTGTGGGATGATACTGCTGAATCCTGTCGCTTTGGCATGCTCAATAGTCATTATTGCATCGCTTATCGATGAAGAGGGAGACGTTGACGTCGATGTATTGGTGGATGAAGGACCGTCAGAGCTGTCGATGGATCTTGCTTCCTGACACTGGGATGTCCTGCCACTCTCTATGACAGGGTTGTCCTGCTGCAAACTGGGCAACATGCGGTATATTGATCGTAGCGGCGCAAAGGATACGGAAGCAGACAGGGATGACACGTTGCTGGATGAACTTGTTGGCAGTCGTGAGAGATGCTGTGCAGATGCTGTTGTGGTGCCATGAAGATATATCGACGGGGTCCAACGAAAAGCCGACCAGAGACAAGAAAGATAAGGAAACCACCAGAGTTAGTATAGTTGTTGTAGTCCTTATGATCACTCCACTGATGTCAAATATGCCTCTCTGGTGTCTGCGGAGACGACTCCTTCCTGCAGATAAGATCCCGAACAAACACTGTCCAAAAGAGACGTATCGCAGGTGTCCAAAGGTCGACAGGAAGGGGGAGTGTGATGGTGGAGGTTCAGGCGATCAAAGAACAGAAAAAAAAAAAGAGCGTACGAGAGAGAGAGTGAGAGTGTGAGAGAGAGAGAGTGAGAGAGTGAGAGAGAGTGCGAGAGAGAGAGTGTACGTCTCTTTCGTTCTCAAGCATCCAGATCCCGACAGAGGTGATGATGTCTGATGTGTCCAGGTTCTATGTGTCGAGAGTCCCGAGTCAAGTCTGGATAGGCGATGGTGATCCTGGTTCGGTTGGATGGGCAGTGTTTCCTTTTCCTGAATCAACCAACCTGGAGAGAGAAGAGAGAGAGCACGGAGGACGAGGGATGAGGCCATTAGGTCACAGGGTATGCTTACCTGGGGTGATCTCGCCGTAGGGGTCGTCCTGGATATGTCGTGATAGGGAATGAGCAGTGATGAGGAATACAGTACACAATCAGAAGAAGAAAAAAAAGAGAGGCAGAGACGAAAGATAGAAACGAGGGAGGAGGAGGAAAAAAAAAAAAAAAGAAAGAGCGAGAGAAAGAGTGTGGGTGAGTGTGACACTGTTTTTTTTTTTACTCTTCTTCTGCCAGCACGGGGATGTCCTGCACGCAGC
>Ga0247824_10000360_pt1 | contig 21722 bp, 17 predicted proteins | sample 13C_PalmiticAcid_FD_194412 | JGI IMG/M metagenome (GOLD analysis project Ga0247824, IMG submission 194412) | Soil microbial communities from agricultural site in Penn Yan, New York, United States - 13C_PalmiticAcid_Day48 | ecosystem: Environmental > Terrestrial > Soil > Agricultural land...
CTTCTCCCCCTTTCCCCCTTCTCCCTTCACAAATACAGAACGTACCGGTAGTGCCAGTGACTCGAATCAGCACGTCCTCGTCGTCAGTGATATCCGGGATAGGGACATGCTTCATTTGGATCTTTTCCTTGCCTTCCCAGCAGCAAGCGAGCATCTCGTGGGGGATGGTTTTTTGTTTGTCTTCGTTGGATGCTTGGACAGGAGCCTCGCCCAAGTGACTTTGCACAAGGTTTGCAGCAGCGTTGGTAGCCATGTTGGATAAAAAAAAAAAGGAGTTTGAGCAAGAGGTTTTGTGGAAGTGGGTGGGAAGAGAAAGAGGGTTAAAGATGATGGGGATGTGGGGAACAAATTTATCTTGATTTCAAGCGGAGATGTGGTCATCACGACGGATGGTCTGGTTCCTTCACACCATGGATCACCATGACACACTGTGTAGTGAGACACACATTTCTTGGTAAAGGTCATACTGAGATCATCGAGATGCAGGGCAGAGCATTGCGTATTTTTTACTGAGTAACTCATTGCTAAAAGAAAGGCTATCGGGATTCATTTCCGAGACAGCTGCTGCTGCTTTTACTCCATCTCGCTTTGAGAGGGGAACTTGCTGAACAAGTCCTTGATCTGATCCATCGGTGCTGCCAGAAGGCCTGCAACGGTCTCAAACGGCGGCTTGTCTGGAGCATTGGGATGGCTGCGTGTAGGGGCAAAGAACTTGGTGCGCTGGAAACTGCGGCCCAGCTTGTAAGACGCCTCCTCATCCAAAGCATTCTCGAGAGCGGGGAGGTCGTTCTCTTCTTCTTCCTTGATGTGCTGGCTCAGTTCTTCCCAAAGGCTTACGATGGTGGGGATGAACTCAGCGTCGGTAGCCTTGAGGTTCTGGAACTTGTAGAGGGCCTCCTTCACCTACAAGGGTCATAGGAGACAGGGCATGATAAAAAAACAGCGTGTTACATAGATAGGCTTTACCCTCAGTGATAGCGAATAAAGAACGAGTGTGTAACCAAGGCTTACAGAACGATGGTCCTTGCGGTCCTTGTCGGCCATCTCTTTGCCGTTCTCCAAATGGGTTTCAAAGGCAGGATACACGACAAGTTCTTCGCCAACAGAGTGACGAGCCAGTTCCCAGACGAACTGGTTCTGCCAGCGGGTTCGTTCGTCATTGGAGGTGCCGCCCATGATATTGTCATAGTAATCCCTGAGCTCACGGTGGTCTTTCTTGACATGCTCGGAGAAGCGCGTCTTGGTTTGGGTCTTTTCGGTTGGGGTGGCCATGGCTTGAGCGGCGGAAGCTAGGAGGCGGATGGTTGTCTTGGAACTCAGTGGAGTCTTGATGCCTCGAAGAAGAGCAGTGTGTCGGGAAAGGAGCATGAGATGATGGGTGGAAGAGAAATGGTGCTGCATCAAGGATCCACGTCCTCCCCTCTTATATGCACCCTTTGATCTGTCTCGGCATGACTGCACGTGGTGGATCTCCGAGTTCGGATACTACGTCAGGATGGCATACCGATGGCGTTCAACTGACTCTGTGGACCGTGCACAGCTGTGCAATTCTGACGTAAAGCGGCCGCAGCGGTGCTACAATGGCTCACCATAAATTCCTTCCTCTTTCTTGACCACAACACACATCCACTTCTTTCTCTCTCTCTCCTCCTCACCCATCATGTCCGCCGACCATTCCCAGACTGCTCTCTATCAGGTCCCTGTTACCATCGAGCGCAAACCCTTTGTGCCGAGCGAGCACACAGACGTTCGCGATTTCCCCGATCCTGGCACCGCAAGGGCCAACATCGCCGCCACCCCAGGTCATCCTGAAGGAACCAACAAGGACAACTGGGCTGAAAGACACTCGCACCAGACGGTCTTGCAGCAGCACTGCGATTTCTTTGACAGCGACCATGATGGTATCATCTGGCCTATCGACACCTACTTTGGCTTCCACGCTCTAGGCTTCAACTTTCTCCTCAGCATCATTGCCGTCTTTGTCATTCATGGCAACCTCTCCTACCCGACCGGTCCTTCCTGGGTCCCCGACCCCTTCTTCCGTATCTGGGTTGCCCGCATTCACAAGGACAAGCACGGTAGCGATTCTGGCACCTATGACACCGAAGGACGCTTTGTGCCTCAGCATTTCGAAGACCTCTTTGCCAAGTACGCTCCCGAGGGCCAAGATGGACTGTCGTTGGATGATGTGTGGAAGGTGTTGAAGGGTCAGAGGTTGATGGCCGACCCCATCGGATGGTTTGGCGCCTTTTTCGAATGTAAATACCGGATCGATTCTTTGGAATCTGTTGTTGGGACACACATCTGCTTGGGAGAGAACTGACACCTTTCTTTTTTTCCCCCATTGATTACCATAGGGATTGCCATGTACTTGATGCTCTGGCCTGAGGACGGTATCATGCGAAAGGAGGATATTCGCCGCGTGTTTGATGGGAGCATCTTCTACGAGATTGCTGCGAGGAGGGAGCAGATGGCCAAGACGGCAAAAAAGGTGTACTAAACACAAAGGTTCGATTCGTAACCGTTACACAATGAACAGCTTTTCATTCAGTTCAAGCTCATGAGTAAAAAAATATGACAATAAACCTTTACTCTCTCTCTCCAAGAAACACTTGAAGGGCTCTGTCCTTATGCCAGTGACCATTCTTTGACATCTGGAGGATGAACTGGACAAGCTGCAGTGGGAGGATCTGTCTTTGGTGTGCGAGGTTTAGAGCTGGGTTCAAGTCGGATCAAGTGAGACAGAGCCTACCACTCGGACGATTCGGTTCACGCGTAGCTCATTGGTGAAGTGCTTGTTCTTGAACATCGGCATCAACCACTGTGATCTCGAGCGAGTGCATTGAGGCCATATAGCCCATGGTCGGGAAGGAGGGAGGGAAGAAAGAGTCGAGTTGGTCATTACAGTCTTGCACCCGTGGCTTATTTCTGTTGTCCAAATTAGCATGCATAAGGTTTTGCCACCCGTTTTTCACCAACTTCTCTCCTCTTCCCTCTGTTTCTTTCTGGGTTCCCTGTTGCTGCTCGGTAAACGATACTCGTATGTCTCCATCCCTGGATCGAATTGTAGTACCAAGAATAGCTGGTATATCAAGCAGCTGAAGATGGCTATTGTGTGGATGAGGATCGCTGGCTGGTATACACTCGAGAACTTACCAAGCCCGTAAACGGCACACGATTGCCCTTCATTAAAATAGGCACCATTGCCAGGAGCATGGACAATACCGCTTGTACAACTGCTCGGATAACAACTGTATACCACAAGTATGGCATTTTTTGTACCTTCAAACGAAAAGTAACCAATGTCCGTCCTACATCAGAACTATTCTGCTCACTCTGGCGCTACGCTGTATAGGATCGTATACCCATTGAAAGGGAAAGAACGGTCAGTGAGCGATGGGGCTCAATAGTATTGTATCACAGTTTCGAGGCGCTCTCTCAACACGGCAGACACTGGAGCTGGCCAACTTTCATCTGGAGTATGCTCGCAGAACAAGAGATCCTAAGCTGGCTTTGGTGATGTGCGATGATGCCGAATCAGCGTTATCCTATGTGAAGAGGAACACGAAATGGGCCCCAAAGTACGCGGACGACCAGGCCCTGAGGGATGGAGTTGCCAAGGCTTACTTTGAGTTGGGGAGACTGCAGGACTTTCTTAAGCAAGACATCAAGGCACAAGCCAGTTACAAGACGGCTGAAAAATGGGGGTAGGTGACGAACCACACGCTCTTGTTAGAACTTTGAATTGTTAAAGGACTGATCAGGATTCATCTAACAAGACCATGTCGTTTTGTATCACTAGGTTCACTCATTCTGACAAAAGCACTTTGGAATCTACTACCGCGGACGCTTTCTCAGACGACCAAACCATCGCTTCCGTGGACCAGAATGAACATCACAGTGGCGCTCCAAACTTCCCCACACACATTTTTGCACAAAATGTGCGCCCACCTACCTTCGAATTCAAATTACCAGAGGCAGACGAGCGTCTTCATAATACACCACAACTCGCTTGGTGCCTCGGTCTCTTACAGTCATCTCAGCCAAATGACGAAGCGCTGGAACCTGCCACGCGCGATTGGTTACGGACCATTGAAAAGGACACAGACGAGCAAGAACGCCTCAAGACGATGGCTAAAGAGGTGCTCAGGGCATTCAAGCGCGATGAGTTCAAGGATGCAAAGGCCGTGACTGAGGTGGTGTACCTTGCTCCTGTCCTCGACAAGGATTCTTTCCGAGACCTTCTCAAAGAGTTTTATTCGGGAATTGATCACTCTGGTTTATTGGATCTCCACCAACTTGAAGGGCTCGCCCAGTTGATTCAGGGTGCAGATGATACAAGCTACCTCGACGGCGATGACCTTGTCAAGATACTGGAGCTGCTTAGCAGACGTCTCATGGATACTCACCAGCAATCGAGGGACCACATGCATCAATTGACACTTGCTGTCACCCACGTGCTGGATGTCATGGCTGATACAAAGGTTCACGGTCTAGATCGGGAGAAACTGCATGAGCCGTTTTCTTCGTATTTGGAAGGGTTGAAGAAGAGCCCCGACCCGTTCTTGGTTTATCAGGCTGCCTATGCCTATCAAGCACTACTCTGCATCCCGGATAACGACACTCTCTGGCAAGCGACTATGAGGCACACTGGAAAAGTGATCCGAGGAGTGTCAGGATTGGTGAGCGCGGTAAAGGGGCTAGACCTTATCAAGTTCACCGAAGGACTAGAGAACATTCGGGAAGGGTTTGAAGGGGCATCCAGGGCTGCCACTCGCGTCACAGGTGCATTAAAGGATATAGTCCTACTCTCTGAGAGCGGCCAAAGCTTTCTTGGCTACCTTAGGGAGAGTCTCGATCTTGGGCACAAGAGCGTTTGGTATTCCGCATTACGAGGAGCTGACACTTTGATACGAGACGGAGAACTCGCCACGTTTAAGCAACTCGTCTGTGAAGCGCCATGCCGACGTGACCCAGTGTTCCAATGGGGTGTGTGCCAAAGGCTCGGAGTGATTGCTGCTAGTCCAAAGTGGGACACAGACACTCGGCAAATGGCTGTGGAATTTCTGGGAGAGATGTACCAGGACGATGCACGCTGGAGTCAGCAAGTAGCCGTCAAGCAATGGATCCTTAATATCCTTACGCAGCTGGCCGCCTCAAGCAATGGTTCTCAATGTATGCGAGATCACAGGATAGTTCACGGTGCCTCTAAAGAATACTGCACCAATCTAACTGAACACCTTACTTTGCTTCATTGAATCCACACCATAGTTGCAGGAGCGTTGCTACAAGACTTGGAGACCAGTACGAATCCAAAGAATCAGTCGCTTTACCGAGAGTTCCAAGAGGGAGGTCATAGCCCCTATCCATTTTGTGTTACCTTGCCCGATCTGGCTTCACCTTCCTTGCTCGATCGTGTCCAGAATAGACCAGACGTCGAAGGCAACATTCGCCTACATAGAAAGCAAAGACTCAAGGAACGTGGCAATGCTGTGTATATCCCGCCTCAAGCCAAGGCCAATTTACAGGCACCCGATGACGCACGGTTCCCATTAATGGAGAAGGTCAAGGAATTCTTCAACAGTGAACAAAGGGTCTTCTTAGTGCTAGGCGATTCTGGTGCAGGCAAATCAACCTTCAATATGGAACTCGAGTGCGCTTTATGGCAGGAATACAAGAACAAAGTGGGTCGTATCCCACTTCGCATCAACCTACCCGCAATTGAGAAGCCTGAACACGATATGATTGCAAAGCAGTTACGGAGACTTGGGTTCACAGAGCCTCAGATACGTGAATTAAAGCTCTATCGCAAATTCATTTTGATCTGCGATGGGTACGATGAGAGTCAACAGACCCACAATTTGTACAGGAGCAATCGACTCAATCAGCCGGGAGAATGGGAAACGCAAATGGTCATCAGTTGTCGAAGCGAGTATCTTGGAAACGACTACCGAGATCGCTTCCAGCCAGGAGACCGAAACAAAAAGTCGGATGCAACGCTCTTTCAAGAAGCGGTCATCACTCCATTTTCAATCAATCAAGTCCAAGCCTACATCAAGCAATACGTATCTATCCATCAGCCTCTGTGGCGAGTCAAGGACTACAGACAAGCGCTTGAACTCATTCCAAGTTTGAAGGACCTAGTCAAGAACCCTTTCCTGATGACCCTGTCACTGGAGGTCTTACCTCGCATGGTTGATCCAGGAGAGCAGCAGCTGCAAGCTGCTCGTGTCACAAGAGTGGCATTGTACGACCAGTTTGTGGAACAATGGCTGGAGCGAGGCAAACAACGGCTTGGAGAAAAAGATTTGACCCCTCAGGCAAGGGCCATCTTTGAGAGCCTGAGCGATGAAGGCTTCACGCAGAACGGCATCGATTACATCAAGAAACTGGCGGTGGCGATCTACAAGAAACAAGGTGGTCATCCAGTTGTGGAATACTCTCGCTTCAAGGATGAAGGATCGTGGAAAGACGAGTTCTTTAGCCGAAAGGACAAGCAGCTACTACGCGAGGCTTGTCCCCTGACACGGAACGGCAATCAATATCGATTCATCCATCGATCATTGCTGGAATACGGTTTGGCGCGAGCAGTGTTTGATCCTCAGGACGCGAAAAAGACAGCAGCACTGGAAGCGGCTTCAAGTCGCAGAGGGAGCGTGAGTTCAGCGCTGAGTTTTGAAATCCTGAACACCGAGGATGAGGATGTGGTTGCCGTTGAACAAGAGCCTAACATCAACTCTCCCTTAGTCTGGAGGAACTTTGTGAACGACCACTCCCTCCTGCAGTTCCTAGAAGAGCGAGTTCAACAGGAACCAGTGTTCAAGGAACAGCTGCTCGCCTACATTGAGCATTCCAAGTCGGACAGGAAGTGGCGAGCAGCGGCAGCCAACGCGATCACAATACTAGTCCGAGCAGGGGTTCAGTTCATCGGCGCGGATTTGCAAGGCATTCGAGTACCAGGAGCAGATCTCAGCTATGGCGTCTTTGACTCTGCACTGCTACAAGATGCCGACCTAAGAAAGGTGAACCTTCGAGGTGTTTGGCTTCGACAGACAGATTTGAGTAGGACAGAGATGATGGGTGTGCAGTTTGGAGAGTTCCCGTTCCTCAAAGTGCCATCCCCAGTGCAGTCATGCGCGTATTCACCAGACAACATGTTATTCGCAGTCGGTCTCCATAACGGCAACATCAATGTGTATTCGACCTCCAGCTGGGAGACAATTCAGATATGGCTAGATCATGATGAATCGGTTGGATGCGTTGCATTTTCTTCAAAGAGTGATCAAATCGCTTCTGCCAGTGAGGATGGAACGGTACGGCTATGGGATGTTGGATCAGGAGATTGCCTACATGTCCTAGCCAACCACAGCGGTGGTGTCAATGGAGTAGCCTACTCAACCCAAGGAGATCAAGTTGCGTCCGCCAGTTCTTCAAAAGTGAAAGTGTGGGATGTATCATCCGGAAGCCGCCTCTTGAACTTATCCGGGCATGCTGCCCTTGTTTTAAGCGTCGCCTATTCTCCAAATGGCAAACAGATTGCCTCTGCCAGCATGGACTTTACCGTGCGGTTATGGAATGCTACTACCGGGGTCTGCTCCCATATACTGACCGGCCATAGTGACAATGTTTGGAGCGCGGTATTCTCACCTCTTGGAAACCAGGTAGCTTCCGCAAGTGACGACAACACATTACGGCTGTGGGACGCTGTGTCTGGGACGTGCCTTCATGTCCTGACTGGCCACTATAGTGACGTCTTCAGCGTGGCGTATTCTCCAAAAGGTGATCAAGTCGCTTCGAGCAGCCAGGATGGAACAGTACGGTTATGGGATGTGGAGTCTGGATCTTGCCGACAAACCCTAACTGGCCACATTGGTACTGTCACCAGCGTCGCTTTTTCGCCCAGAGGCGATCAGGTTGCTTCTGGGTGCTGGGACAAGACAGTGCGTTTCTGGGATGTTTCAGCAGGGGCATCTCATCATGTTTCGAATGGCCACAGCGTGGGTGTCATGAGTGTCAAATGTTCTCCGGGAGCAGGTCAGATTGCTTCCTGCAGTTATGACAGCACAATCCGTCTCTGGGACATGGAAACAGGGGCCTGTCGTCGAGTATTGAATGGTCATCATCTTCCAGTGTGTTGCGTCGCGTATTCATCCCAGGGAGACCAAATCGCCTCCGCCAGCAACGACTACATGGTGTTGTTATGGGATGTGGAAACGGGAGTCCGGCGGAATGTCTTGACGGACCATACCGACGATGTCAATGGTGTCGCCTTTTCGCCTCAAGGGGACTTGGTTGTTTCCTGCAGCTCGGATATGACGGTACGGCTATGGGACACAGCTACCGGAGAATGCTGCTCCATCTTTTCTGGCCACGATAGGGAAGTTCTTGACGTCGCGTTCTCACCAGTGGGCAACCAGGTCGCCTCTTGCGGAAGTGATCACATTGTACGACTCTGGGACATCACCGCTGGAACCTGTTCACATATTTTGGTTGGCCATGGCAGCACGGTCAATTGCATCACATACTCGCCTCGAGGGGATCAGGTTGCCTCTTCCAGTGATGACGAAACCGTGAGGCTCTGGGACACAGAATCAGGAGCAGGTCATCGCACATTCACTGGTCATAATGGCGAGGTTCTTGGTCTGGCGTTCTCGCCCCATGGCGAACTACTCACCTCTGGCAGTACAGACAAGACAGTGCGGTTCTGGGACGTTGCCACGGGTCAATGTCGAGGAGTAGTTCGAAACTTTCAAAGTGACATCTACGGTATCGCCTGGAGTACCACCTCAGACACCGATTGCTTTGTCACTGGCTGCGGGGATGGATCAGTTCTTATGTGGGATGTGGTGGAAGAGGGAGAACTCCTTGATGCACGCCTGCGCTGGAGTTCAACAAATGGCGTACTCACTGTAACGGGGGCGTCCATTCAAGATGTGCAAGGCTTAAGTCAGCTTAACGCCCAGCTGTTGAAGCAACGTGGGACAGTCGGTGAACCCGTTTCTGTCCTTCGAGAGACAGGCAAGAAGCTGGTCAGCATGGCAGCGGTGGCATCCAAACTCAAGCAACCATCCGTCCGACTCGTGGTGGATTCCGCTTCTACAAGTATTCTTTCTGAGCACCCGTTCTCGTGAGTTGAACATACTGCTAGCTACAGTCGAAATTGTGTAAATGGACGCCAAATACAGTTAGAAGGTATCTGTTGGAAAGATGTGGTGCAAGCAACACGGGATGGGCCTGAGCATCAACATGGTAAACAGCATTCAACCTACCCGTAGGTGAATGCATCCCTCCACAGGACGCTTATACATCACCGGGTGTGGTCGACAACCCCCGGGGCCTTTCCTCCCCATCCCACGGTGATGGCGGACTGCTCCCTACACAGCCAGGAAACAAAAAAAAAAAAAAAGAGAGAGAGAGAGAGAGCACCAGCACCAGGGACCAACCCACGTTCTACAAGAAACCGACTTATCAAACTCACCAAAAGAGCGAACCAGACTTGGGCGAATGCCAGAAAGGTTGACACGGCCACCAGAGATGGCCTTGCGGAGCAACCGTAGCCGCGTCAACGGACTCTGATGTTTTGTTCCACGGAACAGTAGCATTGCTGAGGCGAACTCAGAGAATACCACCATGTCTGAAACGAACGGAAGAACGTCCAGTACACGCACCCCTTCGTAAGTGGGCGTGCATTTCCTTCGTGTTGATGGACAGGATTGCAGTGCAATACTCTATTACATACGCATTGTAACCACAACGCCGCAGGCTCTAACCTGGATCGCGCTTCTATGTGTTCTCTTAGGTATCGAACTTCTGGAAACGTCTTCAGGCCAAAGGAATATAGCACCAGCTTCCCCCAATGGACCCAAAGAACTCTGAAGAAGCGAAAACGAAATGTCCAGGACATTGACAACAAAGTAGCGAAGAAGATGAAGCAAACCAAGCCTGAGAAACCCAAAATCGTAACGTAATCGTGCATCTAGAAGAACAAGGAGACATCAGGATGAAGAAGGAGTTGAGAGAACGGAACCAATCAAGGCACGGAAGAGGAATCTCGGGAATATGGTATACCACACCTCCAGCGTGGACTTGAGGAGAATTACAATGATGACGATTGCGAAAACCTCGCGGGATACATACAGTCCAACGATGAGCGATCTTGGTGAAAATCAACACAGAGCTACCCGTCCGTCAAACCGGGTTCCCCTCACATTGAACTTTATCGCTGCAAGATTTTTTTTTTTTACGGCAGAGGAACCAACTACGACCGTCAAGTGATTGTTGCAACACCGGAAGACGAGTCTCTTACGCCCCCCGTGCGTCTTGAGACGATCTGTCAGGACGCTGTCAGTTCTAGTTACGTAGAGTATGCGCTTAGGCCATGGCGTAAGGATGTCGACATGAGCCGGTCACACATCATTCATGCCATTCATGCATTGCTCCAAGACATGGTGGGAATTTTTTTTTTTTTTTTTAGTTCGAAACCCTATGTGGTGTACAGTGCTGCAAATGCTCTGGGCGCAAGCCAAGATCAATTGTCTTATGGTCCTTGTGGTCTTCCGTGAGGGGGCAACAGATCATCGAAATCAGGCTCGCCACTTTGATATCTGGTGCGAGTACCGCCGCCACCTGCTCCAGTGCCAGTGAAAAACTCCCCCCGTACACTGTCCGGAACGATAGGATCAAATCTTGCACCCTGTGGTGCTGCATCTGGAGGCAAATAAGCCTCTGAAGCAAGTGGTGTTCGTGAAGGAGGCTCGGAATGGAAGGGGCCTCTGTTCAGAGTGCCTGCATGTCCACTCGTGTGGGCTGTATCCGGCTCTTGGTCTGTAATATTGTGTTGGTCTGAGCGCGACGCTGCACCATGCCAAGATGGGTGGTCAGGCGTAAGGACCATATCTGCACCACGGTTATTGGATGGGTCCACAGCTTGGCGGAGAGGGTTGTTCCTAGACGGCGTGGTGCCACTTCCGATGGCAGGCATGCGGTCGTTGTTTCCGAGATTGAAAGACATGGTGGGTGTAACAATGCAAAAGTGAACGAAGACGAAGAGGGCAAAAGCGAGCTCATTTGAGTGCAGTCGTGGCACGTGTGTGGAAGACTCGAACTTTTTTTTTGCTCCACAGCAACACCGACACCGCCCTTCTTCTCCCACCCACACCTCTCGTATTGTGCGGGATCGGCTCGCACAGTTCTCTGGTCGCAGTGGCGCTGTGCAACAAACCAACACGTCGTTTTCCACTGGAAGCCTACAGGATACTGGATCCATTCACAATTCTCCAACGGGGCAACACAAAAAACGCCGCAACGTTGCAGCAGTTCCGACACACATCTTTGCAGAAGACCTGCGTCCACTTACAATCGTGTTCAAACTTCCTGAACCGGACAAACGCCTTGACAGTACACCACAACTCGTTTGCTGTCTCAGTCTTTTGAAGTCTTCTCATTCGCTTGATGACTTTGCGGACCCAGCTGCACGCGAGTGGACGAAAGCCATCGAGAAGGACACGGATGAGCAAGAACGTCTCCATGTGATGGCCACAGGGTTGATCAGAGCATTCAAACGAGATGAAATCAAGGATGCTAAAGCTGTGGCCGAAGTGGTGTGTCTGGCGCCAGTGCTCGACAAGGATACATTCAACGATCTACTCAGAGAATTTTACTCAGAGGTTGATCACTCGTGTCTCTTGAACTTTCATCAACTCGAAGGACCGGCCCAGATGATACAAGGTGCTGATCCGGGTCATCTCAGTGCTGATGATCTCATCAAGATACTGGAACTTCTCGGCACTCGCCTGAGGAATACCCATCAGCAGTCAAAACACCATATTCACCAAGTGACGCTGGCTGTTTCCCATGTGCTGGATACCATGGCCGATACAAAGGTCACGGATCTGGATCGTGAAAGGCTCCATGAACCACTCTCTACGTATTTGAATGACCTGAAGGGAACCAGTGATCCTTTCTTGGTCTACCAAGCATCCTACGCCTATCAAACCCTGTTGTGTGTCCCCGATAATGAAACAACATGGCAAGCAGCTATGCGGCGCACTGGAAAAGTAGCCCAAGGAGTCTCAGGACTGGTGAGGGCAGTGAAGAGTCTGGATTTCATCGAGTTTGTCAAGGGATTACAGGATATTCAGAAGGGTTTTGAAGGAGCATTCAAGACTGTTGAGCTCGTCACAACCGCTTACCAGGACGCGACCTCGCTGCTCCGGAGTGGACAAGACTTTCTCGACTCCCTTAAAGAGGGTTTCAGCTTTGATCGCAAGCGCGATTGGTATTCGACATTACGGGGAGCGGATGTCATGATTCGGAACGGAGAGCTTGCAACATTCAGAAGGCTCGTTTGCGAGGCTCCCTGTCGTCTGGATGCAGCCTTTCAGTGGGGAGTATGCCGAGCGTCTCGGAGAGATGGCGGCCAATACAATGTGGGACGCTGCTGCTCGCCGAGGCGCAATCGCGTTCCTTGGAGAGTTCTACCGGGAAGACCAAATATGGGGACAGCAACCAAGTGTCAAGCAATGGATCCTTAATACTCACCTCGCGGAGACCAGGTTGCTTCTGCAAGTATGGACCACACAGCGCGGCTATGGAATGTGTTGACTGGGGATTGCAGCGGGATTCTGAAAGGCCATCAAGGCAGACTCACTAACATCACGTACTCTCCCGATGGCAAATGGATTGCAACGAGCAGTTGCGACCACGCGGTACGGATATGGGATGTTGAATCCATGGCTTGCCGAAAAATCCTGAAGGGTCATCTTGGCTGGGTTTGGGATGTGACAGTTTCACCTGGTGATGACTGTACACCGCGCTTATGGAGTGTGGACACTGGAGAATGTCAATTGCTTTTAACTGGGCATCTCTCTCGTGTCTATTGCATCGCATATTCACCAAAAGGCGAACTTCTCGCGTCAGGCAGTGAAGACCAGACCGTGCGGCTTTGGGATATCACATCAGGAGAATGCTGAGCCGTGATACAGAACTTTCAGAGATCGGTCATGGGGATCACCTGGATCACATCATTGGATGGGACCTTTTTAGGCCACTTGTTCGGAAGGTGGGTCAGTACTCAAATGGCAAGTCATGGAAGAGGGTGGCCAGGTCCATGTCACGTTGCAGTGGAGTTCCACGAATGGTTCTCTCGATATAACGGGAGCATCGATTCAAGATGTGCGTGGATTGAACCCAGTCAACAAGCAGCTATTGATGCAGCGGGGAGCAGTTGGTGAGCCGCAAGCCCTTGTGCATGAAGCAAGCAAAAGAAACTCAAGCAAGAGTCTTCGTCTCCAGCAGTCAGTCATCCTGAGGAACAACCAGAGGTGCAAACTGAGCAGCAACAGACTGAACAACAGGTCTGAATGCAGAGCGAGCCGTGGACCAAATACTTAAATTCTGCTGTGCCTGAATCACGTGTTATTCATGTCCCTTGAGACGCAAGTTTTTTCTTCTCCACACTCCTCTTCACTCACACCTCACTCGGCTGGCGTTGCAATCAGAGGAGTGCAAGGACTGCAGGAGAACGGGACTTTGTCGGTGCGGGATCGGCTCAGTTGGAATCAGATTCAACCAACTCGGCGACTCATCTGTAGCCTTGTTCCTCACCAGGGACAAGAGACTGATCCTTGCCTGAGCAGTCATGCAAGTCTTGCTGCACGCAAGAGGATGACGAGGAGGATGACATAAGATATCCAAAAAGGTATCCTAGATAACCTAGACAATGAGCACAACGGCCGCCATATTGAAGGGCAGCCAATGACAGAAGAGGAGCAGCATACAAATACGCCGCCGGAATTGCGGTGCATCACCCAAAGTCAGCAATTACTAAGGACAAGGCGGAAGGGTACGCCTGGGAGGTTTTTTTTTTTTTTTTTTTTGCCGCAAGAGCGGGCTGCGGATGTCGTTTGGAGGCATGGATGCCAAACACCGGATAACACTGCAATAGTTTACCGAGGGCGATAATGGTGAATAGACGACATCTCCATTTGAAATTGACGCATCGTTTCCTGTGGAAAGTTCCTAGGCTATTTAGGAGTGTACATAGCTGCTCGATCAACGCATTCCATCGTGTTCTAGGTATATTTTCTCCCGCTGTAGATGTCTTGGGACCTGAAAGGAAATAGTTTAATTTTGCCTTTAATTTTGCTGCGAGGGGCTGGTCAGGTCATTTGTTGCATCACATGTGGAGAGCCGACTCCCAACAGTCCAAAATCGCACCGCCCTCCCCTCTTTCTTTCTTCCTTTCTTTCCACACGGCTATCATCACCATAAATACACAAACACTCGCACACACACACACACACACTCTCTCTCTCTCTCTCTCTCTCTCTCTCTCTCTCTCTCTCTCTCCCTCTCTCTCGCAACCGCACTCTCTCCTTCATACACACACACTCCATCTCACTAGTCTTCGCCCGCCGTCTCGCAGGTACCGTCCGTTTCTGTGATAGTACCTCGATCGATCTGCATAGCCCCAAATACCACCCTCTCCCCTAGTGTCAGCGACGAACCAACATAACAACCATCAATCGCAAACACTATAGCAACTTAACTGTTGCAAAAGCGTCGTTGCGAGAAACGCAGACATCAAGAGCTTAAAAAAACAATAGCCGATCGAGAAGCCAAATTCATCACAGCGGGTAGGGCTCTTCAAGTTCTCACCTGTACACTTCTCTAAGTCAGCTCTTACCGGGTGCGACAGATACTAACTCTTCGTAAATCCTATTTGAAGGTAGTCAACAACATTGAACGCATACAAGAGGAAACAACCCGCTCTTCACCTTCCAAGTTTAATCAAAGGTACGTGGGACAAAAACGCACAGCAGAGAGCCCGATTACATTAATTGGCATGCAAGTGATCTGATAGTCCTCGACGTAATGTTTGTGGTAGCAGAAAAAGGGCAATAGTTCAACACGATGGGCTTCAGCGTGCCGTCGCCTCTGAATGATCTCTCGCTGCAGCAGGCACTGGAACTTGGCGAGGTTTACTTGGAATATGCGTACAGGACAACAGACTCGAAAATTGTAGCGGTGTTGTGCCACGAGGCTAAGGTCGCCTTGTCTCAAGCAGAAAACGCTAGCACGAAGCACCCTGCCCATCCCAATGGCGCCGGATACCAAGTCTTGCTCCAAAGAATGGGGGGCGCGTACATGAAACTCAGTGAACTACATAAGAGGGAAGGGCATGGAGATAAAGCGCGGGCCTTCTGCGTGAAGGCAGAGAAATGGAGGCAAGTGAGAAGCTATTTGCTTCGGTAGAGGTTCATCCAGCTCCATGCCTCTTTGCGTACGAAATGTGTCCGGTTGACTGACTTGTGCTACAATTTTCAATGATTCAACGATGCGATAGCGGCGGGAACGCCCATAATACCAGTCGGTTTGGACAGTTTTCGTATCTCGGCAACATTCTGCAGGCCTCCAAGCTACCTAACCGCACAGGAAACACGCGTGCCGTCCGGCGCAAACAACCTCGTAATGTCGCTAAGATCCCCTCAGAAATTTTCGCAAAGAATGCCCCACCTCCAACCGCTGAGTTCAAGTTGCCACAGGCCTACAAGCGACTCAGTACAACACCACAACTGGCATTCTGCCTGAGTCTCTTGAATGCTTCAGATTCGCTCGATGGTCAATTGGGACCTGATGTGAAAAAATGGCTACAGACTATAGAGAAAGACACAGACGAGAAAGAACGGCTGAGAACGATGGTTACAGATGTCATCAAGGCATTCAAGCGTGATGAACTCAAGGATGCCAAGGTCATTGCTGAGGTGGTTTATCTGGCCCCCGTTCTTACAAAGGATGAATTCGATTCCCTACTCAAGATATTCTTCAGGGGGATCAAAAAGTCTGAACTACTGAACACTCTTCAGGTCGAAGGACTCGCCCGACTGATTCAAGAAGCTAAACCCAACTACCTTGATGCCGATGACCTCGTCAAGATACTCCAACTCCTCAGCACTCGTCTGAAGGATGTTCACCAGCAGTCGTCCCAACACACGCATCAATTGACATTGGCCATTTCGCACGTACTGGATGCCATGGCCGATATCAAGGTCACCGGGCTGGATCGTGAGATGATCCATGAACCACTTTCCGACTACCTGGAGGGCCTGAGAGGAAGCAGCGATCCTTTCTTGGTCTACCAAGCGGCCTATGCCCACCAAGCTCTGATGTGTGTCCCAGACAACGAGTCGGTGTGGCAATCGGCTATGCGGCGCACAAAGAAGTTGGGTTTTGGGGTTACCGGTATCGCGAGTGCAGTGAAAGGCCTGGATCTTACCAAGTTGATCGAAAGTCTGGAGAAAATTCAAGAGGGGGTGGCAGGGGCTGGGGAGATCGTCCATGTTGTTGCAACCGCATACGCGGGAGTAACATCTCTAGCTGAGAGTGGAAAAAGTTTCCGTGAATGTCTAAAGGAAAGCTTCGACGAGAGGAACAAGAGGGCGTGGTATTCGGCACTACAAGGAGCGGATGTCTTGATCCGAAATGGGTCTCTTGCCTCATTCAAAAAGCTCGTCTGTGAGGCCCCTTGCCGACTTGAAGTGCCCTTTCAGTGGGGAGTGTGCCAACGCTTAGGAGACGTCGCAGCCAATCCGATGTGGGATGCTGACACCCGCCAAAGTGCGGTCGTATTCCTCGGAGAGATCTATTCGTACGACGATGTATGGGGTCAGGAAGCGAGTATCAAGCAATGGATCCTTAACATTCTCATGCAACTGACATCTACTAAAGGAGCGACCTCGAAAAGTATGTGGATAAAGCGATGGCTATGCAAGAGCACATTTGTGATTAGTCGGTTCAATGAACTAACAAGAATCTATTTTCTGTTTTTCTACACCCTATAGTCGCCAAAGCACTGCTGCACGCACTAGAAACAAACGGAAATAGTGAGAAGCGGGTCCTATACAAAACATGTAAAGAGAAAGGACCTATCTCTTACCCGTTGAAGGTCGCACTACCGGAGCTGGCATCGCCGTCCTTGCTCGATCGTGTCCAGAACAGAACGGATGCAGAAAACCTCCGTCTGCTAAGAAGTCACCGTACAAAGGATCCAGACAACGCTGTCTATGTCCCACCTCAAGCCAAGGCCAGCTTGCACGTTACGGATGACGCGCGATTCCCACTGATGGAAAAGATCAAGGAGTTTCTGGAGAGTGAACGGAAGGTCTTCTTGCTGCTAGGCGACTCGGGCGCAGGCAAATCCACTTTCAGCCGTAAGCTCGAATATGAACTGTGGCAGTCATACAGGAATGGGGCAGGCCGAATCCCACTGTACATCAGCTTGCCAGCGATCGACAAGCCCGAACACGACATAATCCCCAAGCAGTTACGGAAAGCAAGCTTCACGGAGCCCCAGATCCGTGAATTGAAACTATACAGCGAATTCATTTTGATCTGCGATGGATACGACGAGAACCAATTGACCCAAAATCTATACAGGAGCAATCGGCTGAACCAGTCGGGAGAGTGGAAAGCCCAAATGGTGATCAGCTGCCGTACAGAGTACCTTGGAAATGACTATCGGGATCGCTTCCAGCCAGGGGATCGCAATAGCCAATCGGAAGGATCGCTGTTTCAAGAAGCTGTCATGACCCCATTCTCACTCGCTCAGGTTCATGACTATATTCAAAAATACGTAACTGCCAACCCACCTCTATGGCGCGCCGAGGACTACGAAAAAGCACTCGAGCTCATCCCAAGTCTGAAGGACCTCGTCAAGAACCCCTTCCTCATGAGTCTATCATTGGATGTATTGCCTCGCATGGTGGACCCAAGGGAAGAACTCTCGGCTGCTCGTGTCACAAGAGTGGCATTGTACGACCAGTTTGTGGAACAATGGCTGGAACGAAACAAACAGCGACTTGGTGAGAAGAATTTGACCCCACAGTCAAGAGCGATTTTTGAGAGCCTGAGTGATGATGGGTTCACACAGAACGGCATCGATTTCATGAAGAAACTGGCAGTGGCAATCTACAAGATGCAAGGCGGACAACCAACTATGGAGTACTCTCACTTCAAGGATGAGGGATCATGGAAAGACGAATTCTTTAACAGAGAGGATAAGAGGCTTTTACGTGACGCCTGTCCCCTGACACGAAGCGGTAATCAATTTCGATTCATCCATCGATCATTGCTGGAATATGGATTGGCGCGAGCAATATTTGATCCCCAGGATGCCAAGCGAATGGCAAAACCCGAATTTAGCCCGAATCGCCGAGGCTCTATTATGAGCTTTGAGATCTTGAACACCTGGGAACAAGTAATAACTCCTGTGGATCAAGGACCTGATGAGAAATGTCCCTTAGTCTGGAGGGACTTTGTGAACGACCACTCTATCTTGCAATTTCTGGAAGAGCGAGTTCTGCAGGAACCGGTGTTCAAGGAACAGTTGCTCGCCTATATCGAGCATTCCAAGTCGGACAAGAAATGGCGAACAGCAGCAGCCAACGCGATCACGATATTGGTCCGCGCAGGGGTCCAGTTCATCGGCACAGATTTGGGGGGTATTCAGATTCCAGGAGCCGATCTCAGCTATGGCGTCTTTGATTCTGTGCAGTTGCAAGATGCCGATCTGAGAAAGGTCAATCTTCGAGGCGTTTGGTTGCGACAGACGGATTTGAGTAGAGCGAACATGACTAAAGTGCAGTTCGGCGAGTCTCCGTTTCTCATAGTCGAGGATGTGGTCAAGTCATGTGCATATTCACCCGACGGCAAGATGTTTGTAGTTGGGCTTAACAATGGCGAAATTCATATGTACAAGACATCCAACTGGGAACGAGTTCAAACATGGACGGATCACGAAAAAATGGTTACACGCGTTGTATTTTCGCCACATAGCGACCAGATCGCTTCCTCCAGTGGCGATAATACGGTGCGGTTATGGAATGTCGGGTCGGGAAAATGTCAATACGAGATCAAACACACCCATGAGTTCGTCTGGGTTGAGTATTCGCCTCAAGGAGATCAAATCGCTTTCGTCAGTTCTACGACGGTGCAAGTATTCGAGATGGAGACTGAAAAACGCTTTTTGACACTACCCGACCACGATGAATCTGTTACAAGCGTCGCTTACTCGCAGCCAGATGGCAAGCAGATTGCCACAGCATCAATGGATGGCATTGTACGGTTATGGGATGCAACAACTGGAATCCGCTCCCATATGCTGATCGGCCACGACGGTTGCGTTTGGAGCGTTGCATACTCGCCTCAAGGAAACCAAGTCGCTTCATCTGGCCATGACCACACTGTAAGACTTTGGGATGTGAAGTCTGGAAACCTTCTTCACTTGCTAAGTGGACACGAAAACGAAGTCTACGCCGTGGCATATTCGCCGAATGGTCATCAAGTTGTCTCTGGTGACGTGGATGGAAGGTTGCGCCTGTGGGATGCCGACTCTGGAATCTGCCGTCAAACATTCAATGGCCATGGAGACGCCGTTCTTTGTGTCGCGTATTCTCAGAAAGGAGACCAGATTGCCTCAGGCAGTAGTGACAAGACAATCCGGCTCTGGGATGTATCTGCTGGAGCAACTCGACTGGTCTCAAGCGGCCATAGCGCCGGTGTAATGAATATCAAGTATCCGCCCAACGGAGGTATGATTGCATCCGGCGGCTACGATGACACGGTACGGCTCTGGGATGTGGAGACTGGAGCTTGTCGGCGGACACTACGAAGCCCTAACGTTTCGGTTGGCTGCCTTGCGTATTCACCGGAAGGAGACCAGATCGCAACTGGCGGTTATGACAACTCTGTGAATTTGTGGGAGGTCAGGTCAGGAGCTTGGCAGTGTGAATTAATTGGCCACAGCGACTTTGTCCGCAGTGTTGCGTACTCGCCTGACGGGAAACAGGTCGCTTCCGCAAGCTTCGACAAAACAGTTCGGCTGTGGAATGTCGTGAATAGCGTTTGCAGCAAGACCCTACATGGCCATACCGACAGAGTCCATAGTGTCGCATATTCGCCCGACGGCCTACGGATTGCCTCAGGTAGCCAAGACGGCACAGTTCGGATATGGGATGCAACATCCTTGGAATATCAACACATCCTGGAGGGTCACTGTGGTCCTGTTTGGGAGGTGACATTCTCACCCCAAGGTTATGAGCTTGCCTCATGCAGTGACAAGTCAATACAGATATGGGGAGCGGACACGGGAGTTTGCCTAAGGACCTTGGATGGTACTAGCCAGTCTAGTCATAGCAATGGCGTCTGTTGTATCGCATATTCACCGAAAGGGGACATGTTCGCATCTGGTGGTTTCGACAAGACCTTACGGTTGTGGGACGCTGAGTCAAGAAAGTGTCTAGTCGTGATACAGAACTTTCAGGATACCATCCGAGGAATTGTTTGGCTGACAGGAAACTACTTGGTCGCAGGTTCCGAGGATGGATCCGTCCTAAAATGGCATGTGGGAAAAAAGAAGGGTCAGTACCGAGTGAAGTTGAAGTGGTGCTCCACCAAAGGGTCGCTCAACCTGACAGGAGCATCGATGCATGATGTGCAAGGATTGACCAAAGTCAACATAGAGCTATTGAAGCAGCGAGGAGCAGGTTATTGAGCCGGAAGACATGGTAACGTGATGTCAATCATGCTGATGAACAACCAGGGGCACTGGGCTGAATAGCAGGAGGAGCGAGCAGCGGTACCAGCAAAGACTGAACAGCAGTTGAATGCAGGGCGAGCTGCAGACGTACCAGGCACAAGACTCGTAGGGCATGGAGAGCTGAAAAGAACTTGCAACCAACCTACAGACTCTTAGATAAAGACGAGAGAACGCCTGGGCGCCGACTAGACATCGTCGCGAGGGCTCCTCTAGACAGGTTCTGAATAAATGTCGATTTCAAAGGTGCCAATGCTCTTAGACTTGCTTCTCCATGGACCCTTTTTCTTTTTTAGTCAAAAAGTGGCAGAGGGCTCCCCTGGAGGAAGGGTCTTCACCTTAAGAACCTTCCTTCTGGAGAACCTTGCAGCTCTTGGTACCAGAAGCCTGTGTGTAAGCACGTGCAAGCAATCCGCTGGAATACTTGGACTCTCGGACTCTCACGGCTCTTTTTTTTTTTTTTTTTTCTTCTCCGTTTCGCACTCCCCCTCCACGCACACCCACTTACAGCTGCTGCAATCAAAGAAACGCAGGCGGGCAGAACTTGTTGCAATCAGATTCAAGCGAGGCAGCACTCCGACTCATCTGTACCTCGCTCCTCACCGACCAAGTGGCCGATCCTTGTCGTCTGTTCAGCCATCCTTACCTTTGCACGCTGACAGGGCGACAGGGCGACATAGCAGGGCACTCAATAGGTGTCCCACGATGGCCACAACGATGACTACACTGAGGGGCAGCTCATGACGGAAGGAGGAGCAACGTGTACTCACACCCTGAATCACGGTTCAGTCAGAGAACTCTTTTTAACCAGGACGTTGCAGTTGCAGGAGGACTGACGTTGGGTCATCGTCAGGATCCAGATCAACGTATCAGGATACACAACTTTGGCTCAAGTCAGCGGGACGAGACTGGAAGAATACGGTTTTTTTACCGCAAGAGTGGAAAGATGTCACTTAGCATGGACACAACGTGCTAGCATGGTACGACACATGGGGACAGCATGATACCCGCGATGGTAGATAGCGATGATAGCGCTCTTACAATTTGACAATAAGAGCGTCCCTGTCGGTGGCAGTGATCGGTGTTTTTGACTCCAACCCCAAAATTCACTTCGCCCCCTCTTTTCTTC
>Ga0247824_10000363_pt1 | contig 21686 bp, 16 predicted proteins | sample 13C_PalmiticAcid_FD_194412 | JGI IMG/M metagenome (GOLD analysis project Ga0247824, IMG submission 194412) | Soil microbial communities from agricultural site in Penn Yan, New York, United States - 13C_PalmiticAcid_Day48 | ecosystem: Environmental > Terrestrial > Soil > Agricultural land...
ACATTACACTTCTCACACCATTTTCAACCCTTCAATCTTCCATGGTCATTGTAGTCTCATACCTCAAAGAATCGCTCATCATCCTGGTGAGACCCTTGAGGTCATCGCCACAGATTATAGCCAGAGCGGATCAGCTTCTATGGCAAGTCCTATGGGAGTACCAAATCATCAGAGCAGTATGTCCGGCGAACTTTCGGTCGTTCAAAGTTCCAGCAGTAGTGAGGTTGCATCGATCGCAAAGGACCTGGCATTCTTGAGGATCAGCGAGAGGGATGATGATAGCCAGGACCTTGTCGTACGCCCCCAAGATCGCTCCTTAGAGCTAGCGGTCCAACAGCTACCCATGCCTATCACCAATCATTTCCAGTTGGGATCAGAACATACCATGCCCCTGCGAGAGCAACTAACGCTGTTGCAAATACAGATACAGCAGGTGCTTCAACAGAATGAAGAACTTGTTGGGAGGATACAACACACCGACCAACAGGCACTGAACACTCGACAACAGGTGGAAACCTCGCAGCAACAACTTCAACAGCAAATAGAGGTAGTTCAGCAGACGACTCAACGGTTGGATCAAGAGACGCAGGACTCTCAAAAGCAGATCCAAGATAGTCGGCAACAATTGCAAAGGCAAGTGGATGAAGCTTTAGTGAAGCTGCAAGAAACGAGTCAGCAGGTGCTTCAACAGAATGAAGAACTTGTTGGGAGGATACAACACACCGACCAGCAGGCACTGAGCACTCGACAACAGGTGGAAACCTCGCAGCAACAACTTCAACAGCAAATAGAGGTAGTTCAGCAGACGACTCAACGGTTGGATCAAAAGACACAGGACTCTCAAGAGCAGATCCAAGATAGTCGGCAACAATTGCAAGGGCAAGTGGATGAAGCTTTAGTGAAGCTGCAACAAACGAGTCAGCAGGCACAACACTCTCTGGAGCAATATGAAAAATTGCTGCAACAGGTTAGAGCCGTGGAGCAGAATCAGCAGCATCAACATTCATTATCAAAGCAGATATCCCATGAGATCTCGCAAGGCGTCGCCCACTTTGCACATGTCCAATATCGTGTTCAGGCTATTCTTTCAAGGTCCTACCAGGAACTCTCGGTCCCTCGACTTTTTATCATTCTTCCAGAATCAATACACGTTGCTACCGGACAGGAGCAAACGCCCTCCTTGCGATTCCGACTGTATTTCTTGTGCGAGTGTGGTGCTCATACCATGGCCAGCAGACGGGACAATCCACACGAGGTCCATTTGGCGAACCACCCTGGCTACGACCTGAACAACCAGAACGAATTCATGGATACGTACGGGTCATATCTCTTGACGATGCTGTACATGGTCAAGTACGGTGTAAAGCACGAAGGATTGTTAGTGCCGCCATTGTTGGGTCTCCATCATGCAACCGAGGATAAGAAGGATAACAAGGACCAAGAATCTTTGCTGTTCATCAAAAAGAACATTGGCCGCCTTGTTGATGACACGATAACCTACATTGATAAAACTATCGAGACGGTCGACAGAAGAGCGTACCAGTCTGAACCCCATGGAGCTCGTGCAATTGAAGTCGTATCTGAAGGTCGAGGATGACAAAAGTCCCAGTGGTGACCTATGGCCTTTTACCATGCAGGATGGACACTGTGCATGGGTGTGCTGTAACCACTCGCTCGAGTATCATGTGCCGGCTTTGCATCCATTGGGGACCGTGATAGCCCCTTGCCATGAATCCGATAACAACGGCAAGGTCCAATTCAGCATCGCATCATCCAAGGCGGCAAAGTGGTTATTCGGGCTCATTGGAAATGCGTGCAGGGTACTAAGCGCAGGAGACTGGCAGTCATTCGTAGATATCGATTTGGAATTGAGTCGTCATTCGTCAAAGTCAACGCCAGACGTTGCCAGCAGATTCAATGGCCTAGAATCGCTATCGGTGGAGTTTGGTCGGTTTTCGATAACCGCAGATGGCATCTCTCGAGGCTTGGTCAGTAACTTGGAAGTGAAATAGCATGGATCGAGTGTCTCTCAGCGAACGACCTTGAGTTTCATCCATTGGTGCCAACCTATCCTGTTAAAAATATCGAACACACCAGAGGACGGTGGGCGAGATTCGACTTTTGAAATTCTAAAGCGCAGCACTCGACTATGGAGACCTCCGCATTGGTTGCATTCGCAAGCATTCCTTCAGGCTCATCAACTTGATTCTATCAACATGGGAGAAGTTTCTTCAATCCGGAGGTCAATCTACACTACTACGAACCCTAGAGGTGACGAGGGAAGGCCTTGTTCCTTTCAGTCAAGATGACTATTGTGGTTGTTTTCAATACCTTGGTTCAGTTACGGTATCATTCTCCGAGGGATCGGACCGCCTCGAACTCCGCGTCCATTTGGATGGGAAGTAGCTGGGTACCAACGATACAGCTGTATGCGAATTCCTTCGTAAGTACGGTTGGGCAATCAAGTCTCTTGGTGCACCAGGTTCGTTCCAAGATCGCCATGCTGAGCTATTAAAGAAAGCCACACAGAAACAAGGGTCGATACATTACACCCGATTCTCTAACGGAAATTGGACTGGACTGAAAGCCATGTATGAAGCCATTGGGCTGTCGCAGAATTTCCTCTCTGTGCGGCTGTGTCTGAATGATCTCCATAAGGATGATGAGATGAAGAAGGCTCTGACACTACTCAGGCAATACAAGGGGCAGTTGAAAAAGTCTCCGTTTGAAAGGAGATGATTGCGGCAGGCGCTGGTTGTCGCATCTCGACCGTGCTTTTCCTGCCAAGGATGATTTCCCGCGCTTTGTGCCCTGCACAAGGATACGTCTGACGGCTCCATTTTGGCAGTCTTTTTCAAGACAATCAGAATGTTCTGCGGTAAAGATGGGGATAAGACGGACGAAAACGGACTACTGCGACCATGTCTAGATTCATGGTCATGATACTGAGTAAACGAGACTTTTTTTAGCATTGCACTCTAGCCCACAGTGTATGACTTTTGAGCCATGGCTATCAACTCGTTTTTGGACTGATCTCCAGAGCTAAAACATAGCAGGGCGGTACCCATACCGGTTTCCATGGCTTGCACGTGGGAGTCTGGAGGAAGGGACCAGGAGTCGAGATCATGACAGAGTGATAGCGCAATTCGTTGAAGTCATTGATAGTGCCAATGAGGGGCGAGAATGAACAAGGTTGGGGGTGCGCATGCCAAGATTTGCAGCCCGTGCATGTTTGCATGAAATTTTTGCCCTCCTCTCTTCGCACCTCTTTTCTCCGCTTCTCCCCCCCCCCACACACACCTTCGCCCTGCCTCTTACATAGCACATCAACTACATGAGTGCCCTACCTTCACAGACGTTTAGATCCCAGTCGTCTTCCAAAGTTGTCGTTCTCCCTACTCGTCATGATCCCAAGAGTGGTCAGCGTGTTATTCGGTGGAAGGACATCCAACAATGTTTCAAGGACGCTCAATATGTCACACATAACGGACTCGTTGTCATGTTCTTGACGGACGATGATCTAGAAGAGTGAGTTGTACTGATGCGAAATGAGAGGCAAGGGGGAAAGATGGGGGGGATGCAAACGAAAAATATGCGCTTCTCACACCCTTCGTTTTTTCTACGGCCTTGTTGATCATACCTTGTAGTCTCATCCCTCAACGAATCGCTCATCATCCTGGCGAGGTCCTTGAGGTCGTTGTCGCAGATGAGAATCAAGGTGGATCAAGCTCCATAGGAGTCCCTAGTCATGTGCCAAGCGAACTTTTGGTCGTTCCGAGCTCCAATAGCAGCGAGGCTATGTCATTGACAAGATTGGCGTCGTGCTTGAGCATCAGGGAGGGGGACGACAATCAAGCCCTTGTCGTACGTCCTCAAGATCGCTCCCCAGAGCTAGCTGTGCAGCAGCTACCCATGTCTACCACAAGTCATTCCCAGCCAGGATCAGAGAACAACATGGCCCTACAAGAGCAGCTACACTTATTGCAGATGCAGATGCAACAGGTTCTTCAACAGAAGGAAGAATTCGTTGAAAGGATACAACAGATCGACCAACAGGCACAACTCACTCAACAACAGCTCGAAGGGATCCTTGATAGGATGCAACAGACTGATCAACAGACACAGCACACTCAAAAACAGATAGGAGACGTCCTTGAAAAGATAGAGCAGACCGGCCAGCAGGCACAACGCACTCAACAACAACTCGAAGAGATCCTGGGAAAGGTACACTGGACCGACCAACAGGCACAGCAAACTCAAAAGCAGATGGATGAGATTCTTAAAAAGATACAACAAACCGACCAGAAGGCACGCTATCACTCCATCCAGCAGCAGCCGTACGAACGATTGGGACAGCAGCAGCAAGACCACTTGTCCCTGCAAGCCTTTGACAAGTTTATACATGCACAACACCGTGTCCAGGTCGTTCTGTCCAAACCTTCCTCGGAACTTCCAGTCCCTCGGCTTTTCATTATCCTTCCAGAACCGACGGACAATGTTGACGGGCAAGGAAGACCATGCTCGTTACAATTCCGACTGTACTTTTTGTGCGAGTGTGGTGCTCATACCATGGCCAGGGACTACGACAAACCGCATGAGGTCCATTTGGCAAATCACCCTGGCTACGACATCGAAAAACAGGATGAATTCATCGAGAAATACGGTTCGTATCTCTTGATCATGATGCACATGGTCAAGTACGGAGCCGTTGCAGAAGGATTGGTGGTACCGCCATTATTGCGCCGTAACTATGCGACTGAGGACGGTGAGGGTCAAGAACGTCTCCAGTCCATTAAGGATAACATTAGCCGTCTTGCCAATGACACGATTACCTATCTTGAGAGTGCAGGCAACACCGTCAACAGCGAAACCAACGTTACAACACGAATGCACCTTGGCTCTCCGGAGCTCGCTCAGTTGAGGTCTTATGTGAATGTTACGGAGCGCGAACGTTCCATTGGAGGTCTCTGGGCCACCTCAACACAGGAAGGTCACTGCACATGGATCTGTCGCAATCACTTGCTCGAACATTATGAGCCAGCCTTCCAGCAGCTGAAGTACATTATTTTCGCTGCCGGTGGTATTTGTCGCCACAGAAATGTTGAGCTCAAGATCACATCTGAAACGATGAAGAAGCAGCTTTACAATGTCATTGGAAAGGTGTGCAGTATTCAGGACGTAAGAAACCAACTGTTATTGACACAGGTTGGTTTGGACATGGCTGGCCATTCCTCCACAGTGGAGTCAACATCAGAGATCCCCAGAACTCGCAGTAGCCTCGAATCTCTGTCGCTGGATTTTGGTCGACTTTCAATGGTTGCAAATGGTATCTCTCATGGACAGGTCAATGATGTGGACTTGACAATACCACGGTTCGGTGGCCTCACACTGAGCGAGTTTGCGTTCATCCACCGGTGCCATCCGGTCTTGTTGAAGATATTGCATGCATCAGAGGACATGGACGAATCTCGGCTTACCGACGTTCTCCAGTACAGCACCAGACTTAAGGAACTCCATGTTGGTGGTGTTGTCAGACGTTTCTTCATAATCATCAATTCGATCCTGTCAACAAGAGACAAGATTATTCAAAGCGGCCAATGTGCACTGCGCACCCTTGAGGTAAAGAGAGAAGATCTCATTCCTCTCAAGCAGCGTGGATCCTGCAGTTGCTCCCATTCCCTTGGTGCAGTTACCGTCTCATTCTCCGAGGAACCACACTCATTCGACATGGAAACACATGTCAATTTTGATGAGAGCGACCTGGCCCCCGAGGCCACGCACGATTTTATTCGTCAGTACGGCTGGTCAATCAAGTCTCTTACTGTGTCAAGTTCATTCAGCGATCGCCATGCCGAGCTATTGGATCAAGTTACTCAGGAACGAGGTTCGATGATTGAACGCATCGACATCATTCCAGATTCTCTAACGGAAACTGGACTAAATGCCTTGGATCGAGCCATCGGGCGGTCGCAGAATTTCCGCTCTGTGCGGCTGTGCCTGGAAATGACTGATAAGGACATACCTATGACGAAGGCAAAGCTCCTGCTTGAACGATACAAGGGTCAGTTGACGGATCTGTGTTTGAGAGGAGATGATACGGTCAGACTGTGGATGAGATATATCGAGCGGACCTTTCAAACCGAAGATGAGTTCCCGATCTTGAAGAGCCTCTGTGCTCTGAGCGCATGGAATGTACCTCAGCACTCTGTTCTTGGGGGTTTAATATGTAAGACACATCGGGGTCAATCCGGGCATCTTAGGCTAAGGAGGAGCGACAGTTACAATTTGTGGAGTTGAGCTTTCATGTTTGTTATCCACTGAGTAAAACGAGACTTTTTTTTAGCTCATTGCAATCTGATCACCGTGGTAGAGACTCTTGAGCCATGACTATCAATCTTTTGGACCGATCTCCAGAACTACAACATAGTAGGGCGGCACATCTACCGATATCCATGAATTGCTCACGAGAGATTTGAGGAAGGGGAAAGGATCCGTGAGTCGAGAGAATAATGTCCCGCCCGGAAGCTGTGTCCACAGCTCGATCCATTGCCATAGAACCGAAGATTCCAGTATAGACTGGCTAATATGGCCAGCATGGTATCGCGACCCTGGTACGCATCCTTGTCAAGTTGAATCGCCTTGAATGTCGTCAGTCGAATTGTTCTCCACCTTCTTGCAAAGGACGATTCACGAACTTCATTAGAGAAAGGAAGGAAGCCGAAGTGATATGCGGTTATTGCTCTTCCATCGATTATTGACCAACGTACCGCAGCATAGTTGAGAATGCCATCTGCCTTGCGTCTTTGAATGCACTAGACAGGGGCGCTCGTCGTTGACACGCTGTCGAGCATGTCGATAGAGCCCTGTTACTGTACTTTGGGTTCCTTAACACTCCTGTTGAGAATGAAGCCGATGCTGAGATTCCTGTTCGTAATCGGATCCCTTGAGGCTGTCGATCATCGAGCAAAAAGAAAGTTGAAAGAAAGAGAAGAAAGAGCGGTTTGTTTGCCTGCAAGGCGAATTGACACGGTCACGTCAATTCATGCATGGGTTGTTCTTTGTGCCACCACCACTCTATTCGCCTTCGACTGGATCCTCCTCCACAACAGGCGGGCAGAGCCACCATTTATTGACAAGGTTTCAAGGTATCCCGATGGTGAATCCAGTCATTCGTGCATTGTTGCGAGAGTCTAGAAGGGTGAGGGTGCCGGCAGTTCAAGATCTCGGTGAGGGGCATCGAAATCGATCAAGGCACGACAACGTTTTTTGTGTGCATGCACCGCATGACTGTTTTGCACAAATTTTGGTTTGCATGAAAATTTGCACCCTTCACTCCTTTTCTCCACTTCTCCCCCAACGTTCCTGCATACACATCGGAGGCTACATGAGTGATATATCCTCACAGACGTTTCGATCTCAGTTGTCTTCCGAGGTTGTCGTTCTACCTACTCGTCATGATCCCAAGATTGGCCAGCATGTTGTTCGTTGGAAGGACATCCAACAATGCTTCAAGGGTGCACAATATGTCACGCACAACGGACTAGCAGTCATGTTCTTGACGGACAACGACCTGGAAGAGTGAGTGCACTGAAGCGAGTGGCGCAAAGGAGAACGATAGGGGATGCATAGGAGACATGTGCTTCTCACACCACTTCATCCTTTTTCCCTCGTAGCCTCATTCCTCAAAGAATTGCCCATCATCCTGATGCGATCCTTGAGGTCGTTGTCGCGGACAACAACCAAGCTGGATCAAGTTCGACAGGAGTCCCTAGTGATGACAGTCGTGTGGCCGGCGAACATTTAGTCGCTCCAAGCTCTAGCATGAATGAGGCTATGTCGGCGACAAGGGATGAAGTGTCGTTGAGGAGCATCAAGACAGACGACGACAACCAGACCCTCATCGTACAGTCTCAAGTCTATCCATCAGTGAGAGCATTTCGAAGGCCATCAACCCCGAATACAATTCTATACCAGTTGGGAACAGAAGAGACTTTTGTCCAGCAAGGAGAGCGTCTTCAGCTACATTCGCAGACATTACAACTACAGGTGGATGAGATTCTTGAAAGAATACAACAGACGCAGGATCAGATCAACTGTATCCCGCAGAACCTGCAAAAGATGCAAGAAAACCCACAGCAGATGGATGACGTTTTACTTGAGATACGACAACTGGACCAACGGGCACAACACTTTCACAAGCAGTATGAACAATTACTGCAGCAGATCCACGATATGGACCACATCGTTCGGCAGAAAAAGCAATCGTTGTCGGAACAGAGATGCCAGGAGACCTTGCAAGCATTTAACTACATTTTGAACACACAGTATCGTGTTCAAGCTACTCTCGCCAGGGTTTACTACCAACCCGCAGTTCCGCGACTTTTCATTATCCTTCCAGAACCAACAGCCGTTGGTGATATGCAAAAGAATCCATGCTCAATGCCATTCCGACTGTACTTTTTGTGCGAGTGCGGCGCTCATACTATGGCCAGGAATTGCATCAAAACGCATGAGGTCCATTTGGCGAACCACCCAGGCTACGGCATCAACAATCAAAGCGAGTTCATCGACAAGTATGGATCATATCTCTTGACGATGATGTACATGGTCAAGTACGGAGCGGTTGCAGGAGGATTGGTGGTGCCACCACTTTTGGGCCTCAACCATGCGATTGAGGATGGTGATGACCAGGGGCATCTCCAGTTTATCAAGAAGAACATTGGTCGTCTCGTCAACGACGCTATTACCCACCTTGAGGGTACAATCAGCACTGTCAACAGCGAAACCAACACCACCACAGAGGCGGATCTAGGCTCCTCAGAGCTCGCACAACTGAAGACGTACGTGAAAGTTATGGACGACGAACGCTCCATTGGAAATCTGCGAGCCATCTCAACACAGAAAGGTCATTGCGCATGGATCTGTTGCAAGCACTTGCTCGAGTATTATGAACCGGCTTTCCAGCGACTAAAGTACATTCTTTTCGCCGCCGGTGGTGTTTGTCACGACAACAAGGTTGAGTTCAAGATCACATCGGAAACGACGAAAAAGCAGCTGTATAATGCCATTGGAAAGGTGCGCGGGATTCCGGACGTTATGCGCGGGCAGTCATTAAAACAAGTCGGCTCGGATATGGGTGGTCATTCCTCAGTAATAGAGTCAACATCAGAAATGATCAGCAGCCTCAATGGCGTCGAATCTCTATCGCTGGATTTTGACCAACTTTCAATGGTCGCAGGTGGTATCTCTCAAGGAGTAATCAGTGATGTGGCCTTGACAGTACCACGGTTCAGTAACCTCACACTGGACGACTTTGAGTTCATCCACCAATGCCATCCGGTCTCGCTCAGGATATTACGCGCATCAGAGATCATGGACGAGGCTCGACTTGTCGACATTCCCCAGCACAGCACTAGTCTTAGGGACCTCCGCGTCGGTTGTGTTGGCCAACGCTTTTTCGTACTCATCAATTTGATCTTGTCAACAAGGGACAAGATTCTTCAAAGCGGAGGCCATTTCGCACTACGCTCCCTTGAGGTAAAGGGAGAAGATCTCATTCCTCTCCAGCGGACGGAACCCTGCAGTTGTTATCAATACCTTGGTGCGGTTACGGTCTCATTCTCCGAGGAACCACACTCATTTGACATGGAAACGCATGTTAGCTTTGACGAGAGCCATCTGACCCCCGATGATACTGCAGTGTGCGATTTTATCCGTCGGTGCGGCTGGTCAATCAAGACTCTTGGTGCGTCAATCTCATTCAGCGATCGCCATGCCGAGCTATTGGACCAGGCTACCCAGAAGCGAGGTTCGGTGATTGAACACGTCGACATCACTCCGGATTCTCTAACGGAAACTGGACTGGATGCCTTACATCGAACCGTTGAGCGGTCAAAGAATTTTCACTCTGTGCGGTTGTGCCTGAACGAGCTTCAGAGGAATGATAGGATGCAGAAGGCTTTGCTCCTGTTTGAGCGATACAAGGGTCAGTTGAAGAGTCTTCGTTTGAAAGGATATGATCAAAACAGGCAGTGGATGGCGCGTTTCACCCAGGTCATTATCGTCAAAGATGCGTTCTCAAGCTTGGAAGCGCTTTGTGCGGAGAACGTAAAGACTGTACCTCAGCGCACCAATGGTGAGGTACAAGCATATAAGAAGTTTTGTGGTACATCCAAGGATGCGATAGGCGGAGACGGGCTACAGCCACAATGGCTGAAAGTCATGTATGGCTACTGAGTAAAACGAGATTTTTTAGCACTGAGAAGGACATTGCACTCTTGACTATCACAGTGTAGACCCTGAACTATCCCCACGAATAATATAACAGGGTGGTTGCCCCATGAGGGTCTGGGGACGATAGCGCGATTGAGAGCATCAGTCCAACATCAGGTCGAAATACTAGAACCAAGGGCGCCTTGCAGAAATTACAGTGGAGGTCGTCTTGGCAATCGTATTCCGGATGTGGATTGAAAGGGATTGCTGTTCTGGACATGTTGAATAGTGCCTTGGTATTCCAATCGCTCTTTTTGATGGTGCAACTCCATCCTCAATTGTTCAATACCTTGTCGAAATACCATTTGTCCCTGTGACATGGTCGTCGCGATGTGATAGTACGACTGCTCCATGTGGCTGGTCATCCGTTCTACGCCAGTGACTTTCTGCTCCAGAACATCAACCTTCTGCTCCATACCATCCATCTTCCCCTCCAGAACATTGCCTTTCTGCCGCATAGCATCCACCTTCCAGTCCAGACTGTCAACCTTTTGCGACATTGATTCCATGAACTGTCTCAGCCTTTCTTCCATCGATTCGGCCATCCGGATAATGTCCTGTTGCTGTCGCCATATTTGTTGTAAAAAGTCCATCTCTCGATTGCTCATACTGGTTCGTTGTACCTTGGATGACCGGGATAGTGGTACATGCGAAAAGGTACCGCAGGTGGGTGTAGTATATAGATGTTGAGGACGAGGGTCCAGGGAACGCCTCAAATATGTTGTTGAAAACATTGAGATCAATCGGATACTCTCCAGTATGTGAATCGAATGTTTGGTCACACTCTCCGAAATCCAGGTCATCTAGGTCATCCACAGTATCCTCGGCACTCTCAGCATCCTCAGTACCCTCAGCACTCTCGTCGTCCTCCAAGTTTCCATAGTCTTCATCGTCTTCAACATCCTCAATCCTTCGCTTGCAACGATTCCCGCCAAGTGTTGCTATTGCAAGTGGCATCCGAATGTCATTCCCTTTTGCCTCTGCCAACTGCTTGTCGCCTATAGATGCCATTCTCTGTTGGCGCGCTTTGATTTCACCATCGATCCTACACAACTCCCATGCCATGTCCGACAGCCTTGTACGTCTCCATGTGTTGTTTCTTGACGCGCGCCTTAAGAAACTCTCCAGCTCACGACGTTTGGCCACAATCGTTGTATAGAATGAATAGAGTGCTGTTGAAGTAACTCCGTTCAGCATTGGATGGGCTAGTGCAAGGTCTGTAGCGAGTCGCTTGAAGACTGTACCATCCTTCGACATGTGGAATCGGAATTCATCGTCCTCCAGATGGGCTCTGTCGCGTAGGTGCTCCTTCAGGAAATGAGCGGCCCTGAAGATACGTTCACAATTGGATATGTTGTCATAGAACTGAAGCTTTCGGTATGGTCCTGTTGATCTGGCCAGTGTGGAGATATTTAGATCCTGCTCCTCGTCCTTTAGCTGTGGGTCGTCTTGAAGGTCCTCGTCGTCCTCTTGCTCTCGACCTTATTGTCACAAAAGAAAAGAAGAAGAAAAAGAAAATAGGACATGATGGTAAGGGGCCGAGAGTGTGTGGACACGGTTTGCACTTTTGCCCATTGATGATGATTGACCAACGTACTGCGAAAGACACGATTGAGAATATCATTGGCGTTTGGAGGGTCTTTGAAGTACTTGGCAAAGTATTCGACGTTGACGTGTGCTGGACGTGTTGTGGAAGACCTTGCTGCTGTCCTTTTGACGCCCCTTGTTACTCCTGTCGAGATTGAAGCTGAAGCTGAAGCCGAAGATCCATGTTGTATTCGGGTCTCGAGGTTGCTCATGACGGTTGAGAAAAGAACAGTTTCTGCATTGTGGCCGTTCAATTGATTCTTGTGCGACCATTGGGATGGAGACTTTGACACCCTGAAACCTTATCGGAGGCCTGGACAACACCATCTGGACGCGTGCATTGTTCACATGGGTCCAGAAGAAGGTACGGGGCGTTTGATCCTCAGTTGACTGCGGCCAATTGAACCCGGAGGAATGAACAGTGTCACAGTGTCTTGATTGTGGGCCATGGTTTATGTCTGTGAATGAAGGTTGGCACGAATTGATACCTGAGCACAACGCTTGTGACCTGCTGGCTTGTCCCCTTCACTCACCTCTTGTCTTCACTTTCACCTCGCTCACTTTCCCCTCTTTCACCTCTTGTCTTCACTTTCTCACACCTTTTGTCTTCACTTTCCCTCTTTCACCTTTTGTCTTCACTTTCCCCTCACTCACCTCTTGCCTTCACTTTCCCCCCTCTCACCTCTTGTCTTCAATTTCCCTCTTTCACCACCTGTCTTCACTCTCCCCTCTTTCCCCTCTTTCACCACTTTTGCCACTCTCCCTACTGCGTCAGGAGCGCACGCCGGTAACGGTATGAACGCTGTATCCTCGCAAGGATTCCGATCCCAGTCGACTTCCAAAGTTATCGACATCCCTACTCGCCAGGATCCCAAGAGTAGTCAGCATATTGTTCGATGGAAAGACATACAGCAGTGCTTCAAGGATGCCCAATATGTCATGAATGGCGGGTTAGCGGTCATGTTCCTAACCGATGATGAACTCGAAGAGTAAGTGCGCCGAAGGGCTGGACAAGGAAATGATCAAGATCCGATCAAACCAAGCTTTCTCATGTTAATCAACATTCGTCTTTTTCCGGCTTTTTCTTTTATGTCTTTATCAGTCTTGTCCCACTCAGAATTGCACATCACCCTGGCGTAGTCCTTCAAGTGGTTGGCGCAGACGATCAAGGCGATTCAAGTTCCAGGGAGACCTCCACCAACAACAGCCTTTTGGTCAGAGAACCTTCTGTCGCTCTAGGATCCAGCAGTGAGGTGGTCTTTGTCAGGGATGTGTTCTCCTCGAGTATCTGCGGGACCGAGGACAGTCAGGCCCTTATCGTGCGTTCTCAAGGTCACACTCCGGAGATGGTTCATCGGCTACCGACATTAAGTCCGAGCTATTATCTGTCGGGGACAGAGAACAATATTGCACAGCAAGAGCAGTTGCACCAACTGCAACAACAGACACAGCACACTCAACAACGGATGGAGGAGGTTGTTGGAAGGATGCAACAGACCGCTCAACAAACCCACCACACTCAACAACAATTACAAGATCAAATCGACACCATTCAACAGACCTTGCAGCAGATGGAGCGACAACGCATCAAGGACGCCCAGGGAATGACACAGCAATTGGCCCTGAACAAACAGCAGTTGGAAAAAGTCCAGAAGGACTCTGAACAGCGGCTGCAACAACAGATCGGGATGATTCAGCAGAGGATACAACAGCTGGATCAAGGAATACACAATTTACAGCAAATGGACCAGCAGATACCACAGAACCACCCGTTGCCAGAGCAGAGAAGCCAGGAGACACTACAATTTTTTGAACATATTGTACACACTCAACACCATGTACAAGCTATCTTAGCCAAACCCTTCCAGGAACTTCAATCCCTCGACTTTTTATCGTCCTTCCGGAACCAACAGTCTTGTATTCTGGTGAAAGAAGACCACGTCCACAACAATTTCGGCTGTACTTTTTATGCGAGTGTGGTAGCCATACCATGACCGCGACCTCCCAACGATTGCATGAGGTCCATTTGGTGAATCACCCTGGCTACGAGATTGACAAACAGGACGAGTTCTTTGATAAATACGGATCGTATCTTTTGACAATGATGTACATGGTCAAGTACGAGTGTCGCTGGAGGGTTGGTAGCACCCCCGTTGTTGGGCCTCGGCCATGCAACTGAGTATCATGAGGGCCAAGATTATCTCCAGTTCATCCGAAAGAACATCAATCGTCTTGTTGATGGCATGACCACCCATATCGAGAAAATAATCGGCACAGTCGGTAGAGGGATCAATACCGCAATACATCAAAGTCTGGAAAACTTGGATCTCGCGCAACTAAAGTCGTACTTAAAGGGAGAAGAGCGCTCCCTTTCCCTCGGTGATCTATGGCTCTTTGACACGCGTGAAGGACGTTGCACGTGGACTTGCCGCGATCACATATTCGATTATCATGAGTCGTCTATGCGACGATTGAAATACGCTATCAGTGCCAGTGGCGGCGTTTGTCTCAGCAATAAAGTCCAGCTCAGGCTCACATCGGAATCGACGACAAAGCGACTATATGACGCAATTGGAAATGCATGTAGGGTGCAGAACGTTGGAAACTGGCCGCATGTGAGCCTGGAACTTAATCGCCATCCTTCAGCAATGAAGTCAACATCAGCCATTATCAATAGCCTCGATAGCCTCGACTCGCTATCACTGGATTTTGATCGGTTATCAATGACCGCAAATGGCATCTCTCGAGGAGTGGTCGGTAATGTAGCCTTGAAGGTAGTACGACTCGACAATCTTACGTTGGATGACTTTGACTTCATACACTAATGTCAACCGGTCCTGCTCGAGATATTGTACACGCCACAGGAACAGGATGAAGCACGACTTGTCGACATTCTGCAAGCCGGCACCAAACTTAGAGATCTTCGTATTGGTTGTGTCGGGCAACGCTCTTTCAACATCATCAACTTGATTCTATCAACAAGGGAGAAGACTCTTCAAAATGGAGGTCTGTTCACACTGCGCACCTTAGAGGTGATGGGAGAAGGACTTGTTCCTATCAAGCATACATATGAACCCTGTAGCTGTTACAGAAACCTTGGATCAGTCACGGCATCATTCCCCGGAGAGACACAAGGGCTCGAAACGCTCCTCGATTTGCATCGAGACCAGGTGTTTCATGACGATGATACGTGTGACTTTATTCGTCGCTATGGTTGGTCAATCAAGGTTCTTGGCGCACCAGGTTTTTTTTGCGATCACCATGCCAAGCTATTAGATCAGGCTACTCAGGAACGAGGCTCGATTATTGAACGCTTCAATGTCAATAACATGCTTCTTACTGCTTTTGGACTGGATGCTTTGGAACGGGTCGTTGAGCGGTCGCAGAATTTCTATCCATGCGATCGTCCTTGGTGCGAATTCGGGAGACCCGCAGATGTTGTTCCTGCTAGACGAAACAAAGAACGACTGGAACAACTCATTTGAGCGGAAGTGCCACGGGATGGTCGACATATCCCATGCTGATGATTTCCCAGTCGTGGAATCGATTTGAGACGAGCACGGATTCTGGTGAGACTCCTCTAGGTGGATCGCATGGATAAAGAGTGTATCGCAGCCATCCATGCTGTTGGCAGGGAACACGCTATTAGGGTACAAGTCATTGGACTACAAGGAACCGCTCAATCCAGAAGGTACTGAAAGTCAAGATCTTGGGGGCTGTAGCGCGATTGAAGATGGCAGAGGGGACCTAGAAGGTGCGAAGAAGTACTTTTCAGGCGATTCTCGTCGTGAGATTTCAGGGGGTGCCAAGATTTCCAGCTGCATAAATCGCCATTTCTCAACTCTTCTCTTTTCTCTACTCTTCAACGCTATTTTCAACACTACCCTATACGATACCTCCTACATACACATCGGAAGCCACATGAGCACAACACCCCTTCAAGCGTTCCGCGCACAGTCATCTTCAAACCTCATCTCTATCCCTACTCGCCATGATCTCAAGAGCAACCAACATGTAGTCCTATGGAGAGACATCCAGCGGCTTTTTCAGAGTGCGGAAAATATCATGCATGGTGGTGATGCGGTTCTATTCGTAACGAACGAGGAACTCGAAGAGTAAGAGCATTATGTAGTGAAGGCGATGAGTGGAGGCACAAAGAACATAGTCTTTTCACACATTTCGTCCTTCATCTTATTAACTCTGACACCGATCATGTAGGCTCATCCCGCTGAGAATCTCTCATTATCCCGGTGTGGTTCTTGAAGTAGTTGTCACGGACGACAACCAAAGTCACTCGAGCAATACAGAGCCTCCCGGTAACGGCGTTGCGGTCGGTGAACTCTCAGTAGTTCCAAGCTCCAGTGGCGAGATGGGGGCGGTTATAATGGATGTGGCCTCCCTGACGATCGACAACACAGAGAACAATCAGGCCCTTGACGTGCATTCTCAAGGTCATGCATCAGAAAGAACGGCTCAGGAACTCGTAGCCTCGAATACGAGCCATCGTCAGTTGGGGACAGAAATCAACGTAGACCTGCATAGGCTGCTGCTTCAGGTGCAGCAACAGACACAACAACTACAGATACAAATGGAGGAAGTCCTTGGAAGGACACAGCATCTCGATCACCAGAGACAGCACACTCAACAACAGATGTATGAACATATCGACAGAGTTCCACAGACCTCACAGCTAGCAGATCGACAACACACCGAAGGCACCCAAAGAATCATGCAGCCTACCAATATCCGCAGACAACAGTTGGAAGAAAGTCTGCAGACCCCGCAGCAACAACTGCCACCACGGCGAGAGGTGATTCAGCAGGATACACAGCCATTGAATCAAGAGGTACCCAATGTCCAGCAAGCGGATGAACACTCTCGGCAACAGGACGAACAGTTGCTTCAGCTAACACGCGAGATCCAAAAAGTCAGTCAACAACAGGACCGCCTGTTACCAGAACTAAGATACCATGAGATACCCCAAGCTTTTGAACAGTTTATGCATGCTCAGTATCGTGTCCTGGTCGTTCTTGCCAAGCCTTCTCAAGAGCTCCCAATCCCTCGACTTTTCGTCGCCTTTCCGGAATCAACAGGCGTGGTTGATGGGCAAGGAAGGCCTTGCTCATTAAGGTTTCGACTATACTTTTTGTGCGAGTGTGGCACCCATACCATGACTAGAAATTGCAACCGAGTACATGAGGTCCATTTGGCGAACCACCCTGGCTATGACATTGACAGGCAGGACGAGTTCATCGATAGATATGGGTCATACCTCTTGACAATGATGTACATGATCAAATATGGTGCCAAAGCGGGAGGGTTAGCGGTACCACCGCTGTTGGGCTTCGGCCTTACGAACGACGTCAGTATCGGGCAAGAGCATCTTCAGTTCATCAGGGAGAACGCCGATCGTCTTGTTGATGACACAATTTCCCACATTGAAAAAGCAATCGGTGCTGTTCGCAAAGGAGGCAATGCCATTGCATATCATGGTCTGGACAACTTGGATCTCACGCAATTAAGGTCGTACCTGAAGGTCAAGGATGGCAAACGCTCCCTAGGTGACTTGTGGCCCTATAACACACAAGAAGGATACTGCTCATGGATCTGCAGTCATCACTTGTGTGTGAATAGTGGGCCCGCTGTGCAGCGATTGAAACACGCTCTCATTGAGCGCGGTGGCGTCTGTGACAACGACAAGGTCCAGCTCAAGATCATGTTTGATAGAAAACAACTCTATGATGTGATCGCCAATGCGTGCAGGGTACAAAGCATAGAGGACTGGCAGTCATTGACGAATGTCAGCTTGGAATTGGGTCGCCATTCCTCTGCAATGAAGTCAACATCAGATACCATCAGCAGACTCAATCGCCTCGAATCGCTATCATTGGACTTTGGGCGCCTTTCAATGACCGCAAATGGTATCAATCGAGGCGTGCTCAGTAACGTGGCATTGGAGGTAGCGCGGCTCAGCGACCTCAGACTGGACGACGTCGACTTCATCCAACAATGCCGACCAACTTTGCTAAAAGTATTGCACACACCACGGAAGGTCGATGAAGCTCGACTTGTCAACATCTTGGAGCCGATTACCAAACTTAGGAACCTCCACGTCGGTTGTGTTCGCGAGCGGTCCTTCGCAATCATCAACTTGATTCTATCAATAAGGGAGAATAGCCTCCAACACGGAGGCCAATTCACATTGCGCACTCTCGAGGTTATGGGAGAACGCCTTGTTCCATTCAAGCAGGATGACCCTTGTGGCTGTCATCAATACCTTGGTTCGGTTACGACATCGTTCCCCGAAGGGTCGCTTTTAGAAATGCATATCAACTTGGATGAGAGACAGCTGGGTTCCGACGACACTGCTGTGTGCGACTTTCTCCGTCGGTACGGTTGGGCGATCAAGACTCTTGGTGTGCCATGTTCATTCCGTGATCGCCACGCCGAGCTATTGGATCAGGCTACCCAGGAACGAGGTTCGGCGATTGAACACCTCGATATCATTCCTACTTTGCTAACGGAAACTGGACTGAATGCCATGGATCGATTCATTAAGCGGTCACTGGGCTTTGTCACTGTACGGCTATCCTTGTACAACTTGCATGACGAGAATAGGCTGAAAAAGGCTATGCTCCTGCTTGGACGATACAAGGGCCAAGTGAAAAGCCTTCGATTACAGGGCTATGATAGAGGAAACTGGTTGACGCGTCTGGCCGAGACTTTTCCCGCGAGAGATGATTTCCCGGAGTTAGAGGCGCTTTGTGGCGTACTTTCAGACGCACCTTCAGACGTACTTTTAGACATCATTATTATTCCATTCCCTGCGCTCTACTTCTCCAAGCTTATGGCTACCGCGCTTACATCTCGACCATCCGGAAAGTTCTGCAGGTTATCCGGAAGAAATGAGGGCGACAAAGGATTACTACAACAATGGGCTGATTTATAGCTGCTGTCCATTTTTTTTTTTTTCTTTTGTTATAGCACTTTACCTCGCTACAACAAACAGTATATCGATTAAAGTTTCTTCGAGCGGTTCTTTGAACGACCCACACCTTCAGGAAGCAAGCCCAATGTCATTGATCCATAGGCACTGGAACACTTGCACTTTTATATCCATCACTTATCAAGAGCACGAACCTGGATAGTTGTTATCGCATTGTCCACAAGCGCGGGGTGATCGACCAGATGGAGGGAATTTAAAGTTGACGGGATGTTCGTCCCGTATTGTGACACCACGAAATTACTCCCTTACACCTCTTCTCTTTTTTCCTTCTCCCAAACACTCCCCTCCGCACAAACACATACACAAAAACACAAGACTTATGAGTGCACTCTCCTCACAGGCGTTCCGATCTCAGTCATCTTCCAAAGCAGTCGCCATCCCTACCCGCCATGATCCCAAGAGTGGTCAGCATGTTGTTCGGTGGAAAGATATCCAACAGTGCTTCAAGGATGCTCAATACATTATGCATAACGGACTAGCGATCATGTTTCTTACTGACGACGATCTCGAAGAGTAAGTGCACTGAAGTACTGGACGAAGAGCTGGACAGAGATGAAACCAAGTTTCTCATACTATTCAACTCTCATCTAAAATGGCTTTGTTCTCCATCACTTATAGCCTTATCCCTCTCAGAATTGCACATCATCCTGGTGTTATCCTTGATGTTGTCACGGATGATAACCAAGGCGATTCAAGTCCTGCGGGAGACCTTGTTAATAACGCCAATGTGGCCGGTGAACTTTCAGTCGTTCCAAGTTCAAGAATCGAGGCCACATCAGCTTCAAGGGGTGCGGCTTCCTTGACGATAAGCGACACTGACGCCAACCGGGCTCTCATCTTGCATCCCTATTCTTCAGAGAGACTACTACCCTTGCAATCAGCCTTGAGGACGAGCAACTGCCAGACAGGGACAGAAAAACATGAGACTCAGCAGGAGCAACTGCAACAAATGCAGCAACAGGTGCAGCAAATGCACCAGCAGGTAGAAGAAATCCTTGGAAGTATCCAACAAGCCAGTCAACAGGCACAAAACACACAACATCAGGTACAGCAAATTCAACAAATGCAAAGCACCCAGCAACAGGCGAGGGATGAAATTGACACGACTCTACAACAGACACAGCACTCTGTACAGAAACTTGAACAATGCGTCGAAGCGGCTCAAAAAACGATACAACAGTCGGATCTACACAGGCAACAGCTCGAAGAGACTCTAGAAACCTCACAGCAACAATTGCAACAACAAATCGAGGAGATTCAGCAGAAGATCGAGCAATTGGATCAAGCGACGCAAGATTATCGCCAACATACACAGGAGAGTCAACAGCAAATGCAACAACAGTTGGACGGGGCCACGGAAAGAGTTCAACAAATGTATCAACATGCACAAAAAGTTCTACTACAGCACGAAAAAATGAAGCAGCAGATTGGTGAGATGGAGAAATTCAGTCAACAACAGGAGCACTTGTCACTGGGAGCCTTTGACAAGTTCTTACATGCACAATACCGTATCCAGGCTGTTCTTGCCAAACACCCCACAGAACTCACAACCCCTCGACTTTTCATCATCCTTCCGGAACCAACAGGCATTGTTGATCTACAAGGAAGACCTTTCTCATTGCAGTTCCGACTCTACTTCCTGTGCGAATGTGGTACTCATCCCATTCCAAGGGATTGCAACAATCCACATCAGGCTCATTTGACAAATCATCCCGGCTACCAACTCCACAATCAGAACGAGTTCATCGACAAGTATGGGCCGTATCTCTTGACAATGATGTACATGGTCAAATACGGTGCCAGAGTTGGAGGATTGATAGTGCCGCCATTGCTGGGTCTCAATTGTGCGACTGGAAACAAGGGAAACCTCCAGTTCATTAACATGAACATCAAGCGACTTGTAGATGACACGATAACCCATCTTCAGGAAGCAGTTGCCGGTATCGACCGCGACATTCCGACACACCAGAGTCTGGATTCCACAGATCTCACCGAATTGAAATCCCATCTTAAGATCAAGCATGGGGAATGCTTCTTAGGTGGCCTGAGTCAGATTGAGATACAGCAATCAACCTATACCGCAATCTGCAGCGACCACTTGCGTGATTGCTATGTGTCGGCTATGCAGCAATTAAAACGCGATGTCAATGCAAATGGCAGTACATGGAAAGGAGTTGAAGTCAAGATTATGGCCACGCCTGAGGCGATGATTGAGCTGTCCAACGATGCGTTAGGGATGCTGCTTAAGATACAGGGCACAAAGAAGTGGCCGTCTTTGACGAAGATCAACTTGAAACAGAACCGCCACCACTCGGAGTCGAGTTCAACAACGGATATCTTCGGCTGTCTCAATGGTTTCGAATTTATATCGTTGGATTTCGATCGACTAATTTTGCAGGTTGAAGACGTCTCTCGGGATGGAATCAAGGATGTATCTATTGAAGCCAAATATCTATTTTACCTCGGGTCGGATGACTTGAAGTTCATCCAGCAACATCGCCCAACTGCCTTCAAAATGTCGTGGCTATGCAAGTTGGATGACAATCGTTTCGTCAGCATTTTACAGCATAATCCGAGTATCGCCAGTCTTCACATCGGATGTGAGTTGGATCGCCACGTTGCTGTTATCGACCTGGTGAAATCAACAAGAGAGACGATGCTTCAAAATGAATGCCGACCAGCGCTACGCAATTTCCATCTGGTTCATTATAACAACATCAAGGCTGAAGTAACATTTAAGGAAGGATCGCCAGATTTCGACATCAAAATATCCATCAATCTAAAAAGCAGCGATTGTATACATGTTGATCCTGTCTTATAC
>Ga0247824_10000364_pt1 | contig 21682 bp, 25 predicted proteins | sample 13C_PalmiticAcid_FD_194412 | JGI IMG/M metagenome (GOLD analysis project Ga0247824, IMG submission 194412) | Soil microbial communities from agricultural site in Penn Yan, New York, United States - 13C_PalmiticAcid_Day48 | ecosystem: Environmental > Terrestrial > Soil > Agricultural land...
GTGGAGAGAACTAAAGGACGGTAACGAGTGCAGTATGTTAACCTGCGTCTATGCAAACAGACTGCCTGGTCTACGGGAATTTCGGCCACGGTTAGGTTGTATGGAGATTGCGGCCACGGTTAGGTTGTATGGAAACTGCCACCGTGATTCATGGCCACCAGCCTCCCCATCCCCACCCCTTTTTCTCCTTCTCCTTTCCCTTCCTAGACTTCAAACTCCCATTTTCCCCTCCCGTCGCCCCCGCGCCTGGTTTCCTGTCCTGATCTTGTCCACCCATCCGCAGATCAACCACAACTGGCGTGAGGGCGACCGTCGCCGCATCCCCTCCCATCGACCACTTACCCCTGAGCCCTCGTACCCTCTCAGTCTCCGCCCTTGCGGCGGCACTCTCGCCGGCAACGCCGGAGCTGTTTCTGCTTGATGTTGGCGTGACTGGGGTCGATGATGGTGGCCCGCTCGGGGACGAAGAGGCCTGGAAAAGCGAGGCTACCCTCCTGATCCTGTCATGATGCCGCCTGACAGTGGTCCCTGTTGTCGCCAATGCTGGAATCTCTTCCGCCCCTAGGGGTTGCCGGTACTCAACTCCGGGTTGCTTCATTAACTGGTGGTAATCTTCTTCGGTTGTATCCTCCCGTGTTGCTCCAGAGTCTGATAGAGGTTGGGCAAGTGGCGCGAGGCTTGACACGCACCTCAAGCTGGTTTGGCGTTTGGGAATACGTGGTATCGCTCGTGTTGGGGAGGACTTGGATTGACGGAACATGACGTTGTTGAAGTTTTGTTCTTGTTCCAGCTCATCGTCGTGCTCCCAACTCTGCCGCCTGTTCTCTTGCCGCTCCCCTCCCTCCTCCGCGGCAGCTTGGGACGATACAGATTCCAAGTTCGGTACCCTGTCGAGAGAGTGATCCGTTGTGACGTTATAGGAGGGAAGAGACCGGGAGCGGATCACGCGTTGCATCACTGAATGTGCACTGTCGACACCCCAGTGAGAGGCAACAACCTCGAATAGAGGGTTTGGATGTGGCATGCAGAGACGTTGGGACCACGGCGAGGCAGAGTTGTGCCGTTTGATGGTCGCGATGGCCGTGGTTTGGATAGTTGTTTGCAAATCGGCTATGCCATCAGGCGCCCAAGGGTTTGTTGTTCCCGCTGCTTGCGTGTGTATCTGCGGGAACCCAGAGTAGCGGTAGGTCAATCGAACCTGGAGGTACTCTGTCGTGGTGCCACCGAGTTGAAGTTCCAAGTCGTCGATTAAGTCGTCAGAATTCTGACGGACATGTGTGCGCCGCGGACGACGAGCTACGGGCTCAAGGCGAATATGGGAGACAAGCAAGAGCCGAGACCCCAGATAGAGTGTGCTTTATGTGATGAATTATGGTTAGAAGTCATGACGGCCAGATGACCCTGGAGTTAGACTTACTCTCCACATCGTTTATCATTTAGAATCTCTACGATGGTGCTTTTGGTGGTGGGTAGAATCTCAACTGACACATCGTACAGAAACCCATACCGCATTATATCTCGACGCTGTTAGGAACCGTTGCCATCATGTCTGCGAGCTCCCATATTTTGCTCACCTGATGAAATGGATGAATTGACTGCGGCCTTGTCATGTTGTAGACCAGGAGCGTCGGCCCGGCAGACTTGAGTAGACAACTGCGCAGCCGCCCAGACGGTGGCGATGCCCTCGTCGACGACTCCGTACTCAGAAGTCACAACAATCCGGGGAGCGAGCACGCACGCTTCCGGAAGCGACTCCCGGAGCGGGGAACCGGTATTACTCTCGATCCCTTCCAGCACAGGAGCATGCACGGTTCTTGCGTCGGTCTCTAAATCGTACGACGGTAGCAGGGAAGATCTGCTCTTCGCATTCCGTGGCGGTGAGTTCTGTTCCCAGTCGTCTTCCGACGGAGCCGGGAGTGATGGGCTCGCCACTCTCCGCGCGTTTTCGTGGCCCGCGCTCCAACGCCTTATCTGTTTCTGCCTTGGCCGGAACAGCGTCGACTGGCTAGACGGCGGGGAATAGTACGGGGGATGGTTGTCCACCTGACGTGAGCCTGCACATGAGACGAATCGTCGACCCCGGGGAGAGGCAGCATCAGCCAACTGGGTAGCTGCTCCGTACGCCTGGTGTAAGCTGAATGCACCCTATACACTGGCCGATATGGGTAGGATTCTAACCGTCTGCGTGTCCTTCGGCCGTGTGCTTGCTCCGAGCGCAGCCAACAGGGTGGTACACGGCCCATCCACCCCGGTCTCCCCTCCTCTTTGGGATGGTCAGGGGTCCGCTGCCGGGCAGTCCCGGCGGGCTATCCATGGTGGCGTTTGAGGCATCGCTCTCAGGGCTGCAGCCACGCGAATTCCGGACGGTCCGATTGCCTCTTTCCAACTCTGATCGTTTCGTGATGTGCAACGGTCTCGGCACATCCCCCCTTGGCGAGGTGTTCGGCTGCATGGAGATTCCTGCTGTGCCCAATCCTCCGTCGGGACGGCCCATGAATGCTCTTGGAAGCTTGTGAGTGTTGTATGGGATTTGCTAGAATTGTAACGGTCATCAATACAGCGGCGGGCTATTCTTGAAACGGAGAGCGATGTTCAAGTTGGAAGGTAGCCCGGAAAGAAACATGTAGTGCTATGGTAGCAAAACGAGGCAAACTTGATGGTGAGATGTATTCGGCATTCGAAAGGGTATCTATCGCTAACCAATTGACAAGGCGATGCAGTATGAGAGTGCTCGAGTAGGTGACATTCAGGGATCAAGACCGCCGTGATCCGGTGTTTCACTGGCCGAGATAGGGCGGAAGGCGCCCCCGATGCCTCTAGATATTGGTTAAGGCAACGGGGGTAAGGACATTCGAATGAATCTGGTCTTGCCTACGAGGCAGCCGCGCCAAGCGTCCGGAGAAGGTTGGCCTTTGTTCCCTCGACCTCGGCGTCGTCCATGTTGAGGAAGTTGATCTGCACACATTTGTCAACAGCCAAACGGAGCACAGCACACACAAGAAACGTACCACTTCATCTGCCGTCCCCGCATTCCCAAACAACACACCCTCGGACAAGCTTGCGGCGATGCCCTTCTTGACCCTCTCTTCCCACACTCCCTCCCAATTCCATTCCCCAGGACGTCTCGTCGTAGCGGGTGTGGCCGGGGCGGTTGGCGTCTGGGCCTCGCCCTCGCTCCCCAGCCCGGCACTCTCACCTTGACCCGACAACGCCTTCCCCGCAGTCAGCTTCCGATGCGTCCGCCACGCATGCCACGCCCCCGGATTCCCCGCAGCTTCGAGCGGCACCGAGTCCAGCACATCCTCGTCATCAAACGCGCTCCGGATATACCTCAACACCTCATAGGTCGACACCTCCCTCCTGCCCGTTTGCGCATACCCCGGCATCGACGCCGACGACGAAGCAGCCGACACCCCGGACGCGGCGGACCCGGGCGTCGTCCCCGTCGCCGTAGCCACCGCCCGCGTCGGCGTCATGGCCATCCCTTCCTCCACTCCTCCTTCTTCAACCCTCCTTTCCAAGCTCCTCTGGTCCCTCGCCCGCGCCTCCCTCGCCCTGCTGCCCCGTCCAAACCACGCGGCAAAACCGTGCCGCAGGCTGAAGCCGCCGGGCGGCAGCCTCTCCTCGTCGAAGGCGCTCGCCGTCCCGCCGTCCTGCACGTCGGTCGAGTACATGTAGGTGGTCAGCGGCGTGATGAGCGGGTGGAACATGTCGGTCGAGAAGGTGACGAGCGGCGGCAGCGAGGGGTAGGTGTCCGGGAACGAGATCTGGAAGCGCAAGATTGCCGGCGAGTAGGGTCCTTTTTTTTGTGTATCTCTCAGTCAGTTTCTGTGACTTCTAGACTTTGAGAAGGGGGTAATGAGGGGAGGAGGAACAGTACCTTTCCGGACAAATATGACGCCCGACCAGAGGCTGGGGTCGCCCGGCGTGAGGCTGACAAAGATGCCTTGAGGACAGGCTTGTTTGAGGCCAGCGCTGAGGGGAGACCATCTCTGATTAGTTTTGATCTGTTGGAATTGGAATGTAGAAGCAACTCGTACAACTCAGCGAGCAGGTGTTGCCGCTTGACGGCGGGCAAGCTGCCCATCTTGATGGCGGTGGGCGATGCCATTTCCGCTGTGCGGAGAGGTGTATTTTTGCGGCTTGTGGTTTTAGTAACAGAGCCGAGAAATCAAGAATGAATCAGTTTCAATAGATTTGATTGAAAACACAACGAGATAAGTACGCAAAATAAATGGTGATGTATTCTTGGTTTCATAATGTGCATCGGCGCATGTGAGTGAGGTGAGGATGCGACAACAGGGTTCATGCAATAATGCCAGGCCCGGGAGAAGAGTATTCAATCGGGTTAGGGTTAACTATGCATGCGGTTTCTTGTCCACCATGCTGGCCTGGGGCTTGTCTCTTCCAACACCACAGGCGTAACAATGGCTGGGCCAAGGATGCCCTCAGGGCCGCGGTGCGAAGACTTGCCAAACCACTGCCCCGATCTGACCGGCGTCAAAACCAGTGCAAACACCATCAAGCGAGACATGGACTCCGCTGGCATCTTTTGCAGCTACCTATGAGCTCCTGGTCCTCCCCGCCATCGCATTCTAACGCTGCTTGAAGTACCTATATACCACGGCATAAGCCTGTCTCCTCACGCGCTTATCTCTGCGCCTCGCCCCGAGGCCTGTTGGTTCTCGCCACTCCCAAACTTGATGATCGCTGTGCCGTATTGGGGAATCACCATTGGACAACCGCCTCGGCCAGACGTCCCCGCTAGTGCCTCGTCCCTTCCCGTCCGGGCCGGACGCATGATACCCTGGCACATATTGGCCCTCCTTTCTCAGAACAGAGAAACCCCCGAAGCTTCAAGGTTTGGACCCAAGGCGGGATTCGATCTTGCTTCGCTCTTGGCTCCGGAGGTCTGCGAGCTCCTCCTTGGTGGCGTCATAACGTGCAGTGAGCTGATTGAACGGATTCTCGGGGCTGCGCTCGAATTCCTTCTTGATCTTCTCCTTCTTCTGGTTCAGCCGGAGGCCTTGGCCCGTGCCGTCAGACTCCATCTCCTGGAGCCGTCGCTCCTCGAACTGCGCATAGGCCGCCTTGAACCGTCGCTCGGGGTGCCTGTCGACTTTGGAGTCCGACTTGGCCGTCAGCGACAGCGCGTCTAGCGCATTGTCGATGCCCGATGCATTCAGCGCCGTCAGGCCTCCACTGTCGTCGCCGTCGAGTTGCGACAGATCCAATGCCCTGGTCTTCTTCACGGCTGCCTTGGCATTCTTGGGCGCGGATCGTCCCGGTGTGTTCTTCTCCTCCTCGGCGAGCATGGCCTCGCGCTCAGCCTTCTTCTTGGCCAACTCGGCTTTCTTTTCTGCTTCAGCTTCCCTGGGAGTGTGGTGCAGCATGTCAGCACTCGTCATCCGGATCCTCCCCGCATGCGTACCAGACATTGAGCACATTTGGGGGACGAGTTGGCCGGCAGGTAGGTAGGTGGTGAGGCCATGTGAGCGTCCCCATAGGGTTGGGGCGGCAGTCCGATGGGGTTGATGTGGCGTCTGTGCAGCAGATCGATGCCGCCCGTCGTGACAACACACAAACATGGCGCAACGCACCAGCCAGCAGGACCCCAGGCACACCCCAGCGACCCCACAGATGGGCGGTCGGATGGCTTACCCTGACGGCAGGCCGCAGAAAACCGCATAAGGAAGAGTCCAAGGGGGGCACGACAGGAGGGAAGCAAAATCAAGACGACGCGGGGCGGGAACAGGCTCACTTTTTGGCATTGCTCTTCGCTCCTTTCTCCCACTTGGCCGCATCGGCAGCCTCCTTGTCGGCTTCAGCAGACGCCGCCTTCTTCGCTGCAGCGTCGGCCTTGCGGGCCTGGCCAGCGGCCTTCTTGCTGTTGCCGCCGTCCGCCCCGCCTTTCTTCGCCATGGCGATCGCGGTGTCTGTCCTGAGTGTCGTCGGGTTGCTGCGTTCCGCTGGTCCGATGTGCGTGCTGCCGGCTGAAGGGTGAATCAGCCGAGTTTCCGATGTACGTGACGGGGGTTGGTGTCTCTGGTTGATAAAAACTTGAGTCAAAGGCAGCGTTCTGGAGATGGGATGGTGGGGAGCGAGACGTTGATTGTGTCACCGCCGACCAGGACCCATAGCGGGGTTGTTGCCTTGTTGGGGTGGGTCAACCAGAGCGGGGCTGCGAACCCTGATGGAATGGAAGCTTCCATCCACGCATTCATCCTTGTGTTGCCGCTTTCCGACACTCGCGCTGGGATCTTTTGCTTTCAGTTCAACCTCCACCGGAAGTCATGGTTCAAGTTGACCTTCAGTCCCTGTGTTCCAGCCGCCAGTCCCTCAGCCGACTTTTCCCCCGTGGTTTCCTGGGCAGACTGCGGTTTGCCTAAGGTGCATACGGTGTCTCTCTTCCCCGCCACAGCCTCGAGCTGGGTTCTTTTGTTCTCGTCATCGCTCTGTATACGACCTTGGACTTTAACGGGTCCGGCAAGATGAGGCCAAAAACCTGCCCGAACTAATTCCGCGATCAAACTGCCCTCCGTGCCGTCGACTTCCTCGGCTCCAGGAGTCGAGATTTACGACCAGATGTTTGTCACTGAGACCCCTGGGAACGGTGTAGTGGCGGTGCTCGAGACAATCATAGGCCATCAACGCTGCTGCAAACGGAGTCTTGGGATTCATATGCCTTCGCAGCACGCAACACGGTGGAAAACGGCGTGTGCTTGAAGGCCAGTCAACCCCCAATCCCGGATTGTGTTGCCGCAAAAAATTCCCACCGTTGAGGGTCATATGCAGCCCAAATTCGTCCAACCAACACGGTAGACGGCAGATCCGGCCCGCTGATGTTGCACAGGATGGATGATGGAGTGGGAAACTACCTTATGGCAAACACGCCGAGATGCATCACTGCCTGATCACACCGAGCCGCGGTGTCTTGAGTCGACGTTATCCACTTGTAACCGATACCCGCACTCTTGTTGAGTGGCTCAGAAGCAGCACTCTTGTGGCTTTTGGAGTCATGGTAAACGAGGGATGGCCTTCAGGCAATGCTCCATCCGTAGCGGCATCATCCCGTCCGCGCCAGGCTCGCCAACATGGATCTCTTCGGGAAGCAGCAGCCGGAGCGGTTGGCACCCCGCATTGCTGGCGGCATGCAGACCTTCCGCACACAGGCTTGCAATCAGGATTTGCGATACTCGCTTATGTTCCAGGGTCTGGCACCAAAACCCTGTCGATGAATGGCTTCTGGGTCTCTGGCTGGTACCAGGAGGCTGGTGTTAAACACCGTAGAAGTCCGCGGCCCCTCCGGCCGAGGTATGGCCGCCAAACCACTCAGCATTTCTTCCTGGCTCGAAGGGCGTTAGGAGCGGAGCTCTTTCAGAGTCTTGCCAGCGGCGTGCGTGTTTAAGATTGGTTTGAAGCCCGGACCGGGGATAGGCATATTTGAACCCTCGCGATTCTCTCCTTAGAACAGACGCCGCAGCATCCTGTGTCATACCAGCGCTTGGCCTGCGCAAGGGCGCGTTCTGGCTGCTCAGAGGGTGATGGGTGTAATTTGCGAATGGGTCTTCCGAGCTTCTCGGGCGTTGAGAGTCGGGAAAGTTGGTTCTGACGTGAAAGAGGGCGATCTGCGTGCAAAGCCACTCCAACAGCGCGTTGTTGGTCCAGCCCCCGATTCCAAAAGGCAGGGCAGTTGTGGTCGCCGGCAGAAGAGATGCCGATGAAATTCGGCCCTAGGATGTTGGCCATCGTTTCGGCCACGCCATGTGACTGCGGCGTTGTCGTCAGGAGCTGCGGCCCGCTGAAGTGAGACGATCAAGGCAAGTTCGATAACTCCATGCAGCCCACCACGCGCAAAGGCAGGGCTGAATGTGAGGAGGCGAGGTGATAGGTCGCCGCGTGTGCGGCGGTAAATGCTTTTCTGGTTTCGCCCTTCTGTCGCAGGCAATCGCTGATGTCGTCCTCAGCCACCAAAGATCCCTCGGCATGCTTACACAGGCAGTTGTGTCATGCCACCGCGTCTTGTATCGTTGAGAATTTGCCCCGCCGTAGGGTTGCAGACCGGTCAAGGTGCGTCGTCGGAAGAGGTTCAGCTTAGCGCAGGCGTTGAACGTATTCTTGACCCATGGCTGGCGAAGGATCGGTCACGAAGAAGTCTGCAGTCATGGCTTGACTGATGTGCGCTGCTCGTCTTTCCCAACACGGTGTTCTGCTTGAAGCAACCGGGGTTGAGCTGTGTGTGCCCCCTTTCTGCATGCTTAGCCGGGTTGTTGAGAGGGTGAAAGAAGCACGAGGCTCGAGAGGCGCTGCACCAAGCCTCCATTTGGACACATACCCCCAATGCGCCTGAAATGCCTGGGGAATGCCCATCGAAGGCACATGCCAACCGTTGCGGTCGAAAGGAAGGTGTTGGTGCATAGCAGAAGCAAGTGGCACTGCTGCATCCGTCTGGATGCAGCGTGCAAGCACCAGGGCCGGATGTTGGGGCAACTGGACTGACGGGCTTCAGTGTGACGAGTCAGGACCTTGGAACCCTTGTGATCCTTGACTTCGCACCCAGGAGAGCTCGGGGACGAGGCCGCATACGGGGCCGAAGGCTCGGACCGAGTCACCGAGACACAAAGCATGCATGCTGGATGTGTCGATGCTGTTGAGGCCGGGACGGATTTTTGCCAATGGGCCGCCGTCACCAGAAGAAAACGTCGAAGATTAGCCCACGAGGGAACATGATGATTTAACAATTCATCAGACGAAACAGGCCCCGTCAAGTTCCCACCTCAGGTCGTGATGCAAAGGACGGAATTTGGAAGTTTCAAAGTGCCGGGCGGGCAGAGGGTGGGCTTCTGCAGCAGCTCAGAAGCGCCCAAACAGGCACAAGTCAGCTCGAAGGAAGGAGCTCGGATTGCCCATTCAAGCTGGGTTTGTGCGTTGGGCTGACCAGGGAGTAAAGTGCTGCAGCCGGAAAGAGCTCTGTTGGCCGGTGTATGCCGTCCGTGGCGCGGGCTCCCTCCTCCCCGCGGCTGCCTGGGACAGGCACGCCAAGAGAGATGGTCACAGTCTCAGCGCAGAGAGGATCGATGCAACCGGCTCGTTCGGCAGGCCATGATCTGAGGTGCAGCGTGCCGGCGCTCAGCTCCAGCCAAAACCACGATCCCGGGTCAGATCAGGCCGCCCACAGCTGCATCAATGACGTTCCTCGCGCATGGAACACAAACGGAATGCCCGCGACCCGTTTCGGCCGTTTGTCGCACCCCTGCCACACGAGGCAAAGTGCCTGTCAACAACGAAGCACCCTCGGCACCGTCACGGGGGACGCCTGAATGCTACCTTGTAATCTACGCCCAGGACTCGGCCCGCTGTTTCTGGGCTCTGGTGCGTGATCTTCTGCGAATCACTTTCTGCCATCCTTTCAATGACCGACAGGCAGGCTGGCGTGACGGCCCAAAACGTCGGAACCGAGACACCGTGCGGGGGTGAGGTATCATTGGGGCTGCCAAGCTGAGGATTTGCCGCAGGCGCGCCACCCCCCGACCCAGCATCTTGGTACTGGGGACAGAAAAAGCTGTCGGAGTGCCGAGTTGAGAAACCAAACGTTGTCCACACGGCGGGAAATGCCCATTGACCCCCTCGAGACCCCTTACCAAGCTCCTTGGCTGGCGCAGAGCACGGCGGGATCTGCACTTTGAAATTCGCAACACTTGTCGGAAACCAAACTGGTGGGAGTTCTGTCCTGGATCCCCCACGCAAGGGGTGCGTTGACGGGCATGCGCTTGGACCACCTGAAGGAGCGGATGGCACACCGCCACGAACCCGGATCTCAGTCCGGCCCAGCCAAGAAGGGGATAGGAGAGGGGAAGAGAAGGCGGATACGAGCCAGGCTCACCAACAACTCGACCAACGCGGGGAGTAGTTTGCGAATTGCCGCCCTGCCCTTGGCGCGGTGAGGTGTGTGGCCACGAAGCTCAGCAAAATTCGCTGGTTGAGGTTGCCGTCTCGGCGGGCCGTCCCCCGTGCTTGGCCCGGCTTTGACCCGACGGATCTATCTCGGCCGTGCTCTCTCCCCGTCATAGGATGTGTGGCGACCTGAAACGACCTCGATGTCCCAGCCGCCGTGCTGGAATTCCGTACCCCGCGTCCTCCCACGCGGGGTTTCCAGCCATCTGTCGAAGACCAGGGTAGCTTAGTTTTGCGTGATTACTAACCCACCCAGTCGGATCGCACCCCACGAGTTTGTCCGGGGCCACGACAACGACGGAGTGGCGACGGCGCTTCGCTATCCAGGCCTGACCGACAACAACAACACAACAACAACAGCATCCACAGACATCCTTGGCGCGTTCCGTCCCTTCTGGAAAGTCAACTGCAGCCATGAGCTGCAGGCATGCATGCGGGCAGCGCAGGTCCTCGCAGAGGGGACCCCCTGAGACGGGACTCCCAAGCGTTTCCGCTGAATGCCATTCTTCGGTACGCGCGAATGCGTCAAGGTCGCACTCGAGGCACATGATTCCCGCCGTATGCATGCCTGAAATCATGGTGAACTACGCGGCCAATCAGCTTGGGAGCCATTACCCTGGAGAAACACCAAGCTCAGCCGTGGTCCACTTAAGCCACGCTTCCAACAAAATTTTTTTTCAGGAACCCACCCTGGAATTGACGACATCACGGAATTATCAAAAGGCTAATTTAGAGAGAAGTCCGTGCGGCGGGCTGATCAACCTGGACCTTGACAGATTGGCGCCGTCTTGTGCGAGCCGACCACCAGGCGGCGCAGCATCTCACCCTCGGGGATCTCACCAGAAGCATCGTGTGTTTCTGCCACCATGCCGGCAGTGGTGGGAGCGGGCTGAAACCTGGGATGCCGCGCAGTGATTGGTGCAGCCCTGCAAGCTGTGGTCCGAGATCAGCTCTGTTGACCCCGGCCCGGCAATCTGGTTGGGCCTAAGCTTTCGGAGGGCCAGCTGGCTGGGTCCCACACATGGGACGCAACCTTTCTGGAAGCGAGGTTGACAACAGGGATCCCATGCAGAGCGGTTGAGGCCACAGAACGCCGCGTCTTGCATTCCCAAGTACTGTGTATGTACCTACATACCTTACCAGCTCACATACAGAGCGCACTCAGCAAGTGCCTACCTCCCTACCATAGGTGGTTGCTGTGTCTTTGAGAGCTACCGCATACCACAGGCCAGGCTTCGTGCGAATGCCGATCCTTTCTTCCCTGCGTCAACGCTCTCAATGTCAACATTGTAACATCCTTGTTGGTATGGGGTTGGTCTCTTCAATGACTCGGAGCCTGAGATCTTCACCTCTGGGGAGGCAGGGGCTGGAGAGTGAGGCTGGGGGCTGGCTCGAGGCTGGACATTTGTCGGGGGAGTGTGTGTATGTACAGAATACTTGGTACATATTGAGCGATGAATTGACGATCACTGGAAACTGGTTTGTTAGACTTTTTTCTCCCCGTCTCTTCGTCTTGGTGGCAAAAGCTGTGGGCTGGGCGCACGGGCCGGCGTTGATCGAATGTGGGCGGGTCTCTGCCACATGGTTTCCCCATCGGCATGGTACTGGTTCCGGTTGGCTTGTCGCTCTGGTGCATCCACACTGATGGGATGATCCAGCATCCAACAGAACTCGCCAAACCCCTTTCCCCCTTAGTGTGGGACGGCAAATTCAGGGGCAGTGTCATCATCTGCCTCAGACTGCCGATGGGGCATGGAACACCGGATAGCTCCCCGGATGGTTCCCTGGAAGCGTCCCCCGGTTTAGTGCTCGGTGGGTTTCCAGACCTCCCACAGGCACGTGCCCAAGCTGACCAGCCAGTCATCGATCGCCCTGTGAGCGCTCCGCAAAAGCAAACTTGGCGCTGTCTTGGACTCACCGAGCCTTGAAGTTGTCAATCACCGGCATGAAACGTCCATCATGCTCATCGCGGGAGGTTGCTGCCAAGCCAAAGTTGGTCGCACACACAGTCCCGGGATCCCGGGACCTATCCGCGATGGCAAAACTTCCCGTCCGAGGAACGACCTTGCCTGAGCTGACTCCCATAATCTGCACTGCGTGGAGTGCGCAGCAGCAAAAGAAGCAATGAACCCCAGGTTTGGGGTGGGCCAGGGAGGAGAGTTCCGGCCTCCGCGGTTGCTCAATCCCGTCGTTTGGTGAGCCAACCACTCGGATGGACCGGTCCATCAACGCGGCCGGCTGGCTTCCCTGCCTCTCGACTACTTTTTGCCGCAATTGTCGACGTTTAATTGCTGGTATTTCCGGATTGAGGAGGCTCCGAAACATCACTTGTTGCACAGCATGAACCGATGGCAGCCGGGCGTGAGCCCCCGAGACCAGCCAACAGACAACTGAATCTGCAATCATTGCTCCAATGTAGTGTACATACAAAACAGCTTCTTTGCGCAACCCCATTGCAGGACGAGCCGGCTCGAGGGGTAACTGACTTCAGGAAGCAAGTTTGGCCGAGCTCGTGTGCCCATTCATGCCAGCGTCGTTGGCGCTCATTTTTCATGCTCCCTGGTCCGCCACGTTAGTGCCCGGCCTCGAAGAAGCAATGGGTTTTTGGATCGGGCGTCGAAACCCATGATCTCCAAGATCTCGGATGCGCGTTTAACCCCTGATATTTGCGCAAGAATGACCGGGTCTAAATGCTCACCGGTTTCCTGTGCCTGGCAACGATCGGCCGCGCTGTGCAGGAATCAGGTCGTGTCATCATTTTTTGGAAGACAGATGCGCGGCTCCCAGCGACTCTCACCCGGCCTCCCAGCAAACCAGCGTTTGTTGGCCGTTTGCATCTGCCAATGTGTAAATTACAGCTGGGCTCTGGGCAACCACCTCCAGTGCCAGTTGCCCCGCCGGCATCTTGTGTGGGTTGCAAGAAGGACTGGCAGGAACCAGGTTGACAGCACCTCAGTGAGGAGTTGAGTGGCCCGGCATCGCAGCTTCCGATCGGCTTCCTTCCAGGCAGACGGCAACAACAACAAGTTTTGCGCGGCTCATCAGCCCATCATGCCTGCCCTTTCTGAGAGCCTTTTGACAGCTGTGCTCAGTTATCCCTGGTTGCGGTCTCCACCCCGGGCTGCTAGCCCCGCAGCGCTCCGGGTTCCGGCATTGTCAGCGATTCACCGCCTCTCGACGGACGGCCCAATCAGCCGACGGGAGCAACAAACCCACCGGCATAGTCGCCCACTGCCTGACCTGAACCCCATCCCATCACCCGCGGCCCACTGTGTCTTGGCCGAGGGGTGACGAAATGCCCACCAAGCCCGCGCCTCGCACACAGCCCGTTCGGTTGCCCGCGACCTATCATCACCAAGGGGAGAGGCAGGATGCGGCATGTGGGTATGTTCATGCAGCCGCGCCGCCTTGGACTGGAGTCCAATTGCTTCACTTCGTGCTCAGCGAAGGCTGCAGGGCCGCTAAGATTCCGCCGCTGGGAAAATGACGCCGCCTCACTTTTCGGTCGACCCAAAGCCCCGGATTCGCAGCACCCCACAGCCGCCTGAAGACAGGAGCAGCGGGCAGTGAGCAGCCGCACCAGTGGGGAGGGGGAATGGGGCATCCACATTGTATCGACTGTGTAGCCGCGAGTTGCGACCGCGGCGTGGGTTGCTGGTATCAGACCGGGCCCCGGACTCGGCACGCCCGTTCGTGCCGCCCAGCCCAAGGGGCCCGCCAGCCCGTCTCCGAGGCACCCGACAGCAGACTTTGGTTTTGTCCATGATCGGTTCAGAGCTGAAGCAGCCCCCGTGTTGGATGAGGTGTCCGCGAAGGCGGTCTGTTGCTTGCTGTTGTGTCATCGCCTTCCCAAGACATGCCGGCCTTTCAAACCGCACAAGGAACGTCCCGCGGCACAAGCACGCCTCCCGGCATGCACCAAGCCTTACCCGGGCTCGAACACAAGAGACCAACATGATCCTCGTGGTGCAGCCAACCGTCTACTCGTTTTCGTAGGGGCCGTCATTCGGGCGGCTCTGGTTGGCGCGCCTGCGTCCTTGTCACCAGCAACACACACATCGTGATGGTGGTGATGGGATCGACTGAGTGGTAGCCACTGCCTTCACGCGCTCTCGATCAACCGACGATGGGACCGGGCGGCCGTCGCGGGGGACTTTCCGAGTTCCAACGGTGCAGGCCCCTCTTGTCAAAGGATCCCACGCCGCGTTCCCAGCGAAACGGTGACGGCGCATTCGACCCCATCGGCAGATCCCTGCCAAGTGCGCTGCATGGGTGTCGGCGACATGGATACAACCCCCATGGAAAATGCAAGATGGGGCAGCCGCCAGCCATGTTCTCATGGCGCGCCAAGTCCTTGAGCCCCCTGTTGCCGCCCAGGGTGGCAGTCAACGCTAGGTATCCGCCGATGCTCTCACTTCGCTCGCACCCTTTTGGTACATACCACAGTACTTCTGTACCACAGTACAATGTCCGACCTGAGCTTACCCACTGCGGAGTAGTGCTACCCCCAGGATCGTCTGTCGTTTCCCTTGGACCCAGGACCCAGAATGCGGGAGCTTGTCACCGCTGTTTCACTGTTTCCCTTCAGAATAATTTTATTCCTGGTTTTTCTGCCCACGTCCCACGCAAGGGTCCCCACACAGTCAGATGGATGATCCGGTGACCTCTGCCTCTCAGCCCTTCCCGCACCCTTGGTTGCCTTCCTTGGGATTCGTTCCATGCAAGCGTGCTTGGTGGAGTGCAGGGTTCCGCTCTCAGCGAGTCGCTCTCGTCTCTACATCCACTCCCGGCCCTTCGGCTCCCGCTCCTCTTCAAATACCTGCTCCTCGGTCCTCACTCGTTCCTTGGGGCTCCGTTTTCCCTCCTTGATAGACTCTTAAATACTGGTTCAGACCTTCATCACACCAAGTGGTGGCCGGCTGCCTGGGGCTCACGGGACATCCAACTCCCTGTTGTGTTTATTTTGTACAGTGTACACAGACCCGATTCCGACCCCACCTCTCAACCATCAGGACCAACTCGGCGAACCTCGACTCAGACATTTGACATATTGAGTCGAGTCTCTCTTCAGTAGCCACTCGCTTGGCTCAACGTCACTCGGCGGCCCGCCCTCAAGCCCCGAGCAATAGCCTCAGTTCCCAGGACTCAACCGCCACCCACGCCACAGCCATGAGGACACGAAGCAGCCGTGCCATGGCCGCCCCAGAACGGGCCCCGTATCCCGGGAGACAGTTGTTGATTCTCGGTACGTCCAATGCAGCAGTGGCCAGGCTTCAGGGTCCTAACTTGCCGTAGCCCTCTGCCGGATATGCGAGCCTATTGCGTTCATGTCCATCTTCCCATACATCTACCACATGGTCAAGGACTTCAACCTGACCGATGATGAGAGCCAAATTTCATTCTATGCCGGCATGGTGACTTCAGCATTCACTTTTGCCGAGTTCTCCACCAGCGTGTTCTGGGGGAGGCTCAGCGACAAGATCGGCCGGAAACCCGTGCTACTGATGGGAATGGCCGGGACGGGCTTGAGTGTTCTCATTTTCGGCTTTGCGCCAAACCTTCAGGTTGCCTTGTTTGCTCGTGCGCTGGGAGGGTTCCTGAACGGGTGAGTTTGGAGCACTGCCTGCCAGCGTGTTTCGGAGTCGTCGAACTAACAGCAAAAGTAACATTGGTGTGCTCCAGACGACTGTGGCTGAACTGGTCACAGTCAAGGAACATCAACGTGAGTTGCCCCAGCATCGAGACAACAAGAAAACCATTCTGACATGGAATATCAGCTCGAGCATATGCCGTTATGCCGTTGGTCTGGTGCATTGGGTAAGTCGGGTCGGTTTGCGTTGCGCAGTGGGGGGTTCGCCAGCAGGGAGCAGCGGTGCTAACGACTGTGGCAGTTCGATTGTTGGACCCATGATCGGCGGCGCACTTGCGAAGCCAGTCGACAACCTCCCCTCGGTTTTTGCACCAGGGAGCATCTGGGACCGCTTTCCATACCTTCTGCCAAACCTGTTCAGCGCCATCTGCGTCTCGGTTGGAGTTGTCATTGGCCTCCTGTTCTTGGAAGAAACCCACACAGAGAAGAAGCAGCATCGCGATCGCGGTGTGGAGTTTGGCAACTACCTGATCTCCTACGTGCTAGGGAAACGCGGGGAGGTTGGATCGCCCGCCAAGAACGCCGAGGAGCAGCCGCTCCTGTTCGAGACGGAGGAGCCGCTTCCCGGATATCTCACAAACGGGAGCCCCGCGGGCTCATCCACGGCCCCGGCTGGCTCTGAACAGGAGCCGATTGCCCTCGAAGAGGCAGCTAGCGTCCAGGTCTTGAAAACGGAGACAAAGACGACGACAAGGATATTCACGAAGCCCGTGCTCACCATCATTGCCTCGTACGGCATTCTCGCCTTGTAAGCTGTCTGAAAACTGTCCATTAGTGAGGGGCCAGGACTAACTCTTTGCAGCCATACCATGGTCTTCGACTCGTTGCTCCCGGTGTTTCTCAGCACAAACCCCCCGGAGCATCCGGCCCCGATATCCCTTCCCTTCAAGTTCGCGGACGGCTTCGGCATGGACACGCGCACGATCGGCTTCATCCTGGCCGTCCAGGGGCTCTACTCGATGGCGTCGACGCACTTCCTGTTCCCCACGATTACTGAAAGGATGGGCCCGCTTCGACTGTTCCAGCTCATGTCGGTCATGTACCCCCTGCTCTACTTCTTCACGCCCTACATCGTCCTCCTCCCGGAGAGCCTCCGCATGGCCAGCGTCTACATTATTGTGGTGTGGAAGTGCACCTTCTCGACACTCGCATACCCCAGCAACGCCATTCTCATCACGAATTCGGCGCCTACCACGCTGACGTTGGGCACCATCAACGGGGCCGCTGCCTCGACGGCCAGCCTGTGCCGCGCGTTGGGACCCATCATCTCGGGGCTCCTGTATTCCATGGGTCTGGAGACAGGTTATTCGGGCCTGTCTTGGTGGGTCACCGGTCTGGTCACCATCGGCGGTGCCTACGTCGGCATGAGAATCACGGAACCCAGGGGCAGGATGGACGAGAAGGACGACATCGAGGCGTCACCGGAATCCCAGGTTGCCTGGGACGCCGAAGGGACGAGCGAGAGGCGTCCGGAACAGGACTAAGCGTGTTTGCATGGACTCATGATACGATTTGTTTTCTTCGATCCACGAATCGACGTTCGACAGGCCAGATGCCCTCGAGGGCCATCCCACGCCACCGGACCTTAGACTGGCCACGTTGCCTAACGATGTTGTTAACGGCGTTGGTTTTTTGTTCTTCCTTTCAGCGAGTTTGCGGAGGGAGCGTACATTGCACGGGATCATTATTGGGATAGACTGGTGCTGCTTCAGCGAGCGGGTTTCAGACGGCACACATGGGGAGCATGGGAGAACTGTGACACGGCAGCTGGTGGTGTTTCTGGGTCGTCTTGGGTCATTCTGGGTTTCTGTCTCTCTTCCTCGCTCTACAATATACCCCTTCCCCTATCGCATTCCCGTCTCATCTCTTTATGGGTTTCCCGCTTTGGGTTTCCCGCTTCGTTTTTCATGGTGGGCGAGGAAGGTCGAGCGGTCATCTTTTTCATGGCTTATTCTGGCAGATGGGTACAGCGTTTGTAATGACAATTTAGTGCAGCGATTCTGGTTTGGAGCGAATGCATTTCCAAGGTACTGGACTGCTTTTCGCAATGGCATTCTTGAACAGCTGTCATCTGTCGCATGGCTGGATGTGACAAGCCATGTATGCCATACGTTACGCAGGGCAGATGACACAGCTTCAGAGCAGGAGAGGACCACGGGCAGAGAATCCAATGCCTCCACCCAAACTCCCTGCCCACGCTTCCCTCCGGGCCGATGGTTTGCAAATGGCAGCGTGGCAACGTACCTGTTTTCCGTCCAATTGGTGCTGATTATCTCGCCCGCTTATCAGTGCCAATGCCGTTGGTGGGGGTTTGCCGGGGTGCTTTCCAGGTTGCCCCCGTCCATTCGCGATTTCCACGCTGTGACAAAAGCTCCGCATTTTTCCACGCACTCGATTCGCGAAAGCAATGAACACCTCCGAGACACCGGCGGCACCGCTTTCGCGATCCGGATTCCTAGCTCGACGCCGCCAGACCCGCCGTCCCATGTGAAGCCCCGGCTTGTCTTGGATGCCAAAACCCCTACGACGCCACGCACCCACAAGGTCGCAGAACCAGAGAGACAAGACACACAGAGACACAGAGAGACACAGCACATCCATCCCGGACACACAAGACAGTGCAAACACACGAGTCAATTCTCCGACACGTCTTCTGGTTTCGCTCCGCCATTGCGTCTCCCGAATCTCGAGCATGGGGGCCGACGCATTGCATCAGCGCAGTGGTTGATCAGAGCATCTCGGAAGACAGCGGAGCCTTGAGGCCGACGCATCACCGCTTCGCGCGCTTTGCGCCGCTCGCGAGACAGGCGGCCCACGCCCACTGGAGCGCCCACCGTGCCGCACTGCGCGAGCTGCTCTCAGGACTCAGGACTGGGCGTTGACTCGCACCGGCCCGTACCGCCCGACCGAATCACGGAGCCGCACGTCGACCGATTGTCTCAGAACTGCAGGGAAACGATGCCGGCACCCGACCGAGACCCTCCGTCTCCGGACCTCCAACCCTCCAAACGCCCCCGCCAATCATCCCCCGATCGGGGCTCGCCGGCTTCCCTGCTCTCGGGCGGAGCAACCTCTCCGACGGGCGACCACATCCACGACGCGCTGCTGGGTCATGGCGTTGCCTCGGCGGGGAAGATCGGGCAGAGCAGCAGCTTCCGAAACGTGAGCGCTTGCAACCGCTGCCGCCTGCGCAAAAACCGCTGCGACCAGAAGCTGCCCAGCTGCGCGAGCTGCGAGAAGGCTGGCGTGGCCTGCGTCGGATACGACCCCATCACCAAGAGGGAAATACCGCGGAGCTACATCTTCTATCTCGAAAAGCGGGTTGAGCAGCTGGAGGGACTCCTGACGGCCAACAGCATAACCTTCCCCGCCGCGCAGGACCTCGAGTACTGCTCCAAGTCGGGCAATGGGCCAAACAGCGCACGGTCGCCCGCAGAGGCCTATTCCGAGGGCACAGATGTTGCGAGCAGCGGGAGGCCCGAGAGCAATGGCGATGGCGGAGCCAGGCTGCAGAGGATGGCTTCGAAACCCGTCTCGTCTGCCAGCTCTGGACTCGCCAATAACCGCTATCTCGGCTCGACATCCGGCATATCCTTTGCGCGCGTCGTCTTTGCGGCGGTGCAGTCATCCGTATCCGACCAAAAGTCGAATTCCGACAAGGGGGGCGTGCGGCCTTACAGGCCTGCTCCCGGCGGCAACGGCGCCGCCCTTGGGCCCGGTCCCGGCACCTCGATGCGGGATTCCTTCTTCGGCTTGCATACCAAGCCCACTATCCACCCGGCGACGTTCCCAGACAAGGAGCTCGGCACGAGGCTGATCACCCTGTACTTTGAGCATGCCAACCCCCAGATCCCCGTCCTGCACAAGGGCGAGTTTATGGACATGTTTGAGCGGGCGTACGCAGATCAAGTGAGGGGGCGCGGGCCGAGGGAGCTGTACGTCTTGAATATGGTGTTTGCCATAGGTGCGGGCATCATCGTAGGCGACTCCAAGGGCGACCCTCCATCCACTGAGCCAGCCGGCTCTTCGTCCGGGTCGAGGCAGTGCCAGCCGGAAGAGTACCATGCCAGTGCCATTGTCCACCTCGAAGCCTGTCTTGGAAGTGGCGGTGGCTTGGAAGACTTACAGGCGGTCCTGCTTTTGGCCAACTTTGCCCTGCTGCGGCCCGTTCCTCCAGGACTGTGGTACATCATCGGCGTCGCAGTCAGGTTAGCGGTCGACCTGGGCTTGCACTACGAGGACGCAAAGGATCTCGACACCCCGCTGACCGCCTCGGCGGCTCCGACAAAGGAGAGTCTGGCTCGGGAGAAAGGGAGACGCGAATATGTCCGTGATCTGAGACGGCGGCTATGGTGGTGCACCTACTCGTTTGACCGCCTAGTCAGTCTCTGCGTCGGCCGGCCGTTTGGCATCTCGGATCAAGTCATCACGACCGAATTTCCTTCCCTGTTGGAAGACCGGTTCATTACCCCTAACGGTCTTGTTCAACCGCCAGCCGAGATGCTGCGACCGACCTACAAACTGGTTGCCCACCATTATTTCCGGCTCCGCCTCTTGCAATCGGAAATCCTCCAGGTCTTGCAGTTTCGGCAGGCACAGAGCGCCCGGGCCAGTGGGCAGAACCACCGGAACCCATACATGCATACGGAGCTACCGTCGCCGTTCCTATACAAGTTTGACTCGTTCCGGTCGTGGCGGATCGATGTCGACAGGCGGCTGTGGGAATGGAAAAACTCGGCGCCGAAGAAGGAAGATACAGGCGTAGCCTTCTCGCCCGACTTTCTGAATCTTAACTACTGGCAGGCCATCATCATGCTGTACAGGCAGAGCCTGAGCGTGCCGACGGTGTTTGAAGGCGAGTATGATACCGCAAAGGAGGTAAACAGCCCTGCCATGTACAATGCAGAACTCCGCGAGGACGAAGACCGCGTCTACCTCAAGGTCGCTGAGGCTGGGCAAAAGATTCTGCGGCTGTACCGCCAGCTGCACCTGCTGGGCGTGGTCAACTACACGTACTTGACAACGCACCATCTGTTCGTGGCAGGGATATCATATCTGTACGCGATCTGGCATTCTCCGATCGTGCGGAGCCGACTGGTAGGGGACGCTTCCATTCAATCCGTTGTCGGCTGTTGCTAACGCTCGTGTAGTCCATGGATGAGGTGGACTTTACCATCCTCGCGGCAACGTCCGTCTTCACAGACTTCATGGACAAATGCCCGCCCGCCGAGGCGTGTCGGGACGCATTCGACCGGACAGTCAAAGCCACCCTCAAAATGGTCAACGCGTCCGGCGGCTTTGGGCAGCAATATCAGCCCGCACAAGGCAGCACAGCATCTAGCTCGAGGAACAGCGTCGACCACAGTCGGATCGACTGGAGCGCCAGAAGCGACAGCGCCTCCCTATCAAGCAAACCTCACCACAAACGCCACCACCACAACCCGCCGTCAGTCGACCAGGCCTCCACCGTCGCCTCCGAAGCTTATTCCACCAACCCTTCTATTCTCTCCGCCTTCCAAAAGGGCGCTCAATACCGCCTTTCTGGCGGTCCGACGGTCAAGACGGAGCCAGACGGCTTCTCCCACATGCGCAACCTCCCGATCCCGCCACGCAGCAACGCCTCGACAGAGAACAACAACCCCGCCACGCCAGAAGCCGGCGTTTCCATCGACCAACAAATGATGCCCTCCCCATCCGCACTCCAGCAGCAGCAACAACAACAACAGCGCCCCACTCCCCCACAGCTCAGCTCGCCCATGGCGGAAATGGTGAGCCAATCCGCAGGGACGCCGACGGGCGGGTTCCTCTCCCCCCGCCAACAACAGCAACAGTCACAACAGCAGCAGCAGCAGTTTAGTCCCGGTGCGATGTCGTTCAGCGAGATGCAGGGGCTGGAGTTCCTGCAGAACCTCAACTCGTCGGGCGCTGGTGGTGGAGTGGATGCGGGTGTCGACTTCACGGGGCTCGGGGAGACCCAGATGGATCTGGGGTTCGGACTGGGCTGGGAGGGACTGCATCATGATTTTAATGATGGTCAGCAGATGGATTTGTTTGATGGGTTCTTCTTTGGTGGAGGAC